>Ga0210129_1000378_pt1 | contig 11003 bp, 20 predicted proteins | sample WestPond_Cattail_2_FD_185582 | JGI IMG/M metagenome (GOLD analysis project Ga0210129, IMG submission 185582) | Wetland microbial communities from the San Francisco Bay, California, USA, that impact long-term carbon sequestration -... | ecosystem: Environmental > Aquatic > Marine > Wetlands ... | reverse complement strand
GTCCGAACGCCCAACGGCGTTCACTAATAAGGAGTACCCAATGCTGACGGCCGAACAAAGAGCGGTGCGAAAAGTGCATATAACCGGGAGCGATGCTGCGGCGATAGTTGGAGTAAATCCCGACAAAGGCCGCTTAGAGGTGTGGGCGCAAAAAAAGGGGCTTTTGTCCGACGAGCTGGAGCCAAGCGGGCCGATGGAGCGCGGAATCTATCTTGAGCCAGGCGCGCGAGAATATTACCGCGAAAAGACCGGCTACGACGTAGTAGAGGTCGGCACTATTCTAAACGAAAAGTATCCGCTTCTAGCGGTTACTCCCGATGGCGCTATCGGTCGCATTACCAAAATCGGTCCCGATAGTGCGACCGACAAGTTTGACCGGTTCGCGGCTTTGGAGATAAAGTTTCCCACCTTTCATACGTGGCATCGGTGGGGAGCGGAGGGTACCGACGAGGTGCCGGAAAAATATCTTCCGCAAGGCATATGGGAAGCGGCGGGCCTTGACGTGCCGCGTACCGAGTTCGTCGTAGATCTCGGCGATCACTTCGGGCTATATACTGTAAAGTTTGACCCCGAGGTCTTCGGGCAAATGTACCAGATATGCGAAAAGTTCTGGCGCGACTATGTAATGACCGACGTGCAGCCGCCCCCTGATGGGCTCGACAGCGAAATCGAAACTCTCAAGGCGCTATTCCCTCGCCACGAGAACGAGCAGCTCATCGAATCCACCGACGAACTGGACGCGCTAATCGTGGAGTATCGCGCCGCCCTTGCCAGGGCCGATGACGCGGAAACTGTCGCCAAGGCGCACAAGGCAAAGCTTATGCTAACCATCGGCGACGCGGCAGGGATGAAAGGCCCGTGGGGCAAAATCTATTACAAGAACAATAAGGATAGCGTCAAGACCGATTGGGAACGATTAGCGCGTGCCATGGGGGCAGATGATGATTTGATTAGTCAATACTCAGAAACCAAAACAGGCGCCCGAGTCTTTCGGCCGTACTGGAAAAAGTAAGAAAGGACGATAGAAAAATGGTAGCTCACTTAGCCAAAACCGCGCCCGCTAACACGGTCGCAATGTCCACCCAAAACCAAAAACAGCCGCAGCAAAACGCGCTTTCGATTGCCAATACGCAGCGCGCGATAGCCGAAGTGCAAGCCGCGATTACCATCGCCAAGCAGTTCCCGCGCGATGAGAGCGAAGCGCGCGAGAAAATCCTCATCGCTTCGGCGCGGCCCTCCCTTGCCGAGCGCGCCATCTACACCTACAAGAAGGGCGAGACAGAGGTCACGGGACTGACTATCCGGATGGCCGAAGAAATCGCTCGGTCATGGGGCAACATCGATTACGGCTGGGCGTGTATCGAACAGCGGCTAGACGAATCAACCGTCGAGACCTTCGCGCGAGACCTCGAAACCAATAACCGCCGCTCTATCAAGTTCCAAGTAAGCCATCGCCGGTTTACCAAAAAAGGCAACTACCTAATGACAGACCCGCGCGATATCTATGAGACGCAAGCCAATCAGGCGGCTCGAAGAATGCGCGCGTGTGTGCTCGGATTGATTCCCGGCGATATCCTCGATGACGCTCGCGACCAGTGCGACAAGACCATGCACGATACGGTCGAGATTACGCCCGAGACCATCAAGGCGCTGGTAGCGGCGTTCTCCGCGCTCAAGGTCACGCAAAAGCAGCTTGAGAAGCGCATACAGCGCAAAATCGAATCCATTCAACCCGCGCAAGTGGTTCAGCTTCGCAAAATCTACAACTCTATTAAAGACGGCATGAGCGACCGCAGCTCGTGGTTCGATGACGAAGCTACGGCTGCGGCCCCCTCCGCTCCCGCCGCTAAAGGCATGGCCGGGCTCAAGGGCAAGCTCGCCCATATCCAGAACGGTAAGTCGAAGGCCGAACCCGCAACAGAGGCCGAGCAGACCGAACAAGCGATCGCGGAGGCCGAGATAGAGGCCACGGGCGAGATCGTCGACGGCGAGGTGGACGATAACTTCGATGACATCCCCGATTTCGCGGAAGATCAATCCTGATTGGCATAGGAGTAGTACATGGATAAAGAGACCATCGGCAAAGAGTTAGCGCGGTACAACATTACCGACACGGCCATTGCAAATATGGCCGGTCAGTTTATGCAGCTTGTCGTCACGGGGCTTGAGGACAAGGAGGGCCTAGCCGCGGTCCACAACGCCCGTATGACGGTCAAAAACAAACGCATCGAAGTGGAGAAGTGCCGAAAGGCTCTCAAAGAAGATAGCTTGAAGTTCGGGAGGGCGGTTGATATGGAGGCTAAGCGTATCACCGCCCTCCTGGAGCCTATCGAGACGTACCTCGAATCGGAAGAAGATAAGATTGCCCGTATCAAAGCGGAAATCAAGGCCGAAGAGGAAAGGGTAGCAAAGGCGGCCGAAGAGGCGCGTCTCAAGGCTCTGGAAGAAGCCCGCTTAGCCGAGATCGAAGCGCAGGCGAAAGTGGAGCGCGAAAGGCTCGCGGCGGTTGAGGCCGAGCAGGCCGCTATGAAAAAGAGGCTCGACGAGGTCGCCAAACAACAGGCGGCCGAGCAGGCGAAACTGTTGAAAGAGCGGTTGGCAATGGAGGCCGAACGAAAAGCCTTCGAGGACGAAAGACGGCAAGCCGCGGCCGCCGAGCGTCGGGCCGCCGAGCTGCAAAAGGCCAAGGCCGACGCGGCCGAGGAGGCGCGACGAGAGGCAGAAGAGGAAAAAGAGCGCGCATTACAGGCCGAGCGCGACCGCGTAGAGGCCGAGCGGCTTGCCGCCGAAAACGCTCGCCTTGAGGCCGAGGCCGCTGAGCGCGAGCGCGCAGAGGCCGAGCGCATCGCCGCCGAGGAAAGACCGGACAAAGAAAAGCTGTTGGAGTTTTCCAAGATGCTCACCGAGCTCAGCTATCCGACCGTAAACAGTGAGCGCGGCGTCAAGATCGTGGCGATGGCACATCAACGCATCGACGCGCTCGCAGCCGATATACACAAGTTAGTCAAACAGGCCAACGGCAAAAAAATCGTGGCCACTGTCAACGGCCGACCGTCTACCGACGCTCCGTTCTGAGGAGACAGCCCTTGCGAACGTTTCTCTACGTTAACGGGTTGTTGCGCTCTACTAAAGGTGACCATCTGGCCGTCCGCTGCGCGTGGGCGATGAACTCCGAGGCCGACACAAAGCTTTGTAACGACGACTGCCAGTTTTTTGACGCCGACCCCGAGCGAGACGAGGTCAACCTTTACTGCACCGGAAACCGTCACCGCTTGCGTATTGTCCATGACTTAGAGGAGCTTAAAGATGAACAAGGAGACGCTTTACGTCGTGCCGTTCGAACCGCAAAAAGAGCAGATTGACGCATGGTGTTATGGTTCGTGCGGCAAGGCTATCGTGGGTATGATCGACCTTGGGGTGTGTCATGGAGTGACGTGCCGCAACGTCGATTGTCCTCACGTCGAAAAAGAAGAGAGCGACAGCGCAGATCCGATAATCCTTAGAAAACTTAAGCCCGTGTAGTTTAGCGGGGGAAACGGCTTGGACCCGTGTCAGACCCCTATTTCGCGGTAGTATATAGCCTACAAAGAGCGCAGGTTCGGCAGTGGTGTCACGACGAGTGCGGCCAGGGATTGACCGGGGTGGTGCCGTTTGAGCGCTTTCGTCCTTGCGAGAGCAGCGCCTATCACGCGTGCCTTTGCCGCTCGCCGTTATGCCCCCACCTCGATAACGATAGCCCAAAACCTATCGGCGAGTATCACGGCCGACCCGTCTATCTGAGAAGGCTCTTGCCGATATTCAACTAGCAAAGGAAGTGATTGTAACAGAACAGTTCACGCAACAGTTCACGGAGAATGACGATGGGCGACGATTACGAAATTGAAATTGACGGTCCAATCGCGGTAGCGACGAAATGGAGGAGGCCGAGTATGGAAGAATGTAAAATTACAGTTTACCAATTCAAAGAAAAAAAAATTCGGACCGCACACCACGTTGAAAACGGAGAGCCGCTTGTCGCTCTAGTGGATCTTTGCGATTCGATAGGTAGTCGGCGCGACCACGCTTTACAGACTTTAAGAGACAACGATGAGGTCCCAATTTCGGTCCCCATAGCCGATGCGCTCGGAAGGATTCAACAAACCGCTTTTGTAAACGAGCCGCAAGTCAATTTAATCGTAATGTCGTGTAGGAGCGACGAGTGTAAGCCGGTGCGCAAATGGCTCGCCTACGAAGTGATTCCCGCCATCCGAAAGACCGGTCAGTACGTCGCCAAGCCCAGAAACTCCAAGGAAATGGCTCTTGCGGCGATCGAGATGCTCCAAGAGGAACTGGCCGCGGAAAAGGCCGCCAACGAAAACGCGCGGGCCAAGATTATAGAGCTCGCTCCCAAGGCCGCGTTTACCGATCAGCTCGCCACGATGGAAAGCTCAATGGAAATCGCCGAGGCGGCCAAGCGCTATGGCTACGGGCCAATGAAACTGCGCGAGGTGATGAGAAATATCAAGTGGCTGCGGCACGATAACTTGCCTTACGAAACTCAGGTTCTAAACGGCAACATGGAAACGTACGTCGGCTCTGGAACTTGGCATTGGCATAAGGGCGATGACAACACCCGAAACCCGTACTCCAAGCCGCTGATAACTTCCAAGGGGTTTGTGGCGCTCGGCCGGATACTTCGCGACATGGGGATAATCCCGAAAGTCGTTAGGGTCGAAGCGGCAAAAAAAGAGGCCGTCGCCGAGCTCAATGCGGAGAACGGATCGGAGCAAACATCGTCTCAAATCGTGTTGGAAAAGAAGAAGGCGTAGAGGGAGATTATGCCGGTAATACTTCAGGACGACCAAGCCGACCAGATGATACGGCTCTTGCGCGAACTGGTAGAGCAGGGCAGGGAAAAGAAAAAGCCGCCCCGTAAGCGAATGGCCGTTGAAAGAAATCGCGCTGACGTCGTCGCTAACAGTCAACCGTCCGAAGCGATGATGCAGCTTGTAAGACGTAAAATGACGCGAGCGACAAGAACCGTTTGACGAGCAGAACTTACTGCGATTGACACACTGTACGACCGAGGTATATTCCTCTCTTGACGGCATTGTCAGAAAGTGAGGTCGTATGAACAATTCGAAATACGGTCGCGGTTCCATAGTCAAGACTTCTAGCGGCAAATGGCGCGTGCGCATCCCGGACGGGAAAGGCAAGCAAACCAGTATCGGTTGCTTTGCTTCCGAAGAAAGAGCGCAAGAGGCAAGAGACGCGGCCATAATTCAATCAGCGGACTTGGCGGACTTATCAGGCGTATCGTTAAAAAGTTATGGCGAAAGATGGATCGAAAAGTGTCGTCGAGCTGGTATACGTTCCGTAGACTCAATGCTTTCCAGGTGGATCAATATTACGAGCGAGGCGCCTTTTGCCAAACTGTCGGTTGAAGAGATAAGCAGTCCCGAGATAAGAGACTGGGCCAAGGAAAAACTTTTGAAGCATCCAGCAAGGCGAGCGACAATGCGCGGCGGCAAGCATGTGGAAAACAAAAAGACCGGTTACAGTATATCGCGGCAAACGGCAAAGCACTGTTTGTCTGATTTGTGCCGCTGCTTCGATCAGGCTGTCGAGGACGGTCTAATAGCGCGAAACCCCGCTCGCGGGATAAAGCTTCCTCGCGAGGAAACCACCGCCGAACTATGGGACTGGTTAAGGCCGGACGAGGTGGAAGCGATTTTTTCTTTAAATCTTTCGCAAGAACAAAGAGCGGTTTTTAGCGTCGCTATATATCAAGGATTACGCCAGGGCGAAATCGCCGCGCTGTTGTGGAAAAATATTGACCTCGATCGCGGCTGGATGCTCGTTCATGGATCTTGGGACAAGTCAACGAAGTCGGGTAAGCCGAGACGTATACCAATACTACCGGCCGCTATCCGCGCTTTGAAGCAATGGCGCGAAGACGCCGGGAAAACGTCTTTGGTATTTCCATCCTCTTCGGGCGAGCTTTATTCGGTCGGCTATTGTTGGCGATGGGATGAGCGGCGTAACGGAGTGAAACCGATTCCAGAACGCGCTGGCATCGCTCGTAAGATTCGATTTCACGACCTGAGACACACTTGCGGGTCGAACCTCGTTTCGGGTTCTTGGGGTCGAGCGTGGAGTCTCGAAGAGGTCCAGGTATTTCTCGGACACCGCGACATTGCGACCACTCAAAGGTACGCACACTTGAATCCCGAAGGGCTTTGGGACGCGGCTCGACGGACGAATGCTTTCTTCAAAGAAAACGAGAATAGCTCGATTAAACGTGTCACGAACATGTCACGGGCCGAAAATCTGAACTGACGTAAGTAGCTGAAATCATTGAACAAACTCCCGTAGCTCAGCGGATAGAGCAGCGGCTTCCTAAGCAGAAATGAATCTAACGATATCAATCACTTACGGCGCCCGTGACATGTCCGTGACATGTCTTATCCGTTCTATCCCCAAACGGGCGAAAAATACAGCACAGGTGAACAGTCGCCAATCAAGGCAGGGACGGTTGAAACCGACAAAAGTCACGGCGCATTTAATTGGACAGCTAATTAAATGCGCCGTTTTTTTGGCGACATAACGGTGTCACCGGTACCCCCCTTAAATCTTTACAGCAGTATACGTGGCGGGTATAATCGGCGGCCATGAACACGTTGGAACGGAAGAAGGAAACGAGACGATGATAATTAGGCCCGAAGAAGTTGCGGTCGACATGTCTTACGCCAGCTTCTATATTTCCAAGTTGCTCGGCGCCGAGGGCATGACCGCGCGGCAACTTGCCGGCCGGTGGGGTGACCCCGAGCTCACGGTCAAGGTTTTGATATGGGCGCTCCTGAAGACGCGCGGCGAGGGGCCAACAGCGTCATTCGGAGCATGGTGTGCCGAGCGAGCTTTGGTAAAGCCGTTCGACGACGAGAAGTCGCGCGATGCCATGGACGACGCCGACCACGCGGCGCTCGCGGCCGTGGGCAAGCGCCTAGACCTCGTGCTTGAGTTTACGTGCGAGGCGGCTACCGAGGCCGCAGACTCCTTCGAAATGCCGACCCAGGAGCGCGTACAACAGATCGAGCAGCTCGTGGAGCTGATCGGGGATGCGTAAAATTAGCTAAAGGAACACGGGCGATGCTTAGAGCTTTGGTTATCGACGACGAAAACAAGAGCGCAGCGACGCGCGTCGTGGAGTTCGCCAGCCGGCGAGAGAATTACTTCATCCCCGGCAAGACGGAGTTTGTCCCTGGCGACCGCGACGAGTACGTAGCGATGCTCGGTACCTATCGATGCGTATTCACGGTAACGCTCTCGAACGATCGGATGTATCGGCACCTTTCGATTTCGATACCCGAAAAGCTACCAAATCCGATCGCGGCGTTTACGATTGCGCGCATGTTCGGTTTCACGGGAGGCAGCGTCGAAGGCGAAGTGGTCACGGCGCCGTCCGAGCAGTGGCAAATCGGCCTTGACGAAAAGCGAGCGGTTGTCGTGCTCGCACAGGAGATAGCGAACTGATGAACGTCACGCGCACCGACCGGGAGCTCGGCACCTATCCCCAAGGAATGCAGTTTCGGCGCAACACGCTCCTTGAATATGGCGACGTGCGCATCGTGGTCTCGACTATCGGCCGATTCGTCGCTCCTGACGAGATGGCGGGTATCTTGAAAGATAAGCACATCATTCTCGGCCCTGATCGCTACTACGAGACGTTAGCGTGGCACGCGAAAAAATACGATTACGGATGGGATAGCAATATCGGTCGCGGACAGCTTCGCTTTGCAGGCCCGTGGGCGATTCCTCATGTGGACGAGACCTCGGACGCCGACGCCAACCAAATGCACGAGATGGCCGTGGAGGAGATTACCGCGCGGCTTGAGGAGGGCGACCGATTCGGAGAGCCGCCGGCGGCGAGCTGAAAGGACAAGAGATGTCAATATACAACACTTTATTCGGAGTAGACCCGCTAGCTGAGCACTGGCTAGAGATGCTCGGGCTTAGGCGCAAATCGGTCGGGCGTTTTCGCGACTGCTATCTGCGGAGAGACGAGGGCGGACAGCTCCGTATTTGCGTGTACACGCGAAACGGCGGCGGCAACCGCGAGATTTACAAAGACGTGCTCGACGCGCTATCGAAGCACCCGTGCTGGATCGGCGACAAAGACGACGGGTTTGACCCGACCTATTGCACGATCGAGTTCAAAATACCTCCCGAGCGCGCTTCCGAGGTTTACGGCGTTGCATCGACGGGATTTGGCGTACCGAGCGCAACGCCCGAGGACAGGTGGCGCGAGCTCATCGCAAAGCTCGAAAAGGGCGACGTGAGCGGCCCGGAGGCGCAAAAGGCTCTCGCGTTCGGTAAGCAACTGTTAGAGGAAATACAATCGGGGAAAAAGCGCATAATCGAGACGTGAGAGTCATGAGCGTAAAAACAAAAGCATATCTCGGCGATAGCGTTTACGTAGAGGTTCAACAATTCGAGTCGGGGGACGAGCGCTATATCCTAACGACCGAAAACGGCGACCAACCGTCTAACACTATCTATTTAGAGCAGGAGACAATGGCCGCGCTAATAAGGTTTTTAGATATATGGACGACGTCCTAAGAATGTACACGATCTATGATCACCCTACCGACTACCCGCATCATTGGGTAGTGCGCGGACTTTCTGTAGGAGCCGGGGGCCAGATCGTTCACGACGCCGAACGGGTGTTGTGCGCAACGCTGAGCGAGGCGCGAAACGAGATTGTAAAGCGACATCCGTCGGCGGTATTTCTGACCGCCGATGACCCCGACCCCCATATCGCGGAAGTGTGGATTTGAGGTACCTATGCCAATCGAAGACGCGGCTCTCACGGCAAAGCTTTTCCAACTCGACAAGCGGGCAATGATGCTCGATGATCGGCTTGCGGTGCTCGCCGTGGTAGGAGGGCTGCGGCTGTTGCGCCAAGAGATCGCGGCCTACATCGAGAAGGCTCGGACCGGCGATTACCACGATGTTTACGGCCAGTGGGTTATCCAATCGCGCATCAACGATTTCGAGCTTCGGTGCCGCGTGCATTTGGAAAACATGATTGCCGTTTGGGAGGGACCGAAACGCGACGGTTGACGCGGGTCGTATAGTTTGGCAGACTTAAAGCATGCAACTTATTTGGGTATCGGCTTTGTAAGAGGCAAGGTTAAAAGTCATGCCAAAAACTTTAGACATTTCCGCAATCAACGGTAACGGACCGTCGATCGTCTCGTGCGTCGCCCAAAAGCACAAGCGCGTTCTACTCTCTTTCGACGGCAAGGTGTTTGGGGCGATCATTCCGATAGAGGAGCTGCGCGATTACGAGCGGCTTTTCGAAGAAGAAGAAGAACGCGAGGACATCAAAGAGGCTCGCAAGCGGCTCAAAGACCCTAACGACAAAGAAATCCCGTGGGAAGAGGTCAAGCGCGAGATTGAGCAAGATCGGCAAGACGCAAAAGAAGCCGATCGCATTATCGACCGGTCCACTCCGAATGATTTTATCCCATGGGATAAGGCAAAGAAGATGTTTCGGCGGCGAAAAGCCGCATGAACTATCAAATTGAAATTCATCGGGACGCGTACAAGGCGATGAACTCTCTTCCGGTAAAGGTGCGCGAGCAAATAGAGCGGGTTATAGAAATGCTTATCTGCGAACCAATGGCGGTTGATTCCAAGCCCCTTAAGGGCAAACACAAGGGGACAATGCGTGCTCGAAGCGGCGACTATCGAATCTTTTACCAAGTAAAAACCAAGGAGCGGGTCGTCGCCGTCCTAAAGGTGTTCCACCGAAGAGAGGCGTATCGGTGACCGCCCGCGGCGACTGGTACATCAGCGCCAAGGCGGTTTGGGATTACGTCCGTATCCAGCGCTGGCCCGAAACCGAAGAAAGCTTTGCCAAGGCCGAAGACGCGCTACTAGATATTTCGTGTAAGGGGGAAGCGCGGTTTGCCCTCGCGCAAGACAACGGCCTGTTGCAGTACAAGACCGGACGCAAGCATCACCGTATACGTTTGCTAGTCTCTACCAAAGAGCGAGCAGAGGGTGACAAGCGTCAAGTGGTGGCCGTCCTTCCAGCGTTCCATAAAACGACGTAGTACGTATAGACGTACCTAGTCCTACATCCCGTCTAGGTAGGAATACCTACACTGTAGGTAAGGTATGAAGTATTTTTACGTCGATTGACGTATTCGTTTGTTTGTTACGTCGATTGACGTATACTATATAGTGTTAGGACGTTCGTTGATAAGTGAATCTAGTGAATGAGTGAAACAAGGCGTACAGCGACAAAGTTGCGAGTCTTGATAACATGGTCTGAAACTAGATAGTCACAAGTGGGTGAGAGGAACCGGATACCTCACCGTGAAAATTGAATAACCGACAGACCCCTTATATGAGGTAGTCGGGATCTGCATTGTACACACTACGTACTAGGCGAGCGCTCTCGTAAGTAACTAAGTGAGACAGTAAATCACGCAAGGCGATGTTAGCGTGAAAGCTTTTAGCCGTAGCGAACAGCGTGAAAACGGCTAGGGCAGCGGACGACATTTTGTGTCCTATGAAAGCGTGAAGGTGAAATCCACTTCTAGTTTCACGATAGAGCGAATAACCGACCAGTTTCAAACCGGTAAACATATCGAGACGATACGCGAAGCCAAAGCAACTCGCATGTACAGCGGGTTGCTCGCTTCCGTCTGCGCCTACCGAACGGTGGTTGTAGACGGAAGCGCTATTGCTTCCAATAAAAAGGATTTCGTTATGGCTAAGAAAATTCAATATGTTCTTTCGAGTGGTTCGGAAAAAGTCGAGTTTGAAGCGATCAACGATAGCAACGCGAAGAAGATGGCGACTGTCATCCTGAGCGAGTCGGACGTACGTCGCGCCAAGCTCGTCAACGTAAAGACGAGCAAGTCGTACTCAGTGAGCGTCTAGTTCATCGGTCGCGCGTTGGGCTCTCGAAAGAGAGTCCATAGCGGGAAACGATAAACAATATAAAGGAG
>Ga0210129_1000377_pt1 | contig 11029 bp, 13 predicted proteins | sample WestPond_Cattail_2_FD_185582 | JGI IMG/M metagenome (GOLD analysis project Ga0210129, IMG submission 185582) | Wetland microbial communities from the San Francisco Bay, California, USA, that impact long-term carbon sequestration -... | ecosystem: Environmental > Aquatic > Marine > Wetlands ... | reverse complement strand
TGGGTCAGTGGCGGGGCTGGCGACTTCGAGGTCGAGACCCTCACCCGTGCCGCGCGCGGCACCAGCGTGATCCTGCACCTGCGCGACGACGCGCTCGAATACGCCAACGCCTGGAAGCTCAAGGACATCGTCAACAAGTACTCCGACCACATCAGCCTGCCCATCCTGATGGAAAAGGAAGAGTGGAAAGAGGGCGAACTGATCAACCCGTCGGACGAAAACGGCGGCCGCCAGCCCGGCGGCATGAACCACACCCGCAGCTTGTCGATCCAGTTGCGGGCATGCCAGGAGTCGTGCAGCAAGGCCCAGTACACCTCGGCATTGGCCCACAGCGGGTCCCAGCTGTCGAGGGGCTTGCGCGTGCCGTACACGCAGGGCCCGTCCTCCTCCTGGAAGCTGCCGAACAGCCGGTCCCACAGGATCAGGATGCCGCCATAGTTGCGGTCCAGATAGCGTTCGTTCACCGCGTGGTGCACGCGGTGGTTCGACGGGCTGCAGAACCAGCGGTCGAACCAGCCGAGCTTTCCGACATGCTCGGTATGGACCCAGTACTGGTACAGCAGGTCGATCAGCGCGACCACGCCGAACACCAGCGGCGGAACACCGGCCAGCGCCATCGGCAGGTAGAAGATCCAGCCGAGCAGGGCGCCGCTGCTGGTCTGGCGCAGCGCGGTGGACAGGTTGTAGGACTGGCTCTGGTGGTGCACCACATGGGCGGCCCAGAACACGGCGCTCTCATGGCCGGCGCGGTGCAGCCAGTAGTAGCAGAAATCGTAGAACACCAGCGCGATCAGCCAGCCGTACCAGGTGGTCCAGAAGGCCTCGTTGGGCCAGAGCGCGACCGACGCATAGACCGCGGTGTAGATGCCCACGCGCAGCAGCCGGGTCAGCACGGCGCTGATCTGGCTCAGCATCCCGAGGCCGATGCTGTTGATGGCGTCGTCGAGCCGGTAGGTGTTGCGGCCTTTGGCCCAGCCCCAGACGAATTCGACCGCGATCAGCAGGAAAAAAACCGGGGTGGCTAGAACGATGATCTGATTGGGTGACATACGGGCCCTCAGGCTGGAGCGGTGTTCATGCCGACATTGTCCAACCGTTCCGCTCAGCGCGCCGCTAGCATCAACCCTGATGAGCGGCCGGCCCCGGGATGGCTGCGGGTGTCAGGCGGTGGTTTCGTCCAGCGAGGCATCGTCCAGGTGCGAGGTGTCGGCCCAGCCCACCAGCGACAGGGCTTGCGGGGTCCACAGCAGGCGGTTGACGGCGGTGTTGGTCAAACCCCAGGTGCGCGGGGCCTGCAGGTCCTGCCCGGTGGCGGCACGGTAGAGCTGGTCCATCACGCCGCCATGGGCCACCAGCACGATCTGCTCGCCCGGGTGGCGCGCCGCCAGCTCATGCAGCGTGCGCGTGATGCGCTCGCGCACCTGCACCAGCGACTCGCCGCCCGGCGGCGCCCAATGCGGCTCGCGCTGGCGCCAGCGCACGGATTCTTCCGGCCAGGTGGTCTCGATCTCGACGTAGGTCTTGCCTTCGAAAATGCCGAAGCCGCGCTCGCGCAAGCCCGGGTGCGTCGCCAGCGGCGCGCCGGTGGCGCCGGCGATGGCGCGCGCGGTGTCGTGGGCGCGCAGCAGGTCGCTGCTGTAGATGGCGTGGATAGCGTCTTGCGCCGCCAGCGCGCGCGCCAGCCGCTGGGCTTGCCACTGGCCGGTTTCGTTCAGGGGAATGTCCAGGTGGCCCTGGATGCGGGTATCGACGTTCCAGGCGGTTTCGCCGTGGCGGATGGCAAGAATGCGGGTGGAGTCCATAGGGGGGCTGAATGGTCTTTAACGCGGGATTTCGACCTTGACGCGGCGCGTGCCGGCTGGCGGGTTGGGGAAGTCTTTCAGCGCGGCCGCGAACAGCGCGCGCAGGATGTTGTCGCGGTCGCTCCACGGGCCCTCATGGGTGGCGCTGGTCTCGTAGACCACCTGGCCGCTGGCGAGTTCGCGCAGCAGCAGGCTGGCTTCGTGGCGGTACTGGGTCGCTGGCGGAAAGCCCATGCCCATGCCCAGGCCAAACATGCCGCCGGTGCCGATCATGATCGAGCCGTGAAACGGGCCACTCCCGCTGGGACGGCCCCACTCATCGACCAGATACGACTGCATCCGTGTGTTGATCTGCACGCTGTAGCGGGCGGCGGTGTCGTCGCGCACCAGGCCGACTTCAGCCAGCTCGGCCTCGGCGAGGGACTCGACCAGTTCGGTGCGCGGATCGTTGAGCTGCGAGGGCAGGCGCTCGAAGCGGTAGCGCGCCCCGGCCTCGATCGACTGGCCGGCCGCTTGCGTGGCAACAGCCTGCACCTGCGACTCGACCAGCCGCATGCCGCTGCAGCCCGCGAGCAGCAGGAGCAGGGAGACCACGGCGAACCGGCGTTTCATGACGGACACAAATTAGATGCTGACGACCTGCACGCCGGGCAGGGCCGCCGTGCTGAACTCTTCTTCGTCAAAGGCCCTGTCGCCCGTTTCATCGGCCACGCCGGTGGCCTTCAGGCCCTTGAAGTCGTAGCGCGTGCCGTCCATCAGGTGCGAGGGCACCACGTTGTGCAGCGCGCTGAACATGCTCTCGATGCGGCCCGGGTATTTCTTCTCCCACTCGCGCAGCATATTGCCGATCTGCTTGCGCTGCAGGTTCTCCTGGCTGCCGCACAGGGTGCAGGGAATGATGGGGAACTGGCGGTGCTCGGCCCAGCGCGTCAGGTCTTTCTCGGCCACATTGGCCATGGGGCGGATCACGATGTGGCGGCCGTCGTCGCTCACCAGCTTCGGGGGCATGCCCTTGATCTTGCCGCCGAAGAACAGGTTGAGGAAGAAGGTCTGCAGCATGTCGTCGCGGTGGTGGCCCAGCGCGATCTTGGTGGCGCCCAGCTCGTCGGCCACGCGGTACAGGATGCCGCGGCGCAGGCGGCTGCACAGGCTGCACAGGGTCTTGCCCTCGGGCACCACGCGCTTGACGATGGAATAGGTGTCCTGGTTCTCGATGTGGAAGGGCACGCCGATCTTGCTCAGGTACTCGGGCAGGATGTGCTCGGGAAAACCGGGCTGTTTCTGGTCCAGGTTGACGGCGATCAGGTCGAAGTGCACCGGCGCGCGGGCTTTCAGCTTGAGCAGGATGTCCAGCATGGCGTAGCTGTCCTTGCCGCCCGAGACGCAGACCATGACCTTGTCGCCTTCCTCGATCATGTTGAAGTCGACGATGGCCTGGCCGACCTGGCGGCACAGGCGCTTTTCGAGCTTGTGCGTTTCGCGCTCGATCTTCAGTTCTTTTTGCAGAGGAACCACCTCGTTGTCAATCCATTGGGCGCTCATAGTTTTCTCGATTACCAGGTTCCGGTTTCGGCGCGGATCGCCACTTCGCAGTCGTCGAAGATTTCCAGCTTGACGATCTTCACCCGCACCCCGACCACCCCGGGCAACTGCAGCAGGCGGTTGGCCAGCTTGCCGATCAGGGTTTCGAGCAGGTTCACATGCTCGGACGTGCATTCGGCAATGATGATCTGGCGCACCTTGCGGTAGTCCAGCACGTGGTTGATGTCGTCATCGTGCGGCAGCAGCGGCTGGGCGCCGAGGTTGAGTTCGGCATCGACCTGGATCGGCTGCGGTGCCGCCCGCTCATGGTCGAGGATGCCCAGGTTGGCGTTGAAGCGCAAACCGGTGAGCGTGAGGATCTGGGTACCCTGGGTCATGTCTTGGTCTCGCTCACAGCATCGAAAAATCGCGCTCAAAACGCATCAGGTGCTGGCCGCCGTCCACCAGCAGCGTGGTGCCGGTGAGGGACTGGTTCTCCAGCGCAAATTTCACGGCCGAGGCCACGTCCTGCGGCGTGGACGAACGGCCCAGCGGCGAGAGCTTGTGCATCGCCGCGAATTTTTCGGGCGTCAGCATCGGGCTGGTCAGCGTCAGGCCGGGCGCCACGCCCACCGCCCGCACCTGCGGGGCCAGCGCCATGGCCAGCAGGGTGTTGGCCGCTTCCAGCGCGGCCTTGGACAGGGTGTAGCTGAAGAAATCGGGGTTCTGGTTCCAGAGCTTCTGGTCCAGCAGGTTCACCACCACGCCTTGCGCGGAGCGTGCCGCGACATGCGCGTGCAGGGCCTGCGCCAGGATGATGGGCGCGCCGGTGTTGGTGCGCAGGTGCTTTTCCAGGGCCGCGAAGCTGAAGCTGGCCGCGCTGTCATGCTCGAAAATGGCCGCGCTGTTGACCACGGCATCGACCTGGCCAAAGTGCGCGATGACGCGCGGCAGCAGCGCGCGCACCGCGGCCTCATCTGCCAGATCAGCATCGAAAGCGGCGGCACCCATTGTCAGACTGGAACAATCAGCTACTGTTTTTGTAGCGTCGTCGGCCGAACCGCGGTAATGCACCGCCACCTGCCAGCCGGCTGCGGCGAGCGTGAGCGCGATCTCGCGGCCCAGCCGTTTGGCGGAGCCGGTCACGAGAACCGTGCGGGCGGGGCGGGCGGACGACATTCGGGGACAATCTGGGGTTGATGCAAACACCCGACAGTTTAACGACCGAACTCTCATTTCGCATGGCGCAAGCCATTCTGGCGGCGGGCGGGTGGATCGGCTTTGACGAATTCATGGCCCAGGCCCTGTACACGCCGGGCCTGGGCTACTACGCCAACGACCTGCGCAAACTCGGGCTCATGCCGGGTTCCGGCAGCGATTTCGCCACCGCGCCCGAGATCACGCCGCTGTTCGGGCGCACCCTGTCCGCCCAGGTGGCGCAGGCGCTGGTGACGACGCAGACACGCGAAGTGTGGGAATTCGGCGCCGGCTCGGGCGCGCTGGCGCTGCAGTTGCTGGACGCCCTGGGCGAGCAGGTGGAGCGCTACACCATCGTCGATCTCTCCGGCGCCCTGCGGGCGCGCCAGCAGCAGATGCTGAAGAAGTTCGGCGACAAGGTGCGCTGGGTCAGTGAGCTGCCCGCGGCCCTGCGCGGCGTGGTGGTCGGCAACGAGGTGCTGGACGCCATGCCGGTCAAGCTGCTGACGCGCATCAACGCGGTCTGGCATGAATGCGGTGTGGCGCTGGACCAGTCAGACGCCAGCGACAGCCGCTTTGCCTGGCAAAACCGCCCCACCGAGCTGCGCCCGCCGGTGGAGATCGCGGGCGGGCACGACTACCTGACCGAAATCCATCCGCAGGCCGAAGCCTTCATGCGCACCCTGGCCGACCGTCTGGTGCAGGGCGCGGCCTTCTTCATCGACTACGGTTTTCCCGAGGCCGAGTACTACCACCCGCAGCGCCACATGGGCACGGTGATGTGCCACCGCGCCCACCAGTCCGATACCGACCCGCTGAGCGATGTCGGCATGAAAGACATCACCGCCCACGTCAACTTCACCGGCATCGCGCTGGCGGCGCAGGAAGCGGGCCTGGACGTGCTGGGCTACTGCTCGCAGGCGCGCTTTCTGATCAACTGCGGCCTGCCGGCCCTGATGGAGCAGGCCAGCCTGCCGGAGCGCACCCACGCGAACAAGCTCATCATGGAGCACGAAATGGGCGAGCTGTTCAAGGTGATCGGCTTCTTCAAGGGCCAGCCGTGGGACGCTATCGGTTTCGCGGCGGGCGACCGCACCCATACCCTTTAAGCAAGGTACAACCCAACATGTTTCGCTGGCTCATCGTCATTTTTGTCATTCTGTTGCTGGTCAATGCGGCCACACCGTTTTTCAAGAAGCTCGGCTTTGGCCGCCTGCCGGGCGACCTGCGCTTCACCCTGTTCGGGCGCGAGTTCAATCTGCCGCTGGCTACCACCATCATCCTGAGCCTGGTGGCCAGTCTGGTGTCCAAGCTGCTCTAGAACTTTCTTCCGGCTCGGCCCGGATACCCGAGCTGCAGCCGATCAGAAGGTCGGCAAGCCCAGCGCAGCGCGGAACCGGTTCTTGACGTGCACCCCGTCGCGCGGCGGCAAGGCCCGCGGCAACTCTTCAGCGCGCACATGGACCTGCGCCAGGGCGCAGGCCTGGCGGGCATTCACCGTGGCGGCCAGTACGGCGGTCGCCCCCAGCTCGCTGATCTCCGTGACCTGGCGGATGCCGCAGCCGCGTGCCACCGCGGCCAGGCTGGTGCCCAGGCTGCTGTGGCTGGCCTGCATGCCGGTCTCGCCGAAATGCCCGTTGTCCAGCACCACGATGCTGAGGTTGTTGGGTTGCTGCGCACCGATGGTGGCCAGGGCCCCCAGCCCCATGAGCTGTTCACCGTCGCCGGTGATCACCAGCACGCTGCGCTGCGGTTGCGCCAGGGCCAGTCCGAGCCCCATGGCGGCGGCGCCGCCCATGGCGCCCCACAGATAAAAATTCTCGGGCCGATCGCCGGCGGCGAACAGGTCGTAGGAGGGCGAGCCCAGGCCGCTGATGACCAGTGCCTGCGGGCAGGCAGCCATCAGGCGGGCGACAAATTCACGCCGATCCATGGACGCGGTTCTGATGTGCTGCTTCATTGGGTCTGGTTCCATTTTTTCCGGCCAATCAGGCTTTGCGACAACAACACCGCCACCGGTTCGCCGCTTTCAAACGCCGCATCCAGTCCGGCGCGCACGGTTTCCGCCACTTCGTCCGCTTTGCTGACGCGCAGCACCGTGATGCCCATCAACTCCAGCGAGCCCTGGGTGGCCCGGCCCATGGGGGTTTGCCACGGGTTGAATTCAGCCCATTCGCCGCGCATGGTGATCAGCGTGAGAAAAGGGAAGCGGCAGTTTTGTATCAGCGACAGCATGTTGGTGCAGTTGCCCACGCCGCTGCTTTGCATCAACAGCGCCGAACGCTGGCCGCCGAGCCAGGCGCCGCAGCAGGTGGCCACGCCTTCTTCTTCGGTGGTCAGCACCAGCGGTGCGCATCTCCGGATCGGCATGAACGCGCCGGATGACATGGGCGTGCCCGGCATCCGGAACATAGGCGACCTGGCGGATGCCGCCGTCCTTCAGGATGGAAAAAATGTCGTCCTGCCATTGCGGCGCGGATCCCGTTGCACGACTCATGAAATGATGCACTCCTTGACAAACATTGTGAACCACCGGCTCATGGAATCAGGATCGACGACCCGGTCGTCTGCCCCGCTTCCAGGTCGCGATGCGCTTGAGCGGCGTCTTCGAGCGCATCGCGCTGGTGGATGTCGATGCGCACCTGGCCGGTTTCGACCCTGCGAAAAAAATCCGCCGCCATGCGGTCCAGATCCTGCCGTTCGGCGGCATAGGTGGTGAGCATGGGGCGGGTGGCCTTTGGTACAGAGATAAGAAATCACTCCGTGACGGCCCCATGGTCATCCAAAAAATGCATTGGAGAGGTCTGGCAAAAAAGGAGGGCTGGGCAAGCGTTGCCGCTCGATGCGATCCTGACGCGCCGAGATCGGAAGAGGAACAGGCTTGGGAAAACATGGCGCCAGTGGGTATGGAGTTTGGCAGCCCAGACTTTGAGAGGCTCATGTACGCATCAGTAAATGATTTGAAGGCGAGGAAAGTAAATCCCGGCAAGTTTGGCAAGTCCAAAAAGAAGCCTTCCTCATGAGCGTCTATAGCTTGACCGTCAGCAATGTGGCGGTTCAAGGATGCTGCACCGGTACCCGGCTAGGAGCAGCTAGTCGCCGGCGCGGTTCAACAGTCCGCATCAGGCTGATTGCAGCCACTCACCCTGGGAAGGATAAAAGAGCTCAGAGGCTGAAAGCGGTCATACAAAGGGCAATGGAGGTGATGTCCGATACCCATCCAAAAGCGTACGCTCCTCCGACGTAATCGGTATTCCGACTGGCCTCCAGCCCAAAGTCACTGAGCGGTCCAACCCCCATCGACAGGGATAGCCGCACCTGTCAGGTTGTGCGCCGCAGGATCGCAAAGCCACACCACGGTGCGCGCAATCTCCTGGGGGGTTGAGGTCCGGCCACTGGGTTGCTTTTCGCGCAGCAGGTCCCGAATACCGGCGTCACGGTCGCCACCAAACTGAGCCGCGCGTTGCTGGATTTGCGGCTCGATGATCACCGTCTCCGTCCATCCGGGGCAGATGCAGTTGGCCGTCACACCCCCACTGCTGCGGCTGCCCGCCTGCGCCGCCTCCAATGCGGCCACGCGCGTCAGCCCCACCAGGCCGAACTTGGCCGCCACATAAGGTGCTTTGTTGACCGACGCGACCAGCCCATGCACCGAGGCAATGTTCACAATGCGACCGTATCCGCATTCCATCATGCCGGGCAACGCCAGGCGCATGGTGTCGAAGGCAGCCGACAGGTTGATGGCCATAACCGCATCCCACCGTTGTCTCGGCATTTGGGCCAGTGGCGCGGTGTGCTGAATCCCGGCGTTGTTCACCAGGATGTCCAGAGGACCGGAGCCCAGCGTTTCCTTCATCATCTGCTCGACCTGCTGCGGGTCTGACAGATCGTGGGAGAGCATCTGCAACTCAGCCTGACCGACCTCCCGCAAGACTGCTTGGGCGATGGCCTGCGCCTTGAGATCGGGCAACCCGTGCAGCACCACCGTGGCCCCTTGGCGGGCCAGTTCAGTCGCAATAGCCAGCCCGATACCTTGGACCGATCCGGTAACCAGCGCACGGCGTCCTTGCAGCATGTTCGCGTTCATGTCGTTCCTTTCAATTTAGCGCGCAATTCGGTTTTGAGGACCTTGCCGTAATGGTTCTTGGGCAGGGCATCCACGAAGAGGTAGCTCTTGGGCCGCTTGAAGCGAGCGATCCGTTCTAGGCAGTGGGCGTCCAGGCTGGCGACCGTGGGTTGTTCATCCGAGGGTAGGCCGGGCTGTGGAACCACAAATGCCACCACCACCTCGCCCCACTCCGGGTCGGGCGCGCCGACGACCGCGACCTCCGCCACCCCCGGTGCGGTCAGCAGCACCTCCTCCACCTCGCGGGGGTAGATGTTGGAGCCGCCGCTGATCAGCAGATCCTTGCTGCGGTCCTTGAGCGTCAGGAAGCCTTCCTCGTTGAGGCAGCCGACGTCGCCGGTCCAGAGCCAGCCGCCGCGCAGGGCGTGGGCTGTGGCCTCGGGGTTACGCCAGTAGCCGGCCATGACCGAATCACCCCGCACCAGCACCTCGCCCACCTCGCCCGGGGGCAGGGGTTCGCCCTGCTCATTGGCCACCCGCACCTCCACCGGCGTCTGCGCCACGCCCACCGAACCCAGGCGTTCGAGGTAACGGGGATGATCTTTTTCCGCGATGTGGCCGCGCGACAGGGCTGTGGCAACCATTGGTGTTTCGCCTTGCCCGTAGATCTGGACAAAGCGCGGCCCCATGACGCGCAAGGCTCGGCGGATGTCCGCGAGATACATAGGAGCGCCGCCGTAAACGATCGTTTTGAACGACGCGGCGCAGTCCGGTGGCTGCAGACCGTGGGCTTCGGCGTGATCCACCAGACGCTTGACGATGGTCGGCGCGGAAAAGGTGGACAGTGGCCCCAGCGCTCGGCCTAACTCAAACAGTTCTGCGGGGTCCACGCCACCAGAAGAGGGCACCACATGCCGGGCACCTACCATCAGGTGCGGGATGGCATAGATGCCGCACCCGTGCGACATCGGTGCCGCATAGACCATGGCATCCGTGGAGCTCACGGAATCGACGTCGATGAAATAGGTCAGGCCCATCGTCATGAGGTTGCGGTGTGTCAGCATCACCCCCTTGGGTCGGCCCGTGGTGCCGCTGGTGTAGAACAGCCACGCTAGGTCCTCCGGGCGACTCGGATGGGTGGCCACGCCGTCCATGCGGTCCAGAGGAGTCAGCAATGCATCGGCCTCGTCAGACTCGGCGTCGATCTGTCGTTCCAGACCTGCCAACGCGCGGGGCGCCACGTCGTTGGTGACAAAGGCCCAGCGGGCTTGTGCGTTGCCAATGATCCATTCGACCTCCGCGGGATGCAGCTTGGCATTTACCGGCACCACCACCAGACCGGCCCACCACGCGCCCCAGAGGATCTCCAAATAGCGCGGGTGATTGCGCATGAAGATCACGATGCGATCGCCTGGCTGCAGACCCGCTTCGCGCATGCGCTGCGCCAGACCGGCGCTGCGTCGGACCCATTCACCGTGGGTGGCCCAGGGGCGAGTGCCCTCAAAAATGGCGATTCGGTCTGGGTTGACCGTGGCTTGGCGGTTGAGTAACTGGGCGAGGTTCATGGGCAGATTCGACGATCGGTGTGCGACAACGATAACCGGCTGCCAATATCTTGGCTATACGGTATAAATACCGTATTGTGTGTATCCATGACGTCAGACACCACCATCGCCACCACGGGGTTTGAAGGCGCGCCTGTGGCGCTTTGCGTCACCCGCCAGCGAGTCATCGCCGGTTGTAACCCCGCCTTTGCCGACCTCTTCGGCTATCGCCAGGATGAGATGCTGGGCCAATCTATCGCAATGCTTTACCCGTCGTTGCAGGAATTCCGAAGCATCGGTCAGCGGGGCTACCCGCGGATGCGCAAGGGGAAGCGTTACGAGGATGAGCGGCTGATGCAGCGCAAAGGCGGCGAACTGATTTGGTGCCGCGTGTCGGGGCTGTCCACCCACGCCGATGCGCCCGCATTAGAGGCGGTTTGGTCGTTCGAGCGGATGCCGCACGCCCCCCGTTCAGCCGACCTGCTCACACCGCGGGAACGGGAGGTGGTGGCGCAATTGGCATCAGGCCTGACCAGCAAAGAGACGGCCAAGGCTATGGGACTGAGTCCTCGAACCGTGGAGATGCACCGTGCCCGACTTCTGAAGAAGTTCGGGGTGCGCACCACGGTTCAATTGCTCGCTCAAATGGTGTGATGCCAGAGTCTTCCGGTAGAGGACATTCTCTATATGTCGTATGTACTTTCGAGACCGGACATTAGACCTGACCCATTCGGTATTTCTCGAAAGACCGCTCCCCCACACCAGCCCTCATCACGTCAGTTGTACGACTGGCGGCAATCGCTGCATTTCAGACTTTCGAAGCAGAGCCGTCTACCTACGCTCATTCTTCGTGATCGACTCACTCTAGCCGTCGTTCATCACAATGTGAAATCAAGCGA
>Ga0210129_1000376_pt1 | contig 11032 bp, 9 predicted proteins | sample WestPond_Cattail_2_FD_185582 | JGI IMG/M metagenome (GOLD analysis project Ga0210129, IMG submission 185582) | Wetland microbial communities from the San Francisco Bay, California, USA, that impact long-term carbon sequestration -... | ecosystem: Environmental > Aquatic > Marine > Wetlands ... | reverse complement strand
CCGCAACCTGCGGTGCAGGGCACCTATGGGCTGGCCCCGGAAGCTGAAGTCGATCCGGCCCACAGAAACGCCGACCAGTGGGTGGCGCGCATGGGCGATTTCACCAAAAACTCCCAGGCCTTCAAGGATCCGCAGGTGTTCCTCTACTGGGTGAACGCCATGACCGATCCCTCCATGGTCGCGGCGATGGCCGATGCCGGGCTCGAGCCGGGCGCCTGGCTGCGGATGATGACGTCCATGATGCAGCCCGCCGCAGTCGGCAACTACGCGCAATTCATGATGGATCCCGCGATCTATGCCCGCTGGGCTACCGCGATGCTGGACCCGATGTGGTACACAAAAATGATCACCAGCATGACCAACCCGAGCAAGATCATGGGCTGGATGACGCTGCCGATGGATCAGCGCCTGATGCGGGCCAGCATGAAGATGCTGGATCCCAACCTCTATCTGAGATTCATGATGATGCCGACCGATCCGCGCGGCATGTCGTTGATGTTCGCCCCCATGAATCCGCAGCTTTACGGCAGCATGCTGGGTGCTCTGGTCAGCCCGCAGCTGGTTGGCGGCGCAAATTCGACATGGGGCACGTTCCTGTATCCGAAGCAGCCGGTGGTTACCTTGCAGCCTCCTGCCCCGCTCACATTGCCGATCAATTTGCTGGACCCCAGCTCCTACGGCAACATACTGAACATTATTCCGGGCTTGCCCGGCCTGCCGACCGCCGGCGGCATGCCTGCATTTGCCTTCCCCTTCCCGACCACCACCGGCAGTTCCGGCCAGCCGGCCATTGGCTTGCCCTTCGGCACAGCTAATAATCCCTATCTCGCTGCTGCTGCCCCGGCGCGCGCTGCCGCACCTGTTGCCGCAACCGCTCCCGCAGCTTTTGCGATCCAGGCCGGCGTTGCCTCGACGCTGACCCTCGGTGGCGATACGCTGTTCAAGACCGGCAAATCGTCGATCAATGACCTGACCCCAGAAGGTCGTGCCGCACTCGACGCCCTGGTTGCCAAGATCAAGGCTTTTGGTGCAATCGATTCCATCAAGGTGATCGGCCACGCCGACAAGATGGGCAAGCCCGTCGCCAACCAGAAGTTGTCGCTGGCACGCGCCAAGTCGGTGGCGGCTTATCTCAAATCCAAAGGCGTAAAAGCCAAGACTGTTGCCACAGCTGGCATGGGCGATACCAAGCCGGTCGTCGAATGTGACATGAAGCTGGCCAAGGATGCGCTCAAGGCCTGCCTCGCGCCCAACCGTCGTGTCGACATCGAAGTCACCGGTGCCAAGAAGTAAGGGCAAGTGACGTGCGCATCCTGCGGGATGCGCACCAATAAAAAAGGCCGGGTGACCGGCCTTTTTTATTGGGCTGCAGCAGCCTTATGCTGCCTGCACCGGAATTTCGTGACGCGTGTCCACGATGCGGTTGCCTTCGCCGACATAGACCAGCTCGGGCGCGTAGCGTGCGAGTTCCAGTTCGTTGTAGACCGCGTAGGTGGCGATGATGACGAGATCTCCCGGGTTCGCCTTGTGCGCGGCCGCGCCGTTCACCGAAATGATGCCCGAGCCGCGCGCCGCACGGATGGCATAGGTGGTGAAACGTTCACCATTGGTGACGTTGTAGATCTGGATCTGCTCATATTCGTGGATATTGGCGGCGTCCAGCAGGTTTTCGTCGATCGCGCACGAGCCTTCGTAATGCAGCTCGGAATGCGTGACGGTTGCCCGATGCAGCTTGGACTTGAGCATCGTTCTTTGCATGACGGTGCCCTCAATAAGAAAGGCCTCATATTATAAAACTTCAGGCTGGATTGCCCAAGCTGAAATCGAGGTTGTCGATCAGCCGGGTTTTGCCCAGCCAGGCCGCGCCGAGCACCACCAGCCTGGTGCTGTCGGGTGTGGGCGACTGCAGCGTCGCGGCATCGCGCAGTGCGACATAATCGACGCGCCAGCCTGCCATTCTCAGGTGGCGGCTGGCGGATAGACACAAGGCTTCGAAATCCCGTTCACCCGCCTCGACAGTTGCGACGATGGCGGCGAGTTCGCGCTGCAACCGGGCCGCCTGGAAGCGCTCGGCCGCGTCGAGATAGCCGTTGCGCGAGCTCATCGCCAGTCCGTCAGCCTCGCGCAGGGTGTCGCCCGCCACGATTTCGACCGGCAGGTTGAACTGCCGGACCAGCTCGCGGATGACCAGCAGCTGCTGGAAGTCCTTCTTGCCGAACACCACCACCCGCGGCAGCACCAGATTGAAGAGTTTCAGCACCACCGTCGCCACGCCGCTGAAATGGCCGGGGCGGAAGGCGCCGCACAGGTCGTTCGCCAGGTTGTCGGGAGGCTGTAGGGTGAAGGTTTGCGGCACCGGATACATCTCCTTGATGTCCGGCACGAACACGAGGTCGCAGCCGGCGGCGGCGAGTTTCTCGCAATCCGATTCCAGCGTGCGCGGGTAGCGCTCGAAATCCTCGCCGGCACCGAACTGCAGCGGATTGACGAAAATGCTCGCGACGACAGGCTGTCCGTGCTGTTTCGCCAGTTCGACCAGCGACACATGGCCGGGGTGCAGGTTACCCATGGTCGGCACGAACGCGGTTCCCGTTTGTCCCGCGAGCGCGGCGCGCAGGTCGGCAGCGGAGTGCAGGACCTGCATCAGAATGCGTGTTCGGCGGCGGGAAAGGAACCGTCCCTGACGGCCGCAACGTAGGCGCGCGTGGCCGCCTCGATGCTGTTGGTGCCGGCGAGAAAGTTTTTCGAGAACTTTGGCGCGCGTGGATACAGTCCCAGCATGTCATACAGCACCAGCACCTGGCCCGAGCAATCGGCGCCGGCGCCAATGCCGATGGTGGGAATGCTGAGAGAGTCCGTGACAGCTTTGGCCAGCGCCGCAGGCACCATTTCCAGCACGATCAGGCCGGCGCCGGCTGCTTCCAGCGCGCGTGCGTCGGCGATCAGTTGCGCAGCCGTGGCATCCTCGCGCCCTTGAACCTTGTAGCCGCCCAACTGGTTCACCGACTGCGGCAGCAGACCCAGATGCCCACACACCGGGATACCGCGCCGGGTGAGGAAAGCGACCGTGTCCACCATCACCGCGCCGCCTTCCAGCTTGACCATGTGTGCACCCGCTGCCATCAGCCTTGTTGCGGCGGCAAAGGCGCGCTCGGGCGAGGGCTGGTAGCTGCCGAACGGCAGGTCGGCGACGATGAAGGCGCGTTCGCATCCAGCAGCGGCACAGCGCGTGTGGTAGGTCATTTCGGCGAGCTTCACCGGCAGGGTCGAGGCGTGGCCCTGGATCACCATGCCGAGCGAGTCGCCGACCAGCAGCACATCCACCCCGGCGGAATCGAGCACGCGCGCGAAGCTCGCGTCGTAGCAGGTGAGAACGGCAATTTTCTCGCCGCGTTCGCGCATCGTTTTCAGGGTCGATAGCGTGATCGCCATCGTTACGCCGCCCGGCTGAAGAACTCGCGCGGCCCGCGCATCTTGCTGATGCGTTCCAGCAGCAGCTCGAAGTCGGCTTCGCTCTGCGCGAAGTTGAGATGGCTGGTGTTGACGATGAGCAGCGGCGCAGCATCGTAGCGATGGAAGAACTCGCTGTAGCTGTTCGCCAGGCGCTGCAGGTAGCCCGCATCCATGCCGCGCTCGAACTCCACGCCGCGCCGGCGGACACGTTCCTGCAGCGCTTCGATCGGCGCCTGCAGGTAGATCACCAGATCGGGCGTCGGCGCCTGCGGCGCGAGGTCAGCGTAGACCTTTTGATACAGGTCATACTCGTCGTCGTCGAGGTTCAGTCGCGCGAACAGCATGTCCTTGTCGATCAAAAAGTCGGACACGGTGGCGTCCCGAAACAGATCGCCCTGCGTCAGGTCGCGCAGCTGGCGCGCGCGCTCGAACAGGAAATGCAACTGCGTTGGCAGCGCGTAGCGTTTCGGTTCCTGATAGAAGCGCGGTAGAAAGGGGTTGTCGCTGGCATTTTCCAGCAGGGTATCGGCATCCAGGTGTTCTGCCAGCTTGTAGGCGAGGCTGGTCTTGCCGGCACCGATCGGGCCTTCGACGACGACGTAGCGATAGTGGGAGTGAGTCATGCGTTGACGGCGGCGGCCGGAGGGGGGAGAGCAACCACATACTGGTCGGCGCAGGCTGCGAGCCAGTCGGCGGCACGGCCACGACCTGGGATCACGGTATCGGGCGCGATTTCCAGCAGCGGCAGCAATACGAAGCTGCGCTCGGTCATGCGCGAGTGCGGCAACGACAGACCTTCTTCGTGGAAATGCGCGTCGCCATACAGCAGCAGATCGAGATCGAGCGTGCGTGGTGCGTTGCGAAAGCTGCGCTCGCGGCCGTGGCGGTGTTCGATGTCCAGCAACGCGATCAGCAGTGCGCGCGGCGCGAGGCAGGTTTCCACCTGCGCCACGGCGTTGATGAAATCGGGCTGGTCGACGTAGCCAACCGGCGCCGAGGCATACAGGCTGGACCGGGCCAGCAGCCGGGTGTCGGGCAGGCGGTCGAGTTCGGTCAGCGCATATTCCACTTGCGCTGCCGGGTCGTTGAGATTGGCACCGAGACCGATGGTGGCGATCACGCTCATTCAGGCTGAGCCTCGCCTGCAGGCTCACCCGGTTTCCTGCGCTTGCGGCGGCGGCGTGGCTTGGGTGAACTGTCGGTCAGCAGCATGGCGGTGCGCTCCGACTCACCGACTTCCTGGAATCGTGTCCACCATTCGCCGAGCTCGGCATCGACTTCGCCGGATTCGGCGCGCAGCAGCAAAAAGTCGTAGGCGGCGCGGAAGCGCGGGTGTTCCAGCAGACGATACGGGCGTTGTCCGCCGCGCTGTTCGAAGCGCGGCTGCAGCGCCCAGATTTCCTTGATCATGCCGTCGTAGCGGCGCGGAATGGCGAGCTGGCCGCGCTGAGCGTCGAGCACCTCATCCATGGCCAGAAACAATGCAGGCTGCGGCTTCTCGCCGGCCGCTTCGAGTGCGTGCCAGCGCTGCAGTACCTGTGGCCACAACAAGGTGCCGAACAGGAATGCCGGCGAGGCCGGCTTGTCCTGCGCGATGCGCGCATCGGTGTTCTTCAGCGCGGCGGTGATGAAGCGCTCGCCCGTGGTGTCGTCCAGAATCGTATCGAGCAGCGGCAGCATGCCGTGGTGCAGGCCCTCGGCGCGCAGCTGGTGCACGCCGCGCAGCGCGTGGCCGGACATCAGCAGTTTCAGTGCCTCGTCGAAGATGCGCGCACGCGGGATGTTGGCCAGCAGCGGCGCCAGCGTGGCGACCGGCTTGCGGGTGTCGGGGTCGATGTGGAAATCGAGCTTGGCGGCAAAGCGCGCCGCGCGCAGCATGCGCACCGGGTCCTCGCGGAAGCGCGTTTCCGGATCGCCGATCATGCGCAGCACGCGCTTCTTGCAGTCGGCCACGCCGCCGAAGTAGTCGTGCACTTCCTCACGCGCGGGGTCGTAGTACAGCGCGTTGATGGTGAAGTCGCGGCGTGCGGCATCGTCCGCCATGTTGCCGAACACGTTGTCGGACAGCAGGCGGCCGTGTTCGTCGGTGAGGCGCTTGTGCTCTGCCGGCGACCTGTCGCCGGCAGAGTGCTCGTCCTCCTCTTCCGCTTCCTTCTGGCCGTTGGAACGGAAGGTGGTGACCTCGATGGTCACCCGTCCGCACATCACGTGCACGATCTGGAAACGCCGTCCGATGATGCGCGAACGGCGAAACAGCCGCCGCACTTCGTCCGGGGTGGCATCGGTCGCCACGTCGAAATCCTTGGGCGTCTTGCCGAGCAGCAGGTCGCGCACCGCACCGCCCACGAGGTAGCCCTTGAAACCGGCTTGCGCCAGGGTTTCGCAGGTCTTAAGGGCGCAGTCGTCGAGCTGCGCGCGGCGAATGCCGTGCGCGGCCAGCGGCAGGATCTGCGCGCCAGCGGGACCACGCGATTTGCGGCCAAACACTTTGTTGATGATGCGACGAATCATGAGGTGCGCAAGGGCGAGTGAATGTGAAAACAGTTCGCGATTATACAGGCTGGGCTCGGTCATTCTGCCGCCACAATGCCGCCGTGCCGGGACCGTACAGGGCTTCGAGCGACTCCGGCGTGAGCATGGCAGCCGGGCTGCCCACCTGCCAGCGGCCATCCCCATGCAGGAACAGCAGGCGGTCGCAGTGGCAGGCCGCCCAGTTGGGGTCGTGCAGCGTCAGCACCACGCTATGACCCGCATCGGCTTCGCTGCGCGCCCACGCCAGCAACCTGGCCTGATGGGCAGGGTCGAGGTGGGTCAGCGGTTCGTCCAGCAGCGCGACGTGCGGCTGTTGCACCGCCAGTTGCGCCAGACGTGCGCGCTGGCGTTCACCACCCGACAGGGTGTCGAGCGGGCGGCGGGCGAGCTCGGTCAGTTCCCAGGTGGCCAGCTGCGATGCCAGATCGCCGGGTCGATGACCGAAGGGAAAACGCCCGAGCGCTACGAAATCAGCGACGTCGCCGAAATAGGCGCCGTCGTCAACCTGCGGCAGCAGGCCGATCTGCTGTGCACGGGCGAGGGGCGACACGGCATCGAGGGCCACCCCGTCGAGCGTCACGCGGCCGTGCGCAGGTGCGGCAAGCCCTGCCAGCACTGTCAGCAGCGTCGACTTGCCTGCGCCGTTGGCACCGAGGATACCGAGCACTTCGCCGGATTCAAGCGTGAGGTCGAGCGACTCGACCAGCGTGCGGGTGCCTGCTTGCAGGGTTAGCTGAAACGCGACCAGGCTGGGAGCGATGGATTCCATGAAGCAAAGGCGATCGGTAATGAGTCCGAGCATAGCAGGGCGGTGGTTCGGGCAGCATTGTGTGGCGGTGTTGCGTATTGTTCAAGCAGGTCGGCGGGTTGATCCGTGGCACTTCCGCCATCGCCCCTGCCTGCCTGATTAGCAATTGATGGTCAGTGGCAGCTTACTGATCCTCATGCTGCCGATCATGGGAATCTGACATTGGACACCAGTTCGGCCAAAGTGGCCTATGGAGATCGGTGCTGACTGCGTCCGCTATCCGCCTTCGTATTGCCGCCGTTCAAGTGGCTCTGGCGAAAAATACAGGGGTTATCAATCCGAGTGGCTGCTTCTCCCAAAGCGCTACTCACCCTATCGACCTTGAGCCATCATTCGCTGCGCCATTTCCTCAGCGAATGACTTTGGATTTAGAGGTGACGGTGAAATTTACTTGGTTGGCAGGCGGTCGGCCGCTGCCGCCCCCGGCCTTAGCGGGAAGATTACTTCTGCACGACGCTCCAATAATTACCCTTGGGGGCAAGCTGCGTTGTCCCTATAACCTTGTCCCTTTGTCAGCTTGCAGACATCATAATAATCAGCATAAGGTGGCATCGTATCAATTGTTCTTTGATTCTCGGGGAGGTTGGATATGAATTCCAGAATTTCGCGTTTCACGAGCAATGGGGGGAAGGCCATGTTTTTGGCCCTCGCTACGATGGGTATATGCATGGCAACGTCGGCAATTTCTGCGGCCAGCTTGAACGGTCAGGTGCTCGGCGCCGGTGCGCCGATCGCCAATTCGACCGTCACCCTGTGGGCCGCAAGTGCCGGTGCACCGAAGCAACTGGCACAAGCGCGCAGCGGCGCCGATGGCAGTTTTACGCTGACGGCGCCAAGCGCCCTTGCCGATTCCAGCCTCTACCTTGTCGCCCAGGGCGGCCAGCCAACCGCCAGCAAGGCCGCCGGCAACAACCCCGCCATCGCCTTGATCTCGGTGCTCGGCAACAAGCCGCCGCTCAAGGTCACGATCAATGAAATGACCACCGTGGCGTCGGTATGGACCAACAACCAGTTTCTCCACGGCACTGCGATCAGCGGATCGGCACTTGGCCTGCACATCGCCGCGGGAAACGTGCCCAACCTGGTGGACCTCGAAACGGGCGGGCTGGGCCCGGTGATTCAAGATCCGCTCAACAGTTCGCAGACGTCGACATTGGCGACATTCAATACGCTGGCGAATTTGCTGGCGGGCTGCATCACGCGGGTCCACGGCGACGCGTGCAACAAGCTCTTCGCAGTCGCCACGCCTCCGGCTGGCGTTGCGCCCACCGACACGCTCATGGCGGCGCAGAACATCGCGCGCAACTCCTCGCATCAGGCGCAGAGTCTCTTCGCGCTGCTTGATGTCTTCTATCCCATCCCCGCAGGCAAGCGTCTGCGCCCGGCGCCCTTCATCCCATATCTCGGCTTCGCGCCAAGTGCGTGGACACTCTCTCTGGTCTATGCCGGCGGCGGGTTGAATTCGCTCGGTGGCGTCGCCATTGATGGCGAGGGCAACATGTGGACAGGTGACAACTTTCTGGTCGGCTCGCAGTCCACGATATACAGCGGCTTTGGCGGCGGCATCTCGAAACTCGCGCCGAACGGCCGGCCCCTCTCGCCGATGACCTTTGGCTATCGCGGCGGCGGCATCGACACCCCCGGCTTCGGCCTCGCCATCGGCGCCGATGACAAGGTGTGGGTCACCAGTCTGGACGGCAGGACGATTTCCGTCTTCGATCGCAAGTCAGGGAAACCGCTTTCCCCTGAGACCGGCTACAACTTCGGCGGACAACTGGGTGAGATGCAGGGCATCATCACCACGCCGAATGGCGACGTGTGGGCGCTCGACAATGAAAAGAGCCAGATCGTCTATCTGCCGAAGGGAGACGCCACGAAGGGGCGCATCCTGGGCCGCACCGTGAATGGCAAACCTGTGGACGGCACGCTCCAGGTCAAGGCGCCGTTCCACCTCGCCGTGGATCAGCAGGATCGGATCTGGGTCACCAATAGTGGCTCAAACACCGTGACGCGCTTCCCGGCGAACGATCCAGGCAACGCCGAGGAGTTCAAAGTCGGGTTCGCTCCGCGGGCAGTCGCGATCGACAGCCTCGGCAACGCCTGGGTCGCCAACACCGTCGGCTATCCCGGCACGAAGGAGAGGTTGGCGTTGGTCGAGACCGCGCTCAAGTCGAAGGCTGAAAGCCTCGTCGAAAACTCGGCGTCCAAAGCCGACGCCGCCGCCAAGATGTGGATCGACCTGTTTGAACTATTGGTCAAGTATCCCGGTGGTGATGTTTCCATGGTGCGGCCCGATGGCACGGTCCTGCCGCCGTTTGATGCCGGGAAGAGCATCAACGGGCCTTGGGGCATCGCCATCGACGGCAACGACAACGTGTGGGTGGCTAACGCAACGGGCCGGTCGGTCACGCACCTCTGTGGCGCGCGACCCGCAAGCTGCCCGCCCGGCATGAAGACCGGCGACCCGATTTCACCGCACGGCGGTTACATCGGCGGATTGCAAATCCTCACGGACCTCGCCATCGATCCTGCAGGCAACGTGTGGGTGGCGAACAACTGGGACTTGCCGGAGCAAGCAGGCTTCAAGAAAGTGCCGCCGCCGGCGCTGTCGACCCGCTTCGGCGGCAACGGCACAGTGGTCTTCTTCGGTGTGGCAAAGCCGGTCCGCACTCCGTTGATCGGGCCGCCGCGCCAGCCCTAGTTCACAACCGACTGGGTACACCCGTCCCCCAACCAGGTGCACCAGCCACTTCACCAGCGAAAGAAACCGAAATAATCAATGCATACCTTTTGCCGATCAGTAAATTAGCAGACTCGCACCATGACCCAGGGACGCTGCTAGATTGTCCCGGCCTGCGTCCGGAAGCAGATTGCGAATTCAACTGGTGGATGAGAGCAATGTGAGCCTGGCCCCTCTGATTTACGGGCTAGGCACGACGTCGAGCCACGGGAATTCGACCCGCAGGCGCAACCCGCACCGGACTTTTAGTTCAATCAGCGCATCGCTTGTTAGGTCGGGCTGGTGAGACGAGCCGGACCGCTCGCCCAAGGGCGCTCGTGCCGTGGTGCGCGTATGACGGCAAACTGAAGTCGCTCGCGATGACTTGCTGCGGAAGGGTCGATTGACGCGGGTTTTGGGGGGGCGGGGTGGTCAAGTCCATGGTTGACCGAGGTTGTTGCCTGGCCTGGTATCTTTGGTTACTCGGTTGGGTTTCCTGGCCTTAATCCGCAATCCACGAACATTGGGATTTCTGTTCCAAGGTCATGTAAGCTGATCGCTCGCGTCGCGAACGTCTGCCCGAATCAAGAAATTCCGGAGAGGAACATCTCAATGAAGACAATTCCCACAATGGCCGGGATACTGGCTTCCGTCGCGTTGCTTCTGCTCACAGGCTGGCAACGCGCTGCCGAGGCCCAGGTTGAGCCGCGTGCGGCTCCTCGCGTTGCCCCCGCCGCCCCGCCGGCAGCGGTGCAGTATTCACCGAGGATGGGCATCTATTTCAACCTGAGGCCTTACGGAACCCACTTCGGTGCCCAGCTCACCCAAGACCCGTTCCCTGGCTCTCCCCTGAGCCAGCCGCAGATCAATCTCAAAGCCGGCGATACGATCACCCATCTCGACGGTGTTCCTCTGACCAGCGCCCTTCAACTCGAACAGCACCACTCGCAGACGTCAGTGACTTTCGTGAATGTCCGCACGGGCCAGATTAAAACGCGCTGGACGAACTTGCCGCCCCCGGGCGGAGGCGTTGGAGGCGGACTTGTCCCGGGGATGTCGCTCGGGATCATGGCAGTGACGGTGCAGGTGAACATTCCGGGCGTGGCCGCCGCGGCGACCCCGGGATTCCCGCCATCCGCCCGGCCGACCAGTCCGGCGCTGCGGATCACCGCCGTCACGCCTGGATCACCGGCCGCGCTCGCCGGACTCAGGCCTGGTGAAACGCTTCTCACCGCGGGACAGTTCTCGACCCGGTCGACCGATGACCTGCGGAATGCGATCGCGCAGTCGGGAGGCGTACTGCCGATGACGGTCATGGACGGCTACGGCAAGGTTCGCAGTGTCACCGCCTATCTTCGTGGCGCAGGGGCCGTGCCAGCACCTGCGACCCCAGAACCTTTCGGCGCGCCCCGACCCTGACGTCTGAAGCCGGTCACCCCTGAGTGCGTGACCGTCTCAGACCGGCCGAGTGCACGCATACGGCATCTCGCCACAAAGTGGCCAAGCGCTGAGGCGAACAA
>Ga0210129_1000375_pt1 | contig 11061 bp, 7 predicted proteins | sample WestPond_Cattail_2_FD_185582 | JGI IMG/M metagenome (GOLD analysis project Ga0210129, IMG submission 185582) | Wetland microbial communities from the San Francisco Bay, California, USA, that impact long-term carbon sequestration -... | ecosystem: Environmental > Aquatic > Marine > Wetlands ... | reverse complement strand
AAAGCTATCGATAACGTTGAAAAAGTGTTAGGCAATAAAGTAAGAAGCCTGAAAGAGCCTAATCTGGTAATGGTGTTTATCGGCATGGTAATGGGTATAGCATTAGGCGCAATTCCAATAAGTATACCAGGCATTGCCTCTCCTTTGCGACTGGGATTGGCAGGAGGACCAATAATCATGGGCATACTTATGGGTTCGTTCGGACCACGTTTTCACATGATAACCTACACCACACGAAGCGCAAACTCAATGTTACGGGGTCTTGGATTAAGTATATATTTGGCATGTTTAGGATTATCAAGCGGCAGCCATTTCTTTGAAACAATTATACGTCCCGAAGGTCTTTTATGGGTTGGATTAGGATTTATGCTGACCATAATACCGGTACTGATAACAGGATTTATTGCACTGAGGATGTGCCATCTCGATTTCGGCAATACAAGCGGAATGCTTTGCGGAGCAATGGCAAACCCGATGGCCTTAGACTATGCACATGACATAATTCCCGGCAACCATCCGTCAGTAAGTTATGCCACAGTATATCCGGTGTGCATGTTCATACGTGTGATTATAGCCCAACTTATCATCTTATTTTTTATTTGAGTTTATTACGACTCAAAAATAAGAGAGAACTTTGTGTGTACATTCTCTTCACTGTCAACACTGACATGCACTCCGTATATCTTCAAAATCTTTAATGAAAGAGTCAAACCTATACCGTTACCCTTGAATTCATGAGTGTTTGAAGCACGATAAAAAGACTGGTAAATCTGCGATATTTCTTCTTTGGGTATGCCTATACCATAATCCTCTATTTCTATCAAAGGATAACCGTTACTGACTTTAAGCCGAACGTCGACATTATCTTTAGAATATTTGCACGCATTGCTTATAAAATTTTGCAATGCCACATTCATCAAATACGTGTTTACAGATATTGATACATTGCCGCTTGTATAATCGGTAAAAACGACACGTTTATTATCTTGTGCAAATCCTCTAAGCATATCCGATACCTGCACGGACGAAATTTCCTGATTAAGCAAATCCCCGTCATCATGAGAAAGAAACAACAATTGCTTAGTAAGTTGCGACAAACGTCTGCTTTCCGTAAAAATGTGTTGCAACGATTCGATATATTCTTTAGTGGAGCGTTCTTTCATCAAACTTATTTCACATTCACCCTGAATGGCAGTTAAAGGGTTATTCAGTTCATGCGATGCGGCATTCACAAATGACTTCTCGGATTTGAAAGCTTCATTTATACGGTCAAGCATATCATTAAGAGTGCGCTTAAGTTCATCCAATTCATCTTTGTTACCAGATTCTTCAAGCCTTACATTAAGATTATTACCTCTTATGTTCCGCAACTTACTCAAAATCATTTTCAATGGCGCCAACAAATTCTTTGCATATACACGCCCCATAACAAATGAAATGAATATTGCAAGCAGCAATAACCCCCCCGACAACAACAAAAGATGTTGTTTAATGTTTGAGCCGTATGCATTATGTGCCAATACAATTACAAAGAAATCTCCTTGATTATCAGGATAATAAATAGCAACTCCACGTTTGTTTCCATACTTAAAAGTCACAGGTCCTTCTTCGTACACCGTCTGTATAAGTAAGGGCGACAAGTATTTACAAAGCGTATCGTTAGTTGCTTTAGTATCCTTTTTATTCAGCAGCACTTCATACGCTTCGGGTAATAATGCCTTATACTTTTTCAACACCAAGTTGTAGGCAGTACTGTCAAGTTCGTCTTTCTTCCAATGTTTCTGAGCAACAAGGTAAGCCTTCTCCGTCAGATTTACATCAAAAAGACGATTGATATATCGCGATGTAAAAACATAAAATATTACAATTATTAAAAATGCGATTCCAAACGTGATAGTGGCATAAAACAAACTTATCTTAGTACCGATTTTCATTCTTATCTATCAATCCTTTGCCGTTCAATTAATCTTTTGCAGTCATCATATATCCTATACCGACCACCGTACGTATTAATTTGTGCTTAAATCCTTTGTCTATCTTAACTCGAATATAGTTTACATATACATCAACAACGTTGGTATTAGGGTCAAAATCCATGCTCCACACATTTTTTAGCAACGATTGCCTGTGAATGGCTTCATCCTGATGCGTCATAAAATATTCAAGCAACTTATATTCTTTTGCAGTAAGCATTATGTCACGCCCATCTCGCGTAGCCTTGTGCGTATAGCAATTAAGTACCAAATCATCACAATACAATTCCGGGACACTGGCTGAAAGAACATTCCTACGCAACAAAGCCTTTATACGTGCTTGCAACTCCTGGAAACTGAAAGGCTTTACCAAATAATCATCAGCACCGGCATCAAGCCCCTTTACTATATCCTCCGTCGTGCCCAGTGCAGTTAACATAATCACCGGTACCTGGTAACCGAAGTTCTTTCTAAACATTTGGCAAAGTTCCAATCCGTCAATCTTAGGCATTATGACATCAAGCACCAACAAATCAAAATGATCGTTTTGCAATACTTCCCATCCTGCTTTACCGTCATAAACCACTTTCACTTCATGACCGAACTCGCTAAGTCCACGTTGAATAAATGAAGCGATGTTCACTTCATCCTCTACCAATAATATTTTTGCCATAATAATTCATTATTAACTTATACACCACAAATATACAATTTATAATTTACGTTGTTTCGATTATCCGCAATTATATCGTGCTGCATTCATTATAATCTACTCATCTTCCAATTCGTTCCAGATATTTTGTTTACGCCGTTTCCTGTCCGCACTCCGATATGCCAACGAGAAAATAATCGGGAATATCAACAGGGAGAAGAACAATGCACACAATATTCCACCTATTATGACGCGTGCCAAAGGTTGCGAACTTTCACTGCCTATGCCATGTGAAAGTGCAGCCGGCAACAAACCGATACTGGCCATTAACGCTGTCATAACCACCGGCCTGATCATTTTCTTTACTCCGGCTTTTATAGCTTCATAAAGAGAAAAGTCCTTGTTTTTTGTATGATTTTGGAGATTCTCTTTAAACGCTGTTATTAAAAGAATTCCATCCAGAATACATATACCGAATAATGCTATGAATCCTATTCCGGCAGATATACTGAAATGTGTATGTGTTATTAGCAATGAGCATATTCCTCCTACCATAGCAAACGGAACATTCAGAAACACAAGGCCGGCATCTTTCAGATTGCCGAAACTAATAAACAACATCAGGAATATTAGCAACATACTTATCGGCACCACTTGCGCCAGTCTGTTTTGAGCCCGTTGCATATTCTCAAAATCTCCTTGCCATAACATACTATATCCAGGTTTTAGCTTAACCAACTTATTAACTTTTGATTGTGCTTCCTTAATTGCACCACCCATATCCCTGTCGCGCACCGAGAACTTGACGGCAGAATATCTACTGTTGGCATCCCTGAAAATCAAACATGGGCCGGTTTTTACCGTAATATTTGCTATCTCTTTAACCGGAACTTTAGAACCTGCAGATGTCGGTACCATCAAGTTACCTATATCCTGTTCGGTAGTACGGTATTCCTTGGGGAAACGAATGCGTATGTCAAACTTCTTTATACCTTCGTAAAGAGTGGATACCGCTTTTCCGCCAATAGCCATCTCTATTACGGCGTTTGCATCAGCGGCGGCAACTCCGTAAAAAGCCATTTTCTCTTGATCCAAGTCTATATCAAGTTCCGGCTGACCAAGGTTTTGAATCACACCAAGATCGGATATTCCACTAACTTTACTAAGCACACGGCAAACATCCTTTGATTTATTTTCCATATAATCAAGTGAATCGCCGAAAATCTTTACACAGATAGAACCTTTAACACCTGAAACAGCTTCTTCAACATTATCTGTAATTGGTTGTGAGAAATTAAATTCAGCACCCGGAATTACAGAAAGTTTGCCGTTCATCTCTTCTATAAACTTATCCTTACTAATATGCGATTTCCAAGTATCTTCAGGATAAAGACTTATATCGAACTCATTGTTGTAGAATCCTGTAACATCGGTACCATCGTCTGGTCGCCCGGTTTGCGAAACCACATTCTGCACTTCGGGAAATGTCATAACTATCTTTCTGATTTGCTTTGCTACTTCAACAGATTTATTCAGAGATACTGAATAAGGAAGCTGTGCCCGCAACCAAATTGATCCTTCATCCATTTCGGGAATAAACTCCGAACCGAGTAATTGAAAAGAAGACAATCCTACAACAATAATTATTAATGCCGTTAGCAAAGAGATCTTTTTATGATGATATGTGTAATCAAATGCTTTCAACAGATTGCCGGAGATGAATGCGACAAAAGGATTATGCTTTTCCTTCACATTCTTTTTTAACAATAAACGAATTAGTACCGGAATTAATGTCAATGTGATAATTAAGGCACCGAGCATGGCAAACCCCAATGTATATGCCAAAGGCGAAAACATCTTTCCTTCCACCTTCTGAAAAGAGAAAATTGGAAGTAGTCCAAGTATAATAATAATTTTTGAGAAGAAGACGGCTTTCCCAAGATGAGCACCATTGTCCCTTATGAGTCCTGTTTTTATCATCTTGTTGAAACGCTCCATACCAACTTCCTTAGCTTGCCGGTCAAGCAAAACAAACAGTCCTTCGACCATCACCACGGCTCCATCTATGATAATACCGAAATCCACCGCTCCCAAAGACAATAAGTTGGCACTCATGCCCATCAGGTTGAGGCAGATAAACGCAAACAACAACGATAACGGTATGACAATGGAAACAATAAGAGTCGTACGCCAATTAAACATAAACAGCGACACTATCAAAGTTACCAACAAGATGCCTTCTATCAAATTGTGCATCACCGTATGCGATGCAAAATTAATCAGGTTTTCTCTGTTATAATAAGGTACAATCTTTGTGTCTTTAGGCAGAACATGTTGATTAATATACTGTACCTTAGCTTTAACGGCATTAATGACTTTTGTAGGGTTTTCGCCTTTGCGCATAACTACTATAGCTTCAACATCGTCGTCTTCATCAGTAACCGTACGCTTGCCGTTTGCACCTATGTGTGAATCGGAACGGGCTACCTGTCCCAATCTCGGCAAGTTTGATATTTCAACATCTGCAACATCTTTCACCAATACAGGGATACCGTTGACGTTTTGAACAACTACGTTCTTTATTTCGTTGATGTCGTTTAAAAGTCCTATTCCCCTTACCACATAAGCTTGGTCATTCTTGTTAATAACGTCGCCGCCTATATTTACATTACTCTTGCTTATAGCATTATACAAGTCCAGAGGAGTTATGCCTAGTGTGTTTAATTTGCCCGGGTCCACCCTAATTTCAAAAGTTTTCACCATTCCTCCGAAGCTGACCACATCGCCTACTCCGGGTACGGATCTTAACTGTCGGTCTATAACCCAATCCTGCAAAGTCTTCAGTTCACATGGATTTCTAAACGAACTGCGCAAAGTATATCTGAATATTTCTCCTGTCGGCCCTGTTGGTGGTTGCACAGACGGTTGCACTCCATCAGGCAGACTGGCGTTTGAAAGCAGGTTGTTCACTTGTATGCGTGCATCCATGTCGGATACTTTATCTTCGAAAACCAACTTTACGTACGACAATCCGAAAACGCTGGTAGACCGCAGACTTACTTTCTTCTGAACAGGATTCATTGCTATCTCTATCGGGACGGTAACAAACTTCTCAACCTCTTCGGCACTTCTTCCCGGCCATTGGGTAATAATCGTTATTTCAGTATTTGTTACATCCGGGAATGCTTCAATCGGCATATTCCTAAATGTGTATATGCCATAAATCAGCAAAAGCGCAGCGGCTCCCAAAATAAAATATTGATTCCTTAACGAAAAAGTTATGATATTTTTAATCAATTTATTCATGGCATATGCTTATTCGTTAAGTGAATCATAAATAAGAATGGCTTGCGAGGCGATAACATTCTCGCCTTCCTGCAAAGCCCCGGTCACAAAAGTTTTGTTGCCGACTGTGCTTATTACATTTACATGTACTATACGTATATCCGACGGACTTTTATATACCAACACATAATTCTGGTTCTGGTCGAAAACTACGGCATTCGAGTTTACACATAAAGCGCATTTTCGTCCGTTATCCTTCACCTTTACATTCGCAAACATTTCAGGCTTTAGCTTATACTTGGGATTGCGAAGTACGATTCTCACTTTCATCACTTTGTTCACCGGATCAAGCACATTCATAATCTTATCAACCTTTCCTGAGAACACGCGGTCGGGATATGCCAATGTAGTAACCTGCACCTTATCGCCAAGATGTACAAAACTAATACTTGATTCGTAGACGTTGGCCATAATCCAAACAAACTTAAGGTCGGCAATGGTGAAAAGGTTTGTACCGTTATCAGTTCTGATGTCGGTGTTGTTGTTAACTAATTTTTCAACAACAAAGCCGTTAACAGGAGAACGCACTATATAGTTTCCGTGAGTTGAACCGCCATTTATTTTGAGAATCTGGTTTGCCCTCCGAAGTTCGGATACGGCTTGTGCGTATGAAGCTTTTGCGGACAAAAGGTCTTTCTGTGATTCCATCCCGCTGTTATACATATCTTTTGTAGCGTCCAAGTTCTTCCCGGCAACGCTGAGATTGGTTCTGGCACTTACCAAATCGTTACTATATCCTGCCATTTCCGAACTCCTTATCACTCCCAACACCTGACCGGCATGAACATAATCGCCGAGTTGCACTTTCACATCTTGTATCATTCCGCTCACCATAGGATATATACGCGAAACTCTATCTTCGTTGTAGTCAACCTTACCGGTAAGAGTAATGTCGTTAGTTATAGGAGCAGAACTCACCACATCCAGTTTAAGCGTTTTGGCTATTGAATCAGGAAGTACATACTTCTGTTTTTGGTCGGTTGATGCACCTTTTGACGAACAACCGGCACAAACCGAAACAATCAGGATAATTGCGGCTAAAGCATCGAAGTGAATTATATTTTTATTCTTCATATTTATCATTATTTTTATTAAAGAATGTATTTTCTTTTTATTTAAAATTGAACATATCCGAACCTGTGTAATAATTGATGTCTTCATACGCATTCAACCTATTGCTCTGGATGGTATTGGTTTGCAGAGTATTTTGCTTATATGAATCATAGAAATCAAGGAAATCGAGCATGCCGATGTTTCTGTCCTTATAATTCTTAAGTACTTCTACGGACAATCGCTTAAAATCTTTATCGAACGAAGAATCTTTATCTTTCATTAGCTTGTCATCCTGCATTGCACACTGTAAAGCACTGAATATTTGTTCGTCGATAGTAGCCTCAACAGCCTGATAATTGGCCTCATTCTCCTTAATTTCAGCTTGAGCCGACTTGATATTTCCCTGATTGCGGTCGAGAAACGGCAAATCAAAGCTAAAGCCTACAGTTCCCAAGTTATGTACGTAGCTTCCCTGTTGGTCATAGTTGAATTGCAACGTAAGGTCAGGTACTGCCATCGACTTTTGCAATTGCAAGTTAAGCGTACTGATGTTGGTATTCAATTTTGCCATTTTAAGATCGGGACGCGTGCTGCGCGCCGAATCCACCAACACCGATAATGGATATTCAAGCGTGTTTAATTTCTGAATTGCCGCCTCATTAACGCGCGGAACGATAAAAAGATTCGGAGATACTTGCAGAATCGTACGCAAGTCACTTTCCGAAGCATTGATTTGTTGTACCAAATCGTTGTATTCACTTTTCAGGGAATAATATTGGGCTTTCACGCGTATAGCTTCTTTTTCCGAAACATATTTTTTCTCTTCTTGCCGATCAAAAGCATCCGACATTTGTCGTAGCGCGTCTATTTCCGTTTGATAAACCTCAGCAGACTGCAACAAGAAATGAATGTTTACGAAATCACTTCTGAGGGCGTGCTTAAGAGTACGAAGCAAATCATAGAATTGAAACTCGGACATTTGCGCGTTTGCCTGAGCAATCTTAATCTGCTTGTTATGCTTATTAGCCAACAAAATCACTTGTGATAGTCCGGCTGAGATTTCACCATCTTGTCCGAAAGGAAATAACCTCTTAGCATCCTGATCATAAATCGGTGTACTGAAACTAATTGTAGGATTAGGAAACATTTTTGCCTGCAACACAAGAGCTTGCTGTGCGCTGATATTATAACGTTGCGCAAGAAGTTGATAATTCTTGCTTACAAACATATTCTCCGCACTATCCAAAGGCAAAGCTATGGTATCCGGCTTTATGTCAACAATCTCTTTAGCCTTTACATGACATGATATTGAAGTTATGAGTATAACTAAAGCAAATAGCCTATAAAAAGTACTCTTCATCTCAAAAAAGTTTTATTTTTGACGGCAAAAGTAATTTGTTCATGAATAATAAAATCGATTATTCAATTACAAATACCTCATTTGAAATTAGAAAGCAATAAGATTAATATACAAGGCATATTTACATTCAAAGGCTTACATTAGAGATTGAAGGTAGAACCGTTATTAGCGTGAAAACAATACATTCGTAGAATATTTCTATTATTATATCGATTTTGCTTGTAAATATGCCTTAAAATGTATCTCTTTGTATAATTATAAGCCATAAACAACATCAACCATATACACAAAAATTAAAACAAAAGATGAGTAATATGTATTTGAAGGCAACATTTTACATAGTGATGTTTAGTGTTGCATTTATTTCTTGCCAAAAAGATGAAATTAGTACATCAGGCAGCAAAGGCAGTAGTACTGATTCTTTAAAAACAGATTCAGCAAGTGTATCGAAAATGACTGAAACAGAACAAGCATCCAAATTCGCCTATGACATTTTAAGTGATACGTATTATTGGACAAGTAAAGTATCAGGAATTAGTGGACTTAATTCCGATACCGTTACCAATCCTATTGCTGATGTAAGCGCTATAGTCAGCACGGTTCCCAATGATAGCGACCATTGGACATCATTGTCTGAAACCACAACAACAAAAGCAATAAAAGCTACAAGTACCGATGAAACAGAAACCACATTCGGGTACGATTTATCATTATATCTGTTTTCAAGTACGAGTACCGAAGTATATGGGGTTGTTAACTACGTATATGCAGGCAGTCCGGCAGCAAAAGCAGGATTGCAACGAGGTGACATTGTTCTTGAAGTCAATGGTTCTTATCTTACTACAAGTAATTATAACGAATTATATGATGATTCGTCTTTAAAATTAGGTTTAGGGACACTTAAAAATGATACCATCTATGATCGTGACAAATCAATTTCGCTTACAACCACAACAATGTATGAGGATCCTATTGTGAAAGATACAGTTATTACCACCTCAAGTGGAACGAAAGTCGGATACTTGTTATATACGTCATATACATTAACGTCCATTTCATCTTTGGAGAAAATTTTTGAAAACTTTAAGGGTCAAGGCATAAAAGACCTCGTGTTAGACTTAAGATACAACGGAGGCGGTTACGTCACTACAGCCCAAGCATTATGTTCAATGATTGCATCATCATCTGATGTTGATGACGTATTACTTGGATGTCAATGGAATAGCACTTATCAAAAGGAATGGGAAGCAAGCCCAACAAAGAATGATGAAAACTTATATGTTAGATTTGCAAACAGCGTTTCATATACTGATACATACAATAAAAATCAAAATGTAAATCTTATACATCTTGACTTAAGTAATTTATATGTGTTGACAGGTCAAAATACGGCATCTGCTTCTGAAGCAACAATAACAGGATTAAAGCCTTACATATCAAAGGTAACATTGGTAGGCGAACCTACTTATGGAAAATCGTTTGCAGGAATAGTTTATGACGGATCAGATTATACAAGTGACGGATTCAACAAAATAAACGATTGGAGCTTATATGCAATGGTTTACAAATATACTGATAAGAATGGGAGTTCACCTGCTGTAATGAAGAGTGGGAGTTATACATATAGTAATAATAAGACTTATACTATCAGTTATGGTATGCTCCCTGATATAAAAGTTGAGGACAACCAATTTGACGGATATGCATTAGGGAATCCGAATGAAAGTTTGTTTGCAGCTGCAATTAGCCAGATTGACGGCACAAAATCCGCTAAGATATTATCACCACGCAGTAAACTCTTAAGTGCAAAATTGATTCATAGAGGTTCTACTCTTAAGACAAATAATAGATTATATGATAATAGAATTAAGAAGTTACCGCTAAAATAATACAAAACAAAAAAAGCCGTGTTCTAATAATGCAGAACACGGCTTTTTTATATTGTCATTTTACAATGAAACTCTTCGTAAATACATAATCCCTAGAATTCTTACCTATGCAGAGAGTATATTTTCCTTTATATATCTTCAACCTATGAGCAGTTTTATCCCACTTCTGTAAATCAGATACTGGAATAGCAATAGTAAATACAGAGCTCTCTCCTTTATTTACAGTTTGTTTTCTGAAAGCTTTCAATTCTTTCAACGGCATACGCTCAACGTTAGGATATTCTATATAGGCTTGAACCACTTCATCCGAAGCATAATTACCGGTGTTCTTCACATCAACAGCGAAGTGAATTGTATCTTTTGCAGTGTATTTTTCGCGAGGTTGTTGCGCCCATTGATAATCGAAAGTCGTATAGCTCAATCCATAACCGAAAGGATACTCCGGCACACCCTTAAAGTAACGGTACGTGCGTCCCTGCATTGAATAATTCGTAAATGACGGTAAATCATTGACCGACTTATAAAAAGTAAGCGGTAATCTACCTGAAGGAGATACTTTGCCAAATAAAATATCCGCCAATGCATTGCCACCTTGTTCTCCGGGATACCACGCAAGAATTATAGCATCGCAATACGGTTCTATCGCCGACACATTTACAGCACTTCCTGACGTTATTACTGCAATAATAGGTTTATATGATAATCCGCAAAGTCACCTATTCACATTAGATAGATTACTATTATAGATCCTATGTTTAAAATCACTGTTATAATTAGCCGATACCACCA
>Ga0210129_1000373_pt1 | contig 11109 bp, 5 predicted proteins | sample WestPond_Cattail_2_FD_185582 | JGI IMG/M metagenome (GOLD analysis project Ga0210129, IMG submission 185582) | Wetland microbial communities from the San Francisco Bay, California, USA, that impact long-term carbon sequestration -... | ecosystem: Environmental > Aquatic > Marine > Wetlands ... | reverse complement strand
TAAAATTTTCTTGATTACCGGAGCATACGTGCGGGTAGGAGAGAGTACCAATTTACCTGCATCTAAAGACACACCTTCGATTTTATCCGTCAGCTTTAAATTGCCGCAGTATACCAATTCTTCAGGTATTGCATGGTCGTAACTTTCAGGGTATTTTTCGGCTAAATATTTACCGAATACGTCATGGCGTGCAGACGTCAATCCGTTGCTGCCCATGCCTCCGTTGTATTCATTTTCGTATGTGGCTTTACCGTAAGAAGCCATGCCAACGATAACATCGCCTGCCTTGATTTTGGCATTATCAATGACATCACTGCGTTTCATGCGGCACGTAACCGTGCTGTCGACAATGATTGTACGAACCAAATCACCTACATCAGCCGTTTCACCTCCGGTGGCATATACGCCTACGCCCGTCTTACGCAAATCGGCAAGAAGTTCATCCGTGCTATTGATGATAGCCGATATTACTTCACCTGGAATAAGATTTTTATTGCGTCCGATGGTTGATGAAACTAATATGTTGTCGGTAGCGCCTACACAAAGCAGGTCATCAATATTCATTATAAGAGAGTCCTGCGCAATACCTTTCCACACCGACAAATCACCTGTCTCTTTCCAATATAAGTATGCCAGGCTGGATTTCGTACCTGCACCGTCAGCATGCATTATGTTGCAATAATCAGGGTCACCGCCCAATATATCAGGAATTATTTTACAAAAAGCACTTGGGAAAACTCCTTTGTCTATGTTTTTTATAGCATTATGTACATCTTCCTTTAATGCTGATACGCCACGCAGCATATATCTTTGATCACTCATGAATTGTAATGTTTTGATTTGATGTTCGCTCCCTTTATGCGATAGATACGTCCGTTTTCATCGGCACAGACTAAAAAACTATCCTGGCGTTTGCTCTTTTCAATTAAACGCTGTGAAACTAAGAGCAGTCCTTGTCTTATTTTACTGCGTAATTCTAAAACTTCCTGCTCATTCATAATTTTGTATTTTTTTGAAAATGATGGCATTATTAATTGTAGCGCCCATATTTATGTTGCCTTCGGCTATGGTCTCTAACTTCAAATCCGAGCTATTGACAACAGTCCAATTGTCGCATATCGGGATGTAAATGTCGAATAAGTTTTTTATTCCGGCACTGTAACGTCTATAAATCACATCACTGTGTATGTTATGTCCGCCTTCACGCACTCTTTGTGCTACACGTTCAACAGCCAATTGCGGCGACTCAAGCCAAAAATATAATAGCGTTACTACATAACCTAATTTTTGAGCTTCAGTGATTAATTTTGCGTACGAACGTGTTGCCAATGTAGTCTCAAAAGCGAAGTCTTCCTTGCGATTAAACAAATCAACCATCCTTTTAATCATGATTTTGCCCGCCTCGATGGCAACATTCTCAGGATTGAACGGTGATAGACCTTTCGCTATTTCGTCAGCATTGACAAATTCTTTACAATCTAAAATCTCCGGCAATACGGTATATGAAGCAGTTGTTTTCCCTGCTCCGTTACATCCGGATATGATAAATAATCGTTGCATAGACTGTAATGTTTATTATTTGTTCACAAAAGTATGCAATTTTTCTTGTAATTGTGGTCTATTTGTAAACATATTATTGGTTCATTGCCTAAAATTTGACTTGAGGGGCTTTTTCAGCTCCTTTCTCTGCTTCAAAATATCCCTTTTCGTTGAAGCCGAATAAATGTGCTATGACTACTTGTGGGAATTTTAATATGTAGCTGTTATAACCCTGTGTAGCATCATTGAAATCATGTCGGGCTACACTGATACGGTTTTCGGTTCCTTCCAACTGTGCCTGCAATTCAATAAAATTCTCGTTAGCTTTCAAGTTCGGATAATTTTCACTTATGGCTAACAATTTGCCGAGTGCAGTAGTCAAATCTCCTTGTGCATGTTGGTATTTCTGCAATTGCTCACTTGACAAGTTATCCGGATTAACCGTTATTTGCGTTGCTCTGGCACGTGCGTTGGTAACTTCCTCAAGTGTTGTCTTCTCGTGAGTGGCATAGCCTTTTACGGTATTTACCAAGTTCGGAATCAAATCCGAGCGGCGTTGATATTGGTTCTCAACGTTGCCCCAAGCATCCTTTACACTTTGTTGCTTGCTAACCATTGAATTGTACGGCGCTACCATCAAAACGATGATTAGCAGAAGTACACCTACGATGATAAGAATATTTACATTTCTTTTTGTCATATCAAATTCATTTTATTAATTGTTTAGATCCTTTGTTTGTGGAACGATTGTGCATATATACAACCATTGCCACCTATTATATTTGACAATAATAGATGGCAAAGATAGATTTATTTTTTATACTTTACTTAGTCTTTCAGAAAAAATAACCCTTATTATTTTAGCTTGAACGGAATTATCTGACGAATATCCTCTGATGAAGAGCCTATGAATGCTTTGAATCTACCTGATTCGCTTCTCCAACTTTTTTGATTCTCATCATAAAAAGCTAATTGTCCGGGTGTTATGGTGAATGTCACAATTTTTGTTTCGCCGGGAGCCAATTCTATTTTATCAAAACCTTTAAGCTCTTTTATCGGACGCGGCACACTTGGATTCTCTTCTCCTATATACAATTGCATCACTTCTTTGCCGGATACTTTACCGGTGTTTGTTATCGGGATGGTCAACTTTATTTTCCCGTCTTTATCCATTTCGTCTGCGCTTGCCGCTGCCTTGCCATATTTAAAAGTAGTATAGCTAAGTCCTTGTCCAAACGGGAATAGGGGAGCAATGCCCTTTTTCTCAGCCCAGCGGTAACCTACGAATATATCTTCTTTATACGTTTCTTTGTGGTTTACTCCCGGATAGACGTCAGCTCCGAAACTGTGTGCACCTACGTCGCTTAGCTTGACAGGAAAGGTGAAAGGAAGTTTACCGCTTGGATTTACATCCCCGCTTAATATATCCGCTAAAGAATTTCCTGCTTCACTACCAAGATACCAGCCTTGTATTATTGATGGAACCAGGTTTACCCAAGGCATAGCAACAGCGTTGCCGCTAAGTAACGTAACTATGATATTTTTGTTTGCTTTTGCCAATCCTTCAATTAATTCGTCTTGACCGAAAGGCAGATTAAGCGATAACCTGTCACCTGACTCACAATCCTGACGGAAGTTTTTGTTAAGTCCACCTATATATATAATTAAGTCGGCTTTTTTTGCTTCTTTTATTGCTTCGCTTCTTAATGAATCTTCGGAGTATGCCGGAGGAACAACTTGCCCGTAAACACACGGCCCTGAAGCATAACCCATAGTATAATGTACGGCATCTCCATACTTAGCCTGCAATGCCGACAAAGGCGATACTTCGTGAACTACTTTCAATCCTGCAGCTCCACCGCCTGCCGTGAGTGAACGTGTGGCATTTTCGCCAACAACCAATATCTTCTTATAGTTTTTAGGATTAATAGGTAAGAGCTTCCTTTTATCGTTTTTAAGCAACACTATGCCTTCGTCGCCGATAGCGCGTGCTGCTTTGAAATGTTCTTCTGTAGCAAATGATCCCCATGGTTTATTTTGATTCATGGCAGTGCGGAAGATTAGTCGCAATATGCGCGCTGCTTTGTCGTCAACGTTGTTTTCAGGTATTTCCCCCTCTTTTAATGCTTTCAAATAATCGCGAGCCAGGAAATAATCGTCATAAGCAAAGTTTTTGCCGCTACTCATTCCGTTAGTCCAACTTCCCATTTCTATATCTAATCCTCCTAATGCCGAATCAAAAGTGTTGTGTGCACCTCCCCAATCGGAAATCACCACACCGTCAAAGCCAAAGTCTTTTTTAAGTATTTGGTTGAGCGTAAAATCGTTTTCGCAGCCGTGTTTACCGCGAATAAGATTGTAGGAACCCATTATAGTCCATATATGAGCGCGTTGTACCACCGCTTTCCATGCCGGCAGGTATATCTCATGCAGGGCACGGTCGCTAAGTTCCACGTCCACGCTGTCGCGCCATGTTTCCTGATTGTTTAGAATATAATGCTTGGCACATGCTGCAACACCGTTCTTTTGCACACCTTCAACATAAGGTACGGCTATCTCGGATGTTAAGTACGGATCTTCGCCCATATATTCATAGTTACGTCCGCAAAGAGGCGTACGGTAAATGTTGAGTCCAGGACCAAGCATAACATCCTTGTGACGATAACGGAATTCTTCACCGATTGATTTGCCATATAGCATAGCCATATCGGGATTCCATGTTGCAGCCAAGCATGTAAGAGCAGGGAAGCCAGTGCAGGCATCATTGCTCCATCCTGCCGGATTCCAACTATCCCATGAAATCTCTTCACGAACACCGTGAGAACCGTCGCTCATCCATATTTCAGGTATGCCCAAACGCGGAACGCCATGAGAACTGAACTTCGATTGTGCAGTGCACAGAGCTACTTTTTCCTCAAGTGTCATACGTGATAAAGCATCTTTCACACGTACTTCTATCGGTTGTTTTTGGTCTAAATATGCAGGCATGTCTTGAGCTTTTAAGTTATAGCATGTCAATGTTATTGCCGTTGAAAGAAAAATACATTTATATATTTTATTCATTGTCTGTTTTTATTGTATAAATTTTTGTGATTACAGCTTTATTATTTGCTCGGAGCCATTGTAATCAACGGCAATACCTTTAGCATCAGGATCATATCCTTTAGGTTGTGAACCATTGACGTAAACGATGTTGAATGTACGTTTTTCAAGCATACCGTCGAATGAGCCGTTACGTTTGCCAATTGTCAATGTCTTGTTTACGTCGCTGTAAGTGAATTCGATTGTGGCATATTTACCTTTTTCGTAATTATAATTAGTGCCTTCATCCTCGTAGAGAGTAAACATACCATTTGCTCCTGCATAAACATAAACCGTGATGTCTTCAGGTTTCTTTTCACTTGTATATTGTAATGCCGGACCGTAAGGAATGATAGACCCGTCACTAACGAATAACGGAATACGTTCGTATGGAGCATCAGCATTTATATTTTGTCCGCCATTGTAACTCTTGCCGGTGTAAAAATCATACCAGGTATGTTGTGCAGGAAGATAGACATTGCGGCTGCGTGCTTTATACGTACCTACAGGATTAACCATCAGCGACGGACCGAACATATATTGGTCGTTAATATTATATACTTTAGGATCTTTTTCGAAATCCATAGCCAGTCCTCTCATTAGTGTGTAATCGTCGAAATGTATTGCACCGGCTATTGAATATATATAAGGTAACATACGGTATCTCAAATTCATATACCATAAAATACTGTTGTATGTGGGTGTACCTTCCGCCGAAATGTTGAACGGTTCGCGGGGCGGATATTGTCCGTGTGCACGGAAGATAGGTACAAATGCACCATATTGGAACCACCGTGTATTCAGTTCTTTCCATTCTTTCTCATCAGCATCTTCAACTCCTGTATTTAGTAATTTGTTATATCCGTTTACATAACGATCTTCAACACAAAATCCTCCAATATCCATGCCCCACCATGGTACTCCGGCCATTGAAAAGTTAAGTCCGGCGGTTATTTGTGAGCGCAGGTCTTCCCAACGTGTGGCTATATCACCGCTCCATGTAGCAGTTGAAAAGCTTTGTTCGCCTGCAAATCCGGATCGTGTCAATAAGAATACGCGTTTATCTGGATCAGTACTGCGTTGACCTTCATATATTGCCTTGGCATTTTCCAAAGCATAAGCGTTGAGGTATTTGGTAGACGGACCTAAGGCTGTAGGACCGCAAAGTTTTTTCCAATACCATAATGGTGTACAATCCTTGATATCCGGTTCGCTTGCATCCATCCACCAGGCATCTATTCCCAGCGGGAAAAGCGTCTCATTGATTTGTTTCCAGAAGAGTTTGCGTGCGTCAGCCGAATAAGCATCATAGAAGCTACCTATGTAACCGTGACCTACCCAATCGCGGATACTGTCTTTAATAGCTTGCTTATACATCCAACCATGACTGTCCATTTCTTTATAGTGCTCTGTTGTTAAATAGAACTTAGGCCATACGGATATCATATATTTGGCATGCATATCATGTATAGAGTCAATCATGGCTTTAGGATCGGGATAGCGGGTAGGGTCGAACTTATGGCTTCCCCAATCGTTTTGACGCCAATAATACCAATCTTGTACGATTACATCCAAAGGAACTTGTTTGTTACGGAATTCATTTACTATACTTTCTGTTTCATCAGCTGACTTATAACGTTCTTTACTTTGCCAATAACCCATAGCCCATTGTGGCATTACTTGGGCCTTGCCAGTTAGTGTACGGTACCCGCTTATCACGTCATCCGGGTTTGATCCGTAAACGAAGTAGTAGTTTTCTTCACTACCCATTTCACTCCAAATGCAAATCTTTGATTTTTGCATAGGATTAGGTGTGAGTACGCTTAGTCCGCAATATGATATATCGCCGTCAGGCAACCATTCTATGCGTATAGGTGTCTTTTTACCGGCTATGAGGTTTACTGTAAATTTATAAGTATTTGGATTCCATGATGTACGCCAACGTTCTGGAACTACGAGCTTGTTATCAATATATACTTTGGTATATCCGGCATAATAGAGCTTAAAGTGAAAAGAACCGCTTTCTTTCGGTACTATGCTGCCTTCATAACAAACATTAGCTCCCTTAAAAGAATAGTGTGCAGGTAAGTTTTTTATGGATTCAACATCTTCATAACAAATTGAAGACTCATCGCGAATTATAGGTTTCAATCCTTTTGACTTGTTTGTGTATGATGCCGTAAGACCGCCCTCTTTGCCATTCTTGTCAAAGAGTTTGAAAGCTTGTCCCAATTGAGCATAATCGCGTGTGTCACCCCATTTGCTATATGAATAGTTGTCCCACAGTATTCCGTAGTTTTTTGTGCTCCACACAAACGGTATGGTTACTTTTGTATTATACTGTATTAATGTCTCATTTTTATCGCGATAGTTCATTTCGTTGGCTTGATGTTGCCCTAAGCCGTAGAATGCTTCACTTAACGGAGAATTAAAGTATTGTGTTATAGTATATCCTTTAGTTCCTTCAACTGTTATCGGTTTAAATGAACGTCCGTTTGCAGATTCTGCCAATAGCACTTTTCCTTGCTTGTCGAAAAAGGTAATGACTCCGGTTAATTTGTTGACAGTCACTTTTAACTCGCTAGTAGACAGAGTGACAATTTCGCCTTGAGTATTTGTCGTGTATTTCCCCGTCATTTTCAATGACGGAACAATGATTAAACTTTTGTCGCCTGAAAATTTATCATCCGGTGCTGCCAATACATGAATAATTTTGTTGCTAACTACTTCCAACTCTATTTTTCTTGCGTCGGAGGCCTTGTGCTGTTTTAGTTCAATCACTACAGGTTTATTACTTATTGCCCCAAACATAGTAAATACCGGGGCAAAAAACAACATCCATATAATGATAGTTATGTTGTGACTTTTCATATTTTTGAATATTAATAATGGCAGCAAATATATTATTAAATATTCATATGCTATGGTAGCAAATGTTTCCTATTGGGGTATGAAATGTTTAATATCCGATGGATTTATTTATTATGTATGTCTTTAACATATTCCGAAGGTGTTTTTCCAAATTCATCTTTAAAGTATCTTGCATAATTCTTAGGGGAATTAAATCCTACGGTATATGCAATTTCCGATATGCTCATCTGGCTTTCTTTTAAATATTGTTGGCTGCGCTTCAATCTTATTATTCGTATGAATTCAAGAGGCGATTTACCGGTGATACTAATTAATTTCTTGTAAAGATGTCCGCGGCTCAAACCTAATTTTTCGCTGAGTTCTTCTACAGAAAATTCAGCGTTGCCCATATTGTCTTCTACGGTTTTCATGGCTTTTTGCATCAGTTTTTCATCAAGTGAACTTATTGTTATTTCACTTGGTGTTATGTCTATCTTCTTTGTAAAGTTTTCGTGTGCGCGGCGGCTCCATTCTACGAATTTGCTTATACGAAGTTTCAATATCTTTAGGTTAAACGGCTTTGTGATATAGTCATCTGCACCATATTGCAGTCCTTCCATGCGATGCTCTTCTGCTGTGCGTGCAGTGATTAAGATTATAGGGATATGAGAATAATTTATATTTGATTTCACAGCCTTGCACAATTCCAAACCATCCATAACGGGCATCATTATGTCGCTCAAGATTATATCTATATCCTGTTGCTCAATGTTTTTCATCGCTTCTTCGCCGTTTGCTGCGCCAAATACGTTATATTCGTCATTGAGGCAACTTATGATGAAATTCTTAAAGTTTTCATTATCCTCTACAATTAGTATTGTAGGCTTTTTCCCCATATGTGCCGTTTTACTTTCTTTATTTTCTTCATTAGTGCTTGCAGGTATAGCAGGAACTTCTTCCATGATAACTTTTTCAGCAGCAGATTCTTTTTCATCTTCAACAACTGAATGCCTTATAGGCAGTGTTACCGTGAATATCACTCCTTGCGGTTTGTTGTCGGTTATTTTAACTTTGCCGCCATGTAATTTGGTATATTCTTTTACTATATGTAACCCTATACCGCTACCTTCATTCATCTTCGGTTGATGCACTTGGTAAAAGCGGTCGAATATATGTTCTTTATCTTTGTCGTCGATGTTTATTCCGTTGTCGGCAACCTGTATGTGTATGTTTTTGTTGTCATGGAATTCTTTTACATCTATTGTCCCCGATTCAGGTGTAAACTTAAAGGCATTCGACAGCAGATTCATCATTATCTTTTCTATTTTATCCTTGTCGAATGTCATTTCCAATTCGGTGGTATCAGCCGTGAAGTTGAGCTTGATATGTTTTTGTTCGACATACACCTTAAATGAGTCGCTCACATTTTTGATTACAAGTATTATATTACCGTTTAACGGATTTAGTTTTTCCTTGTTTGCATCAAGGCGCCTGAAATCTAGCAATTGATTTACCAGAGTAAGTAATTCTTGTGCATTTTGATGAATTAACAGCAGTTGCTCTTTTAATGCGCCTTTTTGTTCGTCAATAAGTTTTTCAAGAGGTGTAATTATAAGCGAAAGAGGCGTTCTGAAATCATGGCTTACATTTGTGAAGAACCTCATCTTCATTTCGTTCATTTCTTTTTGTCGTTTTGATTCAAGTTCAATACGTTGAAGATGTAGTTTATCTTCTTGCTTCTTTTTATTTTGATTTATGTAATAATAAATAGCTAATATAATGATGATAAAATATAGTATATAGGCTTTCCCTGTCTTCCAGAAAGGAGGATGTACGACAATTGTTATTGTCGAAGGGGAATTATTCCAAAATCCGTCACTGTTTGTAGCTTTTACTAGTAATGTATATTTACCGGCATCGAGGTTGGTGAATGTCACTTTGTTATCTTTGGTCGTTATCCAATTTGTATTGAACCCTTTGAGCATATATGCATATTTGCACTTACTCGGCATGGCATAGTCAAAAGCTGAAAACTCTATTGAAAACATCTTCACCGTATAGTTAAAGTCAAGTCTTTTGGTCTCTGAAAGTGAAGCCTTCAGTATTTTTTGTCCGTTATATGAAGAGTCCACATTTACACTGTTATTGTAAATCTCCAAATTTGTGAAGCCTACTTTAGGTCGGTAATAATTATGTATTATGTTGTTCGGCTCAATTATGTTGTAACCTTCATCGCAACCGACGTAAATCCTTCCGTCTGAAGTCTTACAAAACGAACGCCCGTTGAAAAAAGTACTTTGCAGTCCGTCGCTCTGATCGTAATTGAGTATGTTATATTTCATTTTTTTCGATTGATTGTCGTTGCTGATTATAAGATTTGTCAGACTGTTGCCTGTTGTAATCCACATGTTATTGTTGTTATCCTCTATTATGCCCTTAATCATTATGTCATTATTGTCTTTTTCCAAGGCAATGTTTGTTATATGTCCCGTCTTTATATCGTATAAGCGTAATCCTTGTGTCGAACCGATCCAAAGCAAGTTGCGATTATCTTTATATAAGCAAGTTACGTATATATCATTCTGTATCGTTCGAATTTTATTCGTATTTATGTTAATCTCTTCAACATCAGAACTTGTGCCTGCATACATGATATTACCTTTTGTTTTGCAAAGTGCCACCATTGTATTATTGCTTAGCCCCTGTTGATGATTATCTGTGGTAAATTGACCTGTTTCGGCATTTAATTTTTGTAACCCTTTACCTAATGTCGCTATCCAGATAAATCCTTTGTTATCTTCGGCAATATCCCATATGTTGTTGTCGCACAAGCTGTTGGGATTATTATCGTTATGCTTGTATTGTATGAATCTACCTTTATTGTAGCAGCAAAGTCCGTTTAGATAAGTTCCCATCCATATACGATTTTTTGAATCGCACATTATTGATACTATAATGTTGCCGGAAAGAGAGTTTGGAGAATTCTTTGCTTGGAAATATGTAGTTTGTTTTGTTTTTGAAGAAAACTTTACCAACCCCTCACCGTCGGTGCCGAACCAAAGATTACCGGTCAGATCTGTGCAGATGCAATTAATATCATTAGGACTTTCCGGGTTGTTTTTATCCCTGAAGTGAAAAGGTATGAATTTCTGAGTATGTGAACTATAGTATGATACACCTTTTTTAAAAGTACCTGCCCACAATGTGTTTTCATTATCAAAATATATCGTGTAAAGAGTGTTTCCGGCAATAGAATTCTGATCGGTAGGGTCGTTACAATAAATAGTTGTTTGTCCGGTATGTTTGTTGTATACATTAATTCCACCGTGGTCTGTAGCCATATATATATTACTATTGCCATCATCTACGACTTTGTGTATCACATCACTATTGAGTTTGTACCGGCCTTTCGATTCTTTTGACAAATGAGTCCATTTGCCAGTACGTGTATCATAGCTCCACACACCTATAGGAAATCCTGAGGTTATCCATATACCGTTACTTTTATCAGCGTAGATGTAATATTGTTCAGAATGTTTTGCTACAGCTTTGCTAAGAAAACTGTTGTGCATCACCACCTTGTTCATCATAGGCGCCAGGCATTCCAGTTCTCCTGATTGGTATATGATATAAAAGAGG
>Ga0210129_1000372_pt1 | contig 11187 bp, 4 predicted proteins | sample WestPond_Cattail_2_FD_185582 | JGI IMG/M metagenome (GOLD analysis project Ga0210129, IMG submission 185582) | Wetland microbial communities from the San Francisco Bay, California, USA, that impact long-term carbon sequestration -... | ecosystem: Environmental > Aquatic > Marine > Wetlands ... | reverse complement strand
CATGATCCCTTGTGGTGTACACGGAACAAACCGCGGCCTTCCTGAAAAGAGAAGGCCGAGGTTGAACGGGTGGAACCCGTCCACATCTTTTTTCGGGTGCACTGCAGCGATTACCCGCTCAGAATCAACCTGTTTTGGAAGCGGGAGCTGGACGAGAATACCATGGATATCCGGATCATTATTGAGCTGAGCAACAGTTTTCAACACCTGGTCAGTTGTTGCATCGCCCGCCAGCTCCATCCCGACCGAACCGATCCCAACCTGCCCGCAGGCCCTGTGCTTCATCCTGATATACATCTGTGACGCCGGATCGGCTCCCACAATCACTGTCGCCAGCCGGGGAGAGAGGCCGGAGTCCTCAATTTCCTCTTTGAGGATTTCCAGTCTCTTTTCTGCAATTTTTTTCCCGTCAAGGATCGTGGTCATGGGAGAGTCCGCTGTTTCTGTTTTTATTCGGGATGCAGGGTGAATCTGCTCGCCATTGCAGTCACACCGGCATGCACAGTTTTGATTGTCGTTTCGTTGCTGATATCCTTTACCACCGTTGCAATCCAGGTACCGATCTGGCGCATCTCTGCTTCTTTCATGCCTCGGGAAGTTACTGCCGGCGTACCGACACGCAGCCCGCTGGTCACAAACGGGCTTTTAGTCTCATTAGGGATCGTGTTCTTATTGACGGTTATGCCAGCTCTTCCCAGTGCATTCTCTGCCTCGAGACCGGTTATACCCTGTGCAGTGAGGTCAAGAAGCATCAGGTGATTGTCAGTACCTCCTGAGACCAGCCGAAGCCCATTATCCATCAGGGTCTCTGCCAGCACCTGTGCGTTCTTTACTATCTGTTTGTTGTATTCCTTAAACGAGGGCCTGAGTGCCTCTTTGAAGCACACAGCTTTTGCGGTGATGGTGTGCATGAGAGGCCCCCCCTGCATGCCGGGGAATATCGCCTTGTCAATAGGCTGCGCATACTCGCTGTTGCACATGATTGCTCCGCCACGGGGACCCCTGAGCGTCTTGTGGGTTGTTGTGGTGGTGAAGTTTACGACATTGACCGAGTTCGGGTGAACACCCGTTGCACAAAGTCCGGCGATATGGGCTATGTCTGCCATACAGTAAGCGCCTACACTGTCTGCAATTTCCTGGAACGCTTTAAAATCAATGGTTCTTGGGTAAGCAGAAGCCCCGCAGACAAGCATCTTCGGTTTTTCTTTTTTTGCCATCTCTTCAATTACACCATAATCGAGTGTTTCCGTTTTCGGGTCGAGGCTGTACTGGGCTACTTTGTAAAATTTCCCGGTAAAACTGACCGGTGAGCCGTGGGAAAGGTGTCCTCCCTGGGTAAGCTTCATGCTCATCAGCGTATCTCCCAGGTTCATGAACGCAAAATAGACTGCCATGTTTGCCTGGGTACCTGAGTGCGGCTGAACGTTTGCATGCTCTGCCCCGAACAGTTTTTTCAAGCGGTCACGGGCAAGGTTTTCTGCCATATCATGAAACTCGCAGCCGCCATAGTATCGCTTACCCGGATATCCCTCGGCATATTTGTTGGTCATTATTGACCCCATGGCCTCAAGTACTGCATGCGAAACGAGATTTTCAGACGCGATCAGCTCAAGACCATTTTGCTGGCGGAGCCGCTCCATCTCGATGATATCTGCTATTTCTGGATCAGTTTTAGACAGATAGGACATATGGAGAAGGGTTCGCTGCAATCAGGTAATACCTTTTTCCCGGCACTGGAAAGCGCGTTGATCAGTTTTACTGCTGAATGGCAATTTTACGATTCTGCGCCAGCAGAGCGCGTAAATACAGGTCAGGATTTCCTGCATGCAGCGGATTGTAAGGTGAAATAAAGCACAAACCTTTTTTCCTTATCCGGCGATCACTACTATTATTTATAAGGAGTGCGTCGCACCAGTACAGTAAGTATGCGTTGTGACGCAAGCCTGATGCAAAGATCAGATATCTTGAGTATAACCATGAAGAAAAGGAGAAACTGATACCAATGCTGGAGATTTCAGGAACCGGAGCTGCAACTGAGGAGCGTATTGTTGCGATTGAAAAAAAGGTGAGAGATTTAGAAGCCCTCGTCAAGGGGCTGACCCAGGAACTTCTCGATCTCAAGTCTGTAGCAATGAAAATGTCCAAACAGACTGAAGAACGCAGCAGGCAGGAAGCTAAGCGGGGGCCACCGGTTGTTCAGGGTGTACAACCACAGCCGGCCACACCAACTGGTGCTCCTGCCTCTTCAAGCACAGTCGTTATGCGCAAAGGTGCCCGCCCCTCGGATACTCCCGCAGCGCCACCAGAACCATCCATGGACATGATCATGCAGTCGGATGGAACCATGAAACTGGAAGAACGACGGGGTGACAAAAACTACATCGTTGCATCGCCAGGATACGGTAAAAACAAGAAGGGGGTATCCGTAAAGTCAAAACAGGGCGATCTCATCGTGGCCGCCGAGGAAGACAAGAAGGATCCTGCAAAGAAGTAAGGAGCCGGATCTTTGCATATCACCGAGCTGGAGATTGACAATTTCAAGTCTTTTTCTAAAAAGACAAAAATCCCCTTTTTAGGGGGTTTTACCGTTATTTCCGGGCCCAATGGTTCCGGGAAAAGCAACATCATCGATTCCATCCTTTTTGTGCTTGCTCTCTCGAGCTCACGCAATCTCCGTGCCGAGAAGCTTACCGATCTGATCAACCTCAATTCGGGCAGGAATACCGCAGAGGTAGCACTCGAATTTTCTGATGGGACGAAGATCAAAAGAAGAATCAAACGTACCAGCAATGGGTATTACAGTTATAATTACCTCAATGAACGGCTCTGCAAGCAAAGCGATATAGTGGATCACCTTTCAAAGCACGGGATAAAACCTCATGGCTACAATGTCGTCATGCAGGGAGATGTAACCCGCATCATGGAGATGAGCGATTTCGAGCGGCGAAAGATTATCGATGAGATTGCTGGTGTTTCGGAATTTGATGTAAAAAAGCAGCAGTCTCTTTCCGAACTTGATATCGTAAGGGAACGGATCGAACGGGAAGAACTTCTCCTGCTCGAGCTCACCAGGAGAATGAATGAACTCAGACGCGAGCGGGAACATGCTCTCGAATACCAGAAATGGCAAAAGGATCTCTCTTTTTTCCAGAACTGCCGGGCGGCTGCCCAGCTCCACGATCGGGAAAAAGAGCTGGTATCTCTGACGCGATCTACTGATGAGCACAGGATTTTACTTACCCGTATTTGTGCCGACCGGAGCCTGGAAGAGAATGAACTATCCTACCTTAAGGCCGATTTAAAAGACATTGATGACCTGATTAACAAGAAAAGCGGGTCTGACTATCTCAAACTAATCGCCGAACTCGAGGAGGCAAAAAGCGGGATCAAACTCGCTGAGCAGACCATCGTGCGTCTCCGCAAGGAAAAGGAGACCAATCTTGAGGCAATCAATCGTGTCTATATGGATACCAAACGTGCCGAAGCACGGGTGGCAGAATGCACTGATCAGATTCGTACGTTATCCATAGACCGCACGAACCTCGCCATGGAGATTGCTGCCGCCAAAGCACAGCTTGAAAAGTTTGAGACCGAGATCCGGCAACATGGGGAGGACACTGAGGGCGCCCGCGAAAAATTGTTTGCCCTGTTACATGACCTCGAGGAGAAGAGGGGGCAGCGATCAGAAATCCTTCACCAGCAGGACATGCATATTGAGAAGAGCCGGATGCGCACTACGGAACTCGAGCGCCTTATGCTGCTTCTCAAACAGCTGGATGATGAGTACACAGCAAAGCAGAACCAGCTCATGGAAAGCGAAAAGAGCACAAGCGACCTTCTTGCAGGTAAGAAAGAGCTGGATCGCAATCTGTCAGAGCTGGAAGGAGCCATGTTTGCCCAGCGGTCCTCGCTGGAACGCCTTCGTAACGAGATCCGGGACAACGAACAGGATGCGTTCCGGCTTGAGGCGGCACAACAGGCGAGAGGTGAATCAGGGGGGAGAGCGATCGAAGCTGTTGTGGCAATGGAACATGTACATGGCACGATCGCTGACCTTGGGAAAGCACCTGCAGAGTATGCAACCTCTCTTAATATTGCAGCAGGTAACAAGCTCCAGTTTGTTGTCTGCGACGATGATCAGGTGGCAGCAGATGCCATCAGGTACTTAAAGGAAGAGCGTCTCGGTCGCGTTACCTTTCTCCCTCTCAACAAATTAAAACCTCCTGCTCTTCCCCCGATAAAAGAGCTGGGTATTATTGATTACGCCGTTAATCTGGTCGAGTACGACCCGAAGTATGACCGGGCGTTTGCCGTTGCACTCGGATCAACCGTTGTTGTCGATACGCTTGAACGAGCCCGCAAACTCATTGGCAAGTACCGTATGGTAACACTTGAGGGTGAATTGCTCGAAAAGAGCGGTGCAATGACCGGTGGTTCGACAAAGAAACAGGGTGGAAGAGGATTCGGTGCCGCTGTTGATGACGAGATATTCCGTATACGTGCACATCTTGGAGAGCTGCAGGGGGAAGCCGCAACGCTTGAGGCAGGTGTAAAAAGGCTGATCGAAGAAGTGGATACAAAGCGGGCGACCCGCAACGAGATCGAGCAGAAGATTGCACGCCTGGGGATGTTTACCGAGGAATTTTCCCGCAGGTTCGAAGCTATCACTGTAGAAAAGCAGACCATCGAAGCAGCTGTTGCACGGCAACAGGAAGAGACGAAGAATGGTGCCGCAGAACTCACCATGCTCGAAACAGATATTGACAAAACCACGGAATCCATCAATGAGATCACCTCCAGGATAGATGAAATCAAGAAACGTCTTGATGATACCAATATTCCGGTGCTCACCGATCAGATAGAGAAGAAAAAAAAGGAGATTGAAGAGTCAGAACGGCGGTTGCGAAATAAGGATGGGGATATTAACGATGCCCAGCGCGAGCGGCAGCATTTCACTGCCCGCCTTGTCGAACTGGGTGATGATCGCAAACGGCAGGACGAACGCAACGGGCAGATAGATTCTGATATCGCAGGATCAAATGAACAGATTACCGTTCACAAATCTCAGATTGCCGCACTTGAAGAACGGCAAAAAGAGTTCTCAGGGGAGCTCGATGAATTGCGTACCAAGCGGTCCGAAGCCTCGCAGCAGATTCAGGACTCTGAATTAAAGCTTATGAAGTTCGATGCTGATAAAGAAAGGATCTCCATCCAGATGGTGGCAATTGAAGAGCGGGCCCGGACGCTCAGTATCGAAGTGGATATGCTCAGGCATCAGGTAGGTGATTTGGATACAAACCTCTCCCTGTCAGAGATTGAAGGAAAGATCGCTGAAGCGGATGGGGCACTGCGCAAGATTGGGGCGGTAAACATGCTTGCGATTGAAGAGTACGAGAAAGTGCAGCGGCAGGTAGGTGAACGAACGGAGCGAAAAGAAACGCTCTCCCGAGAACGTGCGACCCTGATCGAGCGCATAGAGAAATTTGAACAGATGAAGTACGAAGCGTTCACAACCGCGTTTCGCGCCATAGACACCAATTTCCGTGAGATATTTGCCAGGCTCACGAGTGGGAGCGGGCACCTGATCCTCGAGAATGAGGAAGATCCTTTCACTGGTGGTATGACGTTTGCTGTGCAACCCCGCGACAAGAAGGTACACCTCTTATCCTCGCTGTCCGGTGGAGAAAAATCGCTTACCACCCTGGCATTCATCTTCTCTATCCAGCGGTATATCCCTGCACCCTTCTATGCATTCGATGAGGTGGACATGTCGCTTGACGGATCCAATGTCGAGCGGATCGCTTCAATGATCTCGGAGCTTTCGCCCCAGTCGCAATTTGTCATTGTCTCCCTCCGCAAACCGATGATTGAGGCAGCACAACGGATCATGGGTGTTACCTTGCGACCGGATAAAAGCACACTTGTTACCGGAGTAAAAGCGAATGGATGATACTCATGAGAATGAACCAGGAAACAATCCCCCCGATATCTCCCAGAACAAGCGTGTAACACCAGAACCGGAAAACCTCTCTGAACAAGATACGGCGGGAGCTACGGAGGGATCTTCTCCGGCATCTGAATCATCCGAATCAAGCCCGTCAGGTATCATTGAAGACCCGGTTGAGATTCTTGTGGGACTTGCCGAGCGGGGTGAAATCGATCCATGGAATATTAATATTATCGAAGTGACCGACCGGTTCCTGTCTGAACTTGAACGATGCCGGCAACTTAATCTCCAGGTCTCCGGACGTACGCTCTTTTATGCCGCAACCCTGTTGCGTATGAAGTCAGAACATCTCGAACTCCTGTCAGATCCCGCGGAAGAGGGGCTTGATGAAGATGACGGATTGTACGGAGAAGACTATGACCTCGCACTCGATTCTGAGACGGATTATCATGGCAGGCTTGGTCCGATCGAGCTGCTGGAACACGAGATACAGCGGCGGCTCGACCGGAAGAACCTGCGAAAAAGCCCGGTTACGCTCTTTGAACTGATCATCGAACTTAAAAACATCGAAAAAGAAGAACGCAGGCGGCGCCGACTCACGGATACCGGGGATGATCTCCTTATCTACGCTGATGATGTCGTGGGAATTGCACACGATGAAGGTTACCAGGAATCGGCAATGACCGTACTTGAAGAATGTCTTGATTGCATTGAACTTGAAGAAGAGTTGACCCTGGTACAACTTTGCCAGAAGTTAGAGTGGGGTATACCGGAAGTCTACATCCCTCTCCTTTTTCTGGCGCTGGAAGGGCGGTGTTCCCTGCGACAGGAAGAGTTTTTCGGCGATGTTTTCGTGCAGATTTGTCGCGCAGACAACTGATGCTATCTCATAAGAAATGGGATACAAGGTACCTGCGCGATCGCGGCATGGTTTTTGTTTTTACCATTTAAAAAAAAAGGTACCGTCAGAAAATGACAGTGATCAATCACGCGCTCCTCAAGTGAATGCACTATCGGAATTCCCTTCCCTGATTGAGAATATGGAATCACGTGACACACGTTTCGAACGTAAAAAAGCGAAAAATACGGCTGAAACTTCTGTATTGAAGCATTAAGGAGGTATTTTCTCCATGAATAATTTTTTAAGAATAGATGTAAGGAGAAAAAAGAAGATCCGGTCATGGATAACGTTTAAGTGTTCAAGTGTGTTATTATGTGATCCACAAGATCAGATGACGAACCGACGAAAACCTCATAAATGTCAGGTGTCGGTTCAGAGAAAAATGTGTGCAGGCAACAAGGTATAAATAATCCTGAAACCTACACTATAAGCCTGTGTTTAAGTAGAACAAACACGACGATAATAATCATTCCAATTACTTTTGATGGAGATCCAACAATATCCGGCATGACCGGAGTTGGTTCTGACGTTGATACTGGCAATGCGGAAATTTGTTTAGTAACCGCTAATTCCTTAAACAGTTCAGATATAGTGTGCGTACATTGTACAAAATTAATTCTGGTTGATCCTGCCAGAGGCCACTGCTATCGGAGTTCGATTAAGCCATGCGAGTCGAGAGGTGCAAGACCTCGGCATACTGCTCAGTAACACGTGGACAACCTACCCTATGGAGGGGGATAACCCCGGGAAACTGGGGATAATACCCCATAGACTATAGATGCTGGAATGCTTTGTAGTTGAAAGGTCCGCCGCCATAGGATGGGTCTGCGGCCGATTAGGTTGTTGTTGGGGTAACGGCCCAACAAGCCTGTAATCGGTACGGGTTGTGGGAGCAAGAGCCCGGAGATGGATTCTGAGACACGAATCCAGGCCCTACGGGGCGCAGCAGGCGCGAAAACTTTACAATGCGGGAAACCGTGATAAGGGAACTCCGAGTGCCCGTAAAATCGGGCTGTCCATCTGTTTAAATAACAGGTGAAGAAAGGGCCGGGCAAGACCGGTGCCAGCCGCCGCGGTAATACCGGCGGCTCGAGTGGTGGCCACTATTACTGGGCTTAAAGCGTTCGTAGCTGGTTTGTTAAGTCTCTGGGGAAATCTTCCGGCTTAACCGGAAGGCGTCTCAGGGATACTGGCAGACTAGGGACCGGGAGAGGTGAGAGGTACTCCAGGGGTAGGAGTGAAATCCTGTAATCCTTGGGGGACCACCTGTGGCGAAGGCGTCTCACCAGAACGGCTCCGACAGTGAGGGACGAAAGCTGGGGGAGCAAACCGGATTAGATACCCGGGTAGTCCCAGCCGTAAACGATGCGCGTTAGGTGTATCGGTGACCACGAGTCACCGAGGTGCCGAAGAGAAATCGTGAAACGTGCCGCCTGGGAAGTACGGTCGCAAGGCTGAAACTTAAAGGAATTGGCGGGGGAGCACCACAACGGGTGGAGCCTGCGGTTTAATCGGACTCAACGCCGGGAAACTCACCAGTTAAGACAGCTGAATGATAGTCGGGCTGAAGACTCTACTTGACTAGCTGAGAGGAGGTGCATGGCCGTCGTCAGTTCGTACTGTGAAGCATCCTGTTAAGTCAGGCAACGAGCGAGACCCACGCCAACAGTTGCCAGCTCGTCCTCCGGGATGGAGGGGACACTGTTGGGACCGCCTCTGCTAAAGAGGAGGAAGGAATGGGCAACGGTAGGTCAGCATGCCCCGAATTATCTGGGCTACACGCGGGCTACAATGGGTGGGACAATGGGTATCGACACCGAAAGGTGAAGGCAATCTCCTAAACCCATCCTTAGTTCGGATTGTGGGCTGCAACTCGCCCACATGAAGCTGGAATCTGTAGTAATCGTGTCTCAAAATGGCACGGTGAATATGTCCCTGCTCCTTGCACACACCGCCCGTCAAACCACCCGAGTGAGGTCTTGATGAGGCCGTCGTTTTTGCGGCGGTCGAATCTAGGTTTTGCAAGGGGGGTTAAGTCGTAACAAGGTAGCCGTAGGGGAATCTGCGGCTGGATCACCTCCTAACGAATTTGATTTTTGGGTTATGCGGTTGCTAAACAAACTGTAAAATTGCCAGTGTCGACAATAATAAGGTTCAATCGCCAAAATGGGGTGAAAAAATACGGGTCCGAATCCCGATGAACCGTTTTAGATGCACCTCGGGATGTGAATCACGAGGGAAGGGCTGAGAGTCAAACCAATGACTTTTTGAGGCCGTGTAAAGGTTTGCACACAGGACGTTAAATGGGTTTAGCGGAGCATTAGTATAAACCTACCATTGGATGGCTCGGTTCAAGTGCCGATGAAGGGCGTGCCAAGCTGCGATAAGCTCCGGGTAGACGCAAGGAATCTATGATCCGGAGATACCCTAATGGGACATCCCAACGCTTCGGCGTTTATCCGTAAGGATAGGGAACGCCCCGAATTGAAACATCTCAGTAGGGGCAGGAAAAGAAATCAACCGAGATGTCGTTAGTAGAGGCGATCGAACACGACAGAGCTCAAACCGAATCCCGCAAGGGAGATGTGGTGTCATAAGCCCACCGTACGACCCTGGATGTGAAGCGGAAGTTGCCTGGAACGGCACACTACAGAGGGTGATAGTCCCGTACGCAGAAGCAGACAGGGTTAGGTGGTGTCTTGAGTACCGCGGGTTGGAATTCTCGCGGGAAGTCGGGGGTCATCAACCTCCAAAGCTAAATACAACTTGAAACCGATAGCGAAGTAGTAGCGTGAGCGAAAGCTGAAAAGTAACCCTGAAAAGGTGGTTAAAAGCGCCTGAAATTGGTAGGTGATCGCGAGTTGCGGCACGAAAGGATCTTGCATATGAAGGAACCCGTCGCGAGGCGGTAGTACGGGTATGCCTGCCAGTGTCGTAACGTACGTTTTGAAGAACGGGCCAGAGAGTTTATTCTATTGGCGAAGGTTAACCCAAAAGGGAAGCCACAGGGAAACCAACAAGTCCGTAGCAGCAATGCCTGGGACGACGTATTAAAAGTGCGTGGAGTCAGTAGGATAAGACCCGAAGCCGGGTGATCTATGCGTGGGCAGGTTGAAGCGTGACGAAAGTTGCGTGGAGGACCGCAAGCCGTATTGATATGCAAATCATTGGTGTGACCTGCGTATAGGAGTGAAAGATTAATCGAACCCGGCATCAGCTGGTTCCTCCCTAAACATGTCGCAGCATGACCTAACCGGAGGTCGTTGGTGAGGTAGAGCACTGATTGGGGGAGCTGGGCGGGAAACTGCTCACCCCCCTGTCAAACTCCAAACTCCCCAACACCCTAGATGGTTGGAAGTCCGCATTGCGGGGTAAGCTTGTAATGCGTAAGGGAAACAACCCAGACCGTGGTTAATGTCCCTCAATGTAGGCTAAGTGTAAACACTGAAATTGGTCCTAGGTCAAAGACAACTGGAAGGTGAGCTCAGAAGCAGCTATCCTTTAAAAAGTGCGTAACAGCTTACCAGTCAAGATTTAGGGCGGTGAAAATGGACGGGGCTAAAGCCTACTACAGAGACCACGGAGCACCGAAAGGTGATCTGGTAGGGAGGCGCTCTGCATGGGTAGAAGCTGGGGCGTGAGTTCCAGTGGACCGTGTAGTGTTGAGAATTCTGGCAATAGTAGAAGCATAGATGGGTGAGAATCCCATCCGCCGCAGGGGCTAGGTTTCCTCGGCAATGTTCGTCAGCCGAGGGTTAGTCGGTCCTAAGGTGCGTCGTAACTCGAACGTACCGACAGGGAAACAGGTTAATATTCCTGTACCATATGGTTTTTAGCGCAAGCCCTGACGCTTCAGGATATGCCCAGCGGGACTGTCGTCCCGTCTAAGCGTATAATCCCTTGGAGTACCGTAATGGTGAGAATTGGGAGAAAGCGTGATGGGGTAACTAGGCAAATTTCTGGAGCCCATGAAAAGGGAATCATATGTCCGTACCGAGAACCGACACAGGTGCCCCTCGCTGAAGAGGTGAAGGCGTGTCGGATTTAAATGTAGTTAAGGGAACTCGGCAAATTGGCCCCGTAACTTTGGGATAAGGGGTGCCTGCCTGGAGATCAGGCAGGTCGCAGTGACCGGGTCGCACTAACTGTCTAATAACAACATAGGTGACTGCAACTCCGAAAGGACTAGTATAGTCACTGATTCCTGCCCAGTGCGAGTATCTGAACACCGGGTTCAACCGGACGAAGGACTCGTAAACGGCGGGGGTAACTATGACCCTCTTAAGGTAGCGTAGTACCTTGTCGCTTAATTGGCGACTTGCATGAATGGATTAATGAG
>Ga0210129_1000371_pt1 | contig 11218 bp, 9 predicted proteins | sample WestPond_Cattail_2_FD_185582 | JGI IMG/M metagenome (GOLD analysis project Ga0210129, IMG submission 185582) | Wetland microbial communities from the San Francisco Bay, California, USA, that impact long-term carbon sequestration -... | ecosystem: Environmental > Aquatic > Marine > Wetlands ... | reverse complement strand
GGCGAAGGTCGCGGCGAGCGCCGCCCACGCCAGGACGAGACCGCGCGCCCAGCCGACGAGCAAGCCGCTCGCATGAATGCGCCGGCGGCGGAAGCGGCAGCGCCCGTCATCGACATGGCCCAAGCCGGCGGCGAAGCGGTGCCAGGCACGGTCGAACAGGCGGCTCAAGGCGAAGGCGGCCGCGAGAAGCGCTCGCGCGACCGCTACGGACGCGATCGCCATGAACGTGGCGAACGTGCTGATCGCGGTCCGCGTGGACCACGGGAAGAAGCCCCGGCACAAGCCGAAGCACCTGCCCCGGCTTTCGCTGAAACCCCGGTTCAACGCCCGATGGAAACGGCGAAGGCGGCTCCAGTTGCCGCCGTACCCCAGATGCCGGCGCAAGCTGCACCGGGCGCACGCCAGTTGCCCCGCATCCAGCCTTTCACGCTGCCCCTGACCGCACTCAGCCAGGTCGCTGAGAGCTCAGGGCTGCAATGGGTCAATTCGGATGCGGCCAAGATCGCCCTCGTGCAGGCCGCCATTGCGGCCGAGCCCAAGCCGGTTCATGTGCCGCGCGAACGGCCGGCACCGGTCGTGATCGATGAAGGCCCGCTGATCCTGGTGGAGACCCGGCGCGACCTGCGCAACCTGCCACTGCCGCTGGAACAAACCGGCAGTTCACAATAAAAAAAGGGCACGCAAGTGCCCTTTTTTTTCGAGGGTGCCCGGGGTTCAGAAAATATCGACCCCGCCGGTGCGTGGTACTTCTGCGAACAGGCCCCGGCGCACCAGATCCAGATGGCTGCACACCTTGTTGCGGCCATTTTTTTGCGCAAAATCGATCGCCTGCTCGGCCCGCTCCAGGGCCGTGTTCGGTGAATCATCGGCGAGAATGCGGGTAAAGCCGGCACACAGGGTGACCCGTCCGACCTGGGGAAAGTTGAATTTCTCGACGTTGGCGCGCATGCGCTCGAAGGCACCGACGGCCAGCGCCTCTTCCGGGCAGTGGAACAGCACGGCAAACTGCTCGCTGCCAAAGCGATAGAGCCGGTCGTGCGTACGGAAGGTGTTGTTCATGATACGGGCCACCAGCAGGGTGACCTCTTCCATGATGAGGTGGCCATGCCTGTCGTTGAGCAAGGGAAAATTGTCGAGGACGATGCTGCCCAGCCAGTAGTTGGGCGGCACGCGGTGACGCCGTTCCTTGGCCGAACTGCCGGGCACCACCATCGGCTCGCCCATCACGCCGTCGAGTTCTTCCAGCACGGCGCTGTAGAACGCATCGTCCAGCGACTTGCGGTTGAGCAGACCGGTCAGCGCATCGCGGTCGCTGTAGGCCAGCAGCGTGTACATGTTGCGGTAGATATGGTGCAGCTGGCCGATGGCCGCGAGCTCGTCCCCGGTCAGGGCGGCGGCGGAATGGATTTCGAGCACTCCTTCCTGATCGGCCCGGGATTCGGCAAACAGGGGAAAATAGGTGATGCGCGGACCGTCCTCGCCGGCCCAGGCAATCTCGAGCTTCTGGTGCGTCTGGACACAGCGCATCCGATCCGAGGCATCCTCCAGGCGCGGCAGGGTCAGGAACTCGACCCGCAGCGGATCAACCACCTTGCCGCCCCCGCGGGCATCGAGCGAGACTTCGTCCAGCCAGCGTTTTTCGCCATCCTGTTCCGTCACACGCGCGATCAAAACGCGCTGGATCGGGACCAGATCGATCAGGGCTTTTGCCAGTGTGAGCTCCAGCAAGTCCCTCTCGCGATGATCCGTCAGCTTGATGAGGTGGTCAGTCAAGGATGCCATATGCGGGCCATGATAGCCGGGAATAGCCGGCCCGTCACCCCTGGGCGGCGTTGCGCCAGGCCTCGGTGGCAGCGGCGGAATCTTCGCGCTGCTCGGCCAGCAGCGCCAGCGCCTGCCAGGCCCGGCGCCTGAGCCGCTCGTCCTGGAGCTGGGACAGCGCCTGCCTGAGCAACTGTTGCGCCTTGCCCCACAGGCTCAGGTGCATGCAGGTCACCCCGGCCAGATACTGCATCAGGGCATCGCGCGGATTGCCCATTTGAGCCGATTCGATGCGCGTCAGCCAGACGACGTCCGGCTTGCCGCCCGATCGGGAAAAGCCGCGTTCCAGCACCAGCGCCAGCTTGATGCGCTGGTCCTGCGACAGGGTCGTCGCGGGCCGAACCATCTGGTCCCATACCGGCAGCAGCCACTGCTGGGCCAGCGCGACCTCTCCGCCCAGTGCCAGCATGCGCTCGGCGGCCTGGATGGCCACCTCGGGCATCTGGCGTTCGCTCGCATCGAGCTGGCCCCAGGCCTTTTCCAGTTGGGACGGGTCATGCGCCGCCTGGACCAGTTCCAGCGCCAGCCCACGCACCAGGCTCTGGGATGCCGCCGGCGAGAACGCCCGGTGCTTGGCCAGCAGGCGTGCAATCTCCAGCGCCTGCCGGGTCTGATGGGCCACGCGCGTCAGCTTGAAGCGCAAACGCAGGGCCAGGGTGCGGCGTGCCGCGCCCTGGGACAATTCGTCCAGCCGCTGCTGCGCCACCTGGATATCCCGGTCATCGATGGCCCAGCGCGCGGCCCGCAGTTGCAGGCCATCGCGGACTTCCTGTTCTTGCCGGCGGGTGGTTTGCTCCAGCGCCCGCTGTACATGCTCGTCCCGGGCAGCCCGGTCCTGCAGCGCATGCGCGCTTTCGGCCGCCAGCATGTGCGACAGGGCCCGCAAACGACTGCTATAGGACAGGGTCCGCTCGCTGCGGGCCAGCGAATGCTCCTGCGCCAGCACGCTTTCAGCCGCCTTGCGCGCGCGGATGAAACGTCCGGACGCCAGATGGGACAGGGTATCGAGCAGGCCCACATGCATGGTCCGCTCCTGGTGCTGGATGCGCCAACGCCGGGCCTGGCCCGGCAGGGACAGCAGCACCGCCAGGGCGCGCAGGGCCACATGGAACAGGAAGAACAGGCCGACCAGCCCCAGCAGCACCAGATTGAGCGAGAGATCGACACGGTACGGCGGCCAGAACACGGTGACCGTCCCCTCGTTGTTGCCGGCAAACAGGGCGGTCGATACCGCGATGGCAAACAGCGCCAGGAACCAGAGCACGGCCCGCATGGCTGCCCCTTATCTTCCTGCCGCAGCCGTGGCCAGGGCCGCCAGGGTGTCATCGACACGCGGCAGTTCCAGTGTTTTCATCTGGCCCTGCATCTGCAGCAGCACGGCGTTGGCGGCCTGCGTCCTGCGGGAGCCGGGATCGAAATACTTGCGGATCATGGCAGCCGCTGCGCTCAGGTCGGCGCGACTGGCATCGAGCTGGCGTGCCAGCAGACCCAGGCGGGCATTGAGCAGCCTGAGCTTGAGGTTTTCCCGCAGAAAGAAGGACTGCTCGGGTGACAGCAATGCGGCTTCGGGCTGCTCGATGCGGCTCACCCGCACCAGGCCGCGCATCTCCTGCGTCAGAATCTTCAGGCTGCGCTGCCACCACGAAACCACCCCCTCATCGCTGCGCGGCTTGAGCGAGCCGGTCGCGACGAGCGGCGCCACGGCATTGGCCAGCGGCAGCTCATCGGCCATGCGCACCACCTCGTCGAGCCTGACCAGCAGGGTCGGCGTATCGGACACGGTGGTGCCCCTGATGCGTCCCAGATCACGGGCAATCGCGCGCTGCAGCACCGCCAGACGCGGCTGGGCCGCACGCGCCAGGCGCTGCTCGGCCGACTTGAGCGCGGCCAGCAGCGGCTCCACGCTGCCGGTGAGTTGCGCCTGCTGCTGCGCCAGGCGGATGGCGGAATCAATATCCACCACCAGGTTTTCATCGCGCGAGCGCGACAGGCTCTGCATCAGCTCCTCGAGCTGGCTGCGCTGCAGCGCCACTTCGCTCAGGCGCGCATCCATCACCGCCTGGCGGGCCGCGGTCTCGCGCGCCAGATCCTGTGCCTGGCGGGCCATGGAGCGGGCCTCCAGCGCGTTGAAGCCGGCATCCGCACTCTGGCGGGCCAGTTGTTCCTGGATCAGGGCGAGTTTCTGCCAGAGCAGGCCGCTCAGCAGCAGCGCCACCACCGCGATGGCTCCGAGCACCAGCACCAGCGCGCGGGCCACCGGCCGGCGGCCGGCGCCTGCCGCAGGGGCCGGCGCGGCGTCCGGCGTCACGACGTGTGCAGCAGGCGTCGGCTCGCCGGCAAGGGCGGGACTGGGGGCGTTCGACTCGGCGTTCATGGCATCGATTCTATCGAGGCCCTGATGTCGGACAAGGCCGGGCGGGATTCGTGAACCACGCCAAATCCGGCCTGCCGGGCCGCAGCCGCGATGCGGGCATGGGTCGCCACCGCACGCGCGGCCCGCCAATCCTGCCCCGGCAGACAGGCCAGCAGATGCGCCAGGGCCTCGGAACTGCTGAACAGCCAGACCGAGCCGTCCGCCGCCGCCGCGCGCGCCAACTGCAGTTGCGCCGCATCCAGGTGCGGCCGGGCCCGCTGGTAGGACACCACGAAATCCACCGCCGCACCGGCTTCGCCGACCCGCTTGGCGAACCAGTCGCGCCCCACGCCCTGAACCGCGCTGTCATTCTGGCCATCGCTGCCGCGCACGATCAGCACCCGCTGGCCGGGCTGAACCGTCGCGCCGACCCGTTGCCAGAGGGCTTCGGAATCGAACTGCGCCGCGTCAAGCGGGGGCGCATCCAGGCATTCAGCCGCCACGCCGGCACGCTGAAGCGCCGCCGCGGTGCCGGGGCCGGTGGCCCAGGCTCTTGTTTTGACAGCCTCATGCGCGCAAAAAGAAGGGGATGAAGGGGGTTTGGATGCAAAGAAACCATCGACCGCATTGGCGCTGACGAACATCACGCCCACGTAGTCGGCCAGTTGCCGCCAGGCCCGCTGCACCGGAGCCGGGTCATCCACCGGCCGGATGTCGATCAGCGGCAGCGCCACGGCGCTCAGGCCGGCCGCCGAGAACTCGCGCACCCAGCCCTGCGCCTCGCGCAGCGGACGGGTCACGATGACACGGGTGTTCAAGACTCGTCCGGCTTGCTGTCGATGAGCAGCGTTCCGCCGGCACGCGCCACGCCGGCCTTCAGGCTGGCCGCCACCTGCTCGCCCAGGGCGGTGGCGGCGTCGATGTCCTTCACGGCCGCGCTGGCCTGGGCATGCACCAGGGCCATGCGGCCTTCGGGGTCGCCCCAGACGGCATCGATCTGCAACCGGCCGCCCTGCAAGGTGGCATAGGCGGCCAGCGGCATGGAGCAACTGCCGCCCATGGCCCGGCTCACCGCCCGCTCGGCGGCCACGCGCCACCAGGTATCGGCATGGACCAGCGGCGCCAGTGCCTGCACCACGTCCTGGCGCGTGCTGCGGACCTCGATGCCCAGGGCGCCCTGCCCGGCGGAGGGCAGCATCTGGAGCGGCTCGAACACGGCGCGAATCCGCTCCTGCAGCCCCAGGCGCTTCAAGCCAGCGGCCGCCAGCACGATGGCGTCGTACTGGCCCTCATCGAGCTTGCGCAGCCGGGTGTCGAGGTTGCCGCGCAGCGGCTCGATCTTCAGGTCCGGGCGCAGGGCCCGCAACAGCGCCACGCGGCGCAGGCTGGAGGTGCCGACCACCGCGCCCTGCGGCAAAGCCGCCAGGCTGGCATGGCGGCTGGACACAAAGGCGTCGCGCGGGTCTTCGCGTTCCATCACGCAGGCCAGAGCGAAGCCTTCGGGCAAATCCATCGGCACGTCCTTGAGCGAGTGCACCGCCAGATCGGCGTGGCCCTCCTCCAGCGCGACCTCCAGCTCCTTGACGAACAGGCCCTTGCCGCCGACCTTGCTCAAGGAGCGGTCCAGGATCTGGTCGCCCTTGGTGGTCATGCCCAGCAGCGTGACCTGGTGCCCGCGCTGCTCCAGCAAGGCCTTGACATGCTCGGCCTGCCACAAGGCCAGACGACTCTCGCGGGTCGCAATCGTCAATTTCATCGGCTTGCTCAAGTTCGTAACCCGTTGGTAATTCAGAAAGAAGCTGAGGATGCTAGCATGGCCACATCAACAACACAGGGCGCCGTCGCCCGCCGCTTCCATGAGCTCAACCAGCCCCCGTTCGACCACCCGCAAGTCCCGGGACAACGAACGCCCGCTGGTGGAAGACATCCGCCTGCTGGGACGCATCCTGGGCGACGTCATCCGCGAACAGGAAGGCCTGGCCGCCTTCGAGCTGATCGAACAGATCCGCAAGCTCTCGGTGGCCTTCCGGCGCCACGCCGACCAGGAAGCCGACAAGACCCTCAAGAAGCTGCTCAAGGGCTTGAGCGACGACCAGACCGTCAGCGTGATCCGCGCCTTCACCTATTTCAGCCACTTGGCCAATCTGGCCGAAGACCGGCACCACATCCGCCGCCGCGCCGTGCACGAGCGCGCCGGCAACACGCAGGAAGGCAGCCTCGACGTGGCGCTGTCGCGCCTGCGCTGGGCCGGCATCACCCCCAAGACCATTGCCAGCACGCTGGCCGGCAGCTATGTGTCGCCGGTGCTGACGGCCCACCCCACCGAAGTGCAGCGCAAGAGCATCCTGGACGCCGAGCGCGACATTGCCCGCCTGCTGGTGGCGCGCGACGAGATCAAGCTGCATGCCCAGGGTGTCGATCCGAGCAAGGACGCGCTCACCCCGCGCGAGCTGGCCGCCAACGAAGCCCAACTGCGCGCACGAGTGATGCAACTGTGGCAGACGCGCCTGTTGCGCTTCAGCAAGCTCACCGTGGCCGACGAGGTCGAGAATGCGCTGAGCTACTACGAGGCCACCTTCCTGCACGAGATCCCCCGCCTGTACGCCGATCTGGAGCGCGATCTGGGCAACCAGCCGGTGCCCAGCTTCCTGCGCATGGGCCAATGGATCGGCGGCGACCGTGACGGCAACCCCAATGTGAACGCCCAGACCCTGGAGCATGCCTTGCGCCGCCAGGCCGAAGTGGCGCTGCGCCACTACCTGACCGAAGTGCACTACCTCGGCTCCGAACTCTCGATCTCCGCCATGCTGGTCGGTTGCAGCCCCGAGATGCAGGCCCTGGCGGAAAGCTCGCCCGACACCAATGAGCATCGCCGCGACGAGCCCTATCGCCGCGCGCTGATTGGCATCTACGCCCGGCTGGCCGCCACCCTGCAGGAACTCACCGGCACCGAGGCGACCCGGCACGCCGTCGCCCCCCAGCGCCCGTACCGCAGCGCCAGCGAGCTGCTGGCCGACCTGCGCACCATCGAGGCCTCGCTGCTGGCCCACCATGGGCAGGCCCTGACCCCGCAGCGCCTGCGCCCGCTGATCCGGGCCGTGGACGTGTTCGGCTTCCACCTGGCCACGCTGGACTTGCGCCAGAGCTCCGACAAACACGAGGACGTGGTCACCGAACTGCTGGCCGTGGCCCGCATCGAGTCGCACTATTCGGTCCTGGACGAAACCGCCAAACGCGCCCTGCTGCTGCGCCTGCTCAACGACGCGCGGCCGTTGCGCGTGGTGGGCACCCGCTACAGCGCCCACACCCAGAGCGAACTGGCGATCTTCCAGACCGCCAAAGTCATGCTGGAGCGCTTCGGCACCCAGGCCATCCGCCACTACATCATCAGCCACACCGAAACCGTGAGCGACCTGCTCGAAGTGCTGCTGCTGCAAAAGGAAGTCGGCCTGCTGCACGGCACCCTGGACGACGCCAGCTCCCGCAACGACCTGATCGTGGTGCCCCTGTTCGAGACCATCGAAGACCTGCAAAGCGCGGCGCCCATCATGCGCGACTACTTTGCCCTGCCCGGCGTGGCGGCCATGGTCCAGCGCAGCGGCGGCGAGCAGGACATCATGCTGGGCTACTCCGACAGCAACAAGGACGGCGGCATCTTCACCAGCAACTGGGAGCTCTACCAGGCCGAGATTGCCCTGGTCAAGCTGTTCGACCAACTGGCGGCCAACCACGGCATCCAGTTGCGCATGTTCCACGGCCGCGGCGGCACGGTCGGCCGGGGCGGCGGCCCCAGCTACCAGGCCATCCTGGCCCAGCCCCCCGGCACCGTGCGCGGCCAGATCCGGCTGACCGAACAGGGCGAAGTGATCGGCTCCAAGTACGCCAACCCCGAGATCGGCCGGCGCAACCTGGAAACCCTGGTGGCCGCCACGCTCGAAGCCACGCTGTTGCAGCCCACCAAGCCGGCGACCAAGGCCTTTCTGCAGGCGGCCGACGAGTTGTCGCGCTCCAGCATGGCCAGCTACCGCGCGCTGGTGTACGAGACCCCGGGCTTTAGCGACTACTTCTTCGCCGCCACCCCGATCCGCGAGATCGCCGAACTCAACATCGGCTCGCGCCCAGCCTCGCGCAAGGCGACGCAAAAGATCGAAGACCTGCGCGCCATCCCCTGGGGCTTCAGCTGGGGCCAATGCCGCCTGACGCTGCCGGGCTGGTACGGCTTTGGCACCGCGGTGGAAAGCTTCCTGAACCAGGAAGGGCCCGCGGCCTACAAGGAACGCCTGGCCCTGCTGCAAAAAATGGTGCGCCAGTGGCCCTTCTTCAAGACCCTGCTCTCCAACATGGACATGGTGCTGGCCAAGAGCGACCTGGCGCTGGCGTCCCGCTATTCAGAGTTGGTGGGCGACGCCCGCCTGCGCAAGAAGATCTTCGGCCGGATCGAAGCCGAATGGCATCGCACCGCCGAGGCGCTGACGCTGATCACCGGGGAAAAGCAGCGCCTGGCCGGCAATGCCGCCCTGCAGCGCTCGATCCGCCACCGCTTTCCCTACATCGACCCGCTGCACCACCTGCAGGTGGAACTGGTGCGCCGGCACCGCGCCGGCCAGACCGACGAGCGCATCAAGCGCGGCATTCACATCTCGATCAACGGGATTTCGGCCGGCTTGCGCAACACAGGTTGAAATAGAGCCCCCACGCTTGCTCACTTCGTGTAGCCGCTGCCCCCCGAGGGGGCCGCAGTCGCCTTGGGAACGGCCCGGCGGCGACTCAATTTATTCCGGTCGGTAGACGCACTTGTCGCCGATGGCGTGGCGTTCCACCATCACGGCCGACAGGCCCGGCACCACCGGCTTGAGTTCCTTCCAGATGAAGGCGCACAGGTTTTCCAGCGTCGGGATGCCCAGCCCCGCCACCTCGTCGAGGAAGTGGTGGTCCAGCTTCGCGCGCAGCACTTCGACCTCGCGCCGGATAAACCCCAGGTCCATCACCATCCCCGATTTGCCCTGCGGCTCGCCGCGCACAAACACCTCGGCGTAATAGGTGTGGCCGTGCACCCGCTTGCTGCCCTCGGCCTCGATCTCGCGCTTGAGGGTGTGGGCGGCATCAAAGAAAAAACGCTGGCTGATCTCGTACATCATCGAATTCCGATCATCTTGTGCGACTGGATGCCCAGTCGCCACTGGGGGTGCTGCTGGCAATAGGCAATCGCCTTGGCCGTATTGTCCGCGCGCAGCGGGCCGTCCATGGGCTGCAGGAAAAAATGCTCGAAGGCCAGCCCCTCGAAGCGGGCCGGGTCCACGCCCACCTGCGGAAAGACCAGCTTGAGCTCGTTGCCCTGTTTCAGCACCACCTCGGCCTGGTCCTTCGGGCTGACGCAAATCCAGTCCAGCCCCGGCGGCGCCGGCAACGTGCCATTGGTCTCCACCGCAATGGTGAAGCCGCGCGCATGCAGCGCCTTTGTTAGTGCTTCGTCCACCTGCAGCAGCGGCTCGCCGCCGGTCAGCACCACATAGCGCTGCGCCGTGCCCGGTGCTTCCCAGGCCTTGGCAATCGCATCAGCCAAGTCATCGGCCGTCGTGAACTTGCCGCCGCCCGTGCCATCGGTGCCGACGAAATCGGTATCGCAAAACTTGCACACCGCCGTCGCCCGGTCTTCCTCACGCCCGCTCCACAGGTTGCAGCCGGCAAAGCGGCAGAACACGGCGGCACGACCGGACTGCGCGCCTTCGCCCTGCAGCGTGTAGAAGATTTCCTTGACCGCGTACGTCATGCCTTGCCTTGAATTAGCTTTGTGTGTAATTTTCGCAGGTTGCGGGAATGAGTGGCCAGTGCTCATCAAAGTCAGGTTTCACGCCAACACCTGAGCGAGCGCGGCGGGCGTCCGCGCCAAACCGCTTGCGCGCTCGCGGGCGGTGCGTTTGTAGTGTTTTGCGTCGTTGTCATCACTACGTTGGCTGGCGCTCCAACTCTGTGGCAACCGCGAATTGGCTCCAGCGCCTTGGCGCAGCCACCCACCACGCCCACCACTCTTTTCACTCATGCATTTACCGGCCATAATTTGGCAACAATACAAATAATGCACAGGGACATGCCGCACATCGCCTACTCAATGCTGCCGGGTTTGCCGCTATTTTTATGTGAGCAAATTATTCGATGCCACTCTAAGGTAGCGGCACTTTTTGTGGGTAAACATTCCAATATAGACCGCAAGTAGTTGCGGTCTATATTACGTTGGTCACTTTTTCTGAGGACACAATGATGCGAATTTTATACGTGGCTATCCCTCTGTTTCTTACAGCATGTGCTGCTATCGAACCACAGCAGTTCGTTGGCCCTAACGGTAAAACTGCATACTCCATGCGGTGTAGTGGTATGGGGCGTACTCTTGACGCCTGTTACAAAAAGGCAGGTGAAGTTTGTTCTAGCGGCTACACGATCATTGATCGTGCATCTGGCACCGTTGCAGTTCCAGTAAACGGAGGAATAATGGCAGCCCCGCAACACAATCTCGCAATCGAGTGCAAGTGAGCCACACGATCAATGGCTGACGTTATGAAAGAGCACTGGCTAGAAACGTACAAGTCACTCATTACCCTTTCAATTGAGGGCTTTAAGTTTTCAGCCCTCGCTAATGGCGGTTCGGCTGTTGCATTGCTGGCATATCTCGGCAATGTAGCCGGCAAGAGTGTATCTACCCCAGACATGCGCTGCCCGATGCTCGCATTCTTGACTGGTCTAGCAGCTTGCGGCCTTTCAATGCTCTTTGCTTATTTAACGCAACTCAAACTTCTAAACGAAATTGGCCGTCAGGAGAAGCCACTGTTTACACACGGCTGGCTTCTTTGGTGCGCCATCATTTTATTTGCGTTCAGCATTTTCGCCTTTGGAGTAGGGTCATGGCTGGCAGTCATCCGATTTCACTGAGCATGCCCAACATTGCGGTCAAGCGGGACGCGCCAAAAGCGGCGCGCCCCTTACCTTCACGTTGCGCGACGGTTTCGGTTTCTACTTTGATCCACCAACACCCTCACCAGCGTGTCGGAT
>Ga0210129_1000370_pt1 | contig 11228 bp, 10 predicted proteins | sample WestPond_Cattail_2_FD_185582 | JGI IMG/M metagenome (GOLD analysis project Ga0210129, IMG submission 185582) | Wetland microbial communities from the San Francisco Bay, California, USA, that impact long-term carbon sequestration -... | ecosystem: Environmental > Aquatic > Marine > Wetlands ... | reverse complement strand
AGCCCTGCGACGGTGAGAGCGAGCGAGCCCTGCAGCGAATTGGGCCCGGAGGCGAGCCGGCGCACGCTGTCGAACCGATCCTTGAGCAACAGTCGATCCTGCAGCAACTCGTGACTCCGCTTAGCCCGTCCGCCGATCCGCACGCCACTCGACGAGTGTCTTGATCACCAGCGTGACGATCGCGAGCACGGCGAGCAGCGATGCGACCGCGAACGCAGCCACGAAATTGTACTCGTTGTACAGGATCTCGACCTGCAGCGGCATGGTCGTCGTCATGCCGCGAATGTGCCCGGACACCACCGACACCGCGCCGAACTCGCCCATGGCGCGCGCATTGCAGAGGATGACGCCGTAGAGCAGTCCCCACCGGATCTTCGGCAGCGTGACCCTGAGGAATGTCATCCAGGCACCGGCGCCCAGCGTGATCGCGGCCTCTTCCTCGTCGCTGCCCTGCTGCTGCATGAGCGGAATGAGCTCACGCGCGACGTAGGGGAAGGTCACGAATACCGTCGCCAGCACGATGCCGGGCACCGCGAAGATGATCGAGATGTCGCGATCGAAGGCCCGCTGGTAGACGTCCAGCCCGTCGACCCCCTTCGGCAGCTCGACCCAGAGCAGTGACCCGCCCTGCGGCACGGCCAGCCGCGTGCAGCGGATCGCCCCGAACAGTTTTAATTCGAGGTCCGCGCTCCAGGTGGCGTCGTCGACCTCGAGAAATTTGCCGCGCGCCGACGTGCCGGCGTTATTGACGAGGATATCTATTTTACCGAATTTTTCCATAATTTGCGCACGACACTCTTTCAAGCCATTTACATCTGTGGCATCAGCCTGCATAAAGTATGCTTTACAACCATCCTTTTTAATCTCATCAACCAGTTCATTTCCCTTTTCGGGACGGCGACCTAAAATAATCATTTGTGCGCCTTCACCAGCTAAATACTTTGTTACGTTACGGCCAAGGATACCATATCCTCCGGTGATAATAACTACTTTGTCTTTTACACTAAATAACTCATTCATAATATCTCGTTTTAAAAATTAATCAAACAATGTTCCTTGAGCATTAAAACGCTCTCTGCCTAAATGCTTATAGGCAAGCGCAGTCACTTCCCTGCCACGCGGCGTACGTTTTAAAAAGCCTTCCTTGATAAGAAAAGGTTCATATACTTCTTCAACCGTACCTGAATCTTCGCCTAAAGCGGTAGATATCGTAGTCAATCCAACAGGACCGCCACCAAATTTATCAATGATCGTACAAAGCAGCTTATTATCTACCTCATCCAATCCATACCGGTCAATGTTGAGAGCTTCCAAAGCATAACGAGCAATCTCAATATCAATTTTGCCCGAACCTTTCACTTGTGCAAAGTCGCGTACGCGGCGAAGTAATGCATTTGCCACACGTGGCGTTCCTCTGCTGCGGCGTGCGATTTCGCCAGCTGCATTATTGTCAATAGGCACATTCAGTATACCTGCCGAACGCGTTACAATTTGCTTCAGTATATCTTCGTCATAATATTCGAAATGCAGATTTATGCCGAAGCGTGCCCGCAAAGGAGCAGTCAGCAATCCGCTACGTGTTGTGGCACCGACTAATGTGAAAGGATTTAAATCTATCTGAATACTGCGCGCCGAAGGGCCTTTATCTATCATAATATCAATGCGGTAATCCTCCATTGCACTGTAAAGGTATTCTTCTACAACCGGTGAAAGGCGGTGAATTTCGTCAATGAAAAGCACATCATTTGCCTCAAGACTTGTGAGGACACCCGCCAAATCACCTGGCTTGTCAAGCACAGGTCCTGAAGTAACCTTGAAACCTACTCCCAATTCATTAGCTATAATATTCGACAGTGTCGTTTTACCTAATCCCGGAGGTCCGTGCAAGAGCACGTGGTCAAGTGCTTCTCCGCGTAGTTTGGCTGCTTTCACAAAAATACGCAAATTATCCACTATCTTATCTTGCCCATGAAAATCCTCAAATCTAAGTGGTCTAAGTACATTCTCGAACTCTTTTTCAGTAGTAGACAGCGATTGTTCACGTATGTTGAAATCTTCCATAAGTTATTTTGTTCTTGCCACAAATTTACAAAAAAGAAAATATATCACAACATTGCCAGTGCTTTGTTTTCGGCTGCCTCCATAATTTCACGCTCTCCCGGTCCTTTGTCATTAATTCCGACAAGGTGAAGAATACCGTGAATAATTACGCGATGCAATTCTTTTTCATACGTGGTGTGGAATAATTCCGCATTACTCTTAACCGTATCAAGACTAATGAAAACATCACCTGAAATTACATTATCGTTATCATAGTCAAACGTAATTATATCCGTATAGTAATCATGCTTCAGAAATTGTTTATTCACTTCCAGAATCTTGGCATCGCTACAAAATATATATGCAACATCGCCAAGTTTCTTGCCGTAACTATCTGCCACTGCTCTTATCCAGGCTGAGGTTTCACGTTTCTTTATATTCGGCATCTTAATATCTTCCGATTGATAACTAATCATATCTTAATTCTTTAATGTCCGAAAAATAAGTAACAAAGAGGTATTGCTATCAGCGACCCTGCGAAGTCGGCAATCAGTCCGCAAGTGACGGCATGACGTGTTTTGGTTATGCCCACACTGCCGAAATACACTGCCAATATATAGAAAGTAGTATCCGTAGAACCTTGCATCACGCAGGCCAAACGCCCTACAAAGCTATCGGCTCCGTATGTTGCCATGGCATCGACCATTAATCCGCGCGAACCGCTGCCGCTTAACGGCTTCATCAACATTGTAGGCAAAGCGCCTACGAAATCGGTATTGATATGACAGGCTTGTAACCCGACCGTTATGCCTTTTATCAACAAATCCATAGCACCTGAAGCACGAAAGACACCTACGGCCACCAAGATAGCGACCAAATAAGGAATGATTCTGACAGCCGTACTAAATCCGTCTTTCGCCCCTTCAACAAAGGCATCGTACACATTTATCTTCTTTCTAAAACCGTTTAATATAAATAATATAATCACCGAAAATAAGAAAATATTTGCCACCAGTGTGGAATATGTATTGATATAAGCCTTGTTAGCCTTGGAAAATAAAAATATCATGCCACCCAAGAACACGACTATTCCACCGAAGAACAACATTATCGTACGGTTAAATAAATTGATTCGTTGGTATATACTGGTAACAACCACACCTATCATTGCTGCTGAAATAGTGGAAATCAATATTGGTAAAAACACATCCATCGGCTGCGCCGCACCCTGCTGTGCCCGGTACACCATAATACTTACAGGGATAATAACCAATCCTGAAGTATTCAACACTAAAAACATAATCATAGGGTTACTTGCAGTATCTTTTTTAGGGTTGATAGACTGCAACTCTTCCATTGCCTTCAATCCCAACGGAGTGGCTGCATTGTCAAGTCCCATCATATTCGCTGCAAGATTCATAAATATTGAGCCTGATGCTGGATGCCCTTTAGGTATATCCGGAAAAAGCTTCGAAAACACAGGGTTTAACCAACGTGAAAGCACATTTATCAATCCGCTCTTTTCACCTATTTTCATAATCCCTAGCCAAAGAGACAGCACGCCGGTTAGTCCTATTGATATTTCAAAGGCAGTTTTAGATGAACTGAATGTAGCATTGATGATGTTAGTAAAAACATTGATGTCTCCGAAAAATATCAATTTAATAATCGCCACAATCATAGCTACAAAGAAAAGCCCAACCCAAATATAATTAAGTACCATATTTTTTCGTTTACGGATAATGAGCACAAAAGTAGGAATAATAGATCTATAAAACATTATTTTTTCAAAAAAAATAAAATTCTTTCTATTATATAAGGTATAGAACATAAGTTTTTTCTACTTTTGCGGCGAATTTAAAAATGAAAGAAAGATAATATGCTTAAAAACCTCGTGATTGTTGAGTCCCCCGCGAAAGCGAAGACTATCGGAAAATTCTTAGGTAAAGATTACGAAGTGTTGTCAAGTTACGGACACATACGTGATCTTAAAAAGAAAGACCTCAGTGTTGATTGTGAGCATGACTTCAAACCGACATACGAGATACCCGCTGACAAGAAAGCAATTGTAAGCGAACTGAAAAAGGAAGCGAAAAAAGCCGACATGGTATGGCTCGCATCCGATGAGGACCGCGAGGGAGAAGCTATTTCATGGCACTTATACGAAGTGCTTGGACTGACGCCTGAAAAATCAAAACGTATCGTATTTCACGAAATTACCAAGAATGCCATACTAAAGGCCATCGAAGAACCGAGAACAATAGATATTAATCTGGTAGACGCTCAACAGGCTCGTCGAGTGCTTGACCGCATTGTGGGTTTCGAACTTTCGCCGATATTATGGAAAAAAGTTAAGCCTGCATTATCTGCCGGACGTGTGCAATCAGTTGCCGTACGTCTAATCGTGGAGCGAGAACGCGAAATAAACAATTTTAAATCTCAGAACTATTATCGTGTATCGGCTATCTTCTCTCTTCACGACGGCAAAGAAGTTAAAGCAGATTTAAGCAAACGTTTTAATACGTTTGACGAAGCTAAAGCTTTTCTTGAAACTTGCAAGAATGAACTCTTTACCATTTCTTCAATAACAAAGAAGCCTTTGAAAAAATACCCTGCTCCTCCTTTCACTACATCAACGCTACAACAAGAGGCCGCACGCAAATTAGGCTTTTCCGTATCACGCACAATGGTAATAGCTCAACAATTATATGAATCGGGACAAATAACATACATGAGAACCGACTCGGTAAACCTTTCCACACTTGCTCTTGGTGCAAGCCGCGACGAGATTACCAAGACAATGGGCAAAGAATATTCTCACACTCGCCAGTTCAACACTACATCAAAAGGTGCACAAGAAGCTCATGAAGCTATTCGCCCCACAAATATTGATGTAAATGAAATAAAAGGTGAAGCGGATTTCAAAAGACTATACGACCTCATTTGGAAACGTACCGTAGCTTCTCAAATGACCGAAGCATCGGTAGAACGTACCATTGTAAACATAAACGTCGGTAATAATGACGATTATCATTTTGTTGCCACAGGTGAAGTTATCTTATTTGACGGATTCTTGCGTCTGTATCGCGAATCATCTGATGATGAATCTCAGGAGCAAAACGAAGGAAACGGTTGGTTGCCCCCGATGAAAGAAGGAGAAGAATTAAAATATAAAGAAATTCAAGCCATTGAACGATATACACAACACCCGTCTCGTTTCAACGAAGCCACACTTGTACACAAGCTAGAAGAACTTGGCATCGGGCGTCCGTCAACATACGCACCGACCATCTCAACCATTCAGCAACGCGAATATATAGTGAAAGGCAGCAAAGAAGGCCAACCACAAAGCTTTAAGCTGCTGACATTGAAAGCCGGCAAGATAGACGAATCTGCTAAAAAAGAAACCGTAGGAGCTGAAAAACAAAAATTGATGCCTACCGACACAGGTACGGTAGTCAACGATTTCCTTATACAGTTCTTCCCGGAAATTATGGACTACAACTTTACAGCCAACGTTGAAAAAGAATTCGATGAAATAGCTGAGGGTAAAAAGAGATGGACAATTACTTTACAAGATTTCTATAAACAGTTTCATCCCGAAGTTGAAGCCACTGAAAAAACCAAAATGGAGCACAAAGTGGGTGAGCGAATGCTTGGAACCGATCCTAAGAGCGGTAAACCAGTATCGGTAAAAATAGGACGTTTCGGTCCTGTAGTACAAATAGGTACTGCCGATGACGAAGAAAAGCCGCGCTTCTCATCCTTAAGAAAGAATCAATCTATAGAAACAATCACTCTCGACGAAGCTCTTGAACTTTTCAAATTACCACGCACGTTAGGAGATTTCGAAGGCAAAACAGTAACTGCAAACGTAGGACGTTTTGGCCCGTATATACATAATGATTCATTGTATGTTTCCATTCCTAAAGATAAAGACCCGATGAACATCACACTTGATGAAGCCACCGAGCTAATTCAAGCTAAACGTGAAGCTGATAAAAAGAAGATCATCAAGGTTTTTGAAGGAGAAGACCTCCATGTTCTTAACGGTCGTTTCGGCCCTTATATCTCATATAAAGGCAACAACTACAAAATTCCAAAGACACAAAAGCCTGAAGAACTAACGTTGGAAGGTTGCCACGCTCTCATTGACAAACAAGGAGAGAAACCTGAGAAAGTTAAACGCGGAGCCAAGAAAGCAGTAGCTAAAAAAGTAGTTGCCAGTAAAACTGCGACTAAAAAAGTCGCCACTACAAAAAAAGCGGCTCCTAAAAAGAAAGCATCAACGGCAAAGACAAAATAAAAGCAATGCGGAATAATATTATTCCGCAGCTAGAGGCAGAAAGCAGCATAAAGAGGCACAGCCTTTATCTGATTGGCAAAACCGAAATTCTTTTGAGAAATACGGATGCCATATTCACTTTTATATTTTTCCATAAACACGTTCAAACTTTTACTGCGTGTATGTAAGCCGGCTTTCACTTCCACAGGTATGACTTTGCTATCATATTGCAATACAAAATCTACTTCTGCCGCATTATCGCTACGCCAATAATACAAAGGTATGGCATTAGCGGCAAAAGCCTGAGCTATATAATTCTCAGTCAACGCCCCAATAAAAGTATTATCATCATTAAATTCAGATAAAATGATACTTTGAGGCATTCCAGATTTCAACGTAAGCATACCTACATCGCTCATATACAATTTAAAATCACTCAAATCAACATTAACGGCAATAGGTACACTGCCAGTATTTATTTTCCTGCACTTTAATGCAATACCTGCAAAATACAACCAGTCTATCGATTCTCCGAAAATAGAAGCAGAGCCACCATGCAAAACCACCTTATATTGAAACTTCTTATTATCTTTAGCCAATTGTGCTGGTATTGAATTATAACAAGCCCTGACTTTCACACTTGTGGCTGCATTTGCATATTTAGCCATATCGGCAATATATTCATTTATAATCCTATTCTGAATTACAGGTACATTTACCAAACTCTTATTGTCAATATATTCACTTACCACAGCCGGCATACCTCCGATTATCAGATATTTTTTATATGACTCAATGGCATCTTGATGTAAAGCTTCCGGAAGAGCCTCATTCGTGGTAAAATGCTTTCTTATCAAATCTGCTAAACGTTCCTTATTTATTGCCCACAGAAATTCTTCAAAATCCAATGGATAAAGAGACAATTCATTTACTTTGCCGACAGGATATGAATATTTTTCACGATTAATAGCAACACCCAATAAACTACCGGCTGCTACAATATGGTATTCCGGAGCTTCTTCGCAAAACACCTTAAGAGAAAGCAAGGCCCGTTCACACGACTGTATTTCATCAAGTATAAGCAAAGTCTCTCCGGGCACAATCTTCTCGTTAACCGTAGCTTCTAAAAACTCAATAATACGTTTCGGTTCGATGTTATTATCGAAATAAGAATTAATCAACAAATTTGTTTCCAAGTTTACATGCACCGTGTTCTTATAATAACGACGTCCGAATTCTTGCAAAATATAAGTTTTCCCAACCTGTCGCGCACCGTTTAATATCAACGGCATCCGTTTTGGATCATTCTTCCATGCAATTAGATTTGTTAAAATTCTTCTTTCCATAATATGCTCCTCTGATAGTTATCTGCGAATTAATCAAAAAAATCTGATTTTTTGTCACATAACAATCAGAAATCGCATTCTTATAAATATAGTTTAACATTAATAGTTAAATACATAAGGCTACGAAATTGCTTGGCTTGGTAGAAAGTTCTTAACTTATTCTTTGCCTATCGAAATTTCGCCGCCGCGAAAATAGCCGCCGCGAAATTTGTTATATTCTGTCGTTTATTATAATGCCACAATGCGTTTTCATAAAAAAAGATTATGCATATAGACATATCCTTTATTTATTATTTTGGAAAAACGGTGTATCACAAGACAATTTTCTAAAACGCTCGTTCAGAATAGTTATTCGTCCAATCAACTCCTCATAAGAAAGAGACTTTCCATAAATAAACCCTTCCTGCATCTTTCTATAATCTTCTTTCAAAGCGCCGTTTAAATACTCAGGTGGAACAAAAGAAATTGTTGAAGGATGATGACTATGATAATCCAATCCGCTCCAAGCTGTAAATTTGCTTCTAAATTCAACAATTTCCGAATACATAACTTCATCATTCATTGCTTTAATTGCAAAAGTCTTATCCATCATCTTTTCAATATCATATAGATGTCGCGTTAGACGTTCTATCCTTGTGCATCCGCCTGGACGATTAAATTCTTCATGAAGTAGAAATATCTTTTCTAAAAAAGTTCTGCCCGGTAAAACCGTTGGCACATTAAATTTCTGTTCCGTAAATGATTCGTCTGGATAAGCATCTTCAATCATTGACCTCATTCCTACCAACATAAACGGCTCCATAAGAGAACGGCAACTAATTTCCACTTTCACTCTCTCCGAAATATACGTGGCCTTATCAGCCAATACTGAATTATATTCTACAAAGAATTCAACAGGGTCTTTGTCTGTATCATTAGTTTCAGGAACTACCAAATCATATTGTTCTGATAGACCAAAGTTATCTAATGCTTCTCTTATTTCATCGACTAATGTTCCTTCAATGAACTTTTTTGAAGCCTTTCTAAGTTTATTGCGCTGTGTGCCATTTAATACTTTTCCGAAACCAAGAAATGTTCTGTCAATAGCAAGATCACAGTCTTCAGAGAACCTCTCTATTAAATTCCATCCTTTGCTGAGACTGGTTCCTCCTTTAAATACAAGGCAATTGCTACAAGGCAGACAAAAAATTGCCTTTAAAACCATACTCACCCAAAAGTCTTTTTCTACAGCATTATCAATGATATTTTTATTTTCAGCTATATTTGAAATAATAGTTTGTTTTTCTTCAACAGGTAAATCCACCCAACTTATCTTTTCCATATTTACATTACAATTAACTTCTTACGCACCCATTGAGGAGCAATAAGTAAATCTCTATTTATGAACTCTTGATTCTCGTCCTTTGCCAGTATTTTTCTTATTTTGAAGATAATATCACTATTCAGATTATTTTCTCCAATTTCTTTCATAGCCGATATTACCAACGTAAATAAATCACTTTGATAAGCAAACATTCTTGGAGTACCTCTCTTAAAAATAATTTTGCGATTACCGACTATTATAGTTCGTGGAGTGCCATTTGTCAAATAAACAGCATTCATAGGAACCTGAGTAGAAAGTCCGAGAACATTTAAAGCTGTCAATCCGGATGGAATTATTATTGCATGATCTTTTTCTGCTATAGCTTTTGCTATTTGTTCAATTGATGGTTTATGTATGCCGAAACGGTTACGGCTAGGGTAAAGATAAAGTCCTTGAGAAATACGTATTATAAATCCTACTTTCTCTAGCCTTGATAGTACACGAGTAACTAATGCATCGTCATTCAAGTCTGCAAAATCACCTATTTTATAAAGCCGATCTTCACCATTTTGTATGATGCGGCTTCTAATTTCTTTAGATAAAATATGTGCCATACACTTCGATCTTTAGAATTTTGTCCGAAATTATAACTTTTTTTCGGACAAAACAAGTAATATACTATATAAAACCAGAATGAAATTGATATTGTAGCAATTTATGCCGACAAGAAGAGAGTGCTTATTGCCGAAGTGAAACGTCAGCGCAAAAACTTTAAACCGGAGTTGCTGCAACAAAAAGTTGATGTTATTCGCACAAAGCTCTTTTTCAAGTATAAAATAGAAACGACGTGTTTGACGCTGGAAGATATGTAGCTACCCATAGATTAAATGCTTATGAAACAAAAAAGAGGATTATGCAAGACATATCCTCTTCTCATATTTAATTACTATTTACGAATAGTATCATTAGTCACCGAATCTTTTTTAATCTCAGATTGAGCATTGACATAATGACTGCTGTATTCACCATAAGGCAAATTTGCAAGTACTGCACTGTTGCATTCACGGGCAGCCTTTATCTTTGCTATTGAAGCGGTGTTTATAGCCGACATTGCCATGCCTGCAAGTACTGCACCAAGTCTGTTGTCATCTGATTTTATTGTGGCATCAATTGTGGCCGTGCAGCCACGATGAAACAACACTTTATTTGTTGTTGTAGATTTCAGAATATACTCAACATTGGCAGTGATAGTATTATTAAACCCCGACCTCGACCACTCATTTATGACTGTGAACAGTGCTAAATCGGCACCGAACACCTCGTGAAACTTACTGAGGCTACCGTTAATAAACAACTCTGAGTCGTATGCGCTTTCATTCTTCATCGTTTCGAGTGCCAAGTAAGGCGAAATCACATAATACCCCTGATTGCAAAGAGGCATTGCCAACGAAGAATAAAAATATTCTTTTGCCTCAACATTTACCGTTCTGTTGATCGGAGGCATAATCACTATAGTTCTACCCGGTACTTCTGAAGAAGATACATCATCATATACATTCTGCGATATATTAATCGAAGACGGCGTACCACATGACGTAAGAGACAAAATGCATGCTAAAAATATAATTGCTTTTTTCATTGTTCAGATAATTTGATGATACGATTAATGTATGTTGCCGATTCAGGATAAGTTTCAATTTCTTTTTTCAACTCAAATAATCCCAGCTTTTTCTGTCCGTTTTGAATCAACAGATAACCATACTCAGCGTACATTCCCGGAGGAACAACCTTACGTTTGGATTTACTTGCATTTTCAATCATATTCCTATACGTCTCTATCAAGGCATTGGTGGCTTGAGGTGTTTGTTTCTTGTAATAATTATATGAAGTCTTTTCATAATCGCACCAACTATACATAGATTTTGAGCAACTTGATATCAAAGCCGCCATGAAAAACAATATTAATATCTTCTTCACGGCAGTTGTATTTTTTTAGTTTCCTGAGTAGATACGAATATCTTTGCACTGTACAAAACATTACCGTCTTTTGAGATCACAACATTTCTGGTACCCGGATTGATGGCGTATGTATTACCCTTAATAGTGCCTTTTTTCTCTTTAAAGACTTTTGCTTCAAAATGAGTAGCCCCGTCAATAGTCACATCAACCGGAGTAGAATAACGATTATTGGAAACCAACAACAAATAGGCTTGGTCAGGTTGTCCGCCGGACTGGCTATATGTACCGACCTTGC
>Ga0210129_1000369_pt1 | contig 11234 bp, 12 predicted proteins | sample WestPond_Cattail_2_FD_185582 | JGI IMG/M metagenome (GOLD analysis project Ga0210129, IMG submission 185582) | Wetland microbial communities from the San Francisco Bay, California, USA, that impact long-term carbon sequestration -... | ecosystem: Environmental > Aquatic > Marine > Wetlands ... | reverse complement strand
GCAGCAATTGATAAAAAAGAAATTAAAAAAATTGAACTTTCATTCGAGGATTTAACAAACAAAGCTATTGAATTAGGCATTAAATCAAAAGGCAAATTTGTGACAACAGGAGATTTGATATGCGCATATTTACTTTTGACGGAAACTGAAACGAGATTATTATTCAACAAAGAATTAAAAGAAGTAGATTTAATAAATATAAATAATTGGTCAAAAATTGCAGAAGATGAAGAAACATTAGAAATTGCTTATAAAAATAATAAATCAATACAAAAATTAGAAAATTCAATAAAATTGGAAGAATTAAAAACAAATATATATAAAAGTTCACTTTACCCCTCCATTAATTCATCTTTAAGTTACGGTTATAGAGATGATAAAATAATTCTTGAAGAAAATAGTTGGAGTTTAGGTATAAGTGTAAATTATGAAATATATGATAGAAAAGATACAAAAACTTTGGGTTAAAACGTTTATTTTCTGTTAAATCCTTCAAAGAGTAAAGGTCAGGGAATTTTTTACGGTTCTTGTTTTGGTAAGACGTTATTGAGGATTAAAAAACGTATTTTCCTCTCCCCCCTCTCGTTTCGCACTTCCCTTATTTTCACTTTTTTTTCACCCGAAGACTTTCATGAAGCAGAAACCCCCCACCAACAAGCCCGTAGAAAAAACCGATACATGCTCCCTGTATTCCGGCAAAGATCCCAAAACAAATGGTAACGCTCAAAACAATTGGCCAAAACCAGAATTTCGCACGTTTGAATGCCGGACTATCCTCCAGCAGTTCACCTGCATTCTGTTCTCCAGAGGTTTTTTTAAAAAAAAACCGGGAGGAGGAAGTACCAGGCATATCTATGTGAATAGTTATTCCATGTATATTAATTTTATTTTTTTAATTTATTGAGTTTAATTTAGCTATATTGATTTTTGAATCCATTTTAGCAGTATATTCAAATTCTTTAGAGTATACCATCAGCATCCATGCATGAGTATGTTCAGTTGATATTCGGGAGGATATTTTCTCAATACTTTGATGTAAAACAAAAGCCGATACGTACACAGAACTTCATGAATAATCAGCCCATGGATAAAGCAGCGCTGGATCAGCTGAAGGAAAAAACTGCACGCTTGTCAGTAATATCCAACACCGGGCTTGTCCTGATGAAATTTATTGTCGGATTTGCGATCGGTTCTGTCAGTATCATATCAGAAGCAATCCATTCCTCGATGGATCTTGTCGCAGCAGTTATTGCATTTTTTTCGGTACGGAAATCAGCCGAACCACCTGATGCCCATCATGAGTTCGGTCATGGCAAATTCGAGGATATTTCAGGATTGATTGAAGCTCTGTTAATCTTCGTTGCCGCGATCCTGATCATCTGGGAGGCATCACAAAAACTGCTCGGTGAATCATCCGAGCTTTTACAACCGGAACTGCTCATATACGGTATCGCTGTTATGGGTATCTCTGCGCTGGTGAACTGGTTTGTGTCCCAACGGCTTATGAAGGTGGCTAAACTGTCCGAGTCCATTGCACTCGAAAGCGATGCATGGCACCTGCGGACAGATGTCTATACCTCTCTGGGTGTTTTCATCGGGCTTATTCTTATCCGTCTGACCGGTATCACGCTTTTTGACCCGCTCATTGCTATTGGTGTTGCTCTGGTTATCCTCAAGGCAGCATATGATCTCACCCGTCGTTCTTTTTCCGATCTTATCGACCATAGCATTCCCCTGGCAGATGAGCGGAGGATACAGGAGATAATCTGCGATCATGCACGTAGTTATGCCGGATTTCATGACCTTAAGACACGGCGATCAGGTCCTGAAACCTTTATTGAGTTCCACCTTGTTGTTCCCGGTACGGTTTCTGTGCTGCAGTCCCACGATCTTTCCGATCATCTTGAATCCGACCTGAAAATTGAATTCCCGCGGGCAAATATTACCATACATACTGAGCCGTGTAACGAAGGGTGTACCCGATGCGGATCGTTCTGCACCTTCTATGACAAAAATAAAACCGATGAGGGAACACACGAGTAATCACCGGTGCTTAGGTGTAATCTCATCAGAGTTTTTTTTTAGTGAACAGGTTCTCCAGTAAAAAAAAAGGATCATCCGATTTTTAAAACTCAACAGTACTTCATAAATAAAGGCGGTGACAATTAATCTTTACCAGCGTAAAGATGATGAGTACTAAAACAGGAAGGGTATTTTCAACAGTCCCCGTGTGAAATCACCCTTTTTAAAAAGAAACTACTGATGCAGGAGGGATTTGGCCATGATGCAGATCTTTAAGACAAAAAAAGAACAGGAACCGTCCATCACTGAAAAAATTGACGAGATCTGCGAAAATGCATGGATACGGTTGTACGAACCAACAGAAGCCGAACTTGCGATCGTTGCAGAGAAATGCGCAATCCCCCCCGAATTCTTAAAAGCAGCTCTTGATGAAGAGGAACGTCCCCGCATTGATGCCGAAGATGATGTAGTCCTGATTGTCATGGATATTCCGGTCATGACTGAATTTGAAGAGATCAAGACCTTAACTACGCATCCGCTGGGAATCATTATCGCCAAAGATTATCTGGTCACGGTCTGCAGCCGCAAGTCTCAGGTCCTGGATGATTTTGTTGCCGGGAAAGTACGACATTTTACAACTGCAAAACGAACCCGGTTCATGTTCCAGATCTTTTACCGGAATGCTTCGTATTATCTGAGCCACCTCCGCCAGATAGAACGATCAATATCCCAGATTGAAGTCGAACTTCACCGCTCCATGAAGAATGTGGAACTTTTCAAGATGATGGAACTTGAAAAGAGCCTGATCTATTTCTCCACATCGCTCAAAAGCAACGAGACTGTTCTTGAACGCATCCTGCGCTCCAAACCGCTGAAGATGTACGAGGAGGATGCTGAATTTTTAGAAGACGTCATAATCGAGAACAAACAGGCAATGGAGATGTCCCAGATCTACCTGCATATCCTGAACGGGATGACCCAGGCTTTTGCTACGATTATCTCAAATAATCTCAATATCGTGATGAAATTTTTAGCATCGGTAACGATCATCATCGCGGTGCCGACCATGATTGCAAGTTTTTACGGAATGAATGTGATAGATATTCCCTTATCTGACAAACCTCTTGCCTTTGAGATCATCTTTGGTATTTCAGTGATAATTTCGGTAGCAATGGGACTGTTGATGTGGAAGAAGAAAATATTTTAAAAAAATCCCCAGGATACCAGTTTTTACCACGATATTTATAGTTGCAAACCCCACGCACTACTAAATGGCACTTCCGTCTTCGGATGTTGTAACCAGCTCCCCGTCAGATATCCCCCTCAGTCAGGTCATCAGCGACGAACTTTCTGCAGTCCGGAAAAACCGTGCAGGGCTGATGACAGAACAGGGTCATTCCAGAATCCATATCAGTATTCTTCTCCTGTGTATCGGTATTAACGCAATCTATTCTCTTCTTCGTCGTGACTATCTGTATCTTTTTATCGCTGCCAGTTTCTATCTCAACATGTATTATTTCATAACTCTCCTGATACCACAAAATTTTAATAAAAACGCAGGTCTCCCGAAAGCCGATATCTCCCGGTTCCGGAGCTGGCTTAAAGATATTGGGCTGACATCGGGAACAGCCCGGTTCACAAAGTTGTTTATCAATTCCCTTTTCATCAACAGCAGGACACTATCTCTCGGGATCAGTCTGATATTCACCATCGATATTCTCTTTGCTATCCGGGCTTACTACACCATGGAACTCCCGATACGAACTACTATCATTGTCATTTCCCAGTGTGTAATAATTATTGTGTTTTATCTCCTGGTGTGGAAGGTGGAACCCTTCTCTATGAAATACGTGAAGAGTGTAGAGCAGGTCAAACGCAGGCTCATCCATGAAAAACTTCCCCCGCGGATTATAGCCATTATGTTCCTCATCGGTTTTCTGATTGCTCTGGTGTTATTTTTAACCACCATCATACTTCTGCCCGGAATTACTCTCCAGGCTTTTCTTGACGAGTCACAACTCACAAAACTGGGAAATCTCGTAGCCCTCCTCGCGCTCCTTGCCATCAGCCAGTATTTCATTATCCGTTATATCCATGGCAGTACAAGCCGTACGATGGCCGAAAGGCTCTTCGATTATAAGGAAAATGTTCTTCTGGACCTTAAGAACACGGTCGGATCCGGGAACGCAAATCCTGAAAATCGCGCTGAAACGACAACCCGGCTCCTTGAAACCAAGATCTACGCAATAAAGCGAAATACCCTGAATGGTTTTTTTCCGGTCTTTGTTGTGGATCTTGATTTCTCGGTTATCCTTGACAGCACAACCCGCACCGCAATAAGAGGATATATCGGGGATTTCACCCCCAAGGGTTGATACCTCCACGAAGGGGAATAAAGCCGCATTCTGAAAAAGCACCCGGGCAGCAGGTGATACTGGTCCGGTCTTTTCCAGCCCCTCGTATCAGAATTATTGCTCATTCAAGGATCGAAATCGATTCGTGGATTATTTATTAATCCCAAATAGCGTAGTTATTCCTTCTTTTCTGCACCTAGCGGGTCTTCTGCAGGGTTCGGCGGTGTTTGCCGGATCATGCCGATGATAACGGATCCGACAGCAAGGAGTGAGACCCCGATGATTGCATAGATAATAAGACTGAAGTTATCCTGAACGACGGGTAAGCTTCCCAGGAAGTATCCTGCAAGCACAAACCCCAGAACCCACAGAACGGCACCGACAATGTTATACCCTAAAAACCACCGGTAGTTCATCTTTCCAACGCCGGCAAGGAACGGTGCAAACGTGCGGATAAAGGGGATGAAGCGTGCAATCACAATGGTCAGACCGCCATAACGGGCAAAGTATTCCTCGGTTTTTTCGAGCTGGCCCTTTTTCACAAACGTGTTCTTTTCAAGTGCTTTCATTCCCACGTTTTTCCCGATCCAGTAATTGGCTGAATCACCGATTACTGCTGCAGCAACCAGGGTCACAATCAGGATTTCTACATTGAGGAAGCCAGCCCCTGCCAGTGTCCCCGCTACAAAGAGAAGTGAGTCACCCGGAAGATAGGGAAATACTACAAAGCCTGTTTCACAGAAGATGATGATAAACAGGATCAGGTACGTCCAGAATCCGTATACTGCAATTATTCCCGGAAGATAGGTATCAAAGTGCAGAACAAGATCGATAAGAGAGGACGGATCCATTTCCGGGTATTTTGGACGCGGGAAGCGATAAAGAATTCCTTTGATCAATGGATATTTTTTTACCGGGTGTTTTTATGCGGTGTAATAACAGACGAAGATGTACGGGGGAGACCTGACACTGTTTCACCTGAACAGTATTTGCACAAAAGTGCGATGACGATGTATTACCTGTACATGGGGTATCGAATTTTTCAGAAAGGCCACAGCGGTTTTGGTGAAACCCTGTAAGGGTTCTGTTATTGAGTATATTTTAAAAACCAAAAAATCGTGTTTAAAAAAGGGATCAATTAGATCTTTTTGGATGTGTCGCCTTTCATCATATATTTGACAATGAGGAATACGACGAGTGCAATGATCACAAAATCAATGACCGCACCAACAAAATCACCGACGAGAAATGCTATAGGACCGGCATTAATAACGGCGGTTCTCCAGCTTCCTCCGGGAATGATCGCCCCGATAATAGGCATAATGATATCAGTTACCGTGGCGGTCACCATTTTTGTTGCCGCAGCACCAATTATGACCGCTACTGCCAGGCCAATGACCTGGTATTTCAACAGGAATTCCATGAATTCCGCAACAAATCCTTTTTTTTCTTCCTTCTTTTCTTCCTTTTTTTCTTCAGCCATGAATAATCTCCTTATCAGGAAACGATATATTTGTTCACTGAATAAAAAGCCATTACTTTTTAACGCTCATAAAGATTTCGCAAAAAAATGATTAATTGAGTTAATTTCACAAAAGAAGCAAAAATTTTTCCTGAAATTGTATGAGATCGGGGACCTGCCAGCAAGCGCAAGCATGATATAACACCGGCTCTCATTTTCTGGTATGCAATGCAGAATCATGGTTATAATGATAGTGCTTCTTTGTAGTGCCCTTGCCATAGCGGGATGTACAAGTACACCGACTACACCGGCTGCACCTTCACCGGCTTCCGGAACTACGGCTGGCGGAACCTCGCCCGCATCATCAGGAGCTGTTCTGACCAGTGTACCGACCGATATAGTTCCCGGCCCCAACCAGGTTACCGTTGATGTCGGAGTAAAAGATTATCTGGGCAATATTGAGGTGATTTACCAGGGAGGTATGGGACAGATCCATGTGAAAAAAATATCTGCAAAAATTACCCGGGCAGACGGCCAGACCCAGACCAAACCCCTGGAAAATAAGAAAGGCTCTACGATAGAACTGGAAGGCACGAAACAGACAGATCGCGTCGAGGTATGGGTTGATATGGATAACGGGCAAACCTATAAAATAAATGATGTGCTCCGTGAGTACCGCATCCATTAGTGAACAATAACTTCTATCAATCCTTTTTTTACAGAATAACTGGCAGGATTTTTCATCATGCAGGTCAACTGGCGGCAGATTCATTCAGCAGGAAACTCTTTTGCTGCACTGTCTGCGGCGTGTGAACAGGAAGGATTCATTCTCCACCAGGTGGATAAACCCGCAGATGATGTGACCTGTTACAGTCTCAATTCGTTGAACGAGTCCTGGTACCGGGATGAGATCGCTTCTTCAGCGAGCACTACTATCGTCGGTGGCCCTCACGCTTCGGCCTGTCCTCGTGAAGTAGCAGAATATGCCGATTATGTGATCATTGGTGAAGGCGAATTCACCCTTCCCCGGCTTCTTGCACAGATAGAAGGTGGCGGCGAAACGAAAATACCCGGTGTGGCAACTACCCATTCCCATGAACCGCCCGATACCTGCGTACGACTCGATGCCTATCCGGCATTTTCCCGGACGAAAGGTTACGTTGAGATCACCCGGGGGTGCCCGTTTTCCTGTGGCTACTGCCAGACACCCCAAATCTTCGGTCATTGCATGCGTCACCGTTCAATCGATTCGATAGCTGACTATGCAAACCGGTTCCGGCATGCCCGGTTCGTATCACCGAATGCATTTGCTTACGGTTCCGATGGTATTCATCCCCGGTGGGAAAAAATCGAACGCCTTTTTTTACAGCTGAAGCATGCGATCTATTTCGGTACCTTTCCAAGCGAGGTGCGCCCGGAATTTATTTGTGAGGAATCACTCTCCCTTGTTGTACAGTACTGCGACAATACAAAGCTCCATTTTGGTGCACAATCAGGAAGTGACGGGGTGCTTGAACAACTTTGTCGGGGACATACCGTTGATGAGATTATCCGTGCTGTAGAACTCTGCACCGAGTTTTCGATTACTCCTGTTGTGGACTTTATCGTCGGATTCCCGTTCGAGACCGACGAGGACCAGAACCGGACCCTGGATCTGATACAGTGGGTTGCACAGCACGGTAATGTGCATGTTCACCGGTTCATGCCCCTTCCCGGCACACCGCTCGCCGGCACAAACGCGCGATCACTCCTGCCGGAAACCGAAAAAATCTGCGGAAAACTCGCCTTATCGGGTAAATTAACCGGGTCATGGAATGATCCTGAGATAAGGTTTTTTAGACACCCTTCAAATGATATACCATGAAAGATGTGCTATTGATAGCAGATCTCCATGGTCAATTCGGTAAAATTGATTCATTTCTGGATTTGAATCCGGAAGCGGTATTTATTGCAGGTGATATCACCAATATGGGTCCGGTTGATGCGGTCGATGACGTGCTCTCACGTATCGATGTGCCGTGTTTTGCAGTGCCCGGCAACTGCGACCCGCGTGAGATCCTCGAGACACTTGAACACTCCGACACGGTCTGCCTTCATGGCTCCCGGATTAATCTGGGAAAAATGATCATTGTCGGGGTTGGTGGTTCAAATCCGACCCCGTTCGGAACCCCGTTCGAGCTGACCGACAAGCAGATAGATGACGTGTTGAACAGTGCGATGAAAAAAATGGAGAAGACCGTTCATAACGTTCTTCTCTGCCATGCTCCTCCCTATGAGATACTTGATAAACCCGGTTCCGAGCATGTCGGGAGCCACAGTATCCGAAAGCACATGAAGTCTTTTGATCTGGTGTGCTGTGCCCACATCCACGAGGCACGGGGTATTGTGGAATCCGATGGGGTAATGATCGTAAACCCTGGTCCGGCAATGGACGGTAACTGTGCGATGATCCACTTCGGCAACGATGCCCGGGATATTAAGATTGAGCTCCTGACTGTTTAGACAGCAGCAATTCAAGATATGATGCGAGAATCGGCTCGCCATAAACTCCAATCTCTTGTGCAATCTTTTCAATGCAGGCAGCGGGATTTGAATTCTCATCCTCTGCCAGTATCTCAATCTCGACAAAGGTGCCAAGGTCCTCAACCTCATCAAGCGAAATTGCGGTTCCGGAAAGCTGGTAATTCTCACGCCATTTGTTCACTTCAGCAGTTCTGGTGAACCCAAGGCGAGCCAGCATCTGCTCGAAAACTGTCCCGGAATCAACGACCACATTCAATTCTTCTCGTGCCTTGAGCCCGGACGCTTTTATTTTTGCTCCCTTGTAGGTAACTACTGCATGATGGTTGGTGTATCTGACACGTATTGCCTCATCGGTTACGCCAAAATCGCAATGAGGGGCGTTATAATAGATGTCGTGCTCATGTATCCTGCCGCAAAACTGTGCATTGTGCCCGATGAGCTGCTTTCGCACAGGATCGAGCGAAGAAATCCTAACTTTTAATTCAAATTCAAGCATGACTGTGCCACACGTTTATCTGTTTTCGTTGCAATTTAATATAGTCAGGTGATTTATGGCAATAAAAGATGGAGATTTTATTAAACTGAGCTATGCAGGGAGTGTCGATGAAAATATTTTTGACACCACTGATGCTGCAGAGGCAAAATCTGCCGGTATCCACAGTCCGAATGCGATTTACGGGCCAGTCACGATCTGCGTCGGTCAGAAACATGTAATACTCGGTCTGGATGAGGAACTTGTCGGCAAGGAAATAGGCTCAACGGGTGATATTGTTGTAACACCGGAGAAGGCATTTGGGGACCGGGATCCCAAACGTATCCAGTCGTTCCCGAAGAGTCAGTTCAAGGAAAAACCCGTCCGCGGTATGCCGGTAAAGATGGATGAGATGGGAGAAGGCACGGTCGTTGACGTAATCGGTTCCAAGGTTATTGTCGATTTCAATCCCCCGCTTGCTGGACAGACCCTGTCGTATCACTATACTATTGAAGATGAGGTAACAGATCCGCTCGAACAGCTGAAAGGCCTGGTCCGGCTGTACGCCGGCAGGGATCTGGAGATTGCGATGGATGATGGCAAGGCAACCGTAACGCTCCCCCCGGGCATTAACTACGACCGCCGCTGGCTTCTCTGGAGAAGCAGGATTATCCACGAGGGATTCGAGTTGATCCGGGATTTATCAGAAATCACCCTGGTTGAAACCTTTAAACGTCCTGAAAAGAAGGAAGAATAGTCCCTCCTGTTTTTTTCGTTTTTTCCCGGATTCTCTCTTTTCCCTGCCTGAACAATCAGGAGATCTCCCCCACGGACCCGACCTGAGGTAGTGAAATACATGCTAAGAATAAAACGATTTTTTAAAATAATCTCCCGGCTCAGTCAATACCATGAATAAGAAAACTCTCCTGGTATCCGCTCTGGTGGTACTTCTTATTTCCTGTGTTCTTTTTACCGGTTGCACAAATAATTCTGGCACTACGAATACAACTAACCAGACAAGCGTTGTCACTACTTCCCCTTCCGGAAGTGCAAAATATGTATCGGGAGATATTGTCAAAATTCCCGGTTCCAGCGCAGCCACAGCTATGCTGATTATCGGATATGATGCTGCCACGGATATGTACGAACGGGTGCTGATCTATCCTAACGCAGATGGCAGCTGGGGATATCGCAGGAGTTCCACTACGGAAAAAGCAGCGCGGGCAGCCATGGAAAAAGTATATATCGTAAAAATTACCAATAAGCCACCTTCCTCTATCGTCATTCGACAATCAACGGTTCTTACAACATCCCCATCGGTCTCCTCTACACAGACAACCTCACCATCAACGACGGCAACTGCAACCGTCTCACCGACCGGGAAACCCGGGTTCAAGAAAATTGTCCCTGATGAAGGGATTGCCGGAACAGCGATATCAATAACAGCTATCACCGGAACGAATTTCCAGTCCGGTGCAACCGTGACCCTGATGAAGGCGGACAATCCGAATATTACCGCGACCAATGTTAATGTGCAGACTTCAACAACAATAACCTGTACGTTTAATCCGCCGTTCAATGCAACTGCAGGTACGTGGGACCTTGTCATCACCAATCCGGATGGCCAATACGTATCCTATGCTAACCTGTTCTCTATCCATGCAAACCCCCTCACTGCTGCTACTACGGCCCCTCCTGGTTCAGGTGGCATCACCAGTATCATCCCGACATCGACGTTTGGAAATGATGTGCCAATGACAATTACTGGTACGGATTTCAATCAGACGTTTACCGCTAAAATGACCAGGAGCACGGGTTCGACGGTTATCATTGAAGCAAGGAGTGTTGCGTGGGATAGCCCGACACAGGTCAGGGCCTGGTTTACCCTCCCAACCCCCAAACAACGGGGAACCTACGATGTTATTGTAACAAATGCTGATGGAACGACCCGTACTCTGGCCAATGGGTTTGAAGTGAAATGAGGGTTTGATAGGAACAGGCTTCAGCCCTGTTCCCCTTTCTTTAAACAATATTGGTAAGCTCAGGAGAACCGGAAAGTACTATTCATTCGCACCCCAGACGATGAAAATTGTGTACATGTGATGCATGCCATCAGTGCCCCTCCGAGATACGGCGGGATGGGAGTTTTTTGAATTTTTCCGTTACCGATCCACCTGCAAGGGCTCCTTGCGGGGCGGCGGACCATGATAGGATATACAGTACGACCTGACCGTTTTCAACATATAAATCATTGAAGGTACATTGCCCCTGATGTCATTACCGGGTAAAAACGTATCCGAAGAATACGAAATGACTAAATCCTGTCTTCATACCAAGCCTTAAGGCTGAAGGTGATCTTTGAAAGAGACGAACGAGTGCTCTATAAAGTCGTAGAGTAGGG
>Ga0210129_1000368_pt1 | contig 11242 bp, 9 predicted proteins | sample WestPond_Cattail_2_FD_185582 | JGI IMG/M metagenome (GOLD analysis project Ga0210129, IMG submission 185582) | Wetland microbial communities from the San Francisco Bay, California, USA, that impact long-term carbon sequestration -... | ecosystem: Environmental > Aquatic > Marine > Wetlands ... | reverse complement strand
ACGCCGTTGCAGCAGGCTTCCTGGCCGGGATAGAGGTGGAGGAAGCCGCCGATCTTGCGTTCGATGTAGGCCTGATAGCAGCGCTCTTCAAAACGGCGGTGCAATACCATTTCGCGCAGCACGCGTTTCTTGTCTTCAATCTTCATTCGGTTACCCTGTATTGGATGGGGTCGGAAAAATGCGCTGGAACAATCAAAAGCACGCAATTATCCGGGAAACCCCGCCAACCATCAAGAAAAACGCCATCCCCAAGGAACCGACATGCAGCCAAAACTCACTGAATACAAACAGGAAATCACTGTAAAAGCGCTGGATTCAGCAGGTCATGTGCTGATGCTGCTGCCCGTCACGAAAATGCTGCCCGATGTGCCGGGCAGCGCCGAGCTCAAGGCCGTGATGAAACGGCGTGACCTCAAGGTCGACGCGCTGGTCAAGTCGCCGGTGGCGGTGCAACTGCCCGGCGGCACGCTCGCGGTGTATGCCATGCTCAAGGCCGACGCCAGCACCTTCGAGACCCACGAACAGGTACGCAAGGCATTGGCGCTGCTGCTGGCCGAGCATCCCAGGACACTGGCGCTGGCCGTGTTCGGCGAGGACGTATTCAAGGCGCGCGCGGCAGATGCGGCGGCCTACGCTACGCTGGTCAACGCCGTGCCGTTGCCGGCGAGAAAGTCCAAGGCCGAGACGGCCCTGAAATCCGTGGCGCTGCATGGTTATAAATCTGCCGACGGCTTTGCCCGCGTGCAGGCGCTGGCCGAAGGCAATATCCTCACCCGCAGCCTCACCGTGCAGGGTCCGGACGAACTCACGCCCGGCGTCTATCGCAAGCGTATCAAGGCGCTGGCCAGGCAGTATGGCTGGGCGGTCGAGGAATACAGCTTCGACAAGCTGAAAAAGATGGGTGCGGGGGCGTTCTGCGCGGTGGCGCAGGGTTCGCCAGCGAAGGACGCGGCGATCGTGCGTGTCAGCTACAAGGGGGCTGGTGCAAAAGCCAAGACGAAGAAGCTGGCATTCGTCGGCAAGGGCATCTGCTTCGACACCGGCGGCCACAACCTCAAGCCGGCCAAATACATGCAGGGCATGCATGAAGACATGAACGGCTCGGCGGTGGTGCTCGGCATTCTCGCCGTCGCGTCGAAGCTGAAACTGCCTGTCGTGCTGGAAGGCTGGGTTGCACTCGCCGAAAACCACATCAGCCCGCAGGCCTATCGGCAGAACGAAGTGGTGAAGGCGCTCAATGGCACCACCATCGAAATTGTCCACACCGACGCCGAAGGCCGCATGGTGCTGGCCGACACGCTGACGCTGGCGGCCAGGGGCAAGCCTGCCCTCATCGCGGACTTCGCCACCCTTACCGGCTCCATGCACTACGCGCTCGGCAGCCGCATGTCTGGAGTGTTTGCCACCTCCAGTGCACTGGCGCACCTGGCCTCGCGCGCTGCCACGCTAAGCGGCGAACGCATCGTCGTCTTCCCCTATCCCGAGGACTACGACAGCAGCCTCGATTCGACAGTGGCTGACGTCAAACAGTGCAGCATGGAAGGCGAAGCCGACCACATTCTCGCGACCCGCTTCCTGTCGCGCTTCGTCGGCGACACACCGTGGCTGCACATGGACCTGTCGGGCCACAGCTGCAAGGGCGGGCTGGGTGCGGTGATGAGCGACACCAACGGCTTCGGCGTGGCGTGGGGGATGGCGCTGATGGAAGGTCTGGAAAGGTGAGGAAGATTGAACATGTCTCGAATGCCTGTTCCAGCGCACCCCGGAAAGCCTCTACGCGATTTCCTGACGGATGCGCTGCGGTGCAGGAAGCAGCCCATGGTTGTGGGGTAACCCGGCAGGCACTTTAGGCCACGTTTTGCGTTACTCTTTTTCTTTAAGACTATCGGATCGAAGTTAGGGGACTGTCATGCGTAATGCTTTAGAGACTTATCGCGTTGTTCTCGTTTTGGCTTGTTGCATGAACCTGTCTGCGATTGCCGAAGCCATTCCTGAGCAACCGGCAGCAGCGGCGTCACCCACAGAGGTGATCGTGGATATGTGCACGGCTGAACCCATGCCGGGAGACAAGAAAAGGGCCGCTGTGCACAAGAAACGCAAGCTGCCCGCCATCGGTTCAACCGGGACGGCAAAAAAACCCGTACCTGTCAAAGCCAAGCCGCGTGCACATGCGACGGGGCCAAAATCACTCAAGCCGAAACCCGCCTTTCCCGGGGCCAAGCCGGGCGAGTGCTATGTCAAGGTGACGAGCGAGAAATGTGGCGTGAAACTGGTCAATCGTATGGTTAAGCCGGCCTCCGAGCGGATAGAGGTTACTCCAGCGGTTTACGAAACAGTGAAAGAACAAGTGGTGATCAAGGAAGCCTCAAGGAAAGAGGAAGTCATTCCGGCGCAGTATGAATTGGTCGATGAACAAGTGCTGGTTCGACCGGCTGACAAGCGAACGATAGAAGTGCCTGCCTTGTACGAGAAGCAGACCACGCAGGTTCTGGTCCGGCCCGCGTATACAACCTGGAAACAGGGTGCCGACAGCAGCCCTCAGAAAATCGACGGGATATCAGGAAACGTGTATTGCCTGGTTGAAGTCCCGGCTGAATACCGCACCGAAACCCGTGAGGTTCTGGCCCGGCCCGCCGGTACACGAGTTGAGGAAATACCGGCTGAATACATGACCGTGAAAAATATGGTGCTCAAAAAGCCGGAAACGATACGCGTGATCGAGATTCCAGCCGAATACGGCGAACGGGAAGTGGTAAAAATGGTGCGTCCGCAGGAGGAGAAACGCATTCCCGTGCCTGCAGAATATCAGCAGGTGAGAGTCAGAATGCCCCTGGATGCCGCTGATTCATGGCGTCAGGTACTTTGCCCCGCCGAAGCCACGCCCCAGAAAATCGCGGAAATCCAGAAAGCGTTGATGGAGGCTGGAGTCGGGCCAAAGGAAACAACCGGCAAACTGGATGCGGAGACGACCAAGGCATTGAAAGCCTATCAGAAGGCCAAGGCGCTTCCCGAAGACGGCCGACTCAATGTCGATACGGTCACATCGCTGGGTGTGTCCATGCACTGACGCCCTGAACAAATGGTCTTTATTTGATGGGTTTGCTGGCACGCAGGAAGCCGATCATGCCGGGAAAGTTGACCGCATGAAGCTCGGCGGCCGTTCCGCTTCGGCCAACGCCACGCAGGGCAGAATGGAAGACCAAGCTGACCATGTTCTCGCCCTCCGCTTTCCGTCACGCTTCGTCGGCGACACACCGTGGTTGTACATGGATTCCGGGCCATGGCTGCAAGGGCGGGCTGGATGCGGTGTGAGCGGTGCCGACGGCTTCGGTGTGGCGTGGTGGAGTCTATTTGCCCGCCAAGTGCCGGGGGGACAAGATCAGCGGCCACAGTGTGGGCAGAGGGTCACCCTGCCCTTGGGAAAATGGGGGGGCGAAAATGGTGTTCGCTTCCATTTCCAGATTGATTGCAGGAAAGCCGGCGAATCCTGATTGCCTGCTACTGCTACGGTCGAGCAACCCTAGTCATGGCCATGCTTGCCTTTTTGATGGCCGCGGTGAAGGCCGTTATCGTGGTGCTCCGGAACGTAAACCACTTCCTTCTGGACGATGACCTCCCTGGTCTGGGTGGCCGGCTTGCTGCCACTGGTGGCAATGGCGGCACCCGTGGCGCCACCGAGGGCGCCGCCGATGATCGCCCCGTCCCGGCCTCCCAGGGCTGAGCCCACGGCTGCCCCAGTGCCGCCGCCGATGGCGCCCCCGATGACAGCATTTCCATCGATGGCGAAGGCGGGTGCCGCGAAGGCGGACAGCGCGACGAGTATGAGTATTTGCTTGCGTGCCATGTTTTTCCTCTCATGTGAAGGGTGAATGCTCATGAGGGGTGAACGCAAGATCGGTGCCGGATGACTGAACGCTTGAATGGCCGTGCGCTGCCGGCCGAGTTGGGGCCACAGGGGTGACGCGTTGCGCCAGACCCTGACAAAATTGGGCAGCTTGGCGGGTCGGCGTCTATAACTGGTCGGCGATGAACTCGGAGATATAGTCGTTCCAGCCTACCGGCCTGGCCTCGGTCCATTCGGTGGAGCGGGCGAAATCGACATCGAACAGTTCATGCCGGATTTGTTCCACAAAGCGCGGATCCGACGTCGCCAAATCGGTTTCCTGGTTGATGCGCAGGCTGAGCTTGTCGAAGTTGGCCGAGCCTACGCAGGCCCAGCCGTCGAAAAGCGCGGCCTTGACGTGCGTCATGCCGGGATAGGCATAGACCCGGATGCCGTTGTGGATGAATGCCCGGGCGGCAAGGAGATTGGCGCTGTTCATGAATTTCGAGTCGCTGCGGGTGGGCAGGACGACGCGCACGTCGACACCGCGCCGGCGTGCCCGTATCAGTTCGGCAATGACTTCGTCCTCCGAAACATAGGGCTGCTCGACATAGATGCGGGCTTTGGCCTGGCGGATCGCGGCAAGTTGGGCGCGCAGGATCTGTGCGTCGCCGGTGCGGGTGTAAAGCGGGCGGATGTCGATGAAGTCGGGCCTGTCCGCATCACCGGAATAAGCCTCATCCTTCAGCGAGGCCAAGGCAAACGCGAGGTCGCCGCCGAAGCCGGCATAGGCCCAGCGCTTGTTGAAATCCTTGAGCAGGCGTCCGACGATCGGGCCTGCCACCTCCACCATGAGGTCGTGCCATTCGTAGCGATATTCGCGGCCGATGTTCATCCCGCCCAGAAACGCCTTGCTGCGGTCGACGACGATGACCTTGGTGTGATCGGAAGTCAGCCAGGGATTGTTGACCGAGCGCACTTCAATGTTTGAATCCTGCTGCAGATACTCGGCAATCGAAACCGGCGGTTTCCTGCGCGAGTAGTAAGGTGATTTCGAGGGAACCTGTCCTGCCGCCAGGGTGCCGAGCTGGTCGATCAACACCCGTACCCTGATCTCGTGCGAACGACGCTTCAGCAGGTCGGCGATCCGCAGCGCATAGTCGTCGCTGTCAAAAATATAAAGCCGGATCTCGACCGATTCCTGCGCGTCCTGAATGGTCTGGACCAGCGATACAAAAAAAGCTTCGCCATCGATCAGCGGCTTCATCTCGCCGCGATACTGCTCGGGACCGACGAGGTCATTCAATTTCTGCGCCCACTTCACTGGATCCATTGCCTCGCCGGTGGCAAGCGGAGGCGGGGTACCATTCGTGGCCGACGTGCCGCGCGGCAGCAGGACGGCACTGGATTGGGTGGTCAGCCACAGCAGCCGGTTAGTCATGGTGACGGGATGGCCGAGCGCAGTGAATACGTGGCTGCGCAGGGTCAGGGCATCGATCAGCCGCAGCGAATATCCCAGCTTCTGCCCCGCCGGCAAGGGGCTGGGCGGTTGGGCAATGAACACCGACTGCCTGCTGCTGAAGTCGAACAACACAAAGGCTTCGCCGAATTCGTCTTCGCCCACGATGAACATCACCGGCCCGGCCGCCTGGCCCTCACGCGACAGCTCGGCCTTCAGATAGTCATTGGCCCGGGCGGCGAAGGCTTCCTCGCTGATGCGCCGCCCGATCTGGAGCGCTGCCGGCTTGCTTTCCAGCAGATAACTGTGCAGATTGCCAGCGTCATCGCGCTGCAAAACGATGTCGGTGCCCTGCACCGCCACCAGCGTGCCGATTGCCGGATTGTCGGGGGCCAGATCCTGCAGCAGGGCCCCGACCAGCGCTTTCCAGCGCGCATTGTCAAAAAGCGTGACCGCCTGCCAGTCGCGCTGCAGAACGGCGGGGCTGGCAGGTTCTTCCGCCGCCAGGTCGATGACAGACATGCGGTAGTTGTGCCGGTCCGGATTCAGGTCGTTCACCGGCCAGGTCGCATCGAGAAAGGCCTTTTTCTGCCCAACGCTGTATTGCAACACCAGTTGCCCGTCCCGATAGAAGGCGCCGTCTGGCTGCAGGCCCAGCAGCGACTCCGCATCACCCGGGGCCGCGGCATCGGGATGGGAGGCGCAACCGCCCAGGCACAGGGCAAGCACGACGAGCAGGGTGGCCCAGATCGGCATTGCATGTGGGGTCCATTCAGCGTGACGCATGAATTCATCATCCATGACCCCGTCCGTGTCAGCAACTGTCTTCCTATCCCGTTTGTTGAAAACGGAGCGAGGGGGCTATGGATTTCAGGTCAGACCGCATCGTGTCTATCATGGACATCCCCGGATTTGAAATCCGTTCCGGCCATCCCCCCATCGCGCTGAGCATGACGCCAACGTCGGAAAGTCTCCCCATCGAGCCCCTGTTCGTAGACGACACCCTGCTGGTGGTCGACAAGCCCAGCGGCCTGCTGGCAGTACCGGGCCGCGGTGCCGACAAGCAGGACTGCCTGAGTGCGCGGGTGCAGGCCCGTTATCCCGGTGCCCTGATCGTGCACCGCCTCGATATGGCCACCTCAGGGCTGATGGTGATGGCGCGCAGCCCGGCGGCACAGCGTCGACTGAGCAAAGCGTTCGCGGCACGCGAGGTGAAGAAGCACTACATCGCGGTCGTGGCCGGGCGGATGGAAGCGCCGTCGCAGGACTGGGGCATCATCGACCTGCCCATCATCGTCGACTGGCCGAACCGGCCCTTGCGCATCGTCGATCCGATTCATGGCAAGCCCAGCCGCACCCGCTGGCGCGTACTGGGGAGCGACGAAACCGGCGCCAATACCCGTGTCGAACTCGAACCCTTGACCGGCCGTTCGCATCAGCTGCGCGTCCACCTGCGCGAACTCGGGCATCCCATCCTGGGCGACACGCTGTACGCGCCGCCTGACGTGCAAGCCTTGGCCGGGAGGTTGTTATTGCATGCCTGGTCGTTGCGCATCGCCCATCCGCAGACGGGTGAGGAATGGGTGTTCGAGAGTCCGGCGCCGTTTTGATGAGCGAAGCCCTGAATAAGCCATCATTGCGAGTGGCGTAGCGACGAAGCCATACAGAAATGTCAGGTCAATCAATGCACTGGATTGACGGTCGGCGATTATGTCCTCCGGGGGGCGCAACGAGATCTTCGACAAGCTCGGGGCGAACAGTGGGGACAATCAGGCGTTTCCGACCCTGTTTGGCTGCTGCCCCATCCCGATCACGAACCGATGCTTCCCCAAAACCGTGCGCAGGATATCGTCGAGACTAGCGAGCCGACAGATAGCGGGGGAAGGCATGCTTGTCGAGCAGGATTTCGATGAGGTTGATGCTACCGGTGAGATCGGCTTCGGCAAACAGCCGGTCGAGATCGGCCTCGGCTTCGACACGATAGTGCTTGACCCCGAAGGCCTGCGCGAGCAGGCCGAAATCGGGATTCTTGAAATCGCAATCGATATAGCGTTCGCCATAGAGCTGGAACTGGTTCTTGCGGATGAGGCTCAAGGTGCCGTTGTTGATGATAACCACGTTGATCGGGATGCCGTGGTTCACCGCCGTCATCATTTCCATGGCGCACATCTGGAAGCCGCCGTCGCCGAGGATGGCGAAGGTGGGGCTGTCCGGCGCGAAGCAGCGGGCGCCGAGGGCGGCGGGAATGGCGTGGCCGAGCGACGAAATGCCGGTGTTGGGGAAGTAGTGGTTGCGGCTGGACACGTCGAAATAGCTCTGCGCGAAGACGATGTTGTCGTCGAACACCAGCGCGTCGCGCGGGAAGTGCTCGGCCAGGCGGGCGAAGAACAGGCGGACGAGTTCGAAGGCGGTGTCGTCCGCCGGCTCGGCCGGCGGGACGGCCGCGGCGGCCTCGCGCTGCGTGGATAGCTGCGTGAGCGATTTCGGCGGCATCGCGACGTCCGCCAGAGCGTCGTGCACGGCGCGCACAGCCGCGAGGACGTCGCCGCAGATTGCGACGTCGGGCTGGAACACGCGGCCGAGCTGCGCGGGGTCGCGGTCGATCTGGGCGATCTTCTTGCCGGCGAGCAGTTTCTTGTCCCACAGATAGCTGGTGCGTTCGTTGAAACTCGCGCCGAGGACGATCAGCAGGTCGGCGTGTTCGGCGAGGTAGCGGTAGGCATCGCCGTTGGAGGTGACGCCGAGGCAGCCCAGCGCCAGCGGCGTGCCCTCGGCGACCACGCCCTTGGCCTTGAGGCTGGTGGCGACGGGAATGTTGAAGGCTGCGGCCAGCGCGGCCACGGCGTCGCGCGCGCCGGCGCGGATGCAGCCGTAGCCGGCGACGATGGCCGGCGCGCGCGCATTGCCGATCAGCTCGGCGAGCGCCCTGAAGGACTCCGATCCGCTATGGGCTAAAGTCCATGCGGAATCGTATGCATCGGTCGAAGCGGCGAGCGCGGTACCGGGGGGCGGAAAGTGGAGCTGGTCGAGCACGTCCGCGTCTATGCTCTCCTTCTGTACGTTGTAGGGAATCGACAGCAGTACCGGGCCGGGGTTGCGCCCGAGCAGCGCCTGCGTCGCCTGGTTCAGCACCTGGCCGAGATAGTCGGTGCGCTCGACCAGCCGGCGGTAGCGCGTGATCGGCGCGAACAGCGCGCACTGGTCGATGGTGCCGCCTTCGCCCGCGCTCTCCTGCAGCCCGCCGCGGCCGAAGATGTAGGTCGAGGTTTCGCCGGTGATCGCCAGCACCGGCAGGCGCTCGGCATACGCATTGGCGATGCCGGTGATGAGATTGGTCGCGCCCGGCCCGGCGGTGGCGATGCACGCCGAGGGCTTGTGCGCGAGGCGCGCGTAGCCGCCCGCCATGAAGGCCGCGCCCTGTTCGTGCTTGACCAGCACGCTCCTGATCCGCGAATCGTGGAGGCGGTCGTAGATCGGCAGCACGTGCCCGCCGGGCATGCCGAAAATATGATCGATACCCAGCCGCTCCAGGTACCGCACGATCAGTTCGCTGACGGAAATATTCATGGGCTTGTTAGGGCGTTGTGCGGCCTCGCTCCGCCGGTGCGCCGCGGCGCATCCGCAAGACCGGGATTTGAGCACAAGACGCCGCGCGGGAAAACCTCGAATGGGGCGTGGAATAGCGTGCGCCGCAGGAACAGCACTTTGATCACGACGCAAAACGGGGTACGGATGCGGGCCGCGCGGCAAGAACCCACCGTGTCGGGCAGAGGGCAGACACCGTGGATCGTCGGGATCAGGCGTGCGCCAGATGGCGCTCGATTTCGTGGAAGGTGTTGGCCACCTCGGTGGTTTCGACGCTGACGCCCAGCTGCTTGCACAGCTGCGACAGCGACAGCAGGCCACGTACCATCTGCCGGCCGTTCACGCTTTCGATCACCAGCGCGTGCTGGCGGCCGCGTGCCTTCAGCGTTTCCAGCACGTGGCCGACGCGGGCGTGGGCGATATCGTCGTAGTCGACCGCTTCCAGCCGGTCTACCGGGGTCATGATGTCGGCCACCAGCACTTCGTCACGGCGGATGCCGCGGCTTTGCACCACCTGCATGGGCTTTTCGCCGCGAATGTCGGTGTTGGTGATCAGTCCTGCCACGCGGTCCTCGCCGTCCATCACGAATAGCAGCCGCACCTTGCGCCGGACCATGCGCTCTTCCGCCTGCTTGATGCTGTCTCCCGGGGTGGCGATGAAGGCGGTCAGGCGACGGAAATCGGTCATCACGTCGAGCGCCGGATTATCGAGATTCACGTGATCCGGCAACACACAGGCGGGACGCAACAGGCCGGAGGATTTGTCGAGGTTGCGGGAGGACAAACGACTGTAGGGCATGGCGGGTTTCCTTGTCTTGGTTCCGAAATGCCATCCACAATCTGATGTGGTGGATGGACTCGAGCCGGCTATCGTGTTCCTGGCCGGCACGTCTGTCCATTCAAGATTTTTTAGCCAACCATAAGCATATGCATTTTCCACGCGAGACGGTTCAGCCGGTTTGCTGCAGCAGTTTCTGAAACGCGGCCTCGAACAGCTTGACGCCATCGACCTGCAGGCTGTGGCCGACCATCTCCATATCGATGCCCAGTTGCGCCAACCCGGTCAGTTGCGTTTCCGCCTCGGCGACACCCTCTTCGACCCGCAAAGCCGGCTGGCCGTGTTCGCGCAGGGCGGCAAGCGTCTTGTCGGGCAGCGTGTTGATGGTTTCCTTGCCGATCAGCGGGCTGACGTAGAGCAGGTCGTGATAATCCGGGTTTTTGACGCCGCTGCTCGCCCACAACAGATATTGGGGGGACGCCCCCTGATTTGCCAGCGTTGCGAAGGTGTCGCCGTGAAAGGTCTTCAGATAGCTTTGATAGGCAAGCCTGGCCATCGCGACGGCTGCCTTGCCACGCAGCGACAGTGCTTGCTGCGTGCCGATGGCCGTGAGCTGCTTGTCAACGTTGGTGTCGACGCGCGACAGGAACAGACTGGCCACCGCCTTGCTGCGGCGCAGGTCGGCGCCGGCCTGCATTCGCGCGGTGAGTCCGCGGATATAGGCAGCGAACGCCGCCTCGGTCTGGGCAATCGAAAACAGCAGGGTTACGTTGACGTTGATGCCGCGCGTCGTCAGGATTTCAAATGCTTCGATGCCTTCGGGCGTGCCGGGTACCTTGATCAAGAGGTTGCGGCGACCCACGGCTGCAGACAAACGCTGCGCCTCCTGCACCGTGCGCAATGCGTCATAGGCCCAGCGCGGCGCCACTTCCAGGCTGACGTAGCCGTCGTTGCCGCCACTGGCGTCAAACGTCGGCCGCAGCAGATCGCAGGCAGCCTGAATATCGGAAATGACCAGCGCTTCGTAACGCCGTTCGGCGTCCGGTTCGCTGGTTTTCAGGCGCGCCATATCGTCGGCGTAGTCGGGGCTGGAGGCGAGCGCGCTGTGGAAGATCGAAGGGTTCGAGGTGACGCCCGACACGCCATCCTCGGCAATCAGCCTGGCCAGCGTCCCGTCGCGGATCAGGCTGCGCGACAGGTTGTCGAGCCAGAGGCTTTGACCGAGCGTGGTGACATGCTGCGTGGCGTTCATGGGCTGTCCTCATGTGGGTGAGGTGTTCAGGATAGAACAGCCATGTGACGGCAAGTTCACCGGGCAGCGGCGGCCGGTGCCCGAAGCCGCGCCTGTGCTAGACTTCGGCGCATTCTTTCGGCTCTGTCGGATTCAATTTTTACCAGGCTATCTCCATGTCAGGCAGCACACTCGGCAAACTGTTCTGTGTCACCGTGTTCGGCGAATCGCACGGTCCCGCCATCGGCTGCGTGGTCGACGGCTGCCCGCCCGGCATGGCGCTCGCCGAGGCCGACATCCAGCACGACCTCGACCGCCGCAAGCCCGGCACTTCGCGCCACGTCACCCAGCGCCGCGAATCCGATA
>Ga0210129_1000367_pt1 | contig 11260 bp, 8 predicted proteins | sample WestPond_Cattail_2_FD_185582 | JGI IMG/M metagenome (GOLD analysis project Ga0210129, IMG submission 185582) | Wetland microbial communities from the San Francisco Bay, California, USA, that impact long-term carbon sequestration -... | ecosystem: Environmental > Aquatic > Marine > Wetlands ... | reverse complement strand
GGCCAGGCTGATGAGGGCGCTGGCATTGCGGGAGACCGAATCCGAAATCTCCTCCACCAGCCGCTGCGCGCCCGCCGCATCGACCGTTTTGCCCATGCGCGCTTCCTGGAACATGGACACGACGGCCTGCTTGGATTGGCGGCAGATCCTGGCCGCCCGCTCGATCTCGACGGCAGCAGAAACCGTGGCCGTCTCACGCAGGGATTGTGCGGCTTGCTTCAGTTCCGCTTCGACCTGGGCATCGGATTGCGCCTCGGACACCGCGGTTTCACCCGCAGGCACGTCCAGCCCCTTGGCGCTATCGATCCAGACCTCCTTGATGCTGCTGGCCAGGATGGTGGCGATGTCTTTCGAATCGCTGATGACAAAACTCGTGCGCCAGAACGGATGTTCCATCCAGGAGCCGCAAAACTCCTTGAGATACATTCCGACGGTAAGCTGTTCAACGCTGATTCGTTTGAGCATAGGGGTATCGATGCACTTTATCAGCGTTTCCCAGGCTCTGTCCCCATTCTTCTATTTCAATGGCACGCCCGCCTGACGCAGGTAAGTCAGGATTTCCGGGCTGACGGTACCGACTGCCCGGGCTTTCTCAACCTGTTCGGCTGCCGCTTCCAGCCGGCCCAGGGCGGCCAGCGAGACCGCTGCACCCAGCATCCAGCGTGGTTCATCGGGACGCAACTCCAACGCCTTCAAGTAGGCATGCACCGACTCCTGGTGGCGAGCCAGCCGCTGCGCCGCATTGCCGCGGACCGCCCACAAATCAGCCTGCTCTGACAGTGCCGGTTCCAGGCGGGTGAGCATGTCCAGCACCCGAAGCACCCGACCCTCGGCCAGTTCCATGCGCACCAGTTCCCTGACCAGCGAGGGGAGTACCGGCGAATCCGCTGCCAGCGTGCCGGCATGGTGCGCGCGCTCGGCCACGGCAACGGCCTCGCGCATCAGGTCCAGGGCCGCCTCGCGTGAACCGGAGGCCCACAAGCCCTGTGCGTTCGCCAGGGTTTCCTGCGCTGCCGCCTGCCGCTGGTGCTGCGGCGTTGGGGGAATGGAAGAACGGGCGGGCGTGGACTCCACAGCAGGCGTCGGGACAGCCGCCGCACGATCGGGGGGCATGCGCTGCGGCTTTGCGGCTGCTATTGCGGCGGCTTCGGCCGTCGGACGGGAAGCAAGCCGAGCATTCTCGATGCGCAGCGACTTCCCGGCCGCCGGGGGGGTTCCTGGCTCGCCACGAGGCGCGGGAGCAGGTGGCTGTCTAAACGCAGCCGGAGCCGCCGCCGGCTGCGGCTTGGACGGTGCAAGCGGTGGGCGCGCCGCCAAGGGTGGCGCGGGTGCCGTCACAGGGGGAGCAGGGACCGGCAGGGCAGCGGGTGCACCGTCCGTCTGCACCATGGTGGTCGCCGTCACGATGGGCTGGCTCACCTCCGGCGCCGGGACCGGCGCAGGTGGCGCCACCACGGCAGCCACCGGTTGCGGCCGGTCTGCCGAGAGCTTGCCCCCTGCATAAAGGTACCAGGCTGTGGCGCTTGCCGCCATCAGAACCAGCAGGCCGACCAGCCATCGGAGCGCACGCATGAGCGAGTTGGCGGCCTGCAGCCCCGGCAAGCCTGCCGTGCCCTGTAGCACGCGGGTGCCGCTTTCCCGGGAGACGCCTGTGGCTGAAGCCCGCCGGGCGTCCAGATCCCGCAGCATTTTGTTGATCACGCTCATGAATTTTTCCCCGAACGATCTTCGTTCAATGCAGCGGGCAGGCCGCCCCGACCTGTCCATCGCCGCAGGGGATGCCAGCGCTGCCACCACGAAGGCGGCCGGCGCACGCCGGGCGTATCGGCTGCGGCGAGGCGGATATGGCGCTCCTGAATGCGATGTTCATCCTCCCCGTACGCCAGCATCAGGCCTTTGTGCGCCAGTACATTGACCAGACGGGGCACGCCGCCGCTGAAGTCGGCCAGCACACGCGCCGCATCCGCCCCAAACACCTTCACGTCCGTATTTTCATCCTGGGCAGCAATCGCCAGCCGGTGCTCCAGATAGGCCGGGATCCGCTCGGCGCTCAGGGTCCCGAGATAGTCGCTGAAAGTGATGCGCTGCAGCAGTTGCCTGATCTGGGGCCGCGCCAGCAGGGTGTCGAGTTCAGGCTGTCCAAACAGGACAATCTGGATCAGCTTGCGTTTTTCCGTCTCCAGATTCGACAACAGGCGCAAACTCTCCAGGGTGGCCAGGCGGGTGGCTTGCGCCTCGTCGATACAGACCAGGACCGGACGACCAGCCTCTGCATGCTGCAGCAGACCGTCGCGCAAATTCGCCAGCACCTGGTGCCGGCTCAATGGGGGCACCAGTTGGATATCCAATTCCTGTGCCAACGCCAGCAGCATGTCATCCGGGCCCATGTCCGGGTTGGGAATGTAGGCCGTGACGAACTCGTCCTGCAAGGTGCGCAACAACTGCCGGCACAAGAGCGTCTTGCCGCAGCCGACCTCGCCGACGATCTTGAGAAAACCCTCGCCGCTGCGCAGGGCCACCAGCAGCGTGTTCAACGCGGCCTGGGCGCCTTCATGCGGGTAAAAAAAGGCCGTGTCGGGCGTGATCGAGAAAGGGGCCTCACGCAGCGAGAAATGCCTCAGGTACATCACTGGGTCGGCGATTTCGGTGCGGCATCCGTAACCGAGCCATCCAGGCGGATCACGCGGCTGCGGGATGCATCCATGTCTTCCAGCGCGGCACGGGAACGCTGGGTCTGCGCCTCCCAGTCCTGGGGCGTGCGGATGATGGAAGGCTTGATCAACACCACGAGCTCCTTCTTGCGCGAGGAATTGGCACGGTTGCCGAACAGGAAGCCAAGTGGATTGGATGAGCTGGTCGTGCCCGGCACCCCCGAGGCGCTGCGGTTCGAGGCCAGTTGCATCAGGCCGCCGATGGCCACGATATTGCCATCCTGCAGGCGCACCATGGTATCGGTTTCATTCACGCTGCTCGAAGCCAGCGGCAGGCGGTACAGGCCCACGCTGCCCAGATCGACATCCTTGGTCTTCTCCACCACAGACGTCACGGAGGGGTGGACGTGCAACATGATATTGCTGCCGTCATCGATCTGCGGCGTCACATCCAGCGCAATGCCCGAGAAGAACGGGGTCAGGGTCAAGGTGGGCAGCGTCGTGGTGCCGGCGACGCCGACCACGCCGCTGCTGCTGGTCGTGCCACCGGTCACATTGGTCACGAAATAGTCGTCCGAACCGACCTTGAGCACGGCTTTCTGGTTGTTGAGCGTGGCCACCCGGGGACTGGAGAGGGTCTGCACATCCCCCTGCGTTTCAAGAAAACCCATGACGGTAGCGAACTGGCTGGTCGCCAGTGCCAGGCCGAACAGACCGCCACCGGCCGCCAGCGCGGGAATCGGCGTCGCACCCGCGACCGCAACGCCCGACTGCAGCAAGATATTCGAGTTGGCGACGCCGCTGCCGATCACGCCTATCGCCGCCGTGCCAGTCGAATCCGTACCGAAGGCGCCCCAGTTGACGCCGCTCTGGGAGCCGTCACGCAGTTCCACTTCAACAATCTTGGCTTCCAGCATGACCTGACGCTCGACGGCGATCTGCGCGGCCTTGAGAAATTTCTCCACCTGGCGCAATTCCTCCGGCATGGCACGAATCGCCATGATGCCGGCCTGCGGGCTGACCACCACGCTGCGCCCCTCGCCCTTGCCCACCATGCTGCGCACCGCGTCCGTCAGTTCGGTCCAGAAATCCGACGTTGAACTGGTCGTCACCCGGCTGCTTTCAGACTGCCTGTAATTCGTGGCCGCAGCACCGCCGCCAGGGGTCGGAGCGGGGATCGCAGCACCGGGATAACCGGCCGTTCCTGCAGCACCTGCGACTGCGGGGTTGACCGGCTGCGCACCCGATGAAACACGCAACTCACTGCGTCCCACGCGCTGGGACTGGGGGTAATTCAGCGTGAAGATCCGGGTCTGCAAGGTCGGCGCATAGATCGTGATGCGACGCCCCTCGATCTTGAAATCGTAGCCATAGACGTCACGGATCGACTCCAGCGCCTCCTTGACGGTGACGCCACGCAGCGTCACCGACAGGGTGCCCGAAACATCCGGGTGCATCAGCATGCTGTAGCGCGTATCGGCCACGATGGCCAGGAACACTTCGCGGGCCTGGGCATTGTTCACCAGCAGATCGAGCCGGGGTTCCGGCGGCGGCGCGACGAGCGGCGGCGCGGGCTCGGCCAGCGCTTCGCTGATCCGGGCCGGCACGGCCGCCTTGACCGGCGCCGGCGCAGGGGCGAGTTCTGTGCGGATGGTATCGGCCACGCCAGGCATGCGCGAGGGCCGGTCGGCGCAGCCGGCCAGCAAGCCCAGGACCAGGGCCGTGCTCAGGGTCGTCCACCGCATCCCGCGCCACTGACCCGGTCTGTTTGTTGGCATTGCAGTCATGATGTCCACATTTTGATCCATAAAGACTCGAATCTCACGGTTGAGCGCTGTCGCAGGCCGCGGCAGGTTCCAGGGAATTGGATGATCGGGAGGTTGTGGCCGGCTTGGCGGCGCTGGCCGCACAGGCCGGTACGGAGGCGGTGGACGTCACGCTGCGCCGCTGTACGCCCACAAAATTCGAAATCTTGCGCAGCTCGCGACCTTCGCGCAGCCAGACTTCCGTCTCCGTGATGCGCTCAATACGGGTTGCGCCGAGTTGTTGCCCTTGCGCGTAAAGGCGGGTTCCCACCACCAGATAGGGCTGTCCATTGACCACCAGCACCGACAGGGGCCCATGGAGGCCGCGCACCGGCGCTGCCCCACGACCGTCGGACAAGCCCGAACCCCAAGGAGGCAGTGTCGGATCGCGCAAACTCTGCGCAGCAGCCGGCAGCACCCAGGCACAGACGACCGTGAACACGACCGTGGCCCCCAATGATTGAAGGACCGGCCTCATGGCGACACCCCTACCAGGGACACCTGCAGCGTCAATTGCACCGGCTGTTTGTCACTCACCACCTTCATGGCCCCCCAGCGCAAGGCTGGCAAGGAGCGCTCCAGCGTCTGGACATAGCGGATCAATTCGGGATAAGGGCCAGCCACCGTCAACTCCAGCCCCTGCCGCTTCAAGCCGGCTGCCGAGCTCTCCTGCGCGGCCTTGTTATCTGCGGGCAAGGTGGCTGTTCGCACCAGGCTCAGGCCTTCGTGCCGCCGCAGGAAATGGACCAGTACCTTGGACAAGGGTGTCTCGTCCAGCGCCGATGAGGGCACCTGGCTGATTTCCTGGTTGACCGCCTCCAGGCGCGCCTTGATTTGAACCAGTTCCTCACGCATCACCCGGCCCGGCCCGGTTTCGCTGCTGCTGCTTTTCAACTGGTCGTGCAAGCGCTGCAACTCGGCATTCTGGGCCGTGAACTTCTGCGTGATCTGCCGGTGCAAAGTCTGTACCGGCGACAGCCACAGCACATCCGCCAGCAGCAGGCAGCACACCAGCAGGGTCACAAAGAGGAACCCGCGCTCACGCAGGCTGAGCGCATCGATCCGGGCCGACAGGGTTTTCCACCAGCGCTTCATGGTCGGGCTCCCGAAGCTGCAGCCGCAGGTGGCGCTGCCACGGCGCTGACCAGTATGAACGACCAGACGGCCGGGCCGGCTGCGTGCGCCGCTGCCGCGGCACCCGGTACGACGGCTGGCGCGCCCGCGCCATCGCGAAGTTCCGTCACGGCGCGCTCCACCTTGACCGCGGCCAGTTGCTGCCCCTGCAGCAGCGGGCTGGCTGCCAGCCTGGCCATCCAGACGTTCAGCGCCGCCGGCTCCAGGGTGTAGCCACTGAGTTCCAAGCGGGTGTCATCGGCCTTGATCTCGGTCACCCAGGCCTGGGGCGGAATGCTCTGGGCCACCAGTTGCAGGCGCGCCGAGTGGCCCCAGCCTTCACGCGTCAGTCCGCGGCGCAATTCTTCCAGCAACTGCTCCCGATGTTGCAGCTCATCGCGGCGTTGCTGCAGTTCCTGTACCAGCGCGGCATCCGCCGGCGCGGTACTCGCCTGGCTGACCTTGATGGCCGCCTGCAGGCGATCGATCTCGCGCTGGTTGGTCGCCACCGACCGCTGGTAGCCCGCACTGACCTGTTGCAGGCTCCAGGTCCAGTAGGCCGACAAGGCGCCTCCCAGCAACAGGAAAACACCCAGCGCCTGCGCCATGGTGTCGGCCGAAAAGTAACGCTTCTGCGTCAGGAAGATCGGCGTGCAGAGATTGATTTGCTGGGACATGGTGGTTTCGGGTGATGTCTGTTTTGAATCAGAGCTTGCGGCTCTCGGTTCGCATCAAGGCACCCAGCAGGGGCCAGCACAGCAGGCGGTCCGCATCGGTCCCGCCCTCAAATCCCGGGAACAGCGCGGACACATCCAGCGCTGTCACCGGCTGCCCCAGTTCCTGACCCAGCCAGCGGGCCAGTTCATCGCTACGTTCCCCCGCATACACGCTGATGCGGTCCAGCACCAGCATCGGCCAGGTGCGGTCCCACAGGTCCAGCGAACGTTGGACTTCAACCACCACCCGCTGGGTGCGGTCCGCATCCCCGGCCGACACGCCCAGGCCGGTCTCTGCCGCATCTCCCAGCGCCAATTCACTCTCGACAGCCCGTGCCGGAACGGCACCCTGCCCCCAGCCAGCCTGCATGAAACCGGCCCCCACCTCAATGCGGCGGGTATAGAAAAGTTCTTCGTTGACGCTGATCGTCAGCAGCGCCTGGTTGTCATCGGTCAGGGCCAGGGCGGCATGGGCGCGTTGCAGGTCGCCGTTACGACGGGCCCAGGCGGACTGCAGGTTGCGCTGCGCCATGTCCTGGATGTCGATCACATTGACCGTGCAGCCCAAGGCCTGTCCGATTCCCATCACTTCGCGGATCAGCGCATTCGAGGCGGCCACAACGAACAGATGGCCGGTGGCGCGTACCTTGTCGTCCCCCACCCGCATCACGTCCAGGGTGAGATCGTCCATGTGCATGTTCACCATATCGCGAATCTGCCAGCGGGCGGCCGTGCGCAGTTCTTCCGGCGCAACGGCCGGCGCCTCGATCTGCAGGATCTGATATTGCTCGGGCCGCAACATCGCCCGGGCCGTGCGCCCCTTGAAACCCAGGGCCGTCAGCCGTTTGGCGAAGTCTGCCGGGCTGTCACTGCCCTGGCGCTCCACACCGAAACTTTGAATCTGATGGAGACCATTCTTGTCCAGGCTGGCCTGCACATAGGCCAGTGCCCCGGCAGCCCAGGAAAATACCAGTTGATCACGCGGTTGGGAACGTCGGGCGGGCCAGCGCATGGTCAAGAGCACCGCCGCCACAGAAGGGCCGCACCCCTGTCACAGCGGTTATTCCATTCCTTGGTCATTGGCATCATGCAGTCACTTGAATTCATCTGGCTAAGGAAAAAACACCCTGCTTTATTTTTTTATATATAAGCGCTATTTTGCTCTTATTTTCATAGCTGGCGAAGCAAGCCAAGCGAGAGAGAAAAACCTTTGCGAACTATTTCGCATTTTTCCAACAATTTCTTACCGGACCGTTGTCTCAATAGTTTTCCCGAATGTAAATGAGCCGGCTCTTGTAGAGGCCGAAGGTGGCCCGCCCACTGGGATTGACATTGCCAGCCCCCGTCCACGGAAACTGCAGCCAGGGTCTGGCCGCCAGCGGGATGGCAATATCCACATAGCCGCTATTGCCCGCACCGGGTTTGGAAAATTTCAGGCCGGCACCGCCAGCAGCCAACTTGCCCGTGGCGTTGACCGACGCCGCAGTTTCTGGGGCGCTCAGGTGATTGCCCATGACACCGGGCGCGACCTCCGGGTAGAAGGTCAGCCCGGCGCCCGAGGTGGGCGCCGTGATGGCGGTGCAACTGTCGTCCGTGTTGCTGACCCAGGCGCTGCCGTTCCAGTACTGGGCGCGCAGTGTCACCGGCAGGTCCAGCAGCTCGGAGCCATAGGCGTTGAGCAACTGCAGGCGGCCGTAGCGCAGCGTCGCGCTGCCCAGCGAGGTGGCGGCGCCTGCCGGTACCTCGCCATCGGTCGGCGCGGCACTGACCGTGACCGAAGTCTGCCCCGTGTAGACCGTGGGCCGGCTGATCTGGTGCTTGGCCGTCACCGTTGCCACACCGCTGGTCCAGCTGCCGCTGGGCGCCGCGCTACTGCTGCTCAGGCTGGATCCGGCCGGCAACGTGGCCGCCGTGAAGCCATAGCTGGCATAGCTAGTCGGGTCCAGCTTGGCAAAGGCGCCCGTGTAGTTGCTGGTAGTGCCCCCTGTGAGATTCTGGGCGGTGAGCGTGAAAGCGGTGGTGAAGCCGTCCTCGCCGAAGTAGGTAAATGAAGTGCTGGGCGCACCGGGAACACAGGCCTGCATCAGGGATGTGCCGCTGATGGCGAACTGGGCCGGGTAGAAACGCCCCACGTTGCCGGTGGCGGTACCGGTGATGTCGCCGGCCGCTAGGTAGTCGCCATCGCCCACACTGGGCGTCAGCATCATGATGCCCACTTCGCTCCACGAGAGATTACTGACGGTCGCCACGCCGTTGGTGAACACGCCCGCCCCTCCTATCGTGCCGTTGGCCAGCGTGCCGGCACTGCCCCCGGCGGGCAGCACGAGACCGGGGGTCAGGCGTACGCCTTCGGGCGCAGTCTCCCGGCCGTAGTTCGGCGTCGTCGCCCCGCTGGAGGTGGTGGCCGTCACGGTGGCCGTGAAGCTTTCACCGGCCATCACAAACCGGTTGCCGCCGGCACCGGTCGCGGCCGGATTGACCAGCTGCGGAGCAGCCGTCTGCTTGATACCCGAAATCACGAAACCGCCGGGCTTAACCACAAAGGCATTCGACGAGCCGGAAAGCGCCGACAGCAGGCTGCCGCCGGCGGCCTTGTTCGCCGTCAACGTGAGCTGGCCCACGTCCCGGTAGTTGAAGATCAGTGGCGCGTTACCGTTGGCGTCGAAGTACAGGTTCAGTGCCGTCCCGCCCGAGGCGACCGTCTGCGTGGTTTGTGCTGCCGCTCCGTTATAAGGCGTGATGTCCAGGTAGTTACCGCTGCTGCAGGTAGATGGGTTGTTGCACTGGTAGCCCAGGCTGACCGAACTGGTTCCCGACAGGGCCGCCTCGCAGGCCTTGGTCGTCGTGCTGGTGCGGACCGCGCGCAAATAGTAAGTGTTCGACGCCGTGCCCGCCAGCTGCGCCGGGATCGTCGCCGTGGCGCCGTCAGCCGCCGCGGCAAAGATGAAGCCTGCGTTGTTGAAATTCATGCTGCAAGCCGCGGCGTTGCTCACCGTGTTCAGGCAGGTCAACGCATTGATCGCCGCCGGCGTGGAGGTCGCCGACAGGGTGGCCGGGCTGGTGGTGGAACTGACGGTCGCGGTGGTGGAGCCCGAGGTGCCGATAGTGAAGGACGCGCCGCCGGGGCTGAGGATCCCGCTGACGCCGCCGCTGGCGTACAGCACGCTGCAGTCGGCACTCGCGCAAGCCTTGACCGTCACGACTGAAGGCGTACAGGTCAGGCCATCCCCCGGGTATTCGATCTGCAGGTGATCCGGGGCGCTGGCCGGGCAGATGCGGACCGTGGTCAGCAGCGTCTGGATCATGGCCTGGGTCAGCACCCCCTGGTACGTCCGGGCCTCGTCGATATAGCCCAGGAAATGGAAGCCGGTTTGCTGCCCCTCGCTCGACGCCGACGTTTCGCCGCCGATGGCGGTCGCACCCGTACACGTACCGGAAGCACACCAGGCTCCGGTGTAGGTGCCGGTGGTCTGCGCTCTCTGGGTGCCGGAGGTGTCGTAGACGTAGATCTTGGCCTGCTTGGTCACCGCATTCACGGTGGCGGCCACGTAGTACCAGGTGTTGGCTGCCACCACGTTATTCGGGGTTTGCAGGATCACGCCCCCTGAGCCCGCACCCGCCCCTGACGTGCTCGTGAAATTGACGTTGCGGTTGAAGAGGCGGATGCCGCCCTGCGTCCCGTCGGCCAGACTCAAGCCCCAGCCATCGTCGTTATCGTCATTGGCGATAATGCGCTGCTGCTGCGCGTTGGGGCTGGGAGAGCGAATCCAGGCCACGACCGAGTAGCTGCCATCCACCTTGGGCAGGCTGGCCGGCAACTGCACATAGGTCCGGGTCACGCCGGTATGGTCGAAGTAGCCGTAGCGGCAGGTGCTCTGGCTGCCGCTGGTATAGGCCGGCGCACCCACAGCCGTGCTTGCTCCCGCATAGGCGGTGGCGTTGTAACCGTTGCCCGAGCTGTCCAGCACCTCGCCGGCCGTGCCATTCCACAAGAATTCATCGAAATGGTATTCCGACACGGCCGTTGGCGCCGGTGTCAACGCCACCAGGGCACCGATGTTCACCGCCGCCGATGCAGCCGTGGCGACCTCGGTGCCGGTAGCACCCACCGCGGCCTGCAAACCATAAGCCCCCTCGATGGTGACGCCATTGGGGCCGGCGCCGGTCGCCGCATCGTAAGCCTCGGTCATCCCGGCCGGTGGAGTGGCCGAGTTAGCGCCCTGGATGAAGCTGTAACTTGCCACCAGCATCGTGTCGTTGTCAGCAGTCGTGATGCCCGGCGCGGTCATGCTGGTCGCCGAGGCATTGCCCTGGGAACCACTGGCGTTGATGGGCGTCACGGTATCGACGCCGCGAAACGCCATGATGGCCCCGGCCGAGCGGCGGCTGCTCGTGAAGGAGAAGGTGAAACTGCCGTTCGAGAGATCGGCTGCCGTGGCAAAGCGGTAGTAGACCGTGGTGCCCACCGTGCTGCCACCGCTGGTATAGGTCCGCGTCAGCACGCTGGTCCAGCCAGTGGCGGTGCTGACGACAGGAGATCCGGGGTTGTTCTGCGAGAGCACCGCCAGCATGAGGTCCCCGACAGCCAGCCCGGTCGGGTTTGTGATCTGGACAGACGAGACGTTCTGATTCTGCAGTGTGGGCAAGGAGGTGCTCACGTAGGCGATGGCCGACCAGGCCGCCGAAACCGGCAACAGGCACAGGCTGATCGCCAGCAGGGCTCGCCTGGCCGGACCGGCAACCCGCTGCCGCAGCCGTAAGACCTGAGGCACCAAGGGTGTATGTGTGCTTCGAAACATGTGCGGGCCTCGACTCAGATTTCCACCGACGCAGAGACGCTGCGTTCAACGAAGCCGACCGTACCCACCGCCCCGCCCCGCAAGGCCGTGGCGTCGAACCTGAAGATGGTCACGGTCGACGCATCTTCGCCATACGTCTGGCGACTGCAGGTCACGCTCAATGTGAAACCATCCAC
>Ga0210129_1000366_pt1 | contig 11274 bp, 11 predicted proteins | sample WestPond_Cattail_2_FD_185582 | JGI IMG/M metagenome (GOLD analysis project Ga0210129, IMG submission 185582) | Wetland microbial communities from the San Francisco Bay, California, USA, that impact long-term carbon sequestration -... | ecosystem: Environmental > Aquatic > Marine > Wetlands ... | reverse complement strand
CGAATATGAACTGGGTGAGCGGTGCCCGATCCTGTTGCTGGCCCGGCGATAGCACGCTTCAGTCCTGTTTCAGAAAACCTTCCAGCCCCGCCGCCAGATCGGCGATGTTCGCCTGAAGGGCGTCATGGAGCCGGCCAGGCACCGAGGGGGTGCGGTTAACATCAAACAGGACGGCTTCACCCTCCCGCATGACGAAATCGAATTTTCCGTAGTCGAACTTCAGGCGCGTCCGCCAGGCACGCAATTCATCCGGTACGGTCGCAGAGGTTCGCTCCAGCATGTGGCGGCCCTTGACGACGGGGTCTGATGATCGGACACGGCTGCAATATTCGCGATTCCCGAAAAATGTCCAGGTACGCAAGTAGTAGCCCCGGTCATCCTGTTCGGGCAGAAATTTTTCAACCACCAGATCCTGGGTGTGCCAGACCTTGGGCGGCACTGCGGCGAGCGTGTCATAAATGCGGTAGGACCGCTTGTCGGACACAAGCAGTTTCTCCAGCCGCGCTTTCACGAAACGGCCTATGCCGACCGGCGATCTGTCCTGCTTGAGCCGAAGAAGATGCTTCCTTCTCTCCGGCGCGCCGTTGCAGTTCAAATTGGTCTTGCAAATGACCGGCCCGGAATAGTCCTCGCCGCGGCGCAGCAAATGCTTGCTGAGACGATTCTTGCTGATATCCAGGACTGCCCCGTTGATGACCACGGGATACCGATCAAGTCCATCGAGAAAATCCTGGCCGATCAAGGTCTGGTCAACATGCAGGATGGCAAGGTCTCCTTCCGGTGCCGGGCCCCCGCCATGATGCAAAAGGATACGATGGCCCTGCGCCTCCCAATATTTGAAAAATCCGTGAAGGAGATATTTGTGGAGCCAGGGTTGATCAATTTCGTCCGTGACTACGACAATGGTCGCCATAAGGCTTTCCTCATGATCGGATCGCACCCGCCATCAATATGAACGCCCCGTACCCCGACCATATTCATTTTAACTCCGCATTAAAATAGGCCATGCATAGCCGAAGGCATTGCGGGCAATATGGTGCCCAGGCGGTTCGGCGCGATGGACGGACACGCGGCGTTCAAGTCAGGTCCCATGTCGGTTGAACCCTGCACTACCGAAACTCACCCTACACGAGCCAGGCTGCCTATCATGAATCTCACCGATGCCACCCTATTTCGACAACGGGCACTGATCGGGGGCATGTGGCGGAATGCCGCCGACGGCGCGCGCTTCGCCATTCACAACCCGGCCAACGCGGCGCTTATTGGCCATGCGCCGGGCTGCATTGCCGCCGATACCGAACGCGCCATCGAAGCCGCGCACGCCGCATTTGCCGGCTGGCACGCCACGCCCGCCATAACCCGCGCCAGGCTGCTGCGCCGCTGGTTCGATCTGATCCTGCAACATCGCGACGATCTCGCCGTCATCATGGTGTCCGAGCAGGGCAAGCCGCTTGTCGAGGCGCGTGGCGAAATCGACTACGCGGCGAGCTTCATCGAGTGGTTCGCCGAAGAGGCGCGGCGCGTGTACGGCGACGTGGTGCCGTCGCCGTGGGCGGACCGGCGTATGTTCACCTTGCGTCAGCCGGTCGGGGTGGCGGCGCTGATCACGCCATGGAATTTTCCTGCCGCGATGCTCACCCGCAAGGCCGGAGCGGCCCTGGCCGCGGGGTGCACGGTGGTGGCCAAGCCGGCCTCGCAGACGCCGTTCACCGCGCTGGCGCTGGCCGAACTGGCGCAGCGCGCAGGCCTGCCGCCGGGGGTGCTGAATGTGGTGACCGGCGATGCGGCGACGATTGGCGGCGTGCTGACCGCGCACCCGCTGGTGCGCAAGGTGTCGTTCACCGGCTCGACTGCCGTGGGCAAGCAGTTGCTCGCGCAGAGTGCCGGCACCATGAAGCATGTCTCGCTCGAACTCGGCGGCAACGCGCCCTTCATCGTGTTCGACGACGCCGACCTCGACGCGGCGCTGGCGGGCGCGCTCGCCAGCAAATACCGCAACAGCGGGCAGACCTGCGTGTGCGCCAACCGGGTGTTCGTGCAGGATGCGATCTTTGATGCCTTCGCCGGAAAATTCAGCGCAACGGTGTCGCAGTTGAAGGTGGGTGATGGGTTCATTCCCGGTGCGGAAATCGGTCCGCTGATTTCCGCACCGGCATTGGCAAAGGTGGAGGCGCACATCGCCGATGCGCTCGCCCGCGGCGCCAGGCTCCTCGCCGGCGGTCGCCGCCACGCGCTCGGCGGACAGTTCTTCCAGCCCACGGTGCTCGCCGGCTGCACGCCCGACATGCAGATCTGCCGCGACGAGACCTTCGGCCCGGTGGCGCCGCTGATCCGGTTTTCCAGTGAGGCAGAAGTCATCCGCCTGGCCAACGACACCGACTATGGGCTGGCCGCCTACGCTTACACCCGCGACCTCGGCCGCGCCTGGCGGCTGGCGGAGCAGCTCGACTATGGCATGGTCGGCATCAACGCCGGGCTGATTTCCACCGCCGAGGCGGCGTTCGGCGGCGTCAAGCAATCGGGGCTGGGGCGCGAAGGCGGGCGCAGCGGCATCGATGAATACCTGGAAACCAAATATGTGAATCTGGGCGGGCTGGGATAAGGCCTGACGCCTGCCAGACTGAACACATGAAACCCGCTCTCCCGCCAACCCGCAGCATCATCGTCATCGGCGCCGCCAGCGGCGCCGGCGCGCCCGACCCGTCCTGCGCCGAGGGGCCGGACACGCTGCGCCACTACCGGGTGTTTCACGACACGCCACTGCAACACGTGGAATGGGACGGAGTCCTGCGGGTGCCGCACACGCAACGGGACACGCCGCTGCATGCGGTTGCTTCGCTAAGTGCCCGACTGGCTGTTGAAGTGGAAGCGGTACTGAAGGCAGGGAACTTTCCGCTGGTGGTGGGCGGCGACCATTCCTGCGCCATCGGCACCTGGAGCGGCGTGCACCGTGCGCTGGCAGGCAAGGGGCCGCTCGGCCTGATCTGGATCGATGCCCACATGGACAGCCACACCTTCGTCACCACGCCGAGCGGACAGATCCACGGCATGCCGCTGGCCTGTCTGCTCGGCCACGGCGCAACGGCGCTCACCACAATCGACGGCCCGGAAGCCAAGCTGCGCCCCGAGCACGTGTGCCTGATCGGCGTGCGCAGCTTCGAGGCGGGCGAGGCCGCGTTGCTGCACCGGCTGGGCGTGCGGGTGTTCGACATGGATGAAGTTCGTCGGCGCGGCCTGGCCGAAGTGTTCGGCGCGGCGCTCGCCATCGTGCGGCACGGCACCGCCGGTTTCGGCGTGAGCGTGGATCTCGACGCGCTCGACCCCGAGGAGGAGCCGGGAGTGGGGACGCCGGTGCCCGGCGGCCTGCGCCGCGCCGAACTCGCGGCGGCGCTATCGCATTTGCGCGGCGACCCGGCGTTCGTGGCGATGGAGATCGTCGAGTACAACCCGCGGCGGGATCGCGGCCACGCCACCGCCGACGCCGCCGGCGCGCTGGTCGACGCGGTTACGCCGCTGAAACCCGCACGCTAGCGCCTACTCGAACTCCATCGCCCGATACACCCGCCCGGCGTTGCTGCGCGCGAGCTCGTCAGCAGTATGCAGATGCATGTAGGGCGACTGGTCGATCTTGTAGGCATCGTCGAGCGAGCCGCCGGCCTTGATGACTTCGGCCACCCTGGCGCGCAGGTACACCAGGTAATCGCGCGTCCACTTGCGTACCGTGGCCATGTCGGTTGGCCCGCCGTGGCCGGGGATGACGATCTGTGCGCCGAGCGCCTCGAATTTGTCCCAGGTTTGGATCCACTTGGCGGTGTCGGTGTCCTCGAAGATCGGCAGCATGCGGATGTGGAAGGCGGTATCGCCGGCGATCACCAGTTTCTTCTCGGGGATCCAGACCATGGTGTCGCCGTGGCTGTGCGAGGAGCCGAGGTGCAGGATCTGCAGGTTCCAGCTACCCATCTTGAGGTCGAGCCGATCGTCGTATAGCCTGTCCGGCATCACGAACTCGGTCTTGAACGCCTTGTCGCGGGCGCGGGCACGCATCACCTCCAGCGAATCGTAGCCGGTCTTGTCCATGTAGTCCGCGGTGTCGCGCTGGGCGATGATGGTGGCGCCCTGTTCCTTCCAGTATTTCGAACCGAGCATGGCGTGGCCCTGGCTGTTTTCCAGCACCACATATTTCACCGGCTGTTTCGTCCGCTTTTTGATTTCCTCGTGCAGGCTTTGCGCCAGCAGGTAGTTGTCGCCGGCGTTCACCACCAGCACGCCGTCGTCGGTGATGACGAAGGAGAGGTTGTTGTTGTGGCCGGAGTTTTCGTAGGTGCCCGGCGCGGTGGCGCCGATCGCCGACCACACGCCGGGGATGACTTCCTGCGGCAGGTCATAGAGGAAGGAGGCGGGCGCCTTGTCGTATTGCTGGACGGGCAGGCCGGCGCGCTTCCAGTTGAAGAAGCCGTCACGGTAGTTTTTCACGTTGGTGTAGCCAAGCCTGATCAGGGTGTCGGCGGCCAGCGGGCTGCGCTGGCTGACGCCGCAGTAGACGACGATGGGTGTGGCCTTGTCCGGCACCGCCGCCTCGATCTGGAACTCCAGCGAGCCGCGCGCGATATTGAAGAAACGCGGCGCGTCGATGTAGCCGCCCAGCAGATTGAGTTCGGCCGGGGTGCGCACATCGATCACCACGGTTTGCGGCTGCGCCTTCAGTTGCGCCAGGAGGCCCGCGGTGTCGAGCTGCGGCACCCGCGCGTTCACCGCGTCGAGCAGGCTTTGCGCGGCCTGCGTTGTCGCCGGCGCTTCGGGAGGAGGAAGGGCGATGGCGGACAGGTTTTGCGCCTGCGCCGCGGCACTCAGCAGCAGCATGGCGGGGAGCAGGGTACGCAGAAAACAGGGCTTCATGTCGGTCTCCTTGTGTTTCTTGTACGGCCCGCAGGCCGCATATCAATCTGACGCCATGCCGACGAAGGGGTTCTCCCGACGTTCGTGTCCGAATGTGGACATCGCGCCGTGTCCCGGCACGAAACGCACGTCGTCGCCGAGCGGGAACAGTTTGTCGCGGATCGCCGCCAGCAGCGCCGCGTGGTCGCCGCGCGGAAAATCGGTGCGGCCGATCGAGCCCTTGAACAGCACGTCGCCGACGAAGGCGAGCCGCGCCGCCGGCTGGTAGAACACCACATGACCGGGGGTATGGCCGGGGCAGTGCAGCACCTCGAAACGGATCGACCCCACCTCGACGCGGTCGCCGTTTTCCAGCCACTGGTCGGGCGTGAACGCCAGGGCAGGCGGAAAACCGAACAGCTCGGCCTGCTGCGGCAGGATGTCGAGCCAGAACTGTTCCTCGCGTTGCGGGCCGACGATGGGAATGCCGAGCGCGTCGCGCAGTTCCGCCGCCGCGCCGACGTGGTCGAGATGGCCGTGGGTGAGCAGGATCTTTTCCAGCGTGAGGCCGCGTGCAGCCACCTCCGCCAGCAGACGCCCGGCCTCGCCGCCGGGATCGATCAGCGCCGCGCGACCGGATGCGTCCCACACCAGCGAGCAGTTTTGTTGATACGGCGTGACGGGGAGAATGGTAAATTCCATGCACGCCATTATCGCCTCATCCCGCCATGCCAGCACCCGACGCCCTGCTCCTCGTTTCCGCCCACTGCCCGCATTGCCCGGCGATGCTGGCGTCGCTGTCCGAGCTGCTGAAACAGGGCGTCATCGGCCGTCTCGAAGCGGTCAACCTCGAACAGCGTCCCGAAATCGGACAAACGCTCGGCGTGCGCTCGGTGCCGTGGACGCGCATCGGCCGCATCGAACTCAACGGCGTGCACAGCCCGACCGAACTCGCCGAGTGGGCGGCCAAGGCCGACAGCGAAGCCGGCATGGCCGACTGGTTCCACCTGCTGCTGAAGGAAGGCCAGCTGCCCCGTGCGCAGGCGCTGATCGAAGTCGAGCCGGAACTGCTGGCGGCGGTGCTACCCATCGTCGGCAACGTCGAGGCAAGCCTGAACGTGCGGCTCGGCGCCGGGGTGTTGCTGGAGGCGTTCGCCGGGCATGACACCCTGCGCGCGCTGCTGCCGCGGCTGGGCGAACTGTCGCAGCACGAGGATGCGCGGGTGCGGGCGGATGCCTGCCATTACCTCGGGCTGACGGGCGATGCTGCCGCGCGGACTTGGCTGGAAGCGCGCATCGCTGACGAGGATGCCGACGTGCGGGAAATTGCGGCTGAGAGCCTGCAGGCCATTACGGGTTAGCCCGCACTCGCCCCATGTCCGTCCCCGCCGCCTATCTGGGCGTGATCCTCATCTGGTCGACCACGCCGCTCGGCATTCAATGGAGTGCACAAGGGGCGACGTTCAGTTTCGCGGTGATGACTCGGATGCTGATCGGGCTGGCGATCTGCCTGGTGCTGTTGCGCGCAACGCGCACGGCGTTTCCGTTCACTCCGGCGGCGAAGCTGCTTTACCTGATCAGCGGGCTGTCGATCTTCGTGGCCATGTTATTCACCTACTGGGGGGCGCTGCACATTCCGTCGGGGCTGATTTCGGTGATCTTCGGGCTGTCGCCGCTGGTGACCGGGGTGTTCGCCGCGCTGTGGCTGAGTGAGCGCACGCTCACTCCGACTCGACTGACTGGCCTGGCACTGGCCCTGGGTGGGCTGTGGGTCATCTTCGGCCAGCCGTGGCCGGGCGACGGCCGCGCCACGCTCGGCACCGCTGCGGTGGTGGCGGGGATGACGGTGCAGGCGCTGGGGCTGGTGTGGATCAAGCGGCTGAACGTGCGTGCCTCGTCGCTGGCGATCACCACCGGTTCGCTCGGGGTGGCGACGCCGCTGTTCGTGCTGGCCTGGTGGGTGGCCGACGCCGCGAGTCTGCCGCCGGCGATCACGCCACGCGCAGGCATGGCCATCGTGTATCTCGGGGTGTTCGGGTCGGTGGTGGGGTTCACGCTGTATTACTACGTGATCAAGCATCTGGACGCCGGGCGGGTGGCGCTGATCACGCTGGTGACGCCGGTGTCTGCCTTGTTGTTGGGGCAGACGCTCAACGCCGAATTCATCCCGGCACGCGGCTGGGCCGGCATCGCACTGATCGGCGCGGGACTGTTGCTGTACGAATGGCAGGCGCTGCGACAGTTGCGTGGACAGCCCGGCAAGTCCGGCGCCTGAAAGCGGGGCCGTGCAGCAATCCTGAGGCCTCCCGGGTTAAAGCTTGGGGCGATAGCTCCGTAAAATAACCACTCCCGAATCCGGTTATTAACGTTGCCCTCTTTATCCATGAAAAAAATCATCAGCATCGCCAGCCTGTTGCTTGTCAGCGCAGCCACCGCCGCCACCCAAGGCCAGGAAAAACCCCTTCCCCCCAGCCCGCAAGCCATGCACGCGAAACTGGAGCTAATCAGCCAGAATCCGGCAAGTTTGTCGGCTGCGCTCAAGGACGGGCAGAAGGCCGCCGCGGTCTGCCGGCATTGTCATGGCGACGGTGGCAACAGCGTGCTGCCCGAAGTGCCGAATCTGGCCAGCCAGAATGCCGCCTATCTGCTGGAGCAAATGAACAAGTTTGTGTCGGGGCAGCGCAAATCGTCGGCCTTCATGGAAGGGCTGATCAAGGCGCTCGCGCCCGACGAGCGCATCCAGATAGCCCTGTTCCTGTCGCACCAGCCGGTCACCCACAAGCCTGCGGGCGTGGATGCGCAGAGCATCGCAGGCAAGTCTCTGTACGGCAAGCTGTGCGTCACCTGCCATGGCGCAAGCGGCACCGGCACCCAGAAGATTCCGCGTCTGGCCGGACAGCAGGTGCAATACGTGGAGGACTCCCTGAAACGCTATCGCAGCGGCGACGGTGAACGCATCGACCCGAGAATGGCCGCGTATACCCGCAATCTCAAGGACACAGATATTCAGAGCCTGGCCGCCTATTTGTCCACCCTGCATCCCTGACCGGCTATTTTTTGAACAGATCCTCCAACGACTGTCCCTGATCGGCCTTCGGCACCTCACCGCCGAAGAGGATGTCGAGCGCGCTACGGTTGGCTCGCGCCATCACCGCGCCGCCGCCGTGATAAGCATCGGGTCGCGGCACATACCACCCGCAGTCATTGGTGCGCAGTTTGTCGGCAACGCGTTCTGCCGCCAGTTCACGGCATTGCCCGGCTCGCTTCGGATCGTAATGCCGGCACAGCCGGCACACGTGCAGATCGGCCCGGCAGCTGGGGCAGCTGTCGCGGCGCGAAAGCGGTAGCAGCATGCCGGCCAGGCTGGCGCCACATTTCCAGCAGACCAGGCTCATCGGCCGGGGGAGCTGACTTGCTGCAGCGTCGTGACGAGATCGTTGCTGCAAGCTTGTGAAAACTGCAGCGCATTGCCCAGACCCATGCACGCATCGGTCACCTTGTTCTCCTGATTCATGGCTGTCCGAACGGATCGGCAAAGGTAGGGGCGGGTGCCAGCGTCAGCTTGCCGGCAGCGGCAAGCTCGGCGTGCGATTGCTCGATATGCGCCAGCACGCTGGGGGACGGATAGCCATCGACCGGCAGTTGATGCTTGACCTGGTAAAGCCGGATGGCGGTTTGCGTGCGCGGGCCCGGCATGCCGTCCACCGTGCCGGCATCGAACCCCATTTCGTTCAGCGCCTGCTGCATGGCTTTCAATTGCGTCACGCTGAGCGCGCCGGCTTCGCCGGTCTGGCCTGCCAGCGCGCTGCCGCCCGCCACCTGTTGCGCCAACAGCGCGACGGTCAGTGCATAGTTCACCGAGCGGTTCCACTGCATCACCACATCGAAGTTGTCGAACGCCATGAAGGCCGGACCCTGCCAGCCCTGCGGCAGCACGATGGCCGCACGCCCCTTCACCGCGGGCAGCGCGCTGCCGTCCGCCTGCTGCACGCCCATCGCTGTCCACTCCGCCACCGGCAGCCGGTGTCCCAGACGCGCCTGCCGCCAGTCGAAGCCCTCCGGCAATCGCACTTCGAGTGCCACCGGCTCCTGCGGCTGCCAGCCTGCCTGCTTCAGATAATTCGCAGCCGAGTGCATCGCGTCGGGTAGCGATTGCCACACATCGATGAGGCCATCCCCATCCGCGTCCAGCGCATAGGCGAGAAAGGTCGAAGGCATGAACTGCATGTGTCCCATCGCGCCGGCCCACGAACCGTTCATGTTTATCGCCTGGACGTGTCCGGCATCGATGATGCGCAGCGCATCGAGCAGTTGTCTGCGGAAGAACGCGCTGCGGCGGCCCTCGAAGGCGAGCGTGGCGAGGCTGGCGGGGACATTGAGGCTGCCTTGCACTGCGCCGTAATGGGTTTCCAGTCCCCAGAATGCCACCAGCACAGCCTTCGGAATGCCGTATTTCTGTTCGACTGCATCCAGCAGGGCCGCGTGTTTCTGCAGCAAGGCCTGCCCGCACGCAACCTGATTCGCGGTGACACGCCGTCCCAGGTAATCGGCAAAGGTTTGCAGGAATTCGGGCTGGAGCCGATCGAACTCGATCACGCGATCGAGCGGCGCCACACCAGCAAATGCCGCGTCGAGCGTATCGGCGGAAATACCCTGCGCCGCGGCTTGCTGGCGGAAGTCGGCAAGCCAGCTGTCGAAATCGCTCTGGGCATGCGCGGAAAACGAAACCAGCACGCTCAGCAGCAACAGTAGATTACGCATGGCGCTGCAGCCAGTATTCGAGCAGCGCCAGATGCCACAGCTTGCTGCCCTGGATGCGGGTGTGATGCTGCTCCGGCGCGTCCAGCAATTTGTTCACGTAGGCACGATGGTACAGGCCGCGCTCACGACAGGCCTGCGAATTCAAGATGCCCCGCATGAAATCCAGAAATTCTCCTCGTACATACTTGAGCGCGGGCATCGGAAAATAGCCCTTCCTGCGATCGATCACCGCGTCGGGAACCAGGCCGCGCGCGATGGCCTTCAATACATGCTTGCCCTCGGAAGCCAGCTTCAATTCGGCTGGCATCGCCGCCGCAAGTTCCACCAGCCGGTGATCGAGAAAAGGCACGCGCGCCTCCAGACCCCACGCCATGGTCATGTTGTCGACACGCTTGACCGGGTCGTCGGTGATCAACATGGTGGTGTCCATGCGCAGCACCTGGTCGATGAAATCGTCGGCGAAAGGTTCCGCCAGGTGCGCGGCGATGGTTTCCGCCGTGTAGTCGGGGCCGTGATACGCCGGCATGGTCATGTCGAGGAACTCGTCGTGGTCGCGGTCGAAGTAGTGGCGGCGAAAGCGGTCCAGATAACTTCCCGATGTTTCTGCTGCCATGCGCGGATACCAGAAATAGCCGCCGAACACTTCGTCCGCTCCCTGCCCGCTCTGAACCACCTTGACCGTTTTGCTGACCTGCTCGGACAACAGATAAAACGCCACCGCGTCCTGCGCAAACATCGGCTCGGACATGGCGTCCACCGCTTCCGGCAGCCGGCGCAGCACCTCCGAATTGGGGATCAGGTACTTGTGGTGACGCGTGCCGTACATCGCCGCCACCGGGTCGGAGTATTCAAACTCGTTGCCACGCTCTTCCGGCTGGTCTTCGAAGCCGATTGAAAACGTCATCAGGTCGGGCACCCCCTGCTCGGCCAGCAAGGCCACCAGCAGGCTCGAATCGAGTCCGCCGGAAAGCAGCACGCCCACCTTGACGTCGGCGATCTCGATGCGTTTTTTGACCGCCTGGCGCAGGCTTTCATGGATAGCCTCGGTCCATTCGGCCTCGCCCCATTCCGATTGGGCAGCCGGCCGGGGCGGGCGCTGTGCCTTCAACGACCAGTACTTGCGGTGCCGCAGTTCGCCGCGCACGTTGACCGTCAGCGTGGTGCCGGGCGCGAGCTTGCGGATGCCGTTGTAGAGCGTGCGCGGCGCCGGCACCACGGCATGCAGGGTGAACAGATGATGCAACGCCACCGGGTCGATACCAGTGTCGACACCGCCCGCCGCCAGCAGCGCCTGCGGCGTCGAGGCGAAGCGGAAACGCCTGAAGTTCTCGTTGTAATACAGCGGCTTGATGCCGAGGCGGTCGCGCGCCAGGAACAGCGTCTCGTGGTTCCAGATGGCGAAGGCGAACATGCCGTGCAGCCGCTCGACGCAGGCCTCGCCCCATTGCAGATACGCGCGCAGAATGACTTCGGTGTCGCCGTCGGAATGAAAGGCGTGGCCTAGCGCGATCAGCTCTGCGCGCAGTTCGGGGTAATTGTAGATGGTGCCGTTGAACACCAGCGCGGTGCCGCTGGCGGCGTCGAGCATCGGCTGCGCCGAGCGCGGCGACAGATCGATGATCGCCAGCCGCCGGTGGC
>Ga0210129_1000365_pt1 | contig 11288 bp, 10 predicted proteins | sample WestPond_Cattail_2_FD_185582 | JGI IMG/M metagenome (GOLD analysis project Ga0210129, IMG submission 185582) | Wetland microbial communities from the San Francisco Bay, California, USA, that impact long-term carbon sequestration -... | ecosystem: Environmental > Aquatic > Marine > Wetlands ... | reverse complement strand
GACCTTGCTGGGCAAAGGGCCGCTGCGCGCGCTGTGTGAGCAGAAGGCGCGTGGCTTGGCCAATGTCAGTTTCGAGGAATGGCTGCCTTATGCAGCGCTGCCGGATCGCATCCACCAGGCCGACATCCTGCTGGGGATCTTCGGTGCCACACCCAAGGCAGGCAGGGTGATCCCAAACAAGGTTTACCAGTCGCTTGCTTGCGGCAGAGTGGTCGTTACCCGCCAGTCCAGCGCCTATCCGGAGAAACTGCTTGAAGCTGCAAACAACGGCATGGTATGGACCCAGGCCGGGGACGCCCAATCCCTGGCTGACTGCATCGCTGGCCTGGCTGCAGTTGCCGACAGTCTGGGCCGGCTCGGCGAAGCTGCGGCGCAAACCAGCGAGCAGTTTTTCTCCGAGGCTGCATTGCGCCAGCAACTGCGCCAGGCGCTCAACGGGCTTGTTGCCTGCGATTAAATTACGAATGCTCTATAGTCTGGGTTGCGTCAGTTGGCACACTCTTCGTTGAAATCAACCCGCCAGAAAAGCTGCGGGTTCATGTGCAAAACAACCCTATACCCGTTCTAGAATCAATCGGCTTACCCCCTTCGCTACGGAGTTCATCATCGACTGCCTGGTCTTCCACGATTCCACAACCCAAGCCATCGCGTTCGACGACATCAGCGAGCATGTCGGCCAGCCTGATCGTTTCATCTGGATCGAGCTGAAATCGCCCGACAGCCAGACCATCACCCGTCTGGGCGATGAACTCGGGCTGCATGCGCTGGCGCTGGAAGATGCGATTTCCACCCACCAGCGTCCCAAACTCGAGGAATACGACGGGCACGTCTTCATCGCCACACGCACCGCGCAGCTGTGGGAATCGCGTATCGAATTGGGCGAAACCCATTTGTTTGCCGGCAGCAATTTCGTCGTCGCCATCCGCCACGACAGCGGCAGCGGCTACCAGCGGGTGAGCGACCGCCTGCAACACCCCCCCAGCGGCATCAAGGCGGCCACGCCCTACGCGCTGTATCTGGTGCTCGACCTCATCGTCGATCAGTTCAGGCCGGTGATCATGGGCATGCAGGATCAGTTCCATTCGCTGGAGAGCCAGTTGATGAGCGGGGCAAAGCCGGGGCGCAGCATGCTGGAGCGGCTATACGAGATGAAACGCGATCTGACCGCGTTGCGCGACGCCGCCGAACCAATGCAGGAAATCACCCAGAACCTGATTCGCCTGCATCCGGAGTTGTCCCCCAAGGAACTCAAGGCGTATTACCGTGACATCCACGACCATTCGGTGCGGGTGTCGGCCGCCATCGATCGGCTGCGCAACTCGACCTCGGACGCAATGCAGTTCCACCTCGCCTCGTTGTCGGTGAAGCAGAACGAATCGGTGCAGAAACTGGCTGGCTGGGGCGCCCTGCTGGCCTTTCCCACGGTCATATTCAGTCTCTATGGCATGAATTTCGTCGACATGCCCGAACTGAAATGGCCGTGGGCGTATCCCGCCCTGTTGCTGGTGACCGGCACGGGAGTGCTGGTGCTGTACCGACACCTGAAGCGGCGCGGCTGGATCTGATTGGTTACTTCCGCTCGGCGCGCGCATAACGGATGCGCACGCCGGCCTGTTCATTCCGCTCCAGCCACACCACATGCAGCGATCCCGCCGCATCCAGCGCCGCCACCGGGTCGGATTGCGCGCCCGGACCGGACGCAGCCGGAAGCGCGATGTTGTCGCCGAATGCCTCGCCGTTCCAGTCGGCCAGCCATACGTCCGGCGTGCCGTCGCGCGCGTCGTCCCACAGCGCAACCAGCCGTCCGCTGGCATCGCCGACGACCTGCGCGTGCCACTGCGCCATGTTGTCGCCGAAGCTGTCCTGCACCTGCAGGTTGCGGCCGAAGCGGCGGGTCCCCGGATCGAATGCCGCATAGACGTCGTAGCCGGAGAGGAAATCGCGCTTGTCGAGCCAGACGGCGGCGATTCCTGTTTCCCCCCAGATGGCAAGCGTCGGCCGCATCGCGCCGGTGCCGGCGCCCAATCCGTCCACACTGCCGCTCTTGTGGTCGGTCAGGCGCGTCGGCGCCGCGAAGGGCTGGCCGTCGCGACTGTGGCTCTCCAGCGGCACGGTATGCCGATAGCGGCGGTCTTCCCAGACCACGGTCACGCTGCCGTCGCCCGCCACCGCCAGCGCCGGCCAGCCCTGCTCGTCGGCCGGTGGTTGCGCCTCGACCGGCTGCGCCTGCTTCACGCTGAGCGTGTCATTCGCCAACGCCAGTCGGGCGACGACGATGCGCCGGTATCGCCCGGCCTGCTCGGCCCAGGCCGCAAACAGCGCGTCGCCGCGCATCGCCAGCGTCACCTGCACCGACTCGGCCTCAGTGAGCCTGATCGCCGTGCCGCCCGGCAGCACCCGAGCATGCACCTTTCCGGCTTCTTCCCACGCGGCCACAAAGCGGCCTTTGCCCAATGCCAGAACAACGGGCTCGAAGCAGTCGGACTGGCTCAGCCGGATTTCCGCCTGGAAGGCCGCCGCCGCCGGTTTCATTGACAGATAACACTGCGGGCTGCCGTCGCGATTGTCTTCCCACACCACGCCGACGGTGTCGCCCGACACCGCCACGCCCTGGCGGTTGGCCGATTCCAGGTGCGGGAAGATCGCCGCGCCCTGCACCGAGTTGACGGTCAGCGCTTCGCTCCACATCCATGCGCCCTGCGCCGGCCATGCCAGCACCGCCAGCAGCAGCGCCGCTGCCCTCACGATTTGCCGCCAAGAAATTCGAGCAGGGTTTTCTGCTTGTAAACCCCGCCGCGCACGTAGCGGTCGTAGTCGAGAAAATCCTGCACCGTCTTGAAGCCGGGAATCTGCATGATCTTGTCGCCCTGCGGCGTCATGTACACGAACAGCGGCGTGGCGAACGCCTGCAGCCGCACGCCCAGTTCGGCTTCGGTGATGCGCTCGCCGGAGGGCAGGGTCAGTCGTTTTCCCGATTCGGCATCGACATACACCAGTACATAGTTGTCGCTGAACAGCGTCTTCAGCGCCGCATCGGAAAAGGTCTTCTTGTTGGTGTGATCGCACCACGCGCAGCCATAGCGTCCGAAATACAGAAAGATCGGCTTGCCGCTCGCGCGCGCAGCCTTGAGGCCGGCGTCGAAGCCGACGAATGGATAGCCCGGCGGTGGATCGGCCAGCACCGCCGTCGCCCACAAACAGCTCGCCGCAAGCAGCATCCTGATCAGATTCATCGCGTCCTCCTTCAACCACACTGCCTCCATTCTGATAAATTCAGGCAATCACGCAACCCTCTTTTCCGACCATATGCCTCACGACCCCGTCCGCATCGGCCTGGTTTCCATCAGTGACCGCGCCAGCAGCGGCATCTACGCAGACCAGGGCCTGCCCGCGCTCGAAGCCTGGTTTGGCGAGGTGCTGGCCAATCCGGCGGAATTCGTCACCCGGCTGATCCCGGACGAGCAGTCGCTGATCGAAGCCACGCTGATCGAACTGGCCGATGCAGAACAATGTTCGCTCATCCTCACCACCGGCGGCACCGGCCCGGCGCCGCGCGACGTCACCCCGGAGGCAACGCTGGCCATCGCACACAAGGTACTGCCCGGCTTCGGCGAGGCAATGCGCGCGGTATCGCTGAAATACGTGCCGACCGCCATCCTGTCGCGCCAGGTCGGGGTGACGCGCGGTGCCAGCCTGATTCTCAACCTGCCGGGCCAGCCCAAGGCAATCAAGGAAACGCTCGACGGCATCTTCGCCGCCGTGCCCTACTGCATCGACCTCATCGGCGGGCCGTATCTCGAAGCGCGTCCGGACACGGTCGCGGTGTTCCGCCCCAAGTCCGCGCTGCGGCCGCAAAGATGACCGCGATTCTCGACGCCCTGGCGCGCGCCCTGCTCGACCTGTCCAGCAACGTTCTTGGGCCTGTTCACCCTATTTTCGCGCCTGCGGCGAGGTCGATTCGGGATGCAGCCCGCGAAGCGGGACGCGCCGTTGTGCGGGCACAGCAAGCGGACTGCGACAACGGGATGCGCCCGGCTGGGTCAACCACGGCCGACCCGCCCCTTCGGGTTGCCGCGAGAAAGCGCGTCTGCCAAGGGAATGACCCTTGCCGGCGCGACGCGCCTTGCATCCATCGCTTTCTCGCGGCAACGCAGGCACGAAAATAGTGTGAACAGGCCCTAGCGAACTGAAGCAAACTGACGTTTGAAGGCTTCGTCGAGATTGACCTCCTGCGCGGTCATCGCGCCGATCACGCATTGTTCCAGGCTGGGCGGCATCACCAGCCGCCCGGCAGCATCCACCAGCCGCCCGGCCATGATCTCTGCCTGATGGCGCGGCGCCCACTGCGGCAGTTCGGGGTCGGCGTAACCCTGCGGGTAGACCGGTTTGCCCTCGGCATCGTATTTGTCCGTCGCCCCCAGCGTGTGCAACAGCTCATGCGCGATGACAATATTGTTCTGGCGCGCCTGCCGGGGATCGGCAAATGCGTGCACCACGCCGATCAGGCCTTTCTGCAGTCCCAATGAGTGTTCCAGCGCGGCGCCGTCCTGCGGCGCGTGATACAGCACGAACAGTTTGATCTTGCCAAGTTGCGGCAAGAGCGCGTTCGACTGCTGATACACCCACCCGCGCAGCTGCAAACTCCAGAACACGATTTTCAGCATGCTGCCGTCACGCGGTGGCGCAGGTGGCTTCTCCTTGATCTCCGGCAGCAGCGTGACATGCATCACCGACGATTGCTTCACGCCATATCGCGCGAACTCGCGCTTGAGAAATTCGTTGATATCTTCGAAGTCGCTCGCTTTCAGACCCCGTATCGTCCCGGCCGCCTCGGGCGATCCATCCCCATTGATCGGGACCACCGCCACCTCCAGTGGCGCCCGCCAGGCACGCGCCATGAACTGTTCCAGCCAGGTGAAACTGAACGCCGCGGCCAGCAGCCCGAGCAGGAGCAGGATACGAATTCGGCGAAAGGTCATGACAGGGTGAGCAGGGCGGTGGGTACACCGTTATCGGCGCCGCGGCGGAGTGCTTGAATCGGCATGTTGAGGCTGCACCTGCCACGGAATCCGGGTGTGCTGACGGATCAGCAAGCGATGAATCACCGCAGCCCGGTACTGCCTTGATCTGGGTCTCGCAGCGCCTTCATAACAGATGCTCGATCGGCAGCAAGGAATAGAACCAGATCTTGAATCGTTGCCAGGCATTGGTCATCGGCTCTGTTGAATACCGGACCGCCTGTCCTTCGCGGGTTGTCACCCACTCGATTTCGGGCGTTGCACCCGGGCCTGTGGCGGGCGTGAGTTCAAGGCGAAATGCGATAGTCGACAATCGGCTATCGATTTTCTCCACCTGGGTTGCCGCCAGTCTGTCCTGCTCCACCACCACGCCGATTTCGGTGTTGCTGACCAGGGATCGGGGATCGAGATTCATCGATCCGACGAACAGGGTGCGGCGGTCGAAAATCAGCGTCTTGGCATGCAGGGACGCGCGTGAAGAACCCGTCAAAGCGCCCTTCTCGCCACCGTCGCGTGACCCGGCGGCGGAACCTTGCCCGGCATCCCTGTTCGCGCTCGGCTTGAGTTCATGGAGTTCGACCCCCGCCTCGAGAAGCGCCTGACGATACCGCTGATAGCCGGCATGCACAGCAGGCACGTCGGTCGAGGCGAGCGAATTGGTGAGGACCCGTACTTTCACACCGCGCTGCACCAATGAACGCAATCCAGCCACCCCCTCGTCGCCCGGCACGAAGTAAGGTGACACCAGCACCAGTTCGGAGCAGAGTGACTCAAACTCGGGACGCAGATTGGGCAGCAGGCGGCCGGATTCGTCCGCAGCCTCCGTCAGGATCTTCATGGGATCGTCGGCCACCACCCGGGCCTTTCCATAACTGAAGCCAAGTTTGCCTTCCGCCAGTCCCTCGGCCAAACCGGAGGACTTGAGGGACTGGGCATAGCTTGCTCCCTTCTGCGACTGGACAAATTCCTGAAGTCCGGCAAGCGCCTGCCGCCTCTCTGCGTCACTCGGCAAGGCCTGGGAAATGGCTGTGATCGGAAAAGCAAGCGGGCTATTCCAGTAGAGATCGAATTCGCTGGAGACCTCCCCCACGACAGGGCCGATCGCGAGCAGATCGAGATCGGCGAACCCGATGTCCGGACGCGCCTCGAAGTACTCGTCTCCGATGTTGCGACCTCCGACGATCGTTGCCTGGTTATCGGCCGTAAAGGACTTGTTGTGCATGCGCCTGTTGGCGCGCGAAAAATCGGCCACCAGGCCCAGCATCTTGGCGGAACGTGCCGCGATGGGATTGAAAAGCCTGACTTCGATGTTGGGGTGACTGTCGATTGCGAGCAGGCCGCCGTCCTCAGCCGCCGCGCCGATATCGTCCAGCAGGAGGCGCACCCGCACACCGCGCCCGGCGGCTCGCAGAACCCTCTCTAGCAGCACCTTGCCAGTCGTGTCCCCATGCCAGGTGTAATACTGGATATCGAGGCTCTGCTCGGCCGCTTCCGCCAGGGCAAGACGTGCCAGGAAAGCGTCTGTTCCCCGATTGAAAAGCCGCACACCCGATACGCCCGGATGGCCGGCGAGCACGCGGCTGGACATCAGCCCCAGCCTGGTATCGGCGGTAAGCATCAACGCAGTCGACGGAGTGCGCGGGTAGTCGGTCGGCAAGCTTGCGCAACCGGCCTGCAAGAGTGTGGCAAACAACAGCAATCCCGCTAGGGCAAGCGTAGCGAGGGAATCCTTCTGCCGAATGGAAAGACCTGGCGAACGGGCATTGCGTAGTGCCGCCTTGAACCAGTTGATTGCCGCCGACGGCTGCCCTGACATGGAATCAGGTCCGCGCTGAATGGATGGATGGGAGCGGAGGCATCGGCAAGGCATGAATCGCGCGCATGGGTCGGTTACTTCCATCCGGAACGGGCAGAGCGGGAAAAATTCCCGGCCCTGCCGCTAGCCCGGTGCCTACTTGCTTTCACCCCTGACCTTTTCCACCGCCTCCTTGCGCGCCTTTTGGGATTCAATCATCAGGCTGTAGGCGATGTAGTACTTGTAGATGTTGCTGACGTAGGTCACCGTTTCCGCGCCGATCTTCTCGGCGGCAACATACTCCACGTTGTGGAACCAGACATTCGGGTCCAATCCACGCCTGGCGGCTTCCCTGCGCAACTGCGCAATGCGGCCTGCGCCGGCATTGTAGGAAGCGAAGGCGAACAGGGCCTTGTCCAGTTTGGTCATGGGCTCCTTGCCGTAGTAATTGTCGATCATCCAGCGCATGTACTTGATACCGCCCTGGATGTTGGGCTCGACCTTGCGGATGTCGCCCACGCCGAGATCCTTGCCGGTGGCCGGCATGATCTGCATCACCCCGATGGCGCCCACATGGCTGCGGGCATTCTGGTTGAGCTGGGATTCCTGGTAGCCCTGGGCCGCCATCAACAACCAGTCCACATCGTACTGGTCGCCGTACTTCTTGAAGAAATCAATCAAAGTGAGGAATTTCTTGCGCTCGGCCTCGGAAGCCGCGTCCTTCACATACTTGGCGCTCTTCAGGTAACGCGCCAGGATCGTATTACCGACCGCGGTGCCCTGGGCGTTACGCGTCACGAAATCGTCGACCGCGGCCTTGAGTTGCGGGCTGCCCTTGCGGATCGCCCAGGCGATGTCGCCGCCGCTGCGCACGGCGATGCCTTCGTGCACCGTGATCTTGGCAAAGACCTGCTTCCAGAAGTCGGCCTTGTGCTTGTCCATGACGATGAGCGGGATCAGCCCGGCGTTCACCATCTCGACAAGGTCCTCGTCCTCCAGCTCCTCCGGTGCCGGCTTGATGATCACGCCGGGCTTTTTCTGCGTGGCCAGGCGCTGGTTGAGCGCCACCAGGCTCTGGTAATAGCTGGAGGACTTGCGCACGAAAACTACTTTTCCCGCCAGGTCTTCCACGCTATTCACAGCGGGTGCACCGGGGCCGGACACCACCACTTCGCTAACGTTGCGTGCCACGGGCACGGAAAAGTCCGCCAGCTTCTGGCGCTCAGGGGTAATGGTGAGGTTGGACGCCGCGATATCACCCTTGCCGTCAACCAGTGCCTGCAGCAAGTCGCCCCGGGCGATCGGGATGAACAACACCCGCACCTTGAGATTCTTCTGTTTCAGCTTTGCCTGCTTGGCCAGCTTCTTGTTCAGATCCTCCTCGAACACGCGGAAGGCGTCGTAGGTCGCGCCACGCTGGACACCCTTGTCGGTAAAGTAAAAAGTCTTGCTGTATACCGTCAGCACGCGAATGACCCCCCGTTCGATCATCCCGTCGAGATCGCCCTTCCAGGGCCGCATCATCGTCGTCGGATCGATTGTCAGATCCTCGCGAGGGGTCTTTGGGGGCGCAGCCTGTTGGGGCGCAGTCTGTTGGGCGAACGCGGGCGCGCCGGCCCAAAAAAGGAACAAGGCCAGCACCCAGGCGCGCGGATTTTGGATCGTGGGGAAACGCATTGATACACCTTTGAATGAGTGCTCAGCCAATCAGATATTGGATCTGTCCGGATCGCTAATGAAATTTCCGGAGAATTAATTATGACATCGCTGTCGTGTTAGGCAATCAGGGTGCGCCCCCATCGGTGATCAGCCGATATTTGAAAGCCAGCCTGGCACGCCTTTCCGATTGACCGAGCCTGCCAGGGTCGGGGATACTTTCCTGACTGTCTAAGAATTTTCCTCCTTCGACCAATCGAGATCATGCCGATGAGCGCACCCACCCCGCACCGTATCACTACCTCGTGCTGCACCCTCGGCTTGTTGTTGCTCCTGGGTGGCTGTGCAACGACACAGCTGGGCGCGCAGTATGTCGACCCACAGATGCCCCAGCAGGCGCTGCGCGGCGCGGCCATTCTGGTCGTCTGCGAGGCGCCCGAGCCGGCGATCAAGCTGATCTGCGAGAGCCAGATTTCCGGCCAGTTGACGCAACTGGGTGCCAGACCGCTGACCGATGCGACGCTCGTCAATCCGACGCCCGGTCGCGAGCCGCCGGCCGCTCAGTACCTGCCGGCGGCCAAGGCTGCAGGCGCCCGCGCAATATTCAGCACCACGCTGACGCCGGATTACTGGCGCAACCCGATGTCTTCGCTCAGCATCGGCATCGGTGGCTGGGGCGGATCAGGCGGTTACTATGGCGGCAGCGGTGTCGGCGGTGGCGTGGGCGTAACCATGCCGGTCGGCGCCATGCAGGGCTCGACAGGCCTGGCTGCCATCGGTTCGGTCATCGATGCTGCCAGCGGCCGCGTGATGTGGAGCGCCAAGGCGACTGCCGCGCCGGCGGCCGATGTCACCACTCAGATTGCCGAAGCGGCGAAGGCGTTGGCCGGAGCGGTGCGCCAGACCGGGCTGTTCTAGGTTTGGCCTGCGGCACCCGTGTCCATGAAATCAGGCTCGATACCAACTTCTTATCACCCGACTGAGCCATGAATCCATGAGCATAGAAATCGTAAGCAACAGCGGCGGCATGTTGACTGCCCGCATCACCGGCAAGCTGGCCCAATCTGAACTGGCTGCACTGCAGGAATCCGCTGTCGGCAGCATCCGCCAGCACGGCCACGTCCGCATCCTCATCATCACAGAAGACTTTCAGGGTTGGCAGCTGGGGGGTGACTGGAGCGATGTCTCGTTCATGGAAAACGATCCCTACATCGAGAAGATGGCCATCGTCGGCGATAAACAATGGGAAGAACAGGCGCTGATCTTTACCGCAAAACTGATACGCAAGTTTCCCATCGAGTACTTCCAGACTGCCGATCTCGCCCTGGCAAGGGAGTGGCTGGCGGCAGCATAAACGCCAGCATCGTGCCGGCTTAAGTCCGTCCCCCTCAGCGCCCCATGCGCCGACTGTAGCTATTAGAAATCCGCTCGTTCAGGCTGGGATCCGCATCGATGTTGCCACTGGTTTTGAACTCGACCCGTACACCGCCGTCAGCTCGTGTCTGAAGAATGGCCACCACGGTAATGCCACCGCGCGTGCCACGGATGGTCCCGGCGTTACGGTCTTCGTTCACGATCTGCACCCCCTCGTCGCCCAAGGCACCTAGGGCGGCCGCCCAGGATTGGTCGAACACGCTCGGTGGATAGGGGGCGTACACGCCTGGCGCCGTCTGATAGACGGTGCAGCCCCCCACCAGGGCCAGGCTACTGGCGACGATCAGGGCGCTGAGCATTCGGTGCAATCGGTTCATGAGTCTCTCACTTTGGGGAAAATGGGTTAATTGCCATGAAAACACAAAACTCGGTGGACAAGGAATCAAAAGGATCCCCTGCAACTTTCTGCTCGCCATCATTTTCGCAAGCTTCGGAAACCGATTGCGCCAGAAAACAATACGAAGCTGAACTGACCCCCTTTAGCTGTTCGTCAGCGTGCGATCGACGGCCTGAATGCACTTTCCTGCGATTGACGCCGCTCGGTTCTTGAACGGCGTTCACCCGAAATGGCGGGCGGAATGCTTGCCAGCTGCCCGTAAGGGTGGCGGCGGTCGTCTTCCCTGCGATCATCGTGATGCATGAAACTGCAGGTACATTTTTCCTCGGTGCAGCCGGACACCGGCAGTCTGGGCGCCTCATCGGACAGGAAACGGGCACGCCCGAACTGTTGTGATGCCTTGCACGCAGGGGTTCCCTTGCGCACTTCGACACAGTGGTAACTTCTGCGTGCGTTCTGCCTTGCAGCAGGTGCTGCATGTTGCTTCTTCTGTCGCGCTGTGCGGCGCCACCACAATGCGACAACGGTCAAAAACAATACAAGAGCAAGTATTTGCACCATTTCACCCTATCCTTTCCCAACACGTCCCCGGTTCACTATAGGAGATGATGGCCATCAGAGAAGGCTGAGCCGCTTATTCCGTTAAGGGGCAGAAAATGGCCGCAACTGAGCTACCCCGGGCTTCCCGAAGCTGACCCCTTCAGCTGGCTTTGCTGATTCCTGCACGGCTGAGCCGCTCACGTTCCGCCGCGAACGCTAGGGACACCATTTCCAGCGCCCGGTGAACCGAACTGGACAGACTCGGTGGAAGCGGATCCGTTCGTGGAAAATCCGCGTCGCCGGCCCCGTATAATTTGTACGCCCTCACCACCGGACCGCGCACCATGAACCCAACCCAGCGTGACCTTGCCCAGATTACCCTGGGTGTCATATTCATCGGCGGCCTGATCGCCGCCTCGTTCTGGATATTGTGGCCGTTCCTGCCGGCGGTGATCTGGGCCACGATGGTGGTGGTGGCCACCTGGCCGACAATGCTCAAAATCCAGGC
>Ga0210129_1000364_pt1 | contig 11311 bp, 7 predicted proteins | sample WestPond_Cattail_2_FD_185582 | JGI IMG/M metagenome (GOLD analysis project Ga0210129, IMG submission 185582) | Wetland microbial communities from the San Francisco Bay, California, USA, that impact long-term carbon sequestration -... | ecosystem: Environmental > Aquatic > Marine > Wetlands ... | reverse complement strand
GCCACAACTCGCGTGACGGCCGCCAATTGCGGTGAGGTTATCTTACGTCCGACAACAGTTAGGATGTAGCGGTTTTTACCTTGCATGCCTACCCACTTGTTGTATTCATCTGGGGCTATCGGATTGAAACCGATATTCACGTTTAATTCGGTTGCCTTGAAAAGCAGTTCTTTCATTACGTTTCCCGAGTATTTTTCATCTGTTTGTATTAGGATGCCCAGTGAAAGCGTGTCATGAATGTCAGCCTGTCCTATGTCCAAAATAGTGACATCATATTTTGCAAGTATCTCGGTAAAAGATGCTGTAAGTCCCGGACGATCTTCGCCTGTGATGCGAACAAGTACTAATTCAGTTTTATCTTTTTTCATATCAAATAATTTATTTTGGTGCTCTTAAGTATAATCCTATTCCTATAATAGCATATAATATGTTAGGTAGCCACACGGCTATAATAGGCGGCATATTGCCGTTTACGGAGAATGTCGACGATATTGCCTGGAACAATATGTATGTAAAGCTTAGTGCAAGTCCCACACCCAAGCTTAGTCCCATTCCTCCTTTCGTCCTTCGTGATGAAAGCGACACACCGATAAGCGTAAGAATGAAAGCGGCGAATGATTGTGCAATACGCCTGTAGTATTCCACTTCAAATGCTTTCAGGTTGGCAGCCCCGCGCTTTTGTTGCTTAACTATATATTGCTTTAACTCGGGGTTGGTCATGGTGTTTTGCTGGTTCTCCAGCATTGAGAAGTCCGACGGTTCCATGTCGAGAACGGTATCTTTTGTAGCTCCGTTTTTCACCTTTTCCTTAAGTCCGCGCATTTGGCGTATCATGTAGTCGTGTATGGTCCAGTGTCCCACTCTTGTACTGTCGTAATTGACGCTCTGGGCTGTAAGATGCCATACCAGTTTTTTCTTTTCAAATTTGTCGAGTGAAAAGTGAAAGCCTGTTTTGGTGTTGTCTTCGTAGCGCTCGATGTAAGCAACCACGCCTGGACTGATTTGCAGTTGTATGTTTGAAATGACGTCTTGTTTACGCTTCTTCCAGTATTTGTCTTCGAAGTTTATTTGCTTTATCTGTCCTTTCGGTATGATGTATCCGCCCAATTCAAAAGTGACTGCCGATATAAGTGCAGCCGATATGAGATAAGGGCGCATGAGGCGCCTGAAGTTTATACCGCTTGCCAGCATTGCTGTTATTTCCGAATTGTCAGCAAGCTTAGATGTGAAGAAGATGACGGCTATAAATACGAATAGCGGACTGAAAAGGTTGGCGTAGTAGGGGATGAAGTTCTCGTAATAATCGAAGATGATGGCTTTCAACGGTGCCCCGTGGTCCATGAATTTGTCTATCTTGCTGTTGATGTCGAATATAACTGCAATTGACAGGATAAGGGCTATGGAGAAGACGTATGTCCCTAAAAACTTCTTGATGATGTACCAGTCGATACGTTTCAAGAGTTTGTAGCGGAACTTTCTTTTTTCGTTTCGCTCTTCTTTGAGTCGTGCATTGCGAGCTTTTTTAATTCTCTTGGCACGTTTTTTTATTGTCTTTTTCTCTATGTCAGTCATCGTAATATATTTGCCGGCAAGCTTGCTATAATCGTGTTGACATTTGATTAATCATTTTCGGTTTCCACATAGTGAAGTCGCCTTCTATGATGTGTTTGCGCGCAGCGCCCACGAGCCACAAATAAAATGCCAAGTTGTGTATCGAAGCCAACTGCAAAGCTAGTAATTCTTGTGAATGAAACAAGTGGTGCAGGTAAGCTTTTGAGTACATTGTGTCAATTTTTGACGCTCCTTCAACCTCAATGGGCTCAAAGTCGTTTTCCCATTTCTTGTTGCGCATGTTTATGGTGCCGTTTTTGGTGAATAGCATTCCGTTGCGACCGTTTCGCGATGGCATAACGCAATCGAACATGTCCACACCGCGTTCAATGCTTTCAAGAATATTGGCAGGAGTGCCAACACCCATGAGGTAACGTGGTTTGTTTTTCGGCAATATCGCGTTTACTATTTCAATCATCTCGTACATCTTCTCCACAGGTTCGCCTACAGCCAATCCGCCAATGGCGTTGCCGTCGGCTTCTTTTGAAGCCACAAACTCCGCCGATTGCCGGCGAAGGTCGGGGTAAACACAACCTTGGACTATGGGGAACAACGATTGGCGATAGCCGTATTTTGGCTCAGTTTCGTTGAAGCGTTTTATGCATCTGTCGAGCCACCGGTTCGTCAGTTCCAGCGATTTCTTTGAATAAGTGTAGTCTGAAGTGCCCGGCGGACATTCATCCAACGCCATCATGATGTCGGCACCTATGGAACGTTCTATATCCATAACGCGTTCTGGTGAGAAGAAGTGTTTGCTGCCGTCGATATGTGAGCGAAATTCCACACCTTCTTCTTTCAGTTTGCGTATGCCTGCCAACGAAAACACCTGAAACCCACCGCTGTCTGTGAGCATCGGGCGATCGAAGCTGTTGAACTTGTGCAATCCTCCGGCAGCTTCAAGAATTTCGGTTCCGGGACGCAAATAAAGATGATACGTGTTGCCCAAAATTATCTGGGCTTTTATATCATCCTTTAAATCATCTACTTTCACACCTTTTACACTTCCGCACGTACCGACAGGCATGAATATCGGTGTTTGTATATCTCCGTGGTCGGTCTTTATCAGACAGGCTCTTGCATCACTTTTTGAATCTGTATATTGTAATTCAAAAGTCATTTCTTGCTTGTTACGTAGTCCCGTTTGTCCTGTCCGCATTCGTCGGTCAGAGCTTGGTCGAGGACTTCTTTTATGTCGTTAACGTAATGGAATGTCAGTCCTTTAATGTAAATAGGTAGAATTTCCTCAATGTTACGTTTATTTTCCTCACAAAGTATTATGTCTGTTATTCCCGCACGTTTGGCAGCCAAGATTTTTTCTTTTATTCCGCCTACCGGCATTACTTTGCCGCGCAAGGTTATTTCGCCTGTCATTGCCAGGTTCTTTTTTACTTTGCGGTTTGTCAGCGCCGACGCAATTGATGTCACCATGGTGATTCCGGCCGACGGACCGTCTTTAGGCACGGCACCTTCCGGTACATGCAGGTGGATGTTCCATTGGTTGAAAACGTCAGCGTCGATGCCAAGCATTGTTGTGTGTGCCTTGATATATTCAAGAGCCAGCATTGCCGATTCTTTCATCACATCTCCCAAGTTGCCGGTCAAAGTGAATTTTTCACCTTTGCCGCGGCTTAAGCTTGTTTCTACAAACAATATCTCACCACCAACGGCTGTCCATGCCAATCCGGTTACCACGCCGGCATAGTCGTTGCCTTGGTATTTATCCCTTATGTATTCGGGAATACCAAGGTATTTTTGTACAGATTCCGGTGTAATATCCTTTTTCTCAAGCGTACCGTTCGTTGCCAGTTCTTTTGCCAAACGGCGCATTATCGTACCGATTTTCTTTTCAAGTTCGCGTACGCCGCTTTCGCGCGTGTAATTCTCTATGATATATTCTATTGTATCTTTTGAGAATTTCACTTCATCCTTGTTTAATCCATTGTTGTCCAGTTCCTTCGGAATCAGGTGGCGATGGGCTATCTCTATTTTTTCTTCGGTGATATAGCCGCTCATTTCAATCAGCTCCATACGGTCGAGCAACGGCTGCGGTATGGTGTTGAGGTCGTTTGCTGTGGCTATGAACATCACTCTTGACAGGTCGTAGTCTATGTCAAGGAAATTATCGTGAAACTTGCTGTTTTGTTCGGGGTCGAGCACTTCGAGTAATGCCGATGACGGGTCGCTTTGCCTGTCATTAGCCAGTTTGTCCACTTCGTCAAGTACGAACACTGGGTTCGACGAGTTGGCACGTTGAATGGACTTCATTATTTGTCCAGGCATGGCGCCGATGTATGTTCTGCGATGGCCGCGTATCTCGGCTTCATCATGAACACCACCGAGTGACATTCTGACATATTTGCGCTTCAAAGCAGCGGCAATTGATTTGCCCAATGATGTTTTACCGACTCCCGGCGGGCCGTAGAGGCAGATTATAGGAGATTTGGTGTCGTTGTTCTTCAACTTCATCACAGCCAAATGTTCCAATACCCTTTCTTTTACTTTATCCAGTCCGTAGTGGTCTTTGTTGAGTATTCTTTCGGCGTTTTTCAGATTCATGTTATCTTTGGTATATTCACCGAAAGGCAGGCTTACGAGCGTCTCCAGATAGTTCAGCTGTACGCTGTAGTCGGGAGATTGCGGATGCAGTCTCTCAAGTTTTGCCACTTCTTTTTCGAACACAGCTGCAATTTCTTTCGACCATTTTTTCCTTTTAGCCTTGTTGAGTAATTCTTCCGAATCCTGATCCGTGCCATTGCCCAGCTCGTCTTGAATGGTCTTTATCTGTTGTTGCAGGAAGTATTCCTTTTGTTGTTGGTCAATATCCTCACGTGCACGCATCTGAATGCTTGCCTTTATCTCTGCCAGCTGAGTGTATTTGTTAATCAATTCAAGCAACTTATAAGCTCTTTGGTGCAGGGTATTATACCTCAGCATCGTTTCTTTCTCATCAATTTTAAATGGGAAGTTAGAGCAAAGGAAGTTGATTAAGAATCTTTTGTTCTGAATATTCTGCAAGGCAAAAGTTGCGTCACTGTGCTGGTCGCTTCCTATTTTCAAGAAGCGTTTTCCGGCATCTTTGCACGATTCAACCAACGCTTCAAGTTCTTTTGACTTTACGTCATACGGCTCTTCGGTAATAGTCTCCACAACGCCTTTTCTGTAAGGCTCCGTTTCGTTAATTGATTTTAGCGTGCATTTTTGGTAGCCTTGTATGATAACCGTCTTTGTGTCATCGGGCATATCCAGTATCCTCAGAACTTTCCCAACTGTACCTATGTTGTATATATCATTGAATTCAGGTTCATCCACGTCCTCGTCTTTTTGGCAAAAGAGTCCGATGTAGGCGTCATTCTTATCTGAATATTCAATTAATTTCACTGATGATTTTCTTCCGATGGCTATTGGCAAAATTACCCCCGGAAACATAACCATGTTGCGAAGGGGGAGAATCGGTATTTTTTTACCTTTGACATCCTTTGTCAAATCTGGCTCGTCTTTACCTTCGTAGTCTGATATGAATGAAATATTCTCTTCTTTGTCATCACCCATATTTAGTCTTCTTGAACTTTTCTTCTGCATCTATATCTTTGTTAATGAATGTAGCATCAACTCCTAAAATAGGAATTGCGTGCAAAGTTACGTTTATTATTTTACATATTATACCTTTATCTCTCAAAAAACTGAAAGAAATAAGCTAATTTTGCACTGATAAGAATAACAAACATCGTACCATTTTGTTTAAATGTCATGAGTAATAACTATTTTTCTTTTAAACAGTTCACTGTTCATCAGGATGCGTGTGCCATGAAAGTGGGTACCGACGGCGTGTTGTTGGGTGCATGGACGCGTTTGGCTTCATCTGTGGCGTCAGTACTCGATGTCGGTTGCGGCACAGGGCTGATAGCGTTGATGTTGGCTCAACGATGCCGTGCCTCTGTCACGGCAATTGACATAGACGATATGGCAGTTTGTCAGGCGCGTGATAATTTCCTCCGTTCACCGTGGCATGATTCAATGACGGTCGTGCAAGGAGATTTTATTGCCATGCCTGAAACGGGAAAATATGATGTTATTGTTTCAAATCCTCCTTTCTTCAAAAACGTGCTTGACAGTCCGGATGAGCACAGGTCAATGGCACGAAACAATTTTTCGTTATCGTATTCCGACTTAATAGGTAAGGTTTCGTGCATGTTATCCGAAGCTGGGCATTTTTCTATGATAGCACCGTCGGAATATGAACCGTTACTGCGTGCTTTAAGCGTAACCAACGGTCTTTATGTCAGCCGTTGTACACGAGTTCACACGAAGTCTTGTAAGCCTGTAACGCGCGTATTAATGGATTTTACCAACGATGCCTGTGCTTTGTATGAGGAGAGAGAATTAGTCTTGCTTGATGATTCGGGTAGTAAGTCGTTGGATTATGTAAACCTTACCGGCGAATATTATATTAATTGCTGATGCAGGCTTGGAAAATAAACTTATTTCGACCGTAAAAAAACTGTCGCGTGAAAATTAAAAATACGTAGCGTAAAATTTTGAGATACCTCAATTAACTGTATGAAGTATTATCTTATGAGACTTAGGTATAATAAATGTAAAAACCATATTGAGTCATAAAACAGGTCACATGGAGCCATACAACAAATTAAGGGAGAAAATAGAAATGTCACTTTCTCCCTTGTAATGTGGTTAAAATATGGAGGTTTTAAATTTTTGCTATAGATCAGTTACCGTATATATTGCTGCTCACAGCACCTGTGGCATACCATTCTATTGATTGAGTTGCATCTGCAGCCCATGCATCGAAACCTGTGTATGCCTTTGTAATGCTTACCGTTTCTTTAGGCCAGGCCCAGTCACCCGGTACCAAAAGAGCGTATGGTGCATTTCCCGTTTTAAATCCAGGTGTGAATGCCGGTATATGAACCTCATTGTTGTATTGGTCTGTTATATAGAAATCGCCATAGTAATCGCTGTTCACTGTTACGTTATCTGTTACAGTGGCAGCTGTCGGTCCGGCGTCGGTGTTTACCATTGCACCTTTATTAACGCCAAACGCATCATGAATCTCTTTACCGCCGAACAAATCAGTAACTTTTGTTCCCTCTTTAAGATGTACGTATAAGTTCTTTTCAGCTCCGCCTGCTACCATTTCAACATAGACTTTGTTGTTTATGACAGCTGAGACCTTCAACACAACATCATTGAAATCATAGTCGCCTATGCTTCGCATCATATCTTCAAAGGCATACGTAAACTGGTAAGTAGGATTAGTTTTATCACCACCGTTATCTACCATGGTGTAACCGATAGAGCAGTCGCCTGCCGGTATAACCTGTTTAGCTTCGCCTTGGCCAACTTCGGTGGCATCTTTGCCGAAATTGACGTTGCTATTCCACCAACTCCATGGATTAGCAGTAGCAGTTGATGGAATTGAAGTGACATCTACGTAAATTAAATTATTGAAGTTTCCACTACCCCAACCGTTATCTATTATATTGGACAACACGCAAATAGCGTGGTCACCTGAGCTAGGTCCATTTACAGTCACCCCTTGAACTGCTGTGCTGTTTGTGGCTTTTAAAATGGCGTCATTACCTAAATTAACCGTTGTACCTTGTAAAATCAAATTTTTGCATTGAATGGAAGCTCCATTTGAAATAGTAAGATTGAGTGGCATGAAAGCTCCGCTATCAATAATTATTTTACAAGAGTTTTCGTAATTAGCATTGTTATTGGTATCATTGGTGGCACCTATATGGCAATTTTCACTATGATTTATGAGTGTAGCATTTGACAACAATGAAATAGTTGATGAATAAAAAGTAGCTCCGTCGGCATTTATTAAGTAACCTCCTAACAATTTTATAGCACTCAAATTCATTGTACCTCCATTATAAAACGATCCCCCCGTAGAAGTATTGCTCAAATTTCCGTTTGTTATTGTTCCACCTGGCATGACTATAAAACTATATCCTGATGTTTGGTTTGATGATAGTGTTTGTCCGTTAAGGTTAATTTCACCACCATTGGCTACAATGACTTCCACACCACTACTTATAGTTGTATTTTGTGCCACATTCCAAGTACCTCCATTGGCAATAATGATTTTTTTACCGCTAAGACCGCTATTAGTACCATTTATATTAGTTATGTTACCAGTAACATAATATACTGTGTAATTTTTATTTGAACCTGAACTTATATCCATACCTTCTGTTATTTGCAACGCACTAGGTGAACTAATGTCTGTGGCAAGATCATTTTCGGTATACGGTTGTCCTGTTGTCCCGTCAATTGTCGGATTCGTAAAATCACCTATGGCGCGTGTAGTGGCTCTTGTTTTAGTTGTTGACGTGCTACCGAAATTATAGCTTACGCTCCCACTATCTACAGGAGACACTTTTGTAACCTCTCTTCTCAATTTGCTATCAACGCGTGATATATATAGTGTGGAATCGGCCAATGGATAATTGAACTTCAATGCAACCGTTTGTCCGTTTGTCACTGTTCCTGTAGCCAACAATTTGGCAGAACTGTTTCCTATCGGGTCTTTATCCAAAACTTTTATGGTATATGTCTGACCTGCGTCTTCATTTACACCGACATTGAAGGTTGTGGTTCCTACCATATTCCAAGTTTGGTTTGTGCCAATGGTAGTGGGGAATGTTTTTTTAGCTTCTTCTTGCAAAGCTGTTGGATCATACACGTCATCTTTTATACACGACGTACAAGCCAAAATAACTGTAGTTAAAGCTGAAAATAAAACTGCTTTTGTATGAAATTTCATCATAGAATATAAATATTTTTTAGAATCGAGCAATAATAGTGTACAAAGATAATATTTTTAATAAACAAAAGCAATGAATATTTACTTAAATAATATTAAATGTAAAAATAAATCCCTAATTTAGTGCCGGATTGTACGGAAAATGAGTCCATATTTTATATTTATTACCCAAGTCGAGCACTGAATTATCCCAAATCGTAGCATTTTTTGTGTTCATAGTTTCTTCAATGGAGCACGAACTTACAACCCATGTTTTTCTTTTAATCTCATTCATCAGTTGCCCTTTGTCCCAGCCCGAGTATCCGAGGAAGAAGCGTATATGCCCTTCAATCTCTCCATTATTAAGTATGTAATCTTTTATTTGCTCGAAGTTTCCGTTGAGATATAGTCCGTTGCCGACGTCGATAGCGTTGGTTATATTATTAAGGTTATGGAGATAGAACAGCGTGTCGCTGCCAACCGGTCCTCCGCAAAACAGCGGAATGTTGTTTGTCTCTTTAAGTGATTTCACGATATCGTTCACATCAAGGGGGAAGTTTTTGTTTAAAACTAATCCTATTGACCCTTCGTCGGAGCAGTCTACAAGATATATTACCGAGCGGGAGAATACGTTATCTTGAAGAAAAGGTTCGGATATCAATATTTTCCCTTTGCTTGGTAGAGAATCTTTTATAGATTCATCGCTGTTGCTGAATTTTTGGTTAGCCATTATTAAAAATTAGATTTTCCCCTTTTTCACTTACTAATGTATAACTTCTTTTTTGATAAAACAAATATTTTATGATTTTTTTGTTCTATGTAAACTTAACGTAAAATAAACATTAAGTGCTAAACATGAAAATATGCGAACTTGTTGTCTGTCGGTAAGTTAGTGTAAATATTACGTTATTTCGTGCTCTTATATGTAATACATTAACTCTCGTATCTTACAGAAAAACAGTGCTTTATAACATGTTATTTTATTTGTTATTGCCCTTGAGAGCCTCTATATTTGCCTTAAACAATATGTATGGAAACAATGAATCAAATACCTTCAGAGAAAAAAGTTAATCCGCATGTTTCAGTAGATTGCGTGCTTTTCGGATACGACGGAGGGCACTTAAATGTACTGCTTGTGCAACAAAACGGTGAAGACTCCTGCCGCATGAAATTGCCGGGGAGTTTGATATATGAAGATGAAGATTTGGACGAGGCCGCCCAACGTGTGCTTTATGAATTGACCGGTATTGATAATATTGATTTGGTACAGTTCAAGGCATTCGGTTCAAAAGACCGTACCAAAAACCCTAAAGACACGCTTTGGCTCGAACGGTTTCATCGGCTCAACACCACTGTTGACCGTATAGTTACTGTAGCATATATGTCAATTATAAAAACAGATAAGCGCAAGGAACAATTGTCGCCAATGTATAATGCCTGCTGGCTGCCGCTTGATGAGTTAGGGGTGTTGGCCTTTGACCATAATCAGATTATAGAGTATGCACATGAACAATTGATTCGGTATATTGAGGTAAATCCCGCCATCATATACAGTTTGTTGCCTCACAAATTCACCATTCTTCAAATAAGGCATCTTAATGAGTGCCTATATAATAAGGAGTTGGATCAACGTAATTTTCATAAAAAAATAATGCGACTGAAATATGTTTTCGCCTTGAACGAGTTTGAGGATGATGTGAAGCATAGGGCTGCACGCTACTATAAATTTGACAGGAAGACGTATAACAAGGAAATTCACAAAATATTTTAAATATGTATTTATTAGGTTATGATATAGGTACGTCTTCTATTAAGGCGAGTTTGGTGGATGCAACGACAGGCAAATGTGTTTCGTCTGCATTTTTTCCGAAGGTGGAAATGGGCATAACAGCCGTAAACCTCGGTTGGGCAGACCAGAATCCTGAAGGTTGGTGGGAGAACTTGAAGCTGTCTACGCGCTGTGTGCTTGATGAATCGCATGTGAAAGCCGAAGACATCAAAGCTATCGGTATTTCTTACCAGATGCACGGACTTGTTTGCGTTGACAAACAACAACAGGTTGTACGCCCTTCCATTATTTGGTGCGACAGCCGCGCTGTAGGCATAGGCAATAAGGCTTTCAAGGATTTGGGTGAAGAGAAGTGCCTTTCTCATTTGTTGAACTCTCCGGGTAACTTTACCGCTTCAAAATTGGCATGGGTAAAGCAAAACGAACCTAAGAATTACGAAAAGATATACAAAATAATGCTTCCCGGTGATTACATCGCTATGAAGATGAGCGGTGAGATTTGCACAACCGTAGGTGGATTGTCGGAAGGTATATTTTGGGATTTCAAGGAATCGAAGATTGCTGATTTCCTGCTTGACTATTATGGGTTGGACAAATCACTGATACCTGACGTTAAACCTACGTTCTCAGTTCAGGGCGAAGTATCCGCCAAAGCGGCAGAAGAACTTGGCTTGAAAGTCGGAACGCCTATCTCATATCGTGCCGGCGACCAACCTAACAACGCTCTTTCGCTCAACGTATTTGAACCGGGTGAGATAGCTTCCACGGCAGGAACATCCGGTGTGGTTTACGGTGTGAACGATGTAGTAAGCTATGACAAACAATCGCGTGTCAACACGTTTGCACACGTCAATTATGACACAGCCCATCCGCGTTTGGGCGTGTTGCTTTGCATCAACGGCACAGGCAGTCTCAATTCGTGGATGAAGCGTACGGTGGCTCCCGACGGCATTTCATATCCGGATATGAATAAATTGGCTGCAAAAGTACCGATCGGTAGTGAAGGCGTATGCGTCATTCCGTTCGGCAACGGCGCAGAGCGTATATTGTGCAATGAAAATATCGGAGCCTCAATTCACGGTGTCAACTTCAATATCCACGGCAAATGCCACATATTGCGTGCTGCGCAGGAAGGTGTTGTA
>Ga0210129_1000363_pt1 | contig 11314 bp, 9 predicted proteins | sample WestPond_Cattail_2_FD_185582 | JGI IMG/M metagenome (GOLD analysis project Ga0210129, IMG submission 185582) | Wetland microbial communities from the San Francisco Bay, California, USA, that impact long-term carbon sequestration -... | ecosystem: Environmental > Aquatic > Marine > Wetlands ... | reverse complement strand
CAGAGAACCGTCGCTTGGTAAAGGACGTAATAGAAGCATTTAATCAACGTAAAAACAAAACAATGATCATGGTGACACATTATGCAAATGAGTTGCCGCCATGTATCACGAACTCAATATGTTTAATAAAAAATTCATAGCGTATGAAGAAGTTATTTTTGTTATTTGCCGTATGTATTATGATGGCATCGTGTACCACTGCAAGCTACGTGTCTAATTATCAAAGTTTTGTTGATAAAACTGAAATGAACAGTCATAGATATACATTGAATGATTGGGCAAAGAGCATTCATAAGTTTAAGAAATACGGTGTTACCGACTTTATGAATAAACAACGCCGTATGACAGGTGAACAACGTGGTGAAGTACTTAAATTGGATGCCAGGTATGTTGGTATACTTATTCGTGAAAATGCGATTCAAGGTTACAGCCTTATAAAAGATTTACGTAGCCTTGCTCCTGATATGCTGGAGGAAATACTAAAAGGAGGACATATTTTTGGAATTCCCAATGATATTCATCGCCGATAGTTGCCGATAGTAAATTCAAAAACCATATAATGAAAATGCCGAACAATCGTTTAAGACTGTTCGGCATTTTCATTATAATTAATTTGTTCTTTATTTTTTCAAATCAACTTTAATCTGCAATTCATCCAATTGCTTTTGTTCCAATTGGGCAGGAGCGTCAAGCATGACATCGCGTCCGGAATTGTTTTTCGGGAAAGCTATACAATCGCGAATACTGTCGAGACCGGCCATGATGCTTACCCAACGGTCTAAGCCGTAGGCCAAACCTGCGTGAGGAGGCGCTCCGTATTTGAATGCACGCATTAAGAAACCGAATTGTTGCTGAGCACGTTCTTCGGTGAATCCAAGTATCTTAAACATCTTATCCTGCAACTTGCTGTCGTGGATACGAACGCTGCCTCCACCTACTTCTATGCCGTTGCATACCATATCGTAGGCAATGGCACGAACCTTTTCGGGATGTGTATCAAGCAAAGGTACATCGTCAAGATTAGGGCAAGTGAACGGGTGGTGTGTGGCCATAAGGCGATTCTCTTCGTCGCTCCACTCGAACAGAGGGAAATCGACAACCCACAACAAGGCGAATTTGTTTTTGTCGCGCAAACCTAAATCATCGGCAACTTTCAAGCGTAGTTCACATAATTGCTTACGTGTTTTCATTGCATCGTTACCGCTTAATATAAGAATCAAGTCACCGGGTTTGGCACCGAATTTGGCTTTTATCTTTTGCAGCGTATCCTGGGTGTAGAATTTATCTATGCTTGACTTTACATTACCGTCTTCCTGAATGCGCGCATAAACCATTCCCTTGGCACCTATCTGCGGCTTCTTTACAAAGTCGGTCAAAGCATCCAACTGTTTGCGGGTGTATGTGGCAGCACCTTCAACACAGATACCGCCGATATATTTTGCATCGTCGAACACACTGAAGCCGAAGCCTTGCAGTACGTCCATCAATTCAACAAACTCCATACCGAAACGCATATCCGGTTTGTCGCTACCGAAACGAGTCATGGCTTCAATCCAAGGCATGCGGATAAACGGCTTGTCAATATCTACACCGCGAATAACCTTAAACAAGTGCTTTGCCATGCCTTCGAAGATATTCAATACGTCCTCCTGTTCCACAAAACTCATCTCGCAATCAATTTGCGTGAACTCAGGTTGGCGGTCGGCACGCAGATCTTCATCGCGGAAGCATTTTACTATTTGGAAGTAGCGGTCGAAACCTGCTACCATTAATAATTGTTTCAGTGTTTGCGGCGATTGAGGCAGGGCATAAAACTGTCCGGGATTCATGCGTGAAGGTACAACAAAGTCACGTGCGCCTTCAGGTGTGGAACCTATTAACATCGGTGTTTCCACTTCCAGAAAGCCGAGATTGTCAAGATATTTCCTTATTTCGGTAGTCATGTGATGGCGTAGTTCCAAATTCTTGCGCACGCATGAACGTCGTAAATCGAGATAGCGATATTTCATACGCAGGTCGTCACCTCCATCGGTATTATCTTCAATAGTAAAAGGAGGAACATCTGATGTGCTGAGTATTGTAAGTTTGTCGGCAATTATTTCTATGTCACCCGTAGGTATTGCGTTGTTTTTTGAAGAGCGTTCGCTAACCGTGCCAATAACCTGTATACAAAATTCACGCCCTAACTTGTTTGCATCCTCACAAAGAGCAGTGTTGACACTTTCATTGAAAACCAACTGCGTAATGCCATAGCGATCACGTAGATCAATGAACGTCATTCCGCCCATCTTGCGCAAACGTTGAACCCATCCCGCTAAAGTCACCTTTTTATTTACATCAGAGAGTCTTAGTTCTCCACACGTATGTGTTCTATACATAATAAAAATTGTTTGTTTTTTATAAACCGGAGACAAAAGTAGTAAATAATTTGTACGCCTCAAACTAATCATATAATTTTGCGTAAATTAATTGGATTATATGAAGAAAATGATATTTATTATGCTCGGTGTTTTTGCCAGTTGTGGCATATATGCCCAGGATGTTATTGCTAAAGGAGACAATGTGATTAGCGGCGGTGTAGGTGCAGGTCAAGGTTTCCCTATAGCGGAGCTTTCGTACGAGTACTGCATGGTGGACAATATCTTCGGAGATAACAACGGAGCATACGGTTTGGGTGCATATACATGTTACAATGAACATAACGACCATAAAAACCTTACACTGGGATGTAAGGAGTATCTTCATTACCAATTCGTTGATGATTTGGATACTTACGGCACATTGATGCTCGGTTTGAAGCTTCCGGTAGACAGATCATTTTCTCATACGAAGTTTCAGGGAAGTATAGGTGTAGGTGCACGGTATTATTTTTCACCCGGGGTAGCGTGGTATGGAGAAGTCGGTTACGGCGTTTGCAATCTCAGTGTTGGCGTAAGTTTCAAGTTCTGACGCACGTGCTTTTTGTAACAAGCTATTAGTTGTAGCCTACAATACGGTATATTATGCGGCCTATCCATTCATTTATGATGCGTTCCCATTTTATTGCAGCCTCCCATTTGGGATAAAAGTCGAGATGGCAGTAATGCGCAGGACTGTCGAATTGTCCTACAGGGTAATAATCAAGCGGCATTCCCACTTTTGCAAAGCATCTGAGTGTACGCGGCATGTGTATGGCCGATGTAATCAGCAGGCAATCGCTGTTGCGGATATGCATCGTGTCTACAATTTGTTTGCAGTATGTGGCATTTTGACGTGTGTTCAATGCCTGTTGTTCCAAGATAAACACAGAGCGTGGAACACCTAAACTTTCCATATAATTTAAGAATAAACCTGCCGTTGAGTAGCCTTCACTGTCAATGTTTGAAGAGCAGTCACCGGAAATAACGATACGTTGCACATGTCCTCCCCGCCATAATCTTACAGCTTCCCAAAGACGGTCGGTAAATTCGGAATATTTCATCATTCCGTTTCTATTGTCCATTTCGGCAAAACCTCCCATTACCAATGCCGCTTTATAAGGCTTTTTCATATTCATGTGCGGTGCATTCACGCTTTTTGTAGCTTGCCTTCCAGCCCAATCGGCAAGCGGCATATCCGTGAATATCAAGAATATTGCAATGGCCGCAATAAAGCAACCTCTTCGCAACTTTTTCTTCTTAGTAACGAAGGCTACAATAAAAAGTATCGTCATCCATGTGAGCGGAGCGATGATGATGAAGTCTAAAAACTTGGATATTTCAAAAAACATTCTTTCAACTTTATGTTAGGTGCGGCAAAGTTACGAAAAAAACTTTATGCCACATTGAAAGAAATGACAAAACGGCTTCCTTTACCTATTTCACTTTCTACTTTGATGTTTCCTCCATGTGCTTCGACAAAGTCTTTGGATATGGCCAATCCCAAGCCGCTTCCCTGAACTTTTGTACCTGGAACTCTGAAATATCTGTCAAATATGGTTTTATGGTAACGCTGATCTATTCCCTTACCGAAATCCTGCACGTATATTTCTACGGTGTTTTTTACTTGTTGCGCACCTATAATAATCCTTGAATTCTCAGGTGAATAGTGTATGGCATTGGAAAGCAAGTTGGTAACTACCCATGCTATTTTTTCACTGTCAACAAATAGTTTCGGCATTTTTTCTGTTGGGTATTCAACTTCAATGTTGCATCTGAATCTTTCTGCCAATACCCTTGTGGCATTTATAGCATAATTTATAAGTTCGATAGGTTTGGTAATTTGAGGACTGAGTTGCAATGCTCCGGTTTCAACCTGAGTCATCTTTAGTAGCTCTCCGGAAATATTCAGTAACCTTTCGCTGTTTTCCTTGATGCCTTGTGCCAATTGCTTTTGTTCGTCATTTATGTCGCCTATGCGTTTGTCTTCAAGTAGCTTCAGGCTCATCAATATTGCTGAGATAGGAGTCTTCAACTCATGCGATATAATTGATATGAAGTTGGTTTTTGCATTATCCAATACTTTGAATTTGGTTATGTCGGCCAACATGATGACCGTACCTGAATTTTCGGCAAGTTGCAGGTAATGCACTTCAAAATAGCATTCCTTATTATCCGAATATATTTTCAGCGGTGTAGCATTCTTATCATCTTCTTCAGTCATTTCAAGTCCGCGAATAAGTCTTCGCAACAAGTCATTGGTTAATGACAAGTCAAGAGCTGAATTGTGGATAAGTTTTTCTTTAGGCACATTAATGATTTGTATAAGAGAATTGTTTGCAAACAGAATAGTCTTATTGTTATCCAAACCTAAAATCGGTTCGCCTATGGCATTGATGACCGTTTCAAGGTATTGTTTAGTGGAAATGATTTTAGCCATGCTGCTTTGCTGGAACAGCGATAGTTCATGCGCCATGTTATTAAATGATATGGCAACAGACGTGAATTCAGAATTGGATTTATAATTCAAACGCTTGTCATAGTTGTGGTTCGATATTTCTGAAATTCCGTCAATCAAATTAGTAACGGGCTTTATCAGTGATTTCATAAAATAAAACAGCATAAACAGCGCTATCACACAGCTTAAGATAACCAATACGATAGTCAATACGAAGCGTGATTTGGCTTCATGAATTGCACTGGTCGACTTGGTGTATATGGCAGTGGTATTAAGCTGCGTAATTTTGTCAATCGTTTCGTTCAGCAATATCATGTTCTTCTCCGAAGAATTTTTACGAAACATATTAAACTGATTTTCCAATTTTAAGGTGTAAGATTTCTCTTCCTTTTCAGTAACATTTTGCTTTTGCAGTTTTAAGTTCTTAGCAAATTCATTGCCGGCAGAAATGCTATCTTTATCATAATTGTCAATTGCAAAGTGCATATTTTGCGTGTATTGCAATGATTTGTAATTATCTTTCAGTATATTTTCGGTGTTAGCCTTAAACCTTTGATTGGAATATATTGTGAAATATCCCAACAGCACGATGATAGCCAATAAAAAGACTATCAATATCGTTATTTTATTCTTCGTTTTCATTTTATGATAATAATATTATAAGATCGATGTTTAATCTTGAAAGAGAATTGAAAAGATATTTGTAGCGCACGGCAAAACATATCATGTTTCTTAGTCTTATTTTAGGCTTACCGATGCATACTGTGCTAATTTTATTGGAATTACAAACCTCTATTATGCCTTCCATTACGTTTGATGCATCGTATTGTATAACATTTGCTCCAAGCGTGGTGGCTAAATTAAGGTTATTTATTAAGTGCCGTTGTGCCGCAAGACTTATTTTATCATTTTGTTCCTCAGGCGTGCGCACATAAAGTATTGAAAATTTTGCATTGAATCTTGTAGACATTCTGACCACCTTACGGATTATCTTTCGTGAAGCTTTTTCATTGCTGCCTATGCAACCTAAGAAATGTTCGCGATGTATGGTGGGAACTTCAGTTTCAACCTTCTTTTCAACATGTACGGCTACCTCTTTCAGGGCCAATTCCCTTAGCTGAAGTATATGTTTTGTGGTAAAAAAATTGTTTAATGCAGCTTCTATTTGTTCCTGTTTATATATTTTCCCGTTTTTCAGGCGTTCGATCAAGTCCTCGGATGTCAAGTCGATGTTTACAATTTCATCGGCCATCTCCAATACGCTGTCTGGTACTCTTTCCGCTATTTCCACTCCGGTTATGCTTTTCACCTCGTGGTTGAGACTTTCGAGATGTTGGATATTTACGGCAGTTATAACATTTATTCCGGCATCCAGAATATCCAGCACATCCTGCCATCTTTTTTCGTTACGGCTTCCTTCCACATTGGTGTGCGCAAGTTCATCCACCATCACCACTTCAGGATGTTCGCGAAGAATGGCATCAATATCCATCTCTTCCAATTCCTTGCCTTTGTAAAATATCTTAGTCCTCGGAATAAGAGGAAGTCCTTCGGCAACTTTCTCAGTATCCGGCCTGCCGTGAGTTTCCAAATATCCGATGCGTGCATCTATCCCATTTATGATTAGTTCGTGCATCTCCTGAAGCATTCTGTAGGTCTTTCCCACACCGGCTATCATTCCGATGTAGATTTTTAGATTACCACGGCGTGATTTTCGTATTAAATTTAAAAATATGCCATTTTCCATAAGACTTTATTTTTAATTACAAAGATATTATTTCATTTCAGTATTAGAATCTTTTTTGCCGTTTTTTGAGTAGTTATCAATGGCAATATTCAGATTGAGAACATTTACTATAGGGCGACCTATTATTGGACGCTCGGTGTTGTCGTTCAAAATGCTCCTTATTGTTGCTTCGCTTAACCCGCGTGCCATGGCTACACGCTTTACCTGCACGTTTGCACCTTCAACGGAAATATCGGGGTCAAGTCCGCTACCGCTGGCTGTAACCATGTCGGACGGTACTTCATTACGGGTAAGGTACGGGTGGTCTTTTAAGAATTGGTCGGTACGTGCAGACACCTCTTTCAGGTATGCTTCGTTTGAAGGACCTTTATTGCTGCCACCGGACTTGCTGCTGTCGTAACCAACAGCTGAAGGACGACTCCAAAAATATGCCTTTGAAGTAAATTTTTGACCTATATTTGCAGCACCCACTGTTACGCCATTCTTTTTTACAACTGCAACTTCTCCGTGATTCGGGGTTGCTATTGCGGCAATTCCCCACAATACCAATACGTATCCGCAAAATAATATGATGCAGAATGCTATCGTAATTTTGATTGATGTATATAAACTTCTCATTTCTTTTAAAATATAGTGGCAATAATCAAGTCAATTAATTTTATTCCTATAAAAGGAGCTATCACTCCGCCCAAACCGTATATTATCAAGTTACGGCGAAGTAGGGCAGATGCTCCGATAGGTTTGTAAGCTACGCCTCTCAAGGCTAACGGTATCAATGCCGGTATTATCAACGCATTGAATATTATGGCCGACAAAATAGCCGATGCCGGTGAATGCAAGTGCATGATGTTCAATGTTTGCAGTGCCGGTATTGAAGTCATAAACAAGGCGGGAACGATAGCGAAGTATTTGGCAACGTCGTTTGCAATACTGAACGTGGTAAGTGTTCCGCGCGTCATAAGCAATTGTTTGCCTATTTCAACGATTTCGATAAGTTTTGTAGGGTCGTTATCCAAATCCACCATATTGCCAGCCTCTTTGGCAGCTTGCGTACCGCTATTCATTGCCACGCCAACATCTGCTTGAGCCAATGCAGGAGCATCGTTAGTACCGTCACCCATCATTGCTACGAGTTTGCCTTCAGTCTGTTCCTTACGTATATATTCCATCTTATCCTCAGGCTTTGCCTCTGCTATAAAATCGTCAACTCCGGCTTTATTAGCAATATATTTGGCTGTAAGTTCATTGTCACCTGTGACCATAACGGTTTTTACGCCCATCTTGTGCAATCTTGCAAAACGTTCGGTGATTCCGGTCTTGATAATGTCTTGCAACTCAATTACGCCAAGCACTTCCTTATCTTGAGCAATAACTAAAGGTGTACCTCCGTTTGAAGCTATTTTATTTGCTATATCTGTGGTTTGGCTAGGGTAGTTTTTATTGTCTGCTTCAACCAGTCTCTTTATTGTCTCGGAAGCACCTTTTATTATTGTTTCATCATTCCTGAATTTTATTCCCGAACATTTGGTTTGAGCTGTGAATTTAATCCATTCACAACCTATCAGTTTACTTTTGTCAGGAGAACATCCCTTTTGCTTGCACAGGTCAATGATAGATTTGCCTTCAGGCGTTTCATCGGCAAGTGAAGCATACATGCATGCCTCAATAAGTCTGTCGATGTTTTGTCCGTCAACAGGATACATCTCAGTAGCTTTTCTGTTACCGATAGTGATTGTGCCCGTCTTGTCCAAAAGAAGGGTATCCACATCACCTGCCGTTTCCACTGCTTTCCCGGATTTCGTTATTACGTTTGCCTGCAATGCCCTGTCCATTCCTGCAATTCCGATAGCTGACAACAGACTACCGATCGTTGTAGGAATAAGGCAGACGAAGAGTGATACGATAGCTGCTATTGAAATAACCGTGTGCGTATAGTCGGCAAACGGTATCAACGTGGTGCATACGATAATGAATACAAGGGTAAACCCTGCAAGAAGTATGGTCAATGCTATCTCATTAGGACTTTTTTGCCGTGATGCACCTTCAACAAGAGCAATCATTTTGTCGAGAAAACTTTCTCCCTGCAGAGCCGTTACTTTCACAACAATGTGGTCTGATAATACTTTAGTACCACCTGTTACCGATGTTTTATCACCGCCTGCTTCACGAATAACAGGAGCCGATTCTCCGGTTATCGCGCTTTCATCAATTGAAGCCAAACCTTCTATTATTTCGCCGTCAGATGGAATAATGTCTCCTGCCGAACATTCAAAAGTGTCTCCTTTTTTAAGTTCCGAACTGTTAACAGTCACTACTTTGCCGTCTACAACTTTATTGGCCGGAGTATCTTTTCTTGTTTTTCTCAGGCTTTCTGCTTGAGCTTTACCGCGTGCTTCAGCAATGGCTTCGGCGAAATTCCCGAAAATTAAGGTAAAAAACAGTATTATAAATACGGTGAGGTTATAAGCTAAAGAGCCTTGTCCCTTTAGCCCCAGCAAGACACCGATAGTGACTGCTCCGATGATAACGGTAGATATTTGTACCGTAAACATAATGGGATTGCGGAACATATCTTTCGGATTTAATTTTCTGAACGACTCCTTAAGAGCGCCAAAAAACTGTTTCTTGTTTATCAGTTTATTTTGTTTCATAATTTGTTTACTCTATATTGTTAGATATTCGGCAATAGGGCTAAGTGCCAAAGCCGGGAAGAATGCCAATGCTGCTATTATTATCACTACCACAAACGTCATTACCGCAAATGTAGCAGTATCGGTTTTGAGCGTTCCTGCGCTTTCAGGTACGTACTTCTTGTTGGCAAGTATTCCTGCAATGGCAACCTGTCCGATAATAGGTATATATCTTCCTAAGAGTATTGCTATGCCTGTGGATATATTCCAAAAAGCAGTATTACCGTTTAGCCCTGAAAACTCAGAGCCATTGTTGGCAGATGCCGAAGAAAATTCATAAATAATCTCGCTCAGTCCGTGGAATGACGGATTGTTAAGCCATATCGACGCCAATTCAGGTTTGGAAGAAATCAGATGGGCTGCTATTGCCGCGCCGGCTAGTATTACGAAAGGATGCAGCAAAGCAATGATAATAGCTATTTTCATTTCTCTAGCTTCAATCTTTTTCCCTAGGAATTCAGGCGTTCGTCCCACCATCAATCCGCTTATAAACACTGCAATTATGATGAAAATGTAATAATTCATGAAACCTACGCCTACGCCTCCGAACCAACAGTTGGTCTGCATATTGAACATCGCAAGCATTCCCGATATAGGTGTCAGGCTGTCGTGCATCCCGTTTACCGAACCATTTGATGTGGCTGTGGTAGTCATTGCCCATAATCCTGTGGCAGCAGAACCTATTCGCGTTTCCTTGCCTTCCATGCTGCCGTTGGGTTGCGATATGCCGATTTTGGCAATAGCTTTGTTTCCAGCCATTTCTTCATGCACGCTTACGCCAACGGTGAAAGCATATACAATGAACATGGTGGCAAAAATCATTAACGAGAATTTCCGCTTGCGTATATAAAATCCCAGTGCCCATATCAAGGCCATTGGTATAAGCATTATGGAAATACATTCAACGAGGTTGGTAAAATATGTAGGGTTTTCAAGAGGGTGGGTGGAGTTGCCTCCGTAGAAACCTCCTCCGTTTGTTCCCAATTGCTTGATTGCAACAATAGCGGCAACAGGTCCTTGCGGTATTACTTGCTCTTGTCCTTGCAACGTATGAACTGTTTGGTGCCCTGACATAGTCATCGGTGTTCCGTTAATGATTAATATTACAGCAACAACAAACGACAATGGTAGTAATATACGTGTGATTGAACGTACGAAAAGAACCCAAAAGTTACCTAATGTGGCGGTTGTCTTTTCCGACATCCCTTTTAGTATTGCTGCAAAGGCTGCCATACCTGTGGCGGCTGATGTGAATTGGAACAGCATTACCACAAATATCTGTGTGAAATATGTAGCTCCGCTTTCTCCACTGTAATGTTGCAGATTGCAGTTACCTATGAAACTTACGCAAGTGTTGAATGCCAAAGTAATGCTTTGGCCTAAGTTATGGTCGGGGTTCAGAGGCAGTCCACCTTGCAGCATCAATAGCACCATTCCCCATACGAACCAGAACAGGTTCAACATTAACATAACAGAGAGAAAACGCTTCCAATTCATTTGTTCGTTTGGATTTATCGAACAAACTTTGTACAGTTTTCTCTCAAATGGATCAAGAAAATCCAAGAACGTCTTTTCACCTTTATATACTTTCGCTATGTATTTGCCTAGTGGGTAGCTTAGAACTACGCATAGCACTACTTGCAAAATCGTATCAAATATTTCTTTATTCATGCCCGTTTAAAATTTTTCCGGTTTGATTAATACGTAAATCATGTAGCCAAATACGGCTATGCTGATAATAAAAAGTGCCAGATACATACTCTATTTGTTTTTTTTGTTAAACATTTATTCGTATGATACCAAATGTGTGCCATAAAACATACTTTGTTCATAATTAGGTATATACAAATATACAAAGAATTACGACCTTTCCAAAATGAAAGGGTATTTTATCATTTTGGTATAGATATAATTAATAATTTATGATATGATAATCCGCAAAGTCACCTATTCACATTAGATAGATTACTATTATAGATCCTATGTTTAAAATCACTGTTATAATTAGCCGATACCACCAATA
>Ga0210129_1000362_pt1 | contig 11327 bp, 13 predicted proteins | sample WestPond_Cattail_2_FD_185582 | JGI IMG/M metagenome (GOLD analysis project Ga0210129, IMG submission 185582) | Wetland microbial communities from the San Francisco Bay, California, USA, that impact long-term carbon sequestration -... | ecosystem: Environmental > Aquatic > Marine > Wetlands ... | reverse complement strand
GCCACCGCACCGATACCCGCGGCCAGCCAGACGACTGCGACCACCGTGGCCAAGTAAGCAGCCAGCTTGATACTGACCCAGCCCGCCAGCGCGTAGCCCAGCGCGGTCAAGCCGGCAATCAGGACAAAACGCCCGGCCTCGGATGGGGCAGGCAGTGCCAGGCGGGGCAAGGCGGGCACCCTGGCTTATGTAGCAGGGTCCATTTCGGCGCGCACTGACTCCAGTGCATCCTTGAGTGTTTCTTCGGACAGGCCGTTGAGCTGCTCGGCCAGCATTTCTGCCGCGTCGATAGTGTCGGTCTCGTCGGGCAGGCTGTCGGTATCGAGGTTGGCGACAAACACCGCCGCCGCACCCGTCACCTGCAACAGCTGGCGGCGTTCATTCATCAACATTTCGATTTCATTGCGCAACAAACGGATTTCATCTTCCTTCAGTGCGTGCGGACTCATGCTTGTCTCCGTGTTTTTTGGTCTGCTCAGCCAAACAGGGTTAGAACGCCCGTGTAGCCATATAAGCGGTTATGGGAAATTTCACCGTTGGCAAAGAACCCGACCAGTGGGAAATCTCCCAGGGTGTCGCGAATCAGTTCCAGTTCGCGATTCGGCGCGCCGAACATGTGCTGGCCGCGCCCCAGGCAAGAATAATACACGCCGCCCCGGATCGGTGCGTTCAGATGGGTTCCGATGGCCGAGAGCATCCGCAGCAGATCTTCTTCAGCGGCTTGCTGGTCACGGCGGCAGAACAGCAATTCATCCCCTGGCTCGACGTATTCGCCAACGGCAACCAGGTTATTTTGCGGATCGACACCCAGAATATTGCGCACCATATAGTCGCCGGTATCCGACCCCTGCACCGGCAGACCGACAAAAATAAAGCCTGCCGCGCGCCTCAGGTCGCGCGCCAGCACTTCGCCTATTTCTTCCTTCATCACCTCCAGCGCCGGGCGGTGGTCCAGGCTGCCGATGACATTCTTGTTGGCGGCCGTGATGCGGTGGCGCGGACCCAGCGGCGAGACGCCTTGCGTCAGCCGCGTCGCCAGCCTGACCCGCTCGCTGAACAGCACGCCGGACAGGCCGCCGTTTACCACGCCGTCGCTGATTTGCGCATTCTCGCCGCGCGAGCTCGACAGCCCGCCGACGACGAAACCGCTCGTCACATGCGCGGAGAGGCTCTCGATCAGTGCCTGGATGCGGTTATTCGCCGGGTCGCCATGGACAATGGCGAAATAGGCATCCGACGGCAGCGCATCGATGTCCTGCGGCGTGCGCAGCACCGGCAGCATGCTGAAATCGGTCTGAGCAAACTCGCCCAGCATCAGGGCCATCGCCGGTTCTTCCAGATATTCCACGCCGCTGGCACACACCCCTACCCCCACACTGCCCGTCCAGTGCACAACGCCGGTCGCGCGCTTGAAAAAAGCCAGAATCGCGTCGAGTTCGCCGGCGAAGGCATCGGCCACGTACAGAAACCCCAGCGTTGCCGACATCGGAATCGCGCCCAGCTGCGTCATGCAATCCTGCGCCGCCCGGGTCCAGTCGGCGTGCGTGGCATGGGCGAATTTGAACGGCGTGGTCATGGCTGTGGAGTGAGCATGGATGTCCACGATATTATGCGAAACTCGATTTCAGGGTTGCACCATGGCGGAAAATTCTGCGCTGTATCCTCCCATCACCCCCTACGCCAGCGGCATGCTGGACACGGGGAGCATCCACCGCATCTACTGGGAAACCTCCGGCAATCCGGAGGGGAGGCCGGTGCTGTTCGTTCACGGGGGTCCCGGCTCCGGAACCTCACCCAACCAGCGGTGCTTCTTCGACCCGGCACGTTATCGGATCATTCTCTTCGATCAGCGCGGCAGCGGCCGTTCCACCCCGCACGGCGAACTCGCCGACAACACCACGCCGCTCCTCATCGCGGACATGGAAGCCATGCGGCGCGAGCTTGGCATCGACCACTGGCTGGTATTCGGCGGCTCGTGGGGCTCGACCCTGGCACTCGCCTATGCCGAAGCGCACCCCGAGCGCTGCCGCGGTCTGGTGTTGCGCGGCATCTTCCTGTGCCGCAAGAGCGAGATCGACTGGTTTCTCTACGGCATCCGCGCCCTGTTCCCCGAGGCGCAGCGGCAGCTGGCGGAATTCATCCCGGAAGACGAACGCGGCGACCTGCTCAGCGCCTATCATCGTCGCCTGGTCGATCCCGATCCGGCGGTGCATCAGCCCGCCTCGTATCAGTGGGCGACGTTCGAGGCGTCGTGCTCGACCCTGCTGCCCAACCCTGACCTGGTTTCCGCCTTCGGCAGTGAACAGACCGCGTTATCCCTTTCCCGCATCGAGGCGCATTACTTCGTCAATGACATCTTCCTGCCCGACAACAGCCTGCTCGCCCACCTCGGTCGCATTCGCGCCATTCCGGCTGTGATCGTGCAGGGGCGTTACGACGCCGTCTGCCCCATCGTCTCGGCCGACGAACTGGCACGTGCCTGGCCCGAAGCACGCTATGTCATCGCGCCGGATGCCGGCCATTCTGCGTTCGAGCCAGGTATCGCCCGCGAACTGGTCGCTGCCTGCGACCGTTTTGCCCGCACCGGAGCGTTTGATTGATGGCGGCCCTGTCGCCCTACGTCTTCGATGCCAGCGCGGATAATTTCAACCGCCTGGTGCTGGAAAACTCGCACAAGGGCCCGGTACTGGTGCATTTCTGGACTCCCAAGGCGGGGCCCTGTTTCATCCTGATGCCGCGTTTGGTAAAACTTGCAGCCGAATACGGCGGCAAGTTCCTGCTGGTGATGCTGAATGCCGACGAGCTGCCCGAACTGTCACGGCGCTTCGGCGTGAACTCGGTGCCGACGGTGAAATTCTTCTGGCGCGGCGAGGTCGCCCACACCATTCACGGCGCCGATCCCGACAGCAGTTTCCGCGAAGTGCTCGACCGTTTCATCGCGGGCGACGCCAACCGCGCCCATGCGTTGGGCGTGGCCGCCTGGCAGTCGGGCAAGCCCGACCAGGCGCGCATGCTGCTCGCCAACGCGGCAATGGCCGAACCCGACAATCTCGCCATTCCGCGCGACCTCGCCAAACTGCTGTGGGCCGAAGGCGACGGCGAACAGGCACTGAAGCTGCTCGACAGCCTGCCACCCGAGGCACGAACCGCGCCCGAAATCGCCTCCCTTCATGCGCACATCCGTCTGGCGGAAAGCGCTCGCATGGCACCGCCACCGGCCGAACTGGAGGCACGCATCAGCCAAAATCCGGCCGATCTGGATGCCCATTACCAACGTGCAGCACTGCTGCTGGCGACGGACGATTTCGCCGGTGCGATGGAGGATCTGCTGTTCATCGCCCGCACTGATCGCAGTTACCGCCAGGATATCGGCCGCACCAGCCTGCTGGCGCTGTTCGACCTGCTGGGCAATGCGCATCCGCTGACCCGGCAATATCGCCCGATGCTATCCGAATCACTCCATTGAATTTCGATCATCCCGCTTTTGCCCCCTTCCGCGGTCTGATCGACACGCTGGGATTGATGCGTGCGCTGCCGTCTCTGGCTGCGCTCAACGACCTGGCCGCCAGGCGCGGCACGGTCCAGGCTCGTGGGCTGCCGCTGCGTTTTTTCGCCCCCGACGGCCGCCTGTCCGCACGCGATTACGAGACCCATATCCTGCGAACCGGCCAGGTCCCCACCCGCGCCGACACTTGGCACGACGTGCTGAATGCACTGGTATGGCTGCGCTTTCCGCGCTTCAAGGCCGCGCTGAATGCGGCCCATGGCAAAGCCATCGCCGTCGAGACCGACGCCAGGCGCGGCCGTCGCCGCGACGCGCTGACGGTGCTGGACGAGTCCGGCGTGTGGGTGATCAGTCGCGACCCGGCTTTGCCTCAATTGCTGGCCGAACGTGCCTGGCAGAAGCTGTTCTGGGATCGCCGTCATGAAGTCGAGGCTGCGATGCATTGTGTGGTGGTCGGTCATGCGCTGCTGGAAAAGATACTCGCGCCCTACCCGACGATGACCGGCAAATGCCTGATGCTGGTTTCCGAGTCGCTGGATCCCGACGCTGCTGTTGGGCTGGCCGTCCGTGCACTCGACGCGATCGACACACCGCGTCAACTCGCACCCTTGCCCATCCAGGGCATTCCAGGCTGGGACATGGCCAATGCGGATGCCGCGTATTACGCCAATCAGGAGGTTTTCCGCCCGGCGCGCAACGCGCCTTTATGAATGCCCGCACACCAGCCCGTACACGGGATCGTCCTTCGCGATCGGGTGCCACTGGGCCAGACGAGGCTGTACCGCCTGATAATTGATCATCGCGTCGTCATCGGAAAATACTGCGCGCGACAACAAGGCAATGCGTCGACCTCGGCAATCGATCATCTGCTTGACCAGCACCTCGCGCATCGGACGCATGCTGCCGGGGTCGGTCTGCCCACCGCGCAGTGTGTGCCGTTCACGAAAGCCGACATGACTGGGGCTGGTCTGAATGCTGGAAAGGTCGATTGCGATCACTTCTGCCGGCGTATCCCTGACTACCTGCCATGGCCCATTCGCCCAAGCCGGCATAGCCATCACGCACGCTATCAGACCGAACAGGGCGTGCATCAGTCTGCAGTTGCCGGCAACTCGCCCCCGGCCACCCACGCCTGCGCCATGTCGAGATCATCGAACAGGTGAATATCCGCCGACATGAACAGGCGGTTGACCCACATACTCCAGGCTACCCACTGATCGCCGGTCAGGATCGCGATGCGGTCGAAATCGTTTTTGTGTTCGCGTGAAAATTTAAGTTCTTCCCACGCCACGTCGACGCTATACGACAACATGTCCCGCAGATCGAACAGCACGCTGACCGCACCCTGAAACTGGACGCCGTAGGCCACCGCCTGTTCGAACTCGCGGTAATCATCGAGTGTGAATTGACCCATGACGGTTACCGCAATCTGGTTGCCATTCGTGTCGAGTTTGATCATGGAATTCTCCTTTTATTTAAGTTCCCACTATAGTGAATCGGAACGTGAAGGCACGGATGCCCGCACCGCCAGAATACCTGCCAGCGCCACCACCAGCATGCCCATCCAGGCCACAAGCGGCAGTCGTTCCCCGAATAGCACTACACCATATACTGCCGAAAATCCCACCGTAGTGTAGGCCAGCGCGCCCACGGTGAGCGTACGGCCCCGGTGATAGGCGCGCGTCAGCGCCAGTTGCGCCAGCGTGGCGGTCACGCCGATGCCGGCCAGCCACGGCCAGTCACTGGCCTGCGGGCGATGAAATCCGGCCACCGCCATCCACGCGCCACCGCCCACGGTCGCCAGCAAAGTGAAATAAAACACCACCCGCCACTCGGGTTCGCCCAGCCTGCCCAGTTGTTTGACATTGACGTAGGCGACCGCCGCCAGCATGCCGGACACCAGCCCGGCCAGCGCAGGCAGCCAGGCCTGGCCCTGCACTTGCGGGCGCAGCAGCAGCACGATGCCGATGAACCCCAGCAGCACCGCGCTGATCAGGCCGCGCCCGTGATGCTCGTGCAACCACCACGCAGACAACGCGGCCAGGAAAAGGGGCGCGGTGTAATTGAGGGTGACCGCCGTCGCCAGCGGCAGCCGGGCCAGCGCATAGAAGAACAGCACCAGCGCGGCGAAGCCGGACAACCCCCGCCAGAAATGAGACCGCCAGTGCTGTGTGGCCAGCGGCGTCAGCAGACGGCGATGATGGATGGCGATCACCCCCCAGATGGCAACAAGACCGAACGCCGAACGATAAAACACCAGTTCAGCAGGGGAAAAGGTGCTGGAGGCATGCTTCACCAGCACGCTCATCAGTGCAAAGAGCGCCGCCGCCACCAGCATCCAGCTCGATTTCATGGGCGACCAATCATCACGAACGGGCGAAAAAAAACGGGCGGAGTCGACCGCCCGCTAAAGGTTCTCAAACAGCTCACTTGAGATGCGGCTCAAGTTCGCGCCGCAGAAAAGCATGGAAATGCATCATGCCGTCTTCCAGTGGCGACTGATACGGTCCGGTCTCGCTGATTCCCTGCTGATACAGCGCACGCCGTCCACGGTGCATGCGCTCGCAGATGTCCTCGTCTTCCAGCGCGGTCTCGTGATACGCCGCCTGCTCGGCCTCGATGAAAGCACGTTCGAACAGCGCAATGTCCTCGGGGTAGTAGAACTCGACCACGTTGCTGCACGATTCGACACCGGTCGGAATGATCGACGACACCACCAGCACGTGCGGGTACCATTCGACCATCAGGCCAGGATAATAGGTCAGCCAGATCGATCCATGCGCGGGTGTCCTGCCCTGCTGATAGGCCAGTACCTGCTCGTGCCATTTCTGGTAAACCGGCGAACCGGCCTTGGACAGGCCACGGTTCACCCCCACGGTCTGCACCGACCACCAGTCGCCGTATTCCCATGTCAGGTCGTCGCAGGTGACGAAATGGCCAAGGCCGGGGTGATACGGCGCGACGTGGTAGTCCTCCAGATACACCTCGATGAAGGTCTTCCAGTTGCAGGCGTAATGCGTGACCTGCACACGGTCGAGCATGAAGCCGGTGAAGTCCAGTTCGCGCGCCGCCCGCATGCCGGCCAGATCGGCCCTGACGTCGCGTTCACCGGCGAACAGCAGGCCCTGCCAGTTCTGCAGGCCGGTACGCTTGAGGTTGAGGCAGGGATTGCCGGGAAATTCCGGTGCGCCCATCAGCTTGCCCTGGCTGTCGTAGGTCCAGCGATGGATCGGGCAGACGATATTGCTCGATGGCAGCTTGCCGCGCCCTTGCAGCATCAGCGCCTGGCGGTGGCGGCAGACGTTGGACAGCAGGTCGATGCCCGACCCGCTGTTGACCAGCATTTTCGCGCCGTCGAACATTTCCAGCGCGTGATAGTCGCCCGCTTCGGGCACCATCAACTGATGGCCCGCATAGCCGGGTCCGTGCTTGAACAAATGCTTGAGCTCCAGCGCGTAGATGGCTGGATCGAAGTACCAGGAAACTGGCAACTGAGGCGAAGTTAGCGACAAGGCGCTGGATTCGGCGAGATCGCTCATGGCGTACCCTACTCAAAACCAAGCCCCCTCCAGCAATGGCACTGGAGCGGCAAGTAAATGACCCACCGGATTTAGAGCGTGGTTGTTGACGCTTTAGCGTCTTTAGAGCGTGGTTGTTGCTGACTTGTCAGCTTTACAACCACGGCCTCCCCCTTGCGGGGACAACCACGGCCTACCCCGCCCCCCAAGGGTTCGGGTACGGATGAAACCCTGACAACCATGCAGGGAAGGGGCGAAATGTTAGCACAGCACGCCGAATGAGGGAGACGGCCCTATGCTGAATTTGTTAAAGTAGCGAGCTTTGTTTCTGCCGGCTTCGATTTATGGCCAAATCCCGCGCCACCCCTCCCAAGGATTACGAGTCTGCACTGGCCGAACTGGAAGCCATTGTGGGTGAAATGGAATCAGGCCAGATGCCGCTGGAGGCCTCGCTGACAGCCTACAAGCGTGGCGCCGAGTTGCTGCAATACTGTCGCCAGCAACTGACCGCTGCAGAACAACAGGTGAAGATTCTGGAAAATGGCGCCTTGCAGCCTTTCAAGGCCGAAGACACCGATGACTGATTTTGCCGCATGGACCCAGACATGCCAGGCCCGCATGGAAACCGTGCTTGCAGAGAAGCTGCCTCCTGCCGACATCGCCCCGCAGCGCCTGCATGAGGCGATGCGCTACGCCGTGCTGGGCGGCGGCAAGCGGGTTCGGCCGCTGCTGTCATTTGCGGCCGGTGAGGTCACGGGTGCCGACGTCGGTCGCGTGCAGCTGGCGGCTGCAGCGGCTGAACTGATCCATGCCTATTCGCTGGTGCACGACGATATGCCAGCCATGGACGATGATGCGTTGCGGCGCGGCAAGCCAACGGTGCACGTGGAATTCGACGAAGCCACCGCGTTGCTGGTGGGCGACGCACTGCAGTCGCTGGCGTTCGACATCCTCGCCGCACAGCCGCTGGCAGACGATGCACACACCCAGCTCAGGATGGTGAGGTTGCTGGCGCAGGCTGCCGGCTCGCGCGGCATGGCCGGTGGCCAGGCAATCGATCTGGCCAGCGTGGGCAAGTCGCTCAATCTGACGGAACTCGAATTCATGCACATCCACAAGACCGGCGCGCTGATCCGCGCCTCGGTGCTGCTGGGTGCGCAGTGCGGCACGCTGGACGAAGCGACTGAAGCCGCGCTCGACCATTACGCCAAGTGCATCGGCCTGGCCTTCCAGGTCGTGGACGACGTGCTCGACGCCGAAGCGCCCACCGCCACGCTGGGCAAGACCGCCGGCAAGGATGCTGCCGACAACAAACCGACCTATGTCAGCCTGCTCGGCACGGCGCGCGCCCGCGAACTGGCGCGGGAACTGCGCGGAGAAGCGCACACCGCGCTGGCCGGCCTTGGTGCGACCGCCGAGCGGCTGCGCCAGCTGGCTGATTTTGTCGTCGAGCGGACCTTCTGACATGACCCACCGCCTGCTTGAAACTATTCACTCGCCGACGGATCTGCGCATCCTGGCTCCCGGCGACCTGCCGCAACTCGCGGCCGAGTTGCGCGAATTTCTGGTCAATTCTGTCGCCCAGACCGGCGGCCATCTGGCTTCCAATCTCGGCGCCGTCGAACTCACGATCGCCCTGCATTATGTGTTCGATACGCCGGACGACCGCATCGTGTGGGATGTCGGCCACCAGACCTATATCCACAAGATCCTGACCGGCCGCCGCGAAGCAATGGCCCACCTGCGTCAGGCAGGCGGCATCGCAGGATTTCCGCGTCGCGCGGAAAGCGAATTCGACGCCTTCGGGGTTGGCCATTCCAGCACCTCGATTTCGGCCGCGCTCGGCATGGCCGAAGCCTTTCACCAGTTGGGCTCCGGCCAGCGTGCCGTGGCGGTCATTGGCGACGGCGCAATGACCGCCGGCATGGCGTTCGAAGCGCTGAACAATGCCGGTGCCACCAACCTGCCCTTGCTGGTGGTGCTGAACGACAATGACATGTCGATTTCGCCCAACGTCGGCGCACTCAATAATTATCTGGCCCGGCTGATGTCTGGACGCTTTTACGCGGCCGCCCGGCGCGCGGGCGAGAAGGTGTTGTCCGCAGTGCCACCGATCAAGGAACTGGCCAAACGCGCAGAGGAACACATGAAGGGCATGGTGACGCCCGGCACGCTGTTCGAGGAATTCGGTTTCAACTACATCGGTCCGGTCGACGGCCACGACATCGACGTGCTGCTGGATACGCTGGGCAATATCAAGCAGTTGAGCGGCCCGCAGTTCCTGCATGTGGTCACTCGCAAAGGTAAAGGCTACGCACCTGCCGAAGCCAATCCCTGCCTGTATCACGGCGTGTCGCGTTTCGACCCGGCGTCAGGCATCAGCGAAAAATCGGCGGGCAAACCCTCCTACACCCAGATCTTCGGCGACTGGCTGTGCGACATGGCGGCGGCCGACACCCGGCTGGTCGGCATCACTCCTGCAATGCGCGAAGGATCCGGACTGGTGCGTTTTTCCAAGGAATTCCCGAAACGCTATTTTGACGTCGGCATCGCCGAACAGCACGCCCTGACCTTCGCTGCCGGCCTCGCCTGCGAAGGGGTCAAACCGGTGGTGGCGATTTATTCGACCTTCCTGCAGCGTGCCTACGACCAGTTGATTCACGACATCGCGCTGCAGAACCTGCCGGTCATGCTGGCAATTGACCGTGCCGGGCTGGTCGGCGCCGACGGCCCCACCCATGCCGGCAGTTTCGATCTCTCCTATCTGCGATGCGTCCCCAACATGCTGATCGTCGCACCGTCGGATGAAAACGAGTGTCGCCGCCTGCTGACCACGGCATTCATGCATGTCGGCCCGTCAGCGGTGCGCTATCCACGGGGTGGCGGCGTGGGTGCGGTGATCGAGCCCGGCCTTGAGCCCCTTGAGATCGGCAAGGCGGTATTGCGGCGCAGCGGCCGGGAGGTTGCCCTCATCGCTTTTGGCAGCCTGGTTGCGCCAGCGCTGGTGGCAGCCGAGGCGCTCGACGCCAGCGTGGCGGACATGCGCTTTGTGAAGCCGCTGGACCTGAATTTGCTGCGCGAACTGGCGCAAAGTCATCGACTGCTGGTCACACTGGAAGAAAACGTGGTATCGGGCGGTGCCGGTGCAGGCGTGGCCGAGGCGCTGTCCGCGCTCGGCATGTCGATCCCCATTCTGCATCTGGGCCTGCCCGACACCTTCATCGAGCATGGCGATCCGGGCAGGATGCTTGCTGATTGCGGGCTGGATGCCGCTGGAATCGAGCATGCAGTCCGCCAGTGGATGATCCCTCACCCACACTAGGGGAATCAGACTTTCTGCAGGCCAGAGCCCGCAGAAAGCCCCTATGCCCGAGTAGTTTACTCAAGTATTATTGCAGTTTATACTGAGTCTAAATTGCATCATCACAGGAGCCAGCCATGAACCAGATTTGCGACACCGTATGCATGCCGGACGTGCAAAGCTCGGTCGATACACGGCAAATCGCCATCAACAAGGTCGGCATCAAGAGCATTCGCCACCCGGTTCGCGTAGCGGACAAGAGCGACGGCGTCCAGCACACCATCGCCAACTTCAACATGTACGTGTACCTGCCCCACAATTTCAAGGGCACTCACATGTCGCGCTTCATTGAAATTCTCAATACGCGCGAGCGCGAGATTTCGGTCGAGAACTTCGAAGGCATGCTGCGCCAGATGGTTGAACGCCTGGAAGCCGAATCAGGCTACATCGAAATGACCTTCCCCTACTTCATCAACAAATCCGCGCCTATCTCCGGGGTGCAAAGCCTGCTGGATTACGAAGTGACTTTCATCGGCGCCATCGAAAAGGGGCAGTTCACCCACACCACCAAGGTGCTGGTGCCAGTGACCAGCCTGTGCCCGTGTTCGAAGAAAATTTCCGACTACGGCGCGCACAACCAGCGTTCCCATGTCACCGTCACTGCGAGAACCAACGGTTTCCTGTGGATCGAGGACCTGGTGCGCAAGGTGGAGGACCAGGCCTCGTGCGAACTCTTCGGCCTGCTGAAGCGTCCCGACGAGAAATATGTCACTGAACGCGCCTACGACAATCCAAAATTCGTCGAGGACATCGTGCGCGATGTTGCCGCCGCCATGAACGCCGAACCGCTGATCGACGCCTATGTGGTGGAGGCGGAAAACTTCGAGTCGATCCACAACCATAGCGCCTATGCGTTGATCGAGCGCGACAAATCCAAGAAGTAAGTCCGTCGGCATCCCGAAAAAACAAGGCCTGCAAACACAGGCCTTGTCGCATTTAGTCA
>Ga0210129_1000360_pt1 | contig 11393 bp, 9 predicted proteins | sample WestPond_Cattail_2_FD_185582 | JGI IMG/M metagenome (GOLD analysis project Ga0210129, IMG submission 185582) | Wetland microbial communities from the San Francisco Bay, California, USA, that impact long-term carbon sequestration -... | ecosystem: Environmental > Aquatic > Marine > Wetlands ... | reverse complement strand
CGATCCCTGTCGCATCGACCCTGGCAACGATAACATCATTCATTACTAACGCTAGCTGGCTATTGGTACCATCCCAATAGAGGCCGTATGACTTGCCGTAGTAGGGACGACCAAGCGAAATCTGCTTATATCGAGATGGATCGAGCTGCGTCATGAAGATCTCCTGCCGCTAGCGGTCTGCTGCTTATTCCGTGTAACCAACTTCCCAAAGGGTCAGATTGATTGTGTCTGTCGCGTAGTCGGACGACTCCACGAAATGCACGAACGGGATCACCGAGATACCAGAAGTAAGAGTTACGGCGGCCGTAACCGTGGGCGCTGCACCGTCGATGGTATAGGTAACCACCCCGGCGCTACTAACCTTGACACAATATTTATGCGAAGATGCATCGGCAGCGGTCTGGGTGGTATCAGTGGTAACGATACCGGCACCTGCTAGTTCCGTAGATATATTGATTGTGCCCGCATCTGGGCCAATAGTTGCATAAGTGGTGTAGTTGGCAAAAACGGCGTTCATCGCCTCGACTAAGCGGAAGCCAACGCGCAATATGGTTTGTCCGCTCACATCGTTCTGCGCGACCGTAGAGCAGAAGTAAAAGGCCGGATCAGTACCGACCACAAAGGGTCTGCCGCTACCACCTAGCACGCCACCAAAAACCTCAAGACCGTCGGACGTGGCCAGATCACCGACGATGTTTAGGCCGGTGGTCGAAGTGATGGGGAAAAGTGTTTCGGTAACAACCGCCGCCCACATTAGGCGCACGCCGGATGCGAAAGTCATAATGACCGGAACCGTAGTGGTGGCACCTGCCGAGGTGAGTCCGGTGCCCCAGGCAAGCTGGCTCATGCCCTTGTTAGCTCCATACGCAAAGGTCTCGCGATAGGAAGGACCGATTACCGCACCACTGGTGCCGTTATTAATAGCGACCAATCCCTTGCTGTTCGTCTCTTGATAGATCCCGTCACTACGGCCGTAGTACCCTCCAGCCTTGACGTACTGCGATGGGTTTACTTGGGTTTTACCCGCCAGTGCCGTAGCTCCAGCAGTAAGGATAGCAGCAACAATCAAAAATCGACGCATTTGAGTCTCCGTTTTTAAGGGCTTGCAAGCCTAGGAAAATATTGGTACCATACAATACAATACACTACAAGCCATGTGATATGGTGTGTGGTGAAACGGCGCGATGCCGAGAGGTTTGCATGCGGACAATTGAGCAGATCTTATCAAAAGAGCCCGTAAATACTGAGACTGCGGCCAGTGGTATCACCGGCGCGCAGGATCAACCACAGGCACAGGCACCTACTGATGGCGAGAAGCCGTTAGAAGCAAAGCCAGTGCAAGCGCCATCAATAGAGGCAAAGCCTGACAAGGTTGTTACAGCACAAGCCGCAGAGGCACCAGAAGGTGAAGATGAAGCGGTACCCGACGATCTTGGTGGCCTAAAACGAGCACTTGCTGCCGCGAGAGGCGACAAGCGCAAGGCTCGCAAGCTCAATCATGAGATTGAGCAGAGGGTGCATGAAACCGAGAGGCAGTTAGCCGAGTACAAGGGCCGCGAAGCAGCCTACGAGAGGATGCGACAGCAGTCGGCAATGGCTCAATCTAGGCCGGAGCCAGAAAAGCCTAAACCGGTTGATTTGACCGATGATGATTTGTATCAGCATGGATCAGCTCCGATTAAGGCATATATCGAGCGACGGGTATTAGAAGCGCAGGCAGATTATACGTCGCGAGTGCAGGAGAGTGAAACTAGGTTTCAGCGGCTAAGTAAAGCGTTGGCGCGCCAGCGTCATAGTGATTATGATGCGACTGTCAACGTGTTCCTGCCGACTGCCGATGTTGTCCAAAAAGTATTAAACTCGGATGATCCGGCAGAGCAACTTTACCAATATGCAAAGACGTTCAATGAATTAAAGGACGTCAATACTATCGAAGACTACAACGCGAAGATTGAGGCAGCGCTTCGTACTAAGATCGAGGCCGAGATGGCCGCAAAGTATCAGCCTGCTCCTTCGCATCAAGCAGTACCTAAATCACCCATACCGCAATCCCTGGCCGGTGCTCGTGGAAACGGGATCGGCAAACCAGCAGGCTGGGCGGGTCCAAGGACCATAAAAGAGATCTTGAACGCCCCCTAGCCCATCAGGAGTTTGTTATGCCAGATACACAAGTTGATAGCGACCTTAATGTGGAAGAGTGGGCGGACACTGAATTTGAGTATGTCCGAGAGAGTCCTCTAAGTATTCTGATGGGCACCGATGAGAGCTCGGTGATCCAAATAAAGGAAGACCTCACTAAAGAGGCGGGAGACCAGATCACGTTCGGTTTGGTAAACCGCCTTACCGGCACTGGAGTTGTGGACGATAATATGCTCGAAGGCAACGAAGAGGCTCTGGGTAACAGGGGTTGCAAGGTTACTGTTCATCAACTTCGGCATGGTGTTGTGGTCGGTGCTTTTGAGAAGATTAAGACTAAGATCGATCTCTTGAACGCCGCCAGGACCATGCTGAAAATATGGAATAAAGAGCAGCTTAGAAACTTGTTTCTCGCTCGTTTGCTTTCACCGTGCACTGACGGTTTGACTACTTACGCGGCCGCAACCGAAGTGCAGAAAGATGCCTGGTGCGCGGCGAACAACCCCGATACTGGCAATGAGCGTATTTTGTTTGGCGCAGCGAAAAGCAATTACTCGGGCGACCACTCGGCGGATCTAGCCAAGATCGATGGCACTGCGGATGATGCGCATCAGAGCATTATCCGGCTATTGAAGCGGTTAGCGCAGTCTGCTTCACCGCATATCCGCCCCGTACTTGTGCCTGGCAGCAAGGAGTCGGTTGGTGGTGAACGTTTTTATGCTCTCATGGGCTCTTTGCCTTATCGAGATCTCCAGGCCAATTTTGAGACAGTGCTCTCAAACGCTGATGTACGCGGCGAAAAGAATCTGATCTTCACGGGAGACCGTATGAAGATCGGGAACGTCATTTGTCTCGAAGTTCCAGAGATGGATAACACTCCGGCCAATGGCGGATGCTTGTTGGAGAACGTTGGAGACAGCGCGACTACTGAGGTTGAACCGATTTTCTTGGTCGGAGCTCAAGCTCTCTTGCTCGCATGGGCAGCGCATATGAGTGTTAAGACTGACGATTGGGATTACCAGAACCGTCGCGGTGTAGCGGTTGCAGAGATCCGCGAATGCCGCAAAGCCACATATAATAGTTATCAGCACGGTTTAGTTACTGGCTACGTTTCAGCAGTAGGTGATTAGTAACAGTGTGGCAATAGCTGCGTATTACTCCTTTTACGCAGCTATTGCCCTACCACATGGAGTTATTACATGCCATCGATAAGAGATCGCGATGAGGGATATGCACGTCGCAGGGATCGTCTCGCCATGCTCAAAAAAGGCCCGGGGACCTTTATCTACAATGGCAACGCCAAAGATGTAGAGTCAGTACCGACTCCCAAACTAACAGGCAGAGATACTCCCGCTCTTGATGATGGTGGGATGCCCATTCTAGATGCTGCTGGCAGGCAAGTATTCCAACCTGCTGGCAGGCATGCGTTGAATGAAGATGGGTCCGTGATCCTGGGCGGAGTTCCCAAGCTCATCCACCATCCTATCGAAGTATTCAAGATCCGTGGATATGAATTTTCAAGTGGAAAACCCACAAATGTTAATGACGCCTCTCTCGCTTTAAAATTGCGCGGCATGGATTGCTTTGAAGAGGTAGAACCGGGAGCCAGGGCCAAGAATGATGTTGAGACTACCAATGAAGACGACGGCCCAACAAGGTCAGAGATGATGAGTATGGCTTCGGCGAAGGGCCTGAAGCCCGAGCGCACAGCGACCAAGGCTGATTTACAGGCCATGCTCAAAGCAGCCGAGGCGTAAGAAGGGTGTCCCGTGGCAGACTTAACCGCTGTTGAGATCCGCGATCGGGTACTGGAGCATCTAGGGCAAAAGGCGGCATCGCAAGCCGCATCAGCAGAGGATGCTGTGCTCGTTGATGAGGCAATTATAGCCGCTCATGCCAAGTTGCGCGGTCGCGGATTAGCACCCTTCTCAATGAGCGCAATACCGCCATGGGCGCAAGTGCCTTTTCGTGATTATGTAGCGGGGGATGTTGGGGGATGTTTCGGTCTTGGTGACTCGACTAAACCGAGACAGGTAGATGCTGAAAAGGAGCTTCGTATCCAGGTCGCTATTCATAAGCCAGCATTTACTATCAAAGCCACATACTACTGAGGTGGTAATTGCCACCGATGACACCTATACAGTTCGCCTCGCAGAGCTACCAAGCTCGATCGCCGAATATTAACGCCGAGCGACTGGTCAATCTCTATCTTGAGCAAAACCCACAGGGTTCTAAGTCTGCGGTAGTATTGCATGGCACACCAGGGCTTAAGCGATGGGCAACTATTGGCAATGGTCCTATACGGGGCGTGGTCCCGCTAGGTCCGCGTCTGTTTGTTGTCTCGGGTGATAGACTCTACGCCGTCGAGCATGACGGTGATGCGGAGGACGTGGGCGCTATTGGCGGTAGTGGCAACGTCAACGTAACCGCGAATAAGACCCATGTGGCCATAGCTATGAATGGGCCAGCTTACGCCGCCAATGCGGACGGGGTTGTCGAACTATCGCAATCGCATCTTAACGGTGCAACCTATCAAGATGGTTACGGGATATTCACCCAGGCAGGCGGGCAGAAGTTCTTTATCACCGGCCTAGACGATATGACTACCATTGACGGGCTCGACTTCTCAACCGCCGATGTGCTTGCGGACTTGGCAGTAGGTTGTGAATCAGACCACCGTGAACTCGCTATCTTTAAAGAGAGATCTGTCGAGTTCTGGTATAACTCGGGAGCCTCCACTTTCCCCTTTGAGCGCTCGGGTGCGGGCTTTATTGAGCGGGGATGTGCATCGGGAGGGTCAATAGCAAAAGCGGAACATCGGTTGATTTGGTTGGGTGACGACCTCTCTGTCTATGCCGCATCTGGCTATCAAGCACAAGCGATTTCGACGCCTGCCATACATAAATTAATCGCCGAAAGATCGGACCCGAGCAGTGCATGGGCTTTTACCTATAAACAAGAGGAACATGTTTTCTACGTGCTCAGCTTCTCCGACCTCACGCTTTGCTACGACCTCACGACCGGACTTTGGCACGAACGCAAATCAGAAGGTATGAGCCGTTGGCGAACCAACTGCTACGCCAATCTCTGGGATAAGCACCTTGTTGGTGACTGCATCGACGGTCGTATCTATGAGCTAGATCTCGATAAGTACACGGATGATGGCGATACCATCACCCGTCAGGCGGTAGCGCCTCCTATTCATGGCTCAGGCGGTAGGCTGGCATTCCACGAGCTTTACATCGACATGGAGGCCGGGACCGGACCATTGACCGGCCAAGGCTCGGACCCTGCGGCAATGCTCGATTGGAGTGATGACGGCGGTCACACTTGGTCGTCAGTAGTGCAGTCGCGAATGGGTAAGATCGGAGAATATGGTCATCGCTTATCGTGGAATCGCCTTGGCGCAGCTGCACAGCGCCATTTCAGACTAACCATTACCGATCCCGTAAAGGTGGCTATCGCTGGCGCATACGTGCGCGCCGAGGGCCGATAACATGGCCACCAAGATAGACTTTCCAGCTCCCGCTACACCAATCGCAGAGGGCAAAACCGAGCCTATGGGGCGCGAGTGGCGTCAATATTTCTGGGGATGGTTTAAGCGTCTTAGTGGCGAGGTGGCGTCACTATTCATCCCGAGCGGAACGGGATTTCGCCATGTAACCGGGGGGGTCGAGGATTTAGCGGCCAAGCTCGTAGAAAATGCCGACGTAAAGAGCGGTGCAGCCATAGCCGAGAGCAAGCTGGCGCTCGCCTACGGCACAAGTGCACTCAACTCGGCGATCATCAGCCATACGGGCAACACGAGCAACCCGCACTCGACCACTGCGGCGCAAGTCGGCGCCGACCCGGCAGGCGCTGCCTCCAGTGCAGTGAGTGCGCATGCTGGCCTTTCATCATCGGTGCATGGCTTCGATGCCTCTGGCAACGCGCCGGCTCAATCGCACGATAACACGCGACACAGCACCGCGTATGCTGCTGATAGCTTAGCCGCTCATCTCGCCGGCGCCGAGACCATTACTGGGGCCAAGACATTTTCACGCCAGCTCGATGTCGATGTTGGACTAACTGATGCTATCCCGGCCAAGTTCGAGGGCGAGCACGCGGCGGGAACAGTGGTGGTTATCAATGGAAGAGACGCGACTGCCAACGTGGGAGTGGCGTTGCAACGAGATGGCGTTAATAAGGCGCAATTTGTGATCGATGGCGCTGGTAAACCGCACATCCAAGACGGCAATGGTGCTGATATCTTCATGTTGCCCAATGCACCAATTATTGGCGCAACAAAGACAAAAATTACCTATGATGCTAAGGGGCTTGTAACCTCTGGTGCAGATGCAACTTACTCGGACGTAGGAGCCGAGGCGGCGGGAGCAACTTCCACACACGCGGGGCTCACCACCGGCGTGCATGGCGTTGGCGCTTCAGCTATTGCCAGCACGCTCTACGTAGATAACGCCTTCAACGCCCTGTCTGGTCGTCTTGGTGCAGGTGTCGCAGATATCGCGGCTCTGCGCGCGCTCAATGGAGCCGACCAAACCGATAAGGAGATGCGACTAGTCGAGGCGGCAGAGCGTTACTACCGTTATGATACCGCAGGCACGGGCGCAGACGACGGCGTAATCACTATCGTACCCCAGGATATTACTCCTCCCGCTCCCGGGCGCTGGTTCGTTGGGCAGGCCGCGACGCAGACACACAATGCTCTCATTGGCCTACAGGGTGGCACAACCAACGAGTATAACCACTTAACTAATGCGCAGGTGAGCGCGCTACATAGCAACGCCTCAGACCATGCTCGTCAGCACGCGATTACAGACGCGAGCGATCATACTTCTACGATCACGCCGGGTAAATTATTTAAAGCCGCGGCCACTACAGGATTACCGGCAGAGGCCACGAACACCGATGCCGAGGTTGCAGCCGCAGTAACAGCGTCGCACAGCAATGCCTCAGACCATACTCGTGTGCACGATATGGTCACAGCAGCCGACCATCAAGCTACGGCGGTTGGCGACAAAGACAAATACGTTCATAGCAACGCCTCTACGGGTGCGATTGAGTGGGTGTCAGGCGTATCCGCCGCGGCTCATCAGCTCGACGGTGCGCTACACACGGTATCGGGGCTCACGACCGGACACTTCCTCAAGGCGACTTCGGCCACGGCGTTTGGATTCGCGGCTCACGGGCTCAGCTATAGCGATGTTGGCGCGGCAGCTTCTGGAGCGGTTACGGGTAGCAGTCTTACTATGGCGACCTCGCGGTTGCTTGGTCGTACGACAGCTACGGCGGGGGCAATCGAGGAAATATCCGTCAGTACCGGTCTATCACTCACGGGCGGTGTATTATCGTGCTCGGTAGTTGGTGGCATGACTAACCCGATGACTTTGCTCGGAGACACGATCTCTGGGGGAGCGTCAGGGACGCCAGCGGCGACGGCTGGCAATACCACATCAACGCCAAAATATTACCGCTCGCTAGGTTCGGGAGGGGTTGCTACAGCTCCGACATGGCAACAACCAGCAATTGCCGATCTTTCTGACGCTACGACAGTAGGCCAGAACCTCGTCAAGCTCGCCAACCCCGGGGCGGTAGCCTATCCCAAGATTGCCGCCGATAATACTGTCTCAACGCGAACGGCTGCGCAATTGCTTGGTGACCTCGGGGCCACAACGGTTGGCGGTAACCTCTTCGCACTGGCCAATCCCGGGGCCATCACGTGGCCTCGCCTCAATGCCGATAACACGGTTACCGCTCTAAGTGCCGCGAATACACTAACCGCGCTAGGTGCTTCGACCGTGGGAGGCAATTTCTTCGGGCTCACCAATCCCGGAGCAATCACCTTCCCGCGCATCAATGCGGATAATACCGTCACAGCTTTATCAGCTGCCAACTTTGCTGCAGCTATTGGGGCCGCCTCCGCAAGCGGACTAGCCACGCTCAACGCATCGAGTCTCGTGGTGCAAAATCCAGCGAGCGCGAGTACTACGGGGGGAGCGAGTAAGATACTATTAACCGACGCCAATGGTGTAGGAGTACTAGCACAAGCAGGAGCAAACGCTCTTCAATGGACTGAAGTACTGCAAAATAGCAATAATAGTAATAATACGGGTTATGGCGTCGGCATAAAGTTTAAAAATTCTGATTATACTACCTCCAATGAAACTAACAAATGGGCAGGCATCGCAGTGGTTGGTGCTAATGTTTATTCCTGCACAACTGATCTGGCATTCTACGCAGGCAACGAAACCGTAGGCGTATCGACAGACGCGCCAACTGAGAAGATGCGCCTAAAAGGGACCTATACTGGTGCTTTAAACGTCGGCAATGCCCTGGGTTGCTATCTGTCGGGTAATAGCTACTCTAACTGGGCGATGGTAGGGCAGAATTTAATTGCTGATGGTTCTGCTGGCAACGCCCTAAAAACTCCATCAACGTCTGCCTGGGTTGGTTATCGTGGGATATTATTTAGCGACAACAACGGCATGGAATTCTTCACAGAATCAGCCGCGACTACTGCTGGTGCAACGGTAACTCCAACCGCGAAAATGACATTGAGCAATACCGGTGTCTTGAGCCTTTTGGGTAGGTGGGGAATTACGGACACTGGCGGTACGCCCGACCACAACTACAGCGGGGCTATATATATCACCAGAGCTGCTTCTAACACAGCTCAGTACGTGAACTTCATCAGACAAGGCACACAAGCCTGGTCGCTAGGGCTTGCTTACAACACTAGTACTTTTTGTATTGGAATAGGCAGGGCGGAAAGTGATTTTACTGTAGCAAATAGTGCATTGGCCATTACGCCGGCTGGTGCAGTCAGTATTGCTAGTCTTACCGGCTCTCGCGTTATGGTTACGACTGCGGGAAACGATGTGGCAAGTGCAAGCGGTAATCTATCAACTACGGGCGGAGCGAATACTATACCGCAGGCAAGCGCCGATGGTGTTATAAGCATTAGTGGTAACCATGTGGGATATATAGCAAATTTTTCTAACAGCGGCGACAATGCTAATCGTTGCGGTATCTCTGTACAGGGCGGCACAAACAACGGATCGGGTACAGACTATTTATTGGCCGCGTGTGACGGCGGAGGAAATCCTACGGGCTACCTGGAAACCGTGTCCGGCGTATTCCAGCTCGCCGACGTATCGGACGCGCGCCTAAAGCAAGACATAGCGCCCTCAAAGGTTAAAGGGCTTGATGTAATCAATGCTATCGATCTCATAGAGTATCGCTATAAGAAGCAAGGGAACAATGGGCATCTGCATCCGATAGGTTTTACAGCGCAAAATTTAGAGACGGTATACCCCGATGCTGTAAGCCTGGCACCCGATGGCGATACCAAGGCAGTAGCGCGAACGGCGCTGATACCTGTGATGGTCAAGGCGATACAGCAAGTAAGCGCGCGCGGCGATCTAATAATAGCCGAAGCGAAAGCCCGTGCCGATGCTGATGAGGTAATAATTGCTGACCACACCGCGACGTTGAAAGACCTCGCGAAGCGCATCGAAGCCCTAGAGAAGAAGGCTATCAAATGATGCACATAGACCGCAAACCAGAAGGGCAACGGATCGCCGACATTCACGGCATGATAGAGAAACTATGTCGAGATATAGAATTAACGCGCTGGTGGATTGCTGACCCCGAGGATCTAATAAAGTTTATTCATGATTATATATCCAATCCTGATGGTTACTGCGCCGTGACAATCGACGAAACTACGGGAATTACGACAGGGTGTATGCTTGGTTTTGTTTGGCCACTGCCCTTCAATCATTCAGTAAAAATAGCGCGTGAAGCATTCATCTGGGTCGAACCGCAGTATCGCGGGCAGGCATTAGGTGAGAAATTAGTACAAGACTTTTCTGCTTGGGCCAAAGACGTGGGCGCGACAATAGCAATTATTGGAAATACTAACGGGTTTAGCGGTGAAAGTATTAAGAAAATAGCCGACAATCTCGGCTTTGAACTGCAAGAGATGATGTACATGAGGAGGGTGTAACTATGCCTTGGGCACTTTTAGCGCAAATTGGTGGTCAGGTAGGTGGTGGCATACAGACCTATCAAGCCAATCAGGCGCAGACCGAGCAATCACTTGAGGCGCTACGACAACAAATTGCCGAGACGCGGCGCCAGCAAGGTTTGCAGACTGATGCAGCAAAAGAGGCTCAAGGTATCCTAGCCGATCAGGGAATGCGTGGCGCGGGAGAAATCACCGGGTATAACCAGGCGGCAGGTCGCGAACTAAGCGCCGGCGAACAGGCTGGTCTTGCCGCATTGGGCGCAGGCCAAGACAAGGCGGCAGGCTCGCTCATCGACCAGAATCAGTTAGCCCTACAGTCGATACTTGGGGGCTCGCGCCAAGGTGCACAGGATGTCACTGGCGCATCGGAAGCGGCCACGTCAGCATTGCGCCAAGGTGGCATGGGCGCAGAGATGGCCACACGCCAGGGCACGGGGGCAGCCTCATCGGTTATTCGTGGGGCCTTGGCTGATAGTAAGCTCGCAGGACTATATGGTACTGACCTAGCAAGCGATAAAGGTTATCAGTCGCGACTTGCAGAGGGTGCGGGCTCCTCTGGTAGAAGTCTCGCGGCCAAGAGTGGTGCGATTGATGCGAGTGCCGCATCGGCCCTCGATAAGTACAACCGCAATAGAGCGCTCGGCGAAGAGCAGAACTTTAATGCACGTCAGACCAATCTCGCGGGTCAACTCGACACGCAACGCATGGGTGCCGCATCAAATCTCGCAGGGCTCCAACAGGGCCAAGGTCAGCAGATAGCAGGACAGCGGGCGTCAACGGGCTCACAACTGGCCCAGACTGCGGCCAATGCAGGATCGCAGCTTGCGGGGCTGGCTAGCGGCGCCGGTAGTCAGGCGGCGGGGATGGAGGCTGGTCTAGGTTCCGCGCTTGGCAATCTCTATCAAAATACGGGCGCACAAGAAGCTGGCGTGATCGGACAGGCAGGCCAAGGCCAAGCTTCGCTACTCAATACTACGGGAACCAACCTAGCCAACCTAGCCACGCAGAATACTACGGGTCAGGCGAACATCATTACCGGCAACGCGGCGCAAAACGCGGCGCTCTCACAAGCACTTATGCCGCAGTTTGCTAATCCAACTCAATACACGGGTCAGGGCTTGGCATCGCTTGGGCAGACAGCAAACAACGTAGGCAATTCGATTGCTGCATATTATGCGAATAAGTACGGCACGAGCGGCAACAACACAGTGGGGTCATAAATGGCATG
>Ga0210129_1000359_pt1 | contig 11394 bp, 9 predicted proteins | sample WestPond_Cattail_2_FD_185582 | JGI IMG/M metagenome (GOLD analysis project Ga0210129, IMG submission 185582) | Wetland microbial communities from the San Francisco Bay, California, USA, that impact long-term carbon sequestration -... | ecosystem: Environmental > Aquatic > Marine > Wetlands ... | reverse complement strand
ATAAGCCGGGTTATTAGCGGCAAATAAGCCCATTTGAGGCGCGTAGCCAGTGGGCGTGGCTAGTAGGATACGGTCGGACGCGTTGGAGTAGATCATCTCTTGGAAAGAGACTTTAGAGCTTTCTAACCCGCCTATGCTTAGTTTTCTGGCTAGATTTACCGCTAAGTTTTTAGCTATGTATGCCATGTTTACTCGTTGTTGACGTCTACGGTTATATCGCCAGTTCCAGCGGTACGCGTGAATACAACTTGGTATTCAGCATCGCTAGCACCGTCAAAGCGCTCGTTGTAGTTCCAAGCCGATCCAGCGGGAGAGCTCGTAAAGCTATAACTGGATACGGCAACGAACGCGGAGTTACTGTCGTTACGGCAGTTCAGCGCAAACGTGCCTTCCAGGGTCTGAGTGCCACTTCCACCGTTGACCCGCGCAACCAATGAGAAGCGCTTATCCTTGCTTGCTATGAAGGTGTCACTGGTTTGGCTCGCGGATGTACCCGTTACATTTATTATTCTTTTGCTAGTTCTTTTCACGACGCACTCCTACGCTTCGAGTCTTTGACTCGACGAAAGTTGTTGACTATTAATTTTGGAACTCGAAACAGGACCGGATTCTTTGCGTGCCGTCTGTCGGTGAGTTTGCTGTGCAGCTAACAGAAACTTCGCGCTATTGGTAGAGCTTACGGCTTTACCGGTAAGTTTTGATAACGTCCTAAGCGCCTTCTGACTGGGCATCGACCTAACTTTACTGGATCTATCCATTGACGCCTTCAATACCTGTTCGTTCAGCTTTGGATAGACTTCACGCAATGCCGCCATTTGTCCGTCCGATACCGTGCCGCTGGAGATTGCATTCAGTACCGTTTTAGGGTCTTCGATAGCAGCTACCACGTCCAGCCACTTTTTTTGATCGCTGGCGCTTACTTTTGGGCCCTTATCCAGGTGTGCGAATAGATTGTCAGGAGCTATCCCTTTCGAACCTGGCTGCTTACCTTGAATGTACGCGACTCCTGAACCAGTGCGCGCCACTAGCGCTTGACGTAGCTGTGGCGCTTCGGACGGCGTAATACCCATGGCAGCCAAGCGTTGATCGACGAGGTCTTGAATCTGCGCTGGATTGATTCCAGTATACTGCTTTTGTTTTTCTTCAAATCTGTCCTGTAGTGATTTACTCACTTGAGACGTCACTGGCACCGTGAGCTTGGGCGAGAATAAGCTATCAACGCCACGGCTAATCAGCTCGTCGACTTTACCTATTTTCGAACCGATATCGTCTAGTCCTAACGCTATCGCACTGCGCCCGTACTTCTTCGTAAGTCCAGCTGCGTAAGTCTGCACGGCACTGGCGCCTAGACCGTAGAGAGCTCCCATGGGATTGCCGGTAAGGAGAGCGCCGACGGCGCCGGCCGCCAAAGGTGACCCGCCGAGAGATTGATTCGTCTCGTTGATCAATTCGCGTTTGGCGGTTATCGGTTCGATACTCGCGAATAAACGGTACTTCTTTTTAGCGTCCCGATACTGATCAGCAAAGTCACTGCCTAAACGAGTCGCGGCTTCATCAGCCTTTTCGTTCAGATAGCCTTCGACTACTCCACGCGCTTTGCGTAGCTGTGCGGTCAACGGGTCGGTACCCGTTTTGTCAAAGTTGATTCGTTCGTCCAGCTTACGGCGCAATTCGTGTAGTTTGGTAAACTTGACGGTATCGGCTGCTTGTCCTTGGATTTGCTCGCCCTTGGCCAAGTAATGCTGTAGATAGTCCTCCTCGAGCGCTTTCGCGAGCTTACGGTCGGCTACCATTTCGGATTGCTGTAACGGTATCATCACCCCTAATCGCAGCTTTTCGGCCAGCTCGGCTTTGTCAGGGTGAATCGACAACTCGGCCTGATCCATTTGGTTGAGCATGGTACCGATACGCTTGCCTTCTTCCGCCTTGCGCGATTGGATACGCGGCAGAAGATCCTCGGCGCCATCCGTTACCGATTGCAGTATCCCTTCGGCTTTGACTTGCTTTCCTATTTCAGATCGGTAGTCAGGACCGAAAGCTTTCTTCGCTTTTTCGACTTGTCGGAGCTGCATTTGCCCTTCGCCAAGAGCGTAGAAGGCCGACTCGTCAGAGAGCTGTTGCAGCTTCGGTCCCTTCAACATTCCACCGACTTTACCGATGCCGGAGGAAAGTCCCATGCCTGCCAGTTTGGCTACGCCACCGACCGCGCCACCGAGCAAAGCGTTGGTTCCGATGGCAGTAAGGAACTTCTCGGCACTCAGTTCTGGATCTTCGCCAAGGACGTATTCGTCGACGGCCTGGCCGGTACCATAGGCAGCGCCTTCGACGCCAGCGCCAATCGCAGCACCTGCAACTTTGGCCAGCTTAGACGCTCCTAAAGCCGCTTCGGCTCCGACACTGGCCAGCTTACCGCCACGAGCCGCTATGGCAGCCGGAGCCAACTCTCCGACTCCCGGAATCAGCAACGGGGCAATGTTGCCTGCGAGCTCCGATACCGTAGAGGTGATCGGATGCGCTACCTGACGTCCTTTTATCGCTTCAGGGTCAACGCCTAGAGCCTTCTCGGCCGCCGTCGATAACCCAAGCGTGACGCCTCGTGCCAATCCTTCTGCGCTGGCGATAGCTTGCTGACCAATGCCGCCGTATTTTTGTCTCGCATCGTAGGCAGCCACTTCCGCAGGGGTAGCGACTCGGGTAGCCACGCCTTGATCGACGGCGTCAGCCAGTTGCGAATCGTCGATCGCACCTATCCCCCCACCTGGTTTGACTATGTTGATGGTCGCCATTATCTCGCCTGTACCTGGACGGTTGGACGTAAGCCGGGTAGGTTGGATACCTTTTGTAAGCCTTGTTTATTCCGGTTCAATGCTCTAGTGGTTTCCTCGCGGAGAGTGCCGAACCGTCCCATGCTTGACCCGACGAACATATCGGTTGGGTCAGGTACGGCGGCATCCATTCGCTTGTATTCTTGGTCGCTGAGCACGCCTAAATTCCAAGCGTCTTTCAGCTTCATTTTGATTCCTAGCGCTTTCGATTGTACCGCGCCGTACCGGTCTGTCTTGGCAGTCGAGTCGGCAAGGCGTGACATCGGGTTCGTCTCGTTCATGTAGCTGACGACAGTATCGATGTCGTTGGTAAGCGATTCCAACGATGGAACGCCTTCACGAATCTTTCGCGCTTGCATATCATCGCGCGTCAAATATGCCTGGCCTCCTACGATCACAACGTTTCCCAGCTCTTTTTCGTCTAAGGCACGGGCGTCTACCACGGGCGATTCGCGCTTGTAACGCTCGAGCGCTTTCGATTGATTGGCTGCGGCAGCGCGCTGTTGCGCTTCGAACACGGCCTTATTGCGTTCGGCTTTCGCCAATCCCACTTGCGCCAGTATTTCCTCGCCAGCGCCTTTGGCTTCTGCGGTTTTGGCGCTTGCGATAAAGCCTTTAATTTGGCTCTCTGCACCGCTTAGCGACGTCGCGTATGCCGCTTGATAGCGAGATTCCTCGTCGTCGTATACCTTTGCCGCTCGAGCAAGTGCGCCACGTCCTATTTCGACATTACCGCGCTTCTTATCGACGTTCGCCCGCTGAACGTTTAGATCTTGCTGAATGGCGTTATCAATGATTTGCGCAGCGAAGTTCGGGGTCTTTGCCAATGAAGCACCGAACGCGCCCATGGCTTGCGCAATAGCCAGACCGATAGTTTCTCCAGTAGACTTGTTCGCCCAATATGACTTTATGTCGGCTTTTTTGAAATCGTCTTCAAGAGTTTGCTGTTTCTTTTCTTCAACTACCATGGCATTGGCGCGACGTTCGGCCGCTTGCTGTTGTCTGGCTTTTTCGGCTTCTGCCATCGACGCCATATCTTGATAGGACTGCGCCACGAGCGCTTGGTTGACTGCTATTTCGTCTTGTGTCTTAGCCTTGGCTTCTCCGACGTCGGTCATTCGTTGCTGCAAGGCGGATTCAAGCCGTTGCCCATTTGGAGCGACAAACATTCGTGAGGCGGACGTCTGCTCTGTAACCGGCTGGATAGTTTGTGGCGCTACCGCTAGTTGCTCCTGATTCGCCGATTTCGGAACAGTCAGTGGCGTAGCCGGCGGAGTAGGCGTTGCTAAGTCCGAGGTCGGTGCAAGACTAAAGTCTTTACCCCACTGGTAAACCTGATTGGCAGCGTCGCCTACCTTCGAAACTGCGTCGCCCACGGTAGGCCCGATATCTGGTACGGTCGCACTCTCACGTGCAGCAATCTCTTGTTGAAACTCGGGGCCGAGCTCTAATCGGCTTATCGTCTTCTCACCAGCCGGAGTAAGATAAGTCGCGGTTTGGTCGTTATAAGATTTGAGTTGGAATCCGTTAGCCATATTGGTTCCTTTATTTTAGTGCCGCGGCAGTAACAGCTCCGCCAGCGTTGAATGCACCGCCGGTAAGAGCCATAAGCCAAGCGTCGTTCTGTGCGTTGGCAGCCGTTAGAGCGTTCGTCATTCCGACTTGGTTGCTGGCCGCAGTTCCGTATAGTCCAGCGCGGATCTTGTCTTGCTCGAGTAAGTTCGTCACGGCCTGTTGGTCCATTCCCGCCGTTAGGCCGAGGTTCTTCAGGCGATAGTCCTGGCCGTACTGATCTTGATTGATGCCAGCCTGTAAGTTTGCTAGGTCACGCGCATTAGCGAGCTCATTGCCCTGCATTTGAAGTTGCGTACCGTATTGCAATCCGGCTAAGTCACGCTGGTTTGAAAGCGCGTTGTATTGCTCTTGGTTTTGTTGCCGCAGGCCGGTATTGAACTGTTGATTTTGAAGCTGTTGATTGCCGTATGCCAACCCTTGTGCAGCTTGCGATAGCATTGCTTGTTGACCAGATACGTCACTGGATCGAACGTCGGTGGCGCCGGCGCTGAATGCGTTTCTGGCATTAGCCATTTCCTGGGCCCGTAGCGAGGCTGATTGGTTTATCGACTCTTGACCGGCGATCGTGTTCTGTTCGGTCGCAGCTTTCTGCGCTAGCATTCGAGCGCCGACACCGCCTCTTGCACTTGCCGCCGAGGCGAGATTGTTTCGTTGAAGCTGGTTTAGTCCGGCCGCTTGTTGAGCCGCGGCCGCGCTAGGCGCATTTCCTTCGGCGGCTTGCTGTTGCAATGCCAAAGCCGATAGCTGGTTGCCACGCGCTTGCTGACCCATCGATGCCAGTTGATTCGCGCCAGTCATACCCTGACGGTAACCGGCATTGGAAGCGTCAATCGTGGCTTGGTTGGTTTGAGGCGCAGCGAAGTCGCCATGGTTCAGACTGGACAGACCTTGCGACTTGAACGCGCCGCTATCCAGTCCACTAACCTGCCTGGATGGCTTATTGTAGGAGTTCAGAAACTCAAGTTGCGCATCGATTCTCGGGTCAGCGCCAGTATCTTCATACTTCGTTTTGGTCGAAGACAAGTCGTTACCCGTAAATGTTAGGTTGGCATTCCTCGCGCCAACCGCTGTAGAGTTGGGGTCCTCTACCATTACTCCGTCGTCGCCAGATACCTTTTTTACAACCTTCTTCCCGGCTGCAAGGCCTGCTATGGCGGAGGGAGCAGTTAGAGGAAACGCCAGTGCAGCGGCCGTTTCGTACCATTTAGCCATGTTATACAGTCCTTCCAGGATATCGGTGTGAACCAGGATATATCCCGTATTCGAGTCTTATATTCTTGAACTTGATATCCGCGTCAATCGTACTGGTAATAGTAATTTTGAACTTTATAGCCGAGCATTTCTGATTGGCTATCGGAAGCAATATCGACAGCGGGTAATAATCAGTAGTCGATCCGACGTCGCCAACCGTAATAGTTTCTATCGCCGTGTCGTTGTAATCCTCGTATACGGCAGCGGCCACCGATAGCGTCGTAGTCGTCGCGGCGTTGAGTAATAAATAAGCGCGCCACGCCCTCCCTACGCCTTGCTGACCAGCGAATTTTATCCACGGCGTTGTTACCGAATGCGTGTAAGTTTCAGTCGAGCCGGTAATGTAGTCTTTGAAGCTAGTAGTTGACTGTTTGAGCAAGCGCGAAGGATAAACCAGCGCTTGTTCGTTCCCAACTACCAGCGAATCGATAACCGGAGTGACTCCAGGGACCGTATACGTAGCCACAGCATCAGCCGTGTAATACCAAAATCCAAACAGGTAGTTGTATATCAAGACGGTTACGCCAGTGCTTCCAGGAGCTGTCCAGCGCACTTCGTTTTTAGTCGGCAGGTGAATCGCGCTTACTACCGTTGCCGCAACCGACGTTGTGATGTCGACGACGTCAGCGCCTACCAGTTGCGGATTAGTGCCGCCAGCGGGAATGAGCTGCATTCCATTTGCAGATAGGAAGAAAAGGCCGTTAGGCGTGTTGATAATCGACTTGACGTTGACGCAGCCGAATCCCTTTTCGATAAGCTGCATCTGATAACTGCCGCCTTGACCGAGATCGTTGGGACCATTCCCGTAGACGGCGTAAACCGCGTCCGAATAGAATACGACCAATACATTGTCGTTGAGTGCTTGCAAGGCTATCGGCGCGCTTGTATGCGGGTTGGTAACCGTCAGCATTGGATTGAATGCCGGTATTTCGGATGGTAAGGCCTCAAAACTGTAGTAGAGGTCTTTCGACTCAGAATGAATCGCCCATATTCGATTCTGCCAAACTGCAAGCCAGTCACACGGAGGGCATGGATAGTTCGATAAAACTCCGCCGGTGGTATAAAGCGCTTCTGCGCTGAGCGCGACGGTCCCGGAGTCCGTAAACGCGATAACTGCGCCGGTTGTCACAGCATACGATCCAGTTGGCGCCACAACTCGGTCAGCAAGACGGTACAACACCGAACCACCGACGTCTGTCCGGTAAAGAACGCACTTGACGTACGCTCCATTCAGCGTGCTTGATGCAATATGGCGATAGCGTGGTGTATGAATGTTTACGACCACCTGGCCGCTAGCGCCAGACGTTACGGATACCGACGTCTCTGGCTCCGACCGCAGTACTACCCCGTTCTTTAGGTGAATCTCGAATATCGCCGAATACAGATAGGTGCCTGCTCCAAGTGAACCGCCCGAACTGGTCGCGGTATTTACTATGTATGGGCTTACTAAGCCGTAATCGAAGATATCGCTGCCATCAAAGACAAGTGGATACCCGCCGGAAAAGTAAAGCAATCCGCGATGATCTACCGCGTTGATAGCGCTGAGGCGTTGTGACGGGTAATATCGGTTTATTGCAATCCCGTAATGGCCGGTATCTAACAAAACAGGATACGCCCATGTGCGCGCTAAAGTCGTAGAGTTCAAGGAAACCCGCGACACGATATTCGGGATAACCCCACTTGTGAAGGTGTACGGAGGCATTACCGGATAGACACCGACGAAGTCTTGGTCATTGTAACGCGCAATCGGTTGATAATAATAGTCGACCGTCATTAACCCAGAATAGACCGTTGGATAAAAATCTCCACTCACCCAACTCAGATAACAGTCGTCGGTAAGCCGAGTGACCGGTGACATATTGAATGTATTTTGCCCATACGCATGGTATCCTGTAGAAACATCGCAGTATCCGGTGCGCGTGACTGAGGAAAAGTATGTTGCGCCAGCGTCCATTCGCGCATATGCATAGACGAATCCACTGACGTACGAATAATAAGCCAGCGATAAACCCCATATTATAAACTCGGTCGCAGTAGATTCGTAGGTGGTGTCCCAAGCCTTAGTTGTTAGAGCGTCGTTATATCCAACGAAGCCGAGCCAATAGTTGGTTGCGTTTGTATACACACCGTAGGCTATGCACACAACGCCAGTCGCAGACTGGTTATGGGCGATGGCGATAGGTGCTCTGGTTGATCCTGACAACGCGCCGCCAGTAGTAGGCAATATGTTTACGGTGGCCGTCTCTACGTCGTTGTATCCTACCTTTTTGATACGCAGAAACCCCGAGGTAGCATGGTGAGCCGCTACCCAATAATAAGCACCGTAATAACATACATCAAAGCAACCGCCTATCGCTAGACATGTGCATATAGGGGTTTCACCAGAAAGCGTCCAATCTACGTTTACATGCTTTGCATATACCTGACCAGCAGCGTCGTATACAACATGTACAACTTTTGTCCCATTATCGGTTAGCGCGAATTTAGCGAGGCCGTCCAAGTTGGTTCCAGAATAGACGGTCAATGGGGAATGAATTGATTGCAGCGTTGTTTCATCCAGGAAAAAAAGTCGAAGTTCACTCCCTAGGATACCCGTGGCGTTCAATACCCGCGCGACAATATAAATCACACCGTTGACGACAAGGCAGTCGCAGAAGCCTAAGTTTACGCTGCCATAATCCAAAACCGCGTTACTTGCGGTTTTTACTATTTGCGCAGTGTTTACTGTAACGGCGCCTTCTTTGATTTGAGTACCGTATTCCGAGACGTCCACTTCATTGCCGGCGCGAAGCATGGTGCGCGCGAAAGAATTCGACCACATGCGGTAATAGGAGTATCCAAAACGTTTACTTATTCTACCAAGCTTATCTATCGACACGTTTTCGGCCGCAGCTAGGCGAGGTTGCTCAACGACGTTCGGGTCAACCGATTGTTGCAACCCGGCAGCGCCAAGTGGAATCTCTAATATTTGCTTTTGAATCGTCACTAAAACACCCAAATATCAGCTGTACCAGTGTTTCCAGCGCGCAAAACTATTGTCGTATCGCTACGGAATACCTCGTACAAGCTTGCCGCACTCGTTATAGCACGAGTAACAAGCCATCCTCGCGGTACTCGTTTCAGGCCGTGATAGACAGTGACATTCGAGCCGCTTATCAGCGATACGCCCTCGGACAATCTGCCGTTTAGAAACGCGATACTGCCCAAGTTACGCTCGGCCGTATCCAGCGCGTCGTAGACGGTCATTATCGGTCGGTCAGTCGTAGGTCGTTTTTTGAGGTCAAAGAATAGCATTAGTAACCCCATCGTCGATAGTTAGAATAGTCGCTACCACTTCCACCGATGTATTTTGACTGAGGTAGTCGCTTCGGTATTTCATTGACGCGACTCGCGATCAAGTCTCGGATACGCAGCTCCTCCTCTGCCTTCAATTTTTCCAGTTGAGTCGTTGACTCATCTTGAAGTGTTTTGACCTTGATAGACGTGTGATAAACAACCCAATTCTCGAAACCAAGCTTACAATCGTAATAGTCATTGCCAGTAGTAAGCTCTTCAATCGCGAAGCCATCATCGTCATAACAGCCGACCATATACGACTGGTAGTAGCACTTGATTGACATGGTGGCCGACGGGACGGGATAAAATCGTATTGCGTTGACCATCAACGTAAAGGACGGAATACCGTCGGACCATGTCTGCGACGTAGTGTCGTCGTAGTTCTGCTCGTCAATATTCGCTTGCTTGATTGGATACTCGTTGACGCCGTCAACCCATGTCAGGCGGTCGATACGAAAGCAGTCGGTGGGGAAATCCACAACTGCGCTCGATCCGGCAGCGAGACTAAGAGTTTCGACAACCTGAGTATAATGCGCACCGGGAATGGCGGTAAGGAGCTGGGCGAAAGAGCGAATACTTTCATTGAGCAGCCGCCTGATCTGCGCATCGGTAAGGAATTGACCCGTACCTAACCCGGAATAGAGCCTGACATCGGCGGTAAGATTGGTGAGTGTTCTGGTCAGCATGTCTACTCCGGGTTAGTCGGTGGTTATCGAACGTCCAAAAAGTCGTTTAGCGCCTCTACTATTTTATCGACGTCCTTTTCATCAATGGCGTCCAAAAGGTTTTGAGCCGCTTCCCTTTGAGCGTCGGTTCCGTCCATTTCGCCGCCTTCTTCTTCGCGCTCTGGCTTGCCGACGCCGAGTAGGATAGCCAATCCCTTTTTACGTTTACTATCCATTAGAATCCACTCCCATCTGCCAAAGCGGTTTCTTTCAGAACTAGCTCTACCGAAATAAACGTGCTCGCCTCGGCCGCTATGTCCGCTAAGATCGGAGCACCGTAATAACCATCGGCATCGCTATATGAATGAACCACTACGGTACCAGCGGAGAGATCGATCGGACCGAAAGCCAATCGATACGTCGCCAATCCGCCGACAGGCACATTCAGCGATAGAAAGGATCCTAACAACGACATTGCCGCGCGAAACGCCGGCTTGACGGTAATCGTGTAGATACCAGGCGAAGCGTGTGCAATACTGGAAATCCAGTTGCCATAAAACTTGGTAGGAGCACTCGCGCCATTCGGGTAGAACCGACCGCAAAGTCGAACGACGCCGAGGTGGGTAGAATAAATCGGGGAAACAGATACGTCAAAAGCCATTTTATTAGTCTCCTAATGAGGTTGACCCGGGTACAAGCCGTGACCTGTACCCGAATCAAAGTCACAGCTACGCAGATTTGAGGATTACGCGGCAAGACGCGGCCGGGTTATTGCAACCGAGGTTGTAGTAGGACTTGAGGTCGGCGTCCCAAGCATCGGCTGAAGAAGATCGGCGCCAGGTTAGACCGTCGTATTCGGGGAAGCGAACGAGGTCTCCACCAACCGATTGCAGCTCCCACGTATCGATTTGCGTAATGAACGGCGCGTACTCGGGAACGTACGGGTCAGCCACTATCGGAATGATTCCGGCGAAGGTATGCACTTCCGTCGCCTTGAAGCCGATTTTTAGAGTCTTGCCTTTATCGTCTTGTCCGTTCAGCACGATATTGGCGCCCTTGAAATCGACCGAGTTGGCTAACCGCGCCAGGTCCATGGGGTGCATGAAGATATGACTCGGCGCGCCATGAGCGGTCAGGATATAGCCGCAAGCGTTGTTGATCGCGCTCATGTTTGTCTCGCTCGTTCCCGTATAGACCGAACCGGCGAGAATCTGCGGGTAGAGACTTCGGTCGATGGTGCCGAAGCTATCGCCAGTGGTCGGAGTGCTAAAGGGAACCCATCCGCCCACGCCAGCACAGCTATTTTGGAAGCTACCGGCCTTGAACAGGTAGTCACCCGCAGTGGCGCCCATCAGGGTGTTCCAGTTGGTAGCACACACCACGGTTCCAGCCACGTTGTCAATCGCGGTAATCGTACCGTAACCGGGAGTTCCCGACCGCAGCGAATCACCGGAAGCATCACCGTTCCCACTGGAACAATAAATCACGTCCCCAACTTGGAAGTTGTAGCTATCGCTCGTGCGAGTGAGAGTAATGGTGGTGGTCGAAATGCTCGATATCTTACCGAGCGCACCGCCGGTACCGCGTTGCAGATTCGCGCATATCTCGCGCTTTTGAGCGCCGATACCGGTTTTGACTTCGCGGTCGATAGCATCAGCGACCTTGTACTGGTCGTTGCTGCATTGCGCGATCAAATTATCGGTGATGGAAAGTCGGGTGTATTTGTTCACCCAAGCGAACTC
>Ga0210129_1000358_pt1 | contig 11407 bp, 9 predicted proteins | sample WestPond_Cattail_2_FD_185582 | JGI IMG/M metagenome (GOLD analysis project Ga0210129, IMG submission 185582) | Wetland microbial communities from the San Francisco Bay, California, USA, that impact long-term carbon sequestration -... | ecosystem: Environmental > Aquatic > Marine > Wetlands ... | reverse complement strand
TGTTCCAGCAAGCAGCGAAAGACTCGACGACACGTGTGACTTCTGTGACTTCTGCTGACATCGTTGATGCTCCTTTATAAGGCAACCGCAGGTGGAGAGCATGACCCCCAACGTTTGAATTCAACGGCCGCCGGAGGCGGTCCGCTGAACTGTTGGCGATCATTTAGTGGCCACGAATTGGGCGATGATAGCGCCGACAGAGAGCGCCAACGCTACCAGCGAGAGGATCAATGACCGGCGATACTTTGACTGTTCTTGGTCATGACCGGCGAGAATTGCGGCGAGATAAGGATAGTTGACCGCGTGGCGCATGTTGCCGGCTGTTGGAGCGAACAAACTGACGTATGTGTTCTCGCCGGTCTTGTGGTGATATTTATGCTCGAGAAAGTAGTACAGATACCCGAACAGCAACTGTGGTTTGCAGTTGAGTTTGGCTGAGACAGCGTTGATGTCTATTGCGATGAACGGGTCGTTCTCGCCTGGTTTTGCGCCGGGGTACGACTCCTCGTACATGTCGAAGATTCCGCGCAAGACATCTCTCTCAGTTGGTAGTGATGTGCTCATGATGGCTAACGAGGCTGTATAAAAACCCGATTTTCGCCAGCCTGATGCCTATGCCGAAGTGGGTATGTGGTTTTGCGACTCATCGGCTCAGCTTGCCCGAACCGCAGGCACTCGCGCAAGCCTTAATGTGAGTTTTTCAGCTCGGTGCAGCCCAAGTGAGACAGTTTCCCCTGCCCTTACTGCGCATAGTCGTGATGCGCCAGCTTCTAAATTTTGTGCACCATGCAATACAAGTGCCACTGCGTATTCACCTTGGCCAGACCCCTGAGCGTGAACCGGTCCAGCCGCTTGTTGTAGCGGATGTTGCCAAACACCGGCTCCACGGTAGCCATGCGCTGGCCGTAGAGCTTTCTGCCTCTGGGGCTGTCGATGGCCTGCTTCGTGACCTCGGTGATGCTCACCAAGCACTGCGTGCGCTTCTCATTGAGCCTGTGCCCGAAACAGGCCAAGGGCGTGACCGGCATGCAGGGCACGGTACGCGCCGAGCCGCTCACGATGATCAACGGCCGGGAAAAACTCACCCTGCGCTTTGACTGCAAGCCCTGCGAGATGCACGTGGTGGGGAAAATCAAGAAATCGGTGCTGAACCAGGCGGCCCGTGAAGCCCAGGCGTTGCCCCTGAAGTTCTATCGCACCCGGCCTGCGACGGCCCCGCCGGCCTGAAGCCGGCGGCCACCACCGAGGGGCGGCCTTCGGCGGCCCTAGTCAAGCTTGCCGTATTGGGTCCCGCCAATCATGATGCCGCCATCCAGGGGCGCGCGTTCGGATTGATACTCCCGATCGCCTACATGGAGGACCGGCAATTTGGAGCCCTTCCGGATGGCTTCCATCAAGGCTTCTTTTTCTTCTTCCGAGACCGGCTGGTATTGGTTGCGTGCCAGGCGCTGGCTGGCATGGCGCACATCGCCGACCACTTCCCGCCGTCTGGCCTTGGCAAGAATCTCCGAAGCGGCCGCAGGAGAATCCGCTTCCCTGGTTTTTCTCTCGAACGGGCTTTCCGAGGCGCTGACGCGCCAGTAAATGCCCTCCAGCACGAGTCCGTAACGGTCGAAGGTGTTTTTCTTGATGAACTCCTCGATGTCGTAAAAACTCCGGGGCTTGCCGGATTTTTGGGTCTGAAAGGCCTTGGTGACATCGATCATGGCAATGAAGCGATGATGGCGATCGTCAAGATTCATGACCTTGAACTTGTACATGCTGGCGACCACCTCCAGCGACAACAGGCTTTCCCTGATCGCCTGATAAAGCAGTTCACGACGAAAGGCCTTGCGCTCCGCCAGGTCCATCCGGCTGGGGGGCGTGGAGTCAGGGGCCGATGGGCCCCTGCCCTTGTCCTTGTTCCTGCGAAAAAATGAAAACATGGTTAACTCGTCACTTCCGGATCAATATGAGGTATGTCCCTGGCAGATGCTTCTTCTGGTCCTGGCTTGCATGGCCGGCAAAAAAGAACGCCGCCAACAAAGTGGCGGCGATTCGATGGGCGATGAAGCCGCTTACTTGCGGGTATAGACGATCTTCTTCGTCCCACCCTCGCAGCTGCCGACAACTTTGCCGTCTCCGACGACAGCAGCATCACTCGCAACGATCTCAAGCGTGTAGTTCTTGACGCCGTTGGCTTCGATCTTGGCGGCGATTTCGGTCTTCAGCTCCTCGCAGGGTTTGACCTGAGCCCATACGCTGGACAAACCAAGGGCCAAGAAGATGAACAGTGACAGACGCTTCATAGATGCTCCTTTATAGGGATTGGTCGATTTTTTCGGAGTGAAAACAGCCCTTGTAATATATACCGCAAATCCGGCGGGTGGGCGGGCTGGTCCGCTTTGTTGCATTTACATACAGTTGTCACGCCTGCACGCCCACCGTGCAAACCGGCCACCTCAAAGTTGACGCAAGGACAACTCTCCGGCGCGTCCCGAGAATTTCACCCGGGCGTCGAGTTTTTCCACCTGGACCCGGGCCGCCCGGTTGCCGTAAACAGCGGTCTTGAGCCAGTCGCACTCGGCTTGCAGCAGCGCTTCGTCGGCCAGCAGGGTGTGCCACACCTTGCCCTCGGCGTTCCAGCGGTAGCCCCGGGCCTTGAGCAGGTCCTTGGCGTCAAATGGCGCGGCCGTTGCCTGCAGGCGGTAGCCGGGGCTTTGCGCGGCAGCCAGCACGCGGCCCAGACCGGTCTGCCTGGAAACCGGCAACTTGGCCTGAAGCACGGCCAGCAAGGCATGGCAGTCCACCTCGGCGCGGTGGGCGTCATAGAAACGGCCCTGCGCCATCACCAGAAATTCCAGCTTGGCCGAGCCCTGGCCTTCCTGCTTCCAGTCGATGTCCGCGAAGGAGCAGGCCCAGGGCAGCGTCTGGAACTGCGGCAGGCGGGCCTCGACAAAGGGCCGGTCGAAAGCGGCGTTGTGGGCAACCACCAGATCGGCCCCGTGAAGCAGGGCCGCGATGCGTGCCTCGTCCAGCCGCAGCCCCTTGACCATGGCGCTGGAAATGCCGGTGATGGTTTCGATCTCTTGGGAAATCGGCATGCCGGGGTCTTCCAGCCCGTCATAAACCTCGACGTCCCCGGTGGGCAGTCCACTGGCGCTGTCCACATTGACCCGCAGCATGGCCAGTTCGATGATCTTGTCGCGCGATGGGTCCAGCCCGGTGGTCTCGGTGTCGAGCACCAGCAGCTTGACGATTTTGCCCTGCGGCACCCCGTCGAAGTGAAGCTGGGGAACCAGGCGGCGCAGCACCCGGTAGTCGGGGTGGCGTTCCAGCTCACGGGCCAGGGTCTCCGGGTCTGCCGCAAAAACGGGCTTGGGCGTCTTGGGGCTGCGGACACCTGACTTCACCGTGCGTGTCATCGGCACCCCGGCGGGGTCAAAACCAAAATTGAGTTGCTGGTCGGTCACTGGCTTGCCTTGTCCTTGAATCAATGCCGGGAAGTGCGTCTTCCCCGGGAAGGTGACGATTAGACACCAGAACGATTATTTCGCAGGCTACCCGGAACCGATCAAGAAAACCCAAGGTTCCACTTGTGCAATCTTGCTCAACCGGTAGACTGAAATTCGAAAACCAAGCGCGGCAATGGAGAGTGGCATGGAACCCGTCTGGCTGAAGTACTACCCCGCAGGCGTTCCAGCGGAGATCGATATCGACCGCTTCGCTTCGCTCAAGGACATGTTTGAACATAGCTGCCGGCAGTACGCGCAGCGTCCGGCCTTCACCAATAGGGGCGTGACCTTGACTTATGGAGAGTTTGATCGCCTCGCCCGGAATTTTGGCGCCTATCTGCAGCAGGTGCTCGGTCTGCGCCGTGGCGACCGCGTGGCCATCATGCTGCCCAACCTGCTGCAATATCCGGTGGCGCTGTTCGGCGCATTGCGCGCCGGCCTGGTGGTGGTCAACGTCAATCCGCTCTACACGGCGCGCGAATTGCAGCACCAGTTGGCCGACTCCGGCGCGGTGGCCATCGTGGTGCTGGAGAACTTCGCGCACACCCTGCAGGAGGTCGTCGCCACGACAGCCGTGCGCCACATCATCAGCACCCAGGTGGGCGATCTGTTCCCGCCATTGCGCAGGTGCTTGGTCAACTTCGCCATCAAGCGGATCAAGCGCATGGTGCCGCGCTGGCAATTGCCGGGCGCGATGGACTTCAATACCGCGCTGCGACGCGGGGCCGGCCAAACGCCTGCCGACCTTGCACTCACCCACGAGGACATCGCCTTCCTGCAATACACGGGCGGCACCACCGGCGTGGCCAAGGGCGCGATCCTGACGCACGGCAATATGGTGGCCAATGTGGAGCAGACCGCGGCCTGGATCGGCGGCACGCTCAAGCAAGGTGCCGAGGTGGTCGTCACGCCGCTGCCGCTCTACCATGTCTTCTCGCTCACGGCCAATCTGCTCACTTTTGTGCGGTTCGGCGCCAACAACGTTCTCATTACCAATCCGCGCGATATTCCCGGTTTCGTGCATGAACTGCGCAAGACCCGTTTCACCGCCATCACCGGCGTCAACACCCTGTTCAACCTGCTGCTCAACGCCGCCGGTTTTGACGAAGTGCGAAAGGCCAACGCCGGCGCGCTCAAGGTGGCGGTGGCCGGCGGCATGGCGGTGCAGCGCACGGTGGCGCAGCGCTGGCAGCAGGCGATGGGGGTGCCGCTGATCGAAGGCTACGGCCTGACCGAGGCCTCGCCGATCGTGTGCGCCAATCCGCTGGAGGCCAAGGCATTCAGCGGCAGGATCGGCATGCCGCTGTCCTCCACCCGCGTGGCGATCAAGGACGAGGCGGGGCGGGAACTGCCGGTGGGCGTGGCCGGTGAAATCTGCGTGCAGGGACCCCAGGTCATGCGGGGCTACTGGAACATGCCGGAGGAAACCGGCCGCGTTCTCGGCCCCGACGGCTGGCTGCGCACGGGGGACCTGGGCGTGATGGATGAGCATGGCAGCATCCAGTTCATCGACCGCAGCAAGGACGTGATCGTGGTGTCCGGCTTCAAGGTCTACCCGACCGAGGTCGAGGATGTGGTGATGCTGCATCCCGGCGTCAAGGAAGCGGGCGCGGTGGGCGTCCCGGATGAAAGAAGCGGCGAAGCGGTCAAGCTCTACCTGGTGAAGAAGGACCCGGCCCTCACCGCCGAGACGGTGATGGCGCATTGCCAGGCGAACCTGACCGCCTACAAGGTACCCAAATATGTGGAGTTTCGCCAGGAGCTTCCCAAGTCCAACATCGGCAAGATACTGCGCAGGACGCTGAGGGATGAGAACGCGGCATCGGCAGAAGCACGCCCCTGAGCCTGGCCGCGGTGTCCTTGTCCGATTGGAACGGCACCACCCCCTTGGACACAAACCATGATGATGCCCAAGCCACTCCGGCCAGCCCAGGACAGGCAGTTCCAGACCGTGCTGCACGCCGACGTCCGGGCGCGCGAATTGTGGGCCTGGGCCATGTACGACTTCGCCAATTCCGGCTACACCACGGTCGTCCTGACCGCCCTGTTCAATGCCTACTTCGTGGCCGTGCTCGCCGGCAATGCGCCCTGGGCCACGTTGGCCTGGACCGCCGCGCTGTCCGTCTCTTATGGGCTGATCGTCCTCACTGCCCCGCTGATCGGCGCCTACGCCGACCTGCGCGCAGCGAAGAAGGCGCTGCTGGCCGTCGCCACGGCCGGCTGCGTGGTGTTCACCGCCCTGCTCTACTTCGCCCAGCCCGACACCTTGTGGTTTGCCATTGCGTGCGTGATCCTGTCCAACTTCTTTTTTGGCAGCGGCGAGAACCTGATTGCGGCCTTTCTTCCGGAACTCGCGACCAGCCGGGCCATGGGCCGGGTCTCCGGCTGGGGCTGGAGCCTGGGCTACCTCGGCGGCCTGCTCACCCTCGGTGTCTGCCTGCTGTACGTCACCTGGGCCGGTGCGCAGGGCCACACGGCGCGGCAGTACGTGCCGGTGACCATGCTGATCACCGCGGCCATCTTTGCACTGGTGAGCCTGCCGACCTTCCTGCTGCTGCCCGAGCGCGCCACGCCCCAAGCCAGGCCCGCCGGGACGGGGGAAGGTGGCATGGTCATCATGGCCTGGGCACGGGTGTGGCAGACCCTGGGCCACCTGCGGCAATTCCAGGACCTGCACCGCTTCCTGCTGTGCAGTCTGTTCTATCAGGCCGGCATCCAGGCCGTCATCACCCTGACCGCCATCTATGCCAACCAGGCCATGGGCTTCACCCTGCAGCAGATCCTGCTGCTGATGCTGCTGGTCAACCTCACGGCGGCGGTCGGTGCCTTCCTCTTCGGCCACGTGCAGGACCGCATCGGCCATGTCCGGGCCATCGCGTGGACACTGCTGGGCTGGATGGCGGCCATCCTGCTGGCCTGGGCCGCACGCGAACCAGCGCTGTTCTGGGTCGCGGCCAACGGGGCCGGCTTGTGCCTGGGCGCCTCGCAGTCCGCCGGCCGGGCCCTGGTGGGGGTACTGGCGCCACCCTCGCGCGCGGCTGAATTCTTCGGCCTTTGGGGCCTCGCGGTGAAGCTCGCGTCGATCGCCGGGCCCCTCACCTACGGCGTGTCGAACTGGCTGACTGGCGGCGATCACCGCCAGGCGCTGCTGTTCACCAGCAGCTATTTTCTCGCCGGTCTGGTACTGCTGTACGGCGTGAATGTCGTGCGTGGCCGGCGGGCCGCCTTGCGCGCGGAGCGCCAGTCACGCAGGGCCGGGTGGCGCAACACAGCGGCAGGCCTGGACGCAGGGTGACACGAATGAATCCTTCACTGCCGCCGCTACAGCCCGACGCAGTGCGCGACGCGGCCCCGGCGCCCGCGACCGGCCCCCGAAGCGACGCGCAACGGCTGCTGGGTATCGTGCAAGGCCTGGCGCGCGAGCTGCGACCCCACGCGCCTGAGGTAGAGCGGCTGGGTGTGGAGCATTCCCTGGAGCGCGACTTCGGCCTGGACAGCCTGGCGCGCACCGAATTGCTGGCCCGCATCGAGCGCGAACTCGGTGCGCGACTGGGCGAGCAAGCCCTCGTCAGCGCCGAGACGCCCCGCGACCTGCTCCGCCTGATCGAGCTCGCTGCCAGCAGCGGCCCCCTGGCCGTTGACCGTGTCAGAACCCCGCCGGAACGGCCGGTTGGCGGAGCGCCCGATCTTGCCGGAACGCCGGCGTCCGACCGGCCGCCGGACAGCGCGTCCACCCTGCTCGATCTGCTGGACTGGCATGTGGCGGTGCACTGTGACCGGGTGCACATCACGCTGTATGGTGAGGGTGAGCACGCCGAGAACCTCAGCTACCGCGCACTGCAGGAGCAGGCCTGGGCGCTGGCGGCGGGCCTGCAACTGCAGGGCCTGGGCGCCGGCGACAAGGTGGCGGTGATGCTGCCCACCGGCCGCGAGTTCTTTGCCGCCTTCTATGGTGCGCTCTACGCCGGCTGCATCCCGGTGCCGCTTTACCCGCCCGCACGACCGTCCCAAATCGAGGACCACATGCGGCGCAGCATCGGCATCATCGGGAATTCCGAGGCAGCCATGCTCGTCACAGTCACCCCGGCCAAGACCCTGGGCCACCTGCTGCGCGCGCAGTGCGCGTCGCTGCGCAAGGTAATGACAGTCGCCGACCTGGGCGCCGCCGGCGCGTCGCCCTCCCTTGCGCGACCGGGACCACAAGACGTCGCCTTCCTGCAATACACCTCCGGCAGCACGGGCAATCCCAAGGGCGTGGTTCTGACCCACGCCAACCTGCTCGCCAACCTGCGGGCGATGGAACGCGCCTCGGGCGTCACCGCGGCGGATACCTTTGTGTCCTGGCTGCCGCTCTACCACGACATGGGACTGATCGGCGCCTGCATGGGCAGCCTGCTGGCCGGGTTTCGGCTGGTGCTGATGTCGCCAGTCGCCTTTCTGGCCCGGCCGCCGTTCTGGCTGTGGACCATCCACCGGCATCGCGGCACGATCTCGGCGGCGCCCAATTTTGCCTATGAACTGTGTGCCACCAAGATCGATGATCGTGATCTGACGGGGCTGGACTTGAGTTGCTGGCGGCTGGCCTACAACGGTGCGGAGCCGGTCAGTCCCGACACGATGGACAAATTTGCCACACGCTTCGCCCCGTACGGCTTTACACGTGCCGCCATGACGCCGGTCTATGGCCTGGCGGAGTCCGCCGTCGGGCTGGCCTTTCCGCCGCCCGGACGCGGGCCGCTGCTTGACCGGGTGGATCGCGACGCGCTCTCGCGCCTGGGCCTCGCCCGGGCCGTTGCGGCAAGCGAGCCGAAGGCGTTGCGCCTGGTCTCCAGCGGCCTGCCCCTGCCCGGCCATCAAATCCGCATTACCGATGCCAGCGGCCGGGAACTGCCCGAGCGCGCGCAGGGCCATGTGCAGTTCCTCGGCCCGTCCGCAACGGCCGGCTATTACCGCAACCCCGAAGCAACGGCGCGCCTGTTCGAGGGATCCTGGCTCAACACCGGCGACATGGGCTACATCGCAGCCGGTGAGCTGTATCTGACCGGGCGCGAGAAGGACATCATCATCCGCGCCGGGCACCACCTGTTCCCGCAGGAGCTGGAGGAAGCGGCGGGCCGGGTGCGCGGCGTGCGCAAGGGCGGCGTGGCCGTGTTTGCCGCCACCGATGCGCGCTCGGGCACCGAGCGACTGGTGGTACTGGCCGAGACGCGCGAAGACGATCCCGCCGAGCGCCGCCGGATGCTGGCCGAGATCAACAACCTGGCCGTTGACCTGATGGGCGTACCGGTCGACGATATCGTGCTGGCGCCGCCGCGCACGGTGCTCAAAACCTCCAGCGGCAAGCTGCGGCGCGCCGCCTGCCGCGAAATGTACGAACGCGGCGAGACCGGCAGCACCCAGCGCGCGCCCTGGCGCCAGTTTGTCCATCTTGGCCTGGCCGGCGCCCGGGCGCAGCTTGAACGTCTGGCGCATCAGGCCAGCGCATGGCTGTGGAGCGCGTGGGCCTGGGCGGTGCTTGCCGTCCTCGCGCCGCTGGCCTGGCTGCTGGTCGTGCTGCTGCCCGGGCGCGGCCTGTGTCGCCAGATCGCCCGGGCACTCGCGCGCCTGGGGTTTGCGCTGACCGGACTGACACCGAAGGTAGAGGGTTTGCAGCAGCTCGATGGCCGCGCGCCCGTGATCGTGGTGGCCAATCACGCCAGCTACGTCGATGCGTTCCTGCTCACGGCGGTGCTGCCCGCCAGCTTCACCTATGTGGCCAAGCAGGAGTTGCGGCACAACCCTTTCCTGTCCCTCCCGCTGCGCCGGCTCGGCTGCGCCTTCGTCGAACGTTTCGACAGCGCCCGCGGCGTGGAAGACACGCGCGAGCTGGAGCAGTTGGCCCGTTCCGGCGAATCCCTGGTGTTCTTCCCCGAAGGAACATTTCGACGCGAACCCGGCCTGATGGCGTTCCGCCTGGGCGCATTTCTGTCGGCCGCGCGCTCCGGCGTCCCGGTGCTGCCGATCACCCTGGTCGGCACGCGTTCCCTGCTGCGCGATGGTCAATGGCGGCCGCGCCATGGTGATCTCAAGGTGCTGATCGGCCAACCTGTGCCGGCGACGGGAAGTGACTGGCAGGCCGCATTGCAACTGCGCGATGCGGCGCGCTGCGACATGCTGGCCAGGCTGGAGGAGCCGGACGCGGCCGCCTGATGGCGCCCGCGGCTCGATGCCCCTCAGAGCTTGACGTACTCGTACTCCACCGGGTTGGAGTTGATGCCGCGATCCGGCGGCGCAATCCAGGCCGCCATCTTGCCGGGCTCGGTCACGCGCTGCATCAGGCTCTGGACGAAGCGGATGTCATCGGGCGTCGGCAGCCACTGGCCTTTTTTCGCCTCGAATTCGGCGGCCATGATCGGCTTGCCCTGCGGGTCGGTGTGCTGGCCGGCCCAGACGCCGACCTGGCGGCGAAAACGCGAGGAAGGCAGCGTCAGCTCGAAGTCCACGCCGGCGCGCTTGATGGCCATGTTCCAGCGCGTCACGCCCACGTTGCAGTCCTTGATGTACTCCAGGCGCGTCACTTCGTTCATGCCGTTGCGCATGGCGATGGTCTCCTGGCGCACGCCACCCTGGCCGTCGCTCACGTCGATCTGCATCTCGGTGCCGGCTTCCACATGGTCGGCAAACCTGGCCTCGTCGGGGCGGCCCTTGATGCCGTTGGAGAAATAGTTGGCCGCATTGCTGGACGACTCTGAACCGAACAGGTCCAGCGAGGAAGTGAACCAGAAGTTCATGAACTTCTGGACCGTCGGCAGGTCGATGACACCCGCTTTGCGCAGCGTGGCCGCGTCGTCGGTGTCGAGTTCCTTCATCACTTCCAGCGTGCGCTTGATGACGCGGCCCACGCCGGTCTCGCCGACGAACATGTGGTGCGCCTCTTCGGTCAGCATGAAACGGCAGGTGCGCGCCAGCGGATCGAACGCGCTCTCGGCCAGGCTCTTGAGCTGGAACTTGCCGTCGCGGTCGGTGAAGTAGGTGAACATGAAGAAGCTCAGCCAGTTGTCCATCGGCTCGTTGAAGGTGCCCAGGATGCGCGGCTTGTCGGCGTCCCCGCTGTGGCGCTTCAACAGTTCTTCCGCCTCCTCCCGCCCGTCGCGGCCGAAGTAGGCATGCAGCAGATAGACCATGGCCCACAGGTGCCGGCCCTCCTCCACATTGACCTGGAACAGGTTGCGCAGGTCATACAGCGAAGGGGCCGTCAGGCCCAGCAGGCGCTGCTGCTCCACCGAAGCCGGTTCGGTATCGCCCTGCGTCACGATCAGGCGGCGGAAGGTGCTGCGGTATTCACCGGGCACGTCCTGCCAGACGTCCTGCCCCAGGTGGTCGCCAAATCCGATCTTGCGGTTTTCTTCCCGGTCGGCCAGGAAGATGCCCCAGCGGTAATCCGGCATGGGCGTGTAGCCGTAGCTGGCCCAGCCCGAAGCATCCACGCCCACGGCGGTGCGCAGGTAAACCTGATTGGCATTGAAGTCGCTCGGCCCCATCTCGCGCCACCAGTTCAGGAAAGCCGGCTGCCAGTGCTCCAGCGCGCGCTGCAACTGGCGGTTGTCGCCGAGGTTGATGTTGTTGGGGATCAGGGCTTGTAGATCTATGCTGCTCATGGGGTTCCTTTGGGGAAAATTCGTATTTGGTTGGTGTTGAATCGGGTTTATTGATGGCCTGGCATGTCGGGATGTGCGCCCGACAGCGCAGTAACTTTCTTTTGCTTCGCCAAAAGAAAGTCACCAAAGAGAAGGCGAGCCGGATTCGTCGCCCCGCGCGAAGCGCGGGTAAGCTGCGTTGCTCGGTGCAGCCGGGGTCTGGCTAAACTCGCTGCGCTCAAACAACGCCAGCCCTGATCCGTCCGCCCCTGCGCTACTCGCCTCCTCATAACGGCG
>Ga0210129_1000357_pt1 | contig 11442 bp, 8 predicted proteins | sample WestPond_Cattail_2_FD_185582 | JGI IMG/M metagenome (GOLD analysis project Ga0210129, IMG submission 185582) | Wetland microbial communities from the San Francisco Bay, California, USA, that impact long-term carbon sequestration -... | ecosystem: Environmental > Aquatic > Marine > Wetlands ... | reverse complement strand
GCGGATCTTCTGGCAACTGATGCGACCGCGTCCGAGGCTTTGGTTTTCCGACGGTCGCGCCCAAGCTACTTCGGGAGGCTGGGCGAGTTCAGGGCGGCTGACGATTTGTGAGTCCCATGAGGAAGCCGCCCTGAATTCGACCGGCCCCAACAAGGCGTCGTGATCGAAGGGCTTTCGGGATTCAAAACTTTTCATGCGGCGCCAGGTAGCGCCATTGCCCCACCGGCAGGTTGCCCAGCATGACCTTGCCGATGCGCACCCGCTTGAGGCCGACCACCTTGAGTCCAACCAGCTCACACATGCGCCGGATCTGCCGCTTCTTGCCCTCGGTCAGCACAAAGCGCAACTGCTCGGGGTTTTGCCATTCCACGCGGGCCGGCTTCAGGGCCTGGCCGTCCAGGCTCAGGCCGTGGCGCAGCCGGGCCAGCATCGCCGGCGGGAAGACCGCCTGCACATTGCTGCTGATGGGGTCGTCATCGTCGATGCGCGAGAGCTGGGTCGGCGCGCTGGCGGGCTGGTTGGCGCCGGTGTAGACCACCCGCACCAGGTACTCCTTCTCCATCACCGAATCTTCACCGATGAGCTGGCGCGCCACGCGGCCGTCCTGAGTCAGTACCAGCAGGCCGGTGGAGTCGATGTCCAGGCGACCGGCCGGCGCCAGGCCGCGCAGTTGAGTGCCGTTGAAGAAAAAGCGGGCGTTGTCATCGCGCCAGCGGTTTTGCGGCTGGATCAGCACCACCGCCGGTTCGTGGCCGTCCTCGGCCTGGCCGCTCACATAGCCGATCGGCTTGTTGAGCAGGATGGTGACCTGGGTCGCCTGGTGGCCCTGGGCTTGTTTGTCGACCTCGATGCGGTCGCTGGGAGTGACCTGCAAGCCCATGGGCGCGACCTGGCCGTTGACCTTGACCCAGCCCTGGTCGATCCAGTTGTCGGCCTCGCGGCGCGAGCACAGGCCGAGCTCGGCCATGCGCTTGTTCAAACGACTGGTGCCCGTGGTGTTGCCGGCCGGGGTGGCGCGGGCATCTGCCGGCTTTGGTGCGCGGCGAAAGGCGGGGGGAGCGGGGGAATCCTTCATGAGGTGCTGATTTTCCTACAAAGCTCGGGGTGCCTGATTTCTGGCGCCGTTGGCTGCGGCCGACCTGGAATTGGCCAGCCAGGGGCCGGGTTCGGCCAGTCTTGGTCCTTCGGGCCGCAAAGGGTTGCGGCAGCAACACCCGGCTTGACTTCAAGTTCGGCAACGCCAGGGTCGCATTCGCCCTGCCGAAGTAAACTGGCAAGGCTGAACAGGTCGTCCGTACCGGCGGCCATCGCTTATTTTCAGGACAGGAAGGCCATGCGCAAGATTTTTTCCGCAACGCTCGCAGCCATTGCACTGGCCTCTTCCGTGCAGATGCCCGCTGCAGCCCAGGACCTTGAAGCCGGACGGGCCAAGTCCCAGGCTTGTGCCGCTTGTCATGGTGCCGATGGCAATTCCGTGGCGGGCACGTTCCCCAACCTGGCGGGACAAAACTGGCGCTACCTCTATATCCAGCTCAAGGACTTCAAGGAGGGGCGGCGCAGCAACCCGACGATGAGCCCGATGGCCGTGCCGCTGAGCAAGCAGGACATGATCGACATTGCCAATTACTACGCGGCCCAAACCGCCAAGCCGGCCACCTTCAAGGCCGACGGGGCCAGGATCAAACGGGGCAAAGCCAGGGCCGATCAGGCCCTGTGCGCCATGTGCCATCTGGCGGGGTTTGTCGGACAGAATGAAATCCCCAAGGTGGCCGGGCAGCGCTATGAATACATCGTGCAGCAAATGCGCGACTTCAAGGCGCGCAAACGGACCAATGACGCAGGGAACATGACCGGCGTGGCGCAGACCCTGAGCGAGGCGGATATCGTCAATCTGGCGCACTACATCACCAGCCTGCGCTGAATCCGGATCACGAGGAAATCGGGCTATAACCGGACAGCCCGGCCCATGTGGCCAGCGGCGGCGAAGCCAGCGTGGCGGCAGGCCAGTTGCCCCGGGGTGTGGTCATCCGATAAAACTGAACGGGAGACAATCATGCACAGGTTGGTTGCGGTCAGAAAACAAAAAATGGCACTGGCAACGGTATGCGGGCTGTCGCTTGCGGCGATCAGCCAGATGCCGCTTCACGCCCAGACGCTGGAGGGCGTGGTCGTCACGGCGACGCGTGCCGAGCAGCGCAGCTTCGATGCACCGGCGGCCATCCAGTCGGTGGACCGGGAGACGATCCAGAACGCCGGCCCGCAGGTCAACCTGTCGGAGTCGCTCAACCGGGTGCCGGGCCTGACCGTCCTGAACCGGCAGAACTATGCGCAGGACCTGCAACTGTCGATCCGCGGCTTTGGCGCCCGCTCGGCCTTCGGCATCCGCGGCATCCGCCTGCTGATCGACGGCATCCCGGCCACCACGCCGGACGGGCAGGGCCAGGGTTCGTCGATCAGCCTGACCTCCACCGAGCGCATCGAGGTGCTGCGCGGGCCGCTGGCCCAGTTGTACGGCAATGCCTCTGGCGGCGTCATCCAGGCGTTCACGCGCGAGGCACCGCTGGAGCCCGAGGCTGACGTGCAGTACTACGCCGGTTCCTTCGGCATGCACCGCAGCGACTGGCAGATCGGCGACACCCTTGGCGGCGTGGGCCTGGTGGCCGACTACAGCACCTTCAACACCAATGGGTTTCGCGACAACAGCACCACCGAGCGCAAGCAGTTCAATGGCAAGCTGAGCTTTGGCCCGGACGAGAAGACGCGCGTCAACGTGGTGTTCAACCAGTTCGACATGCCGCTGGCGCGGGACCCGTTGGGCCTGACGGCGGCGCAGTTGGCCGCCAACCCCCAGCAGGCGGGCACCAATGCCATCGCCCGCAATGCCAGAAAAATAGTGCTTCAAAACCAGGCGGGGACCTCCCTGGTGCATGCCATCGATGAGAACCGTTCGGTCACGGCGCGTGCGTACTACGGTACGCGCGATAACCTGCAGTACCTGGTCGGCATTCCGGGGACGCCCACGGCCACTGGCGGCTGGGTGGGGCTGAACCGGGCCTACTATGGCCTGGGCCTGCAGTACAGCGAGCTGGGCAAAATCAGCGCAACGCCGGTTCGCTGGGTCGTCGGCTATGAGTTCGACCGCTCCCGCGAGTCGCGCCAGGCCGGGGCGGCCGTGCTGGGAGAAAAAACCGGGAGCCTGACGCGCAATGAAAACAACCAGGCTGAAAACAGCGACTTGTTTGCGCAGGCGACGGCCGAGGTCTCGGAAAAAGTCTCCGTGGTCACGGGGCTTCGCTACAGCACCGTCCGGTTTACCAGCGACGATTATTTCCTGACCGATGGCGATGGCTCCGGTACGTCCAGCTACCGGGCCGTCAGCCCGGTGCTCGGGCTGACCTACCATGCCAATGACAGCCTGAACCTGTACGCCAATTACGGCAAGGGCTTCGAGAGCCCCACGTTGGCAGAAGTGGCCTATGGCATCGTCGGCACCACGCTGGTGCCGAGCTTCAACCAGGCCATCAATGCCTCGTACAGCCAGCATTACGAAATAGGTGCCAAGTGGGCGCCGGACAAGCGGTCCCGGGTGGACTGGACCTTGTACCAGATCAATACGACCGATGAGATCGTGGTGGCTTCCAGTTCAGGCGGCAACTCGTCCTTCATCAATGCGCCCAGCACCGCGCGCAGGGGCATGGAGCTGGCGGGCGCTACCTTGCTGGGGTCCAACGTCAGCGCCCTGTTGTCGGCCTCCTGGATCGATGCCACCTATTCAGCGGCCTTCACCACGCCGACCAGCACGGTGGCCGCGGGTAGCCGGCTGCCCGGCATTCCCCAGAGCTTTGTGTTTGCCGAACTGCTGTGGGCCAGCCAGCCCATGGACAGCGCCCGGAAAAAACCAGTGCTGGGCAGCCAGGTCGGCATGGAATGGATCAATGCCGGCAAACTCTATGCCAACGACACCAACACCGCCTCGGCCGAGGGCTACAGCACCCTGAACCTCAAGGCCAGCCACGGCTGGGCGCTGGGCCAAGGCGGCCTGACGGCGTATGGCCGGCTGGACAACGTGACCGACCAGCGCTATGTCGGCTCGGTCATCGTGAACCAGGCCGCCAGCCAGTTCTACGAACCGGCCCCCGGCTTCAACTGGACGCTGGGCCTACGGCTGAACGTGCCGCTGTGAGCGCAGCGCGTCCAGGTCGAGCACCCGGACGCCGCCGTACTCCACCCGGATCAGGCCCTGCGCTTCGAGCCGGGAGAGGGCCTCGTTGACGCGCTGGCGGGACAGGCCCACCAGATAGGCCAGTTCCTGCTGGGTGATGCGCAGCATCTGGCCGACGCCGGGGTAGAGCACCGGATTGAACAGGGCGGCCAGACTGCGGGCCACCCGCAGGTCGGGGTTGTTCATGCGGTCGATCTCGCGCGCGGCGATGAACTGGCCCAGCCGCTCGTTGAGCTGGTTCATCACAAAGCGGTTGAAGCCGATGGAGTGGTCCAGCAGGCGGTGGAAGGTGTCCACCGGCAGGCCGGCGACCAGGCTCTTGCGCAGGGTCTGCACGTTGTAGCGGTAGCTTTCCCGCTTGAGGGCCGTGCCCTCGCCGAACCAGCCGCCCGGCGGCAGGCCGGTGAAGGTCATGGCCTGGCCGTCGGCGTTCTCGCCGCTCATCTTGAGCAAGCCGTCCACCACACCGAACCAGTAGGTCACGGGTCGGCCGATACGGCAGACCAGGTCGCCCGGCTGGGCTTCGCCGATTTTCAGGTCGGCGGCAGCCAGGGTGCGTTCGTCCGGCGACAGCAGTTGCAGCCAGGGGATGCCGGCCAACTCGGCCGGTGTGGGCGAGCGGCGCCGCTGGTGCAGGGTCTGATCGCTGGACATGATTTCTTCCGGAACGGCAAGGGAAAGTCCCACCTAGGGACTACCCTGAATTGTCGTCGCAATGACAACTTAACGTCAAATGGGCGCCTAACATGACTTTAAGAACGCCGGGCAAGTGATGTCGCCCGGCAGAGAAAGCAGACAAGGAACCGGGATGCAGACGACTTTTCCGCGACTTCTCCTGAAGCATGCTGCCGAACGGACGGCGGCGCCCGCCATGCGGGAAAAGGAATATGGCATCTGGCAGGCGCTGAGCTGGGGCCAGTTGGCCGGGATGGTGCAGGCCCTTGCCTGCGGCCTGCATCAGGCGGGTTTTCGCCGGGGCGATCATATGGTGGTCGTCGGCGCCAACCGGCCGCGGCTGTACGCCACCATGCTGGCGGCGCAGTCCCTCGGCGGCATCCCGATCCCGCTGTACCAGGACGCGGCGGCAACCGAATACATCTTCCCCATCAACAACGCGGAGGTCCGCTTTGCGTTTGCGGAAGATCAGGAGCAGGTCGACAAGCTGCTCGAGATCCGTGCCCAATGCCCGCAGCTGAGCCCGATCTACTTCGACGATCCGCGCGGACTGCGCAATTACCTGGAGCCCGGCCTGACCTCGCTGGATGTGCTGCTGGAACTGGGCCGGGCCTTTGCCTTGAAGCAGCCGGATTTCTTCAAAACGGAAATCGACAAGGCCCGGCCGGATGATGTGGCCGCCATGTTCTTCACCTCCGGGACCACGGGCCACCCCAAGGGGGTCGTGCATACCCACGACAGCCTGCTGGACCGGGCCCGGGCCGGGGCCGAGTTCGACCAACTCACGGCCCGCGAGGAAGTGCTGGCCTACTTGCCGCCGGCCTGGATCGGGCAGAACATCTTCAGCTATGCGCAGTGGCTGGCCTGCGGCTATGTGGTGAACTGCCCGGAATCGGCGTCCACCGTGACCATCGATCTGAAGGAAGTCGGGCCCAGCTACTACTTTGCGCCGCCCCGGGTGTTCGAAGGCCTGCTCACCAGCGTCATGATCCGGATGGAAGATGCCTCGGCCCTCAAGCGCCGCATGTTCCAGTACTTCATGGCGGTGGCGCAAAGAGTCGGCCCGGCCCGGATGGACGGCAAGCCCGTGGGCCTGCTGGACCGGCTGCTGTACGCCCTGGGCAATGGGCTGGTGTACGGCCCGCTGCGCAACAACCTGGGGCTAAGCCGGGTGCGCGTGGCCTATACCGCCGGCGAGGCCATCGGCCCGGATCTGTTCCGGTTTTACCGCTCGATCGGCATCAACCTCAAGCAGTTGTATGGCTCGACCGAAACCGCCGTGTTCGTCTGCCTGCAGCCCGACCACGAGGCCCGCGCCGACACCGTCGGCATTCCGATCCACGGGGTGGAAATCAAGGTGGCGGAGAACGGCGAGATCCTGGTCAAGTCCCCCGGCCTGCTCAAGGAATACTACAAAAACCCGGAGGCAACGGCCGAGGCGCTCACCAGCGACGGCTGGTACCACACCAATGACGCCGGCTTTATCGACGCCCACGGGCACCTCAAGATCATCGACCGCGTCAAGGACGTGGGACGGCTCCAGGGCGGTGCTTTCGATGCGGCGATGTTCGCGCCCAAGTATGTGGAGAACAAGCTCAAGTTCTTCCCCTACATCAAGGAGGCCGTGGCCTACGGCGATGGCCGGGAAAAGGTCTGCGTGCTGATCAACATCGACTTCGACGCCGTGGGCAACTGGGCCGAGCGGCGCAACCTGCCCTATGCCGGCTACACCGATCTGGCGCAAAAGCCCGAGGTCTACCAGTTGATCAAGGACTGCGTCGAGAAAGTCAATGCCGACCTGAGCAAGGACGAGTTGCTGGCGGGCAGCCAGATCAGCCGCTTCCTGATCCTGCACAAGGAACTGGACGCGGATGACGGTGAGCTGACCCGCACCAACAAGGTCCGGCGCGGCTTCATTGCCGACAAATACCAGCCGCTGGTGGATGCGCTGTATGGGGGCAAGACCGAGCAGTTCATCGAGACGGTCGTCAAGTTCGAGGACGGACGCTCGGGCAGCGTCAGCGCAACCCTGCGGATCGAAGATGCGCAAACCTTCACCCCGCTGAAGGCGGCCGCATGACAACAACGCAGGCCAACGCAGACAGGAGCGCCGCCGGGCCGTCCCCAGGCGCGAAGGCCCCAGGCACCAGCGAAGCGCAGGGCGTAGCTGCGCATGGGGGCAGCGTCGTACACGGAGTGACCAGCGTGGGGGCTAAAAAAATAGGCGACGTCATTCTCGATGTCAAGAACATCAGCCTGGCCTTTGGCGGCGTCAAGGCCCTGGCCGATATTTCCTTCGATGTGCGCGAGCACGAGGTGCGCGCCATCATCGGGCCGAACGGCGCCGGCAAGAGCTCCCTGCTCAATTGCATCAACGGCGTCTACACGCCGCAGCACGGCACCATCACCTTCCGCGGCCAGACGTTCGGGCACATGGACAGCCATCAGGTGGCCACCATGGGCATTGCGCGCACCTTCCAGAACCTGGCTTTGTTCAAGGGCATGAGCGTGATCGACAACATCATGACCGGGCGCAATCTGCGCATGAAGAGCAATCTGTTCCTGCAGGCCTTGCGCATCGGCCCGGCCGAGAAGGAAGAGATGCGGCATCGCGAGTTTGTCGAGCACATCATCGACTTCCTGGAGATCCAGCCCTACCGCAAAACCCCGGTCGGGCAATTGCCCTACGGCCTGCAAAAGCGGGTTGATCTGGGCCGTGCCCTGGCCATGGAGCCGCAAGTGCTGCTGCTGGACGAACCCATGGCCGGCATGAACCTGGAAGAGAAACAGGACATGTGCCGTTTCGTGCTCGACATCAATGACGAATATGGCACCACGGTGGTGTTGATCGAACATGACATGGGCGTGGTGATGGACATCTCCGACCGCGTCGTGGTGCTGGACTACGGCAGGAAGATCGGCGACGGTACGCCGGATGACGTGCGCAACAACCCCGAGGTGATCAGCGCCTACCTCGGCACCTCGCATTAAGGACTGGAACGTGGCATTCTTTCTTGAGACGCTGCTGGGTGGCCTGATGGCCGGCATGCTGTATTCCCTGGTGGCCTTGGGTTTTGTGCTGATCTTCAAGGCTTCGGGCGTGTTCAACTTTGCCCAGGGTTCCATGGTGCTGTTTGCCGCGCTGGCGATGGCGCGCTTCGCGGAATGGTTTCCCCAGTGGAGCGGCATGGCCAATCCGCTGCTCGCCAACGTGGTGGCTTTCCTGATGGCCGGTGCCGTGATGTTCCTCGTGGCCTGGGTGGTCGAACGGCTGGTGCTGCGCCACCTGGTCAACCAGGAGGCCACCACGCTGCTGATGGCCACGCTGGGGATCACCTATTTTCTCGAAGGTCTCGGGCAGACCATTTTCGGCAGCGACATCTACAAGATCGACATCGGCATGCCCAAGGAGCCGGTGTTTGTGCTGCAGTCGGTGTTCCAGGGCGGCCTGCTGATCGACCAGGAGGATGTGATCGCCGCCGTGATCGCGGCCGCGCTGGTGGCCTTGCTGAGCGTGTTTTTCCAGAAGACGGTGACGGGGCGCGCCTTGCGTGCGGTGGCGGACGACCATCAGGCCGCCCAAAGCATCGGCATCCCGCTCAACCGGATCTGGGTGATCGTCTGGTGCGTGGCCGGCGTGGTGGCGCTGGTGGCGGGGATGATCTGGGGCTCCAAGCTCGGCGTGCAGTTTTCACTGACGACCGTGGCCTTGCGGGCCCTGCCGGTCGTGATCCTCGGCGGGCTGACCTCCATTCCGGGGGCCATCATCGGCGGCCTGGTCATCGGCGTGGGCGAGAAGTTGTCCGAGGTGTTTCTGGGGCCGTATGTGGGCGGCGGTATCGAGATCTGGTTCGCCTATGTGCTGGCGCTGGTGTTCCTGCTGTTCCGCCCGCAGGGGCTCTTCGGCGAGAAGATTATTGATCGCGTATGAAATACACGACCCATGATTTCTGTGGCTTTCACTCCCTCTCCCTCTGGGAGAGGGCAGGGGTGAGGGCGGCTCGCGTGGTAGGCCCTCACCCTGACCCTCTCCCAGGGGGAGAGGGAACAAAAATACGGCCTCTCCCAGAGGGAGAGGGAATCATTCAAGACGAGCGCTAACATGTTCTACAGAGAAAACGGCCAGTTCAAGACCTCCTACAAGGCGGATCAGCAGATCTTCCCGATTGCGCAGGACCGCTGGTTCATCCTGGCGCTCATCGTGCTGGCCTTTGTCGGCGTGCCACTGCTGGCCAGCGACTACATGTTCCGCGCCATCCTGACGCCCTTCCTGATTGTTTCGTTGGCAGCGGTTGGCGTCAACATCCTGGTGGGTTACTGCGGCCAGATTTCGCTCGGTTCGGGCGCCTTCATGGCGGTCGGGGCCTATGGCGCCTATAACGCCTTTGTCCGCATTCCGGGCATGCCGCTGATCGCGGCGCTGATCGTGGGCGGGCTGTGCGCCACGGCCTTCGGCATCCTGTTCGGCCTGCCCAGCCTGCGCGTCAAGGGCCTGTACCTGGCGGTGGCCACGCTGGCGGCGCAGTTCTTCAGCGACTGGATGTTCCTGCGCATCAAGTGGTTCACCCACGATTCGCCTTCGGGTTCGGTGTCGGTCTCCAACCTCCAGGTGTTCGGCCTGGACCTTGAAAGCCCGGTTTCCAAATACCTGTTCTGCCTGGGCATTCTGGCGGTCCTGGCCTTGCTGGCGAAGAACCTGGTGCGCGGCGCCATCGGCCGCGAGTGGATGGCCATTCGCGACATGGACGTGGCCGCCGCCGTGATCGGCATCCGGCCCATGTACGCCAAGCTCAGCGCATTCGCGGTCAGTTCGTTCATTGTCGGCGTGGCCGGCGCCTTGTGGGGCTTTGTCTATCTGGGCGCCTGGGAGCCGGCCGCCTTCTCGGTGGACCAGTCCTTCCGGCTGCTGTTCATGGTGATCATCGGCGGCATGGGCTCCATCATGGGCAGTTTCTTCGGCGCTGCCTTCATCGTGACCCTGCCCATTGTCCTGAACCAGATGCTGCCGGTGGTGGGTGAACTGGTCGGGCTGGAAATTTCCACCGCCGGCATTTCGCACGCTGAACTGATGGTTTTCGGCGCCCTGATCGTGTGGTTCCTGATCGTGGAGCCGCATGGCCTGGCCCGCTTGTGGTCGATTGGCAAACAGAAGCTGCGGCTGTGGCCGTTCCCGCATTGAATTTCCGGATTTCCCCCGTGCTTCAACACTTTCATCCAAAGGAGACAATCATGAAGCTTTCGAAACTGGTGATAGCCGCTGCCATACTGGCTGCGGGAGCGTCATCCATGACGACGAGTGCCTGGGCCCAGGCCAAGGTCCAGTTCTTCCCCGGCCTGCCTTACCGCACCGGCCCCTATGCGCCCAACGGCGTGCCATGGTCCAACGGCTATTCGGACTACCTCAAGCTGGTCAATGCCCGGGGCGGCATCAACGGCGTGAAAATTCTCTACGAAGAATGTGAAACCGGCTACGACACCGCGCGCGGCGTGGAGTGCTACGAACGCCTCAAGGGCAAGCATGGCGGCGCCACCCTGTTCCAGCCCTTGTCCACCGGCATCACCTTTGCCCTGACCGAAAAAGCGCCCGGCGACAAGATTCCGCTGATCACCGCCGGTTATGGCCGCAGCGAGAGCCAGGACGGCACCGTGTTCAAGTGGAACTTCCCCCTGGCCGGTACCTACTGGCTGGCGGCCGACGCGCTGATCCAGCACATCGGCAAGAAAGAGGGCGGTCTGGACAAGCTCAAGGGCAAGAAGATCGCGCTGGTCTATCACGACAGCCCCTACGGCAAGGAGCCCATCGCCTTGCTGCAGGAACGTGCGGCCATGCTGGGCTTTACCTTGCAACTGCTGCCGGTGACGGCTCCCGGCGTGGAGCAGAAAGCCACCTGGCTGCAGGTGCGGCAGGCCAAGCCGGACTATGTGCTGCTGTGGGGCTGGGGCGTGATGAACTCCACCGCCCTGAAGGAAGCGCAAGCCACCGGCTACCCGCGCGAGAAGATGTATGGCGTGTGGTGGTCGGGCGCCGAGCCGGATGTGAAGGACGTGGGCGAAGGGGCCAAGGGCTATAACGCGGTCACCATGCAACACGGGGCCGAACCGAACTCCAAGGTGGTCAAGGACATCCTGGCCCTGGTGCACGACAAGGGCCAGGGCACGGGACCCAGGGAAGAAGTGGGCCAGGTGCTGTACATGCGCGGCGCCATGAGCGCGATGCTGGGGGTGGAGGGCGTGCGCCGGGCGCAGGAGCGCTATGGCAAGGGCAAGGTCATGACGGGCGAGCAAACCCGCTGGGGCCTGGAAAACCTGGCACTGGACCAGAAGAAACTCGACGCGCTCGGTTTCGCCGGCGTGATGCGCCCCATCAGCACTTCCTGCGCCGACCACATGGGTTCCAACTGGGCCCGGATCCACACCTGGGACGGCAAGAAGTGGAACTTCAGCTCGGACTGGCTGCAGGCCGACGAGATGATTCTCAAGCCGCTGGTGAAGGCCACGGCCGCCAAGTACGCGGCTGACAAGAAGATCACACCGCGCACTCCGGC
>Ga0210129_1000356_pt1 | contig 11456 bp, 9 predicted proteins | sample WestPond_Cattail_2_FD_185582 | JGI IMG/M metagenome (GOLD analysis project Ga0210129, IMG submission 185582) | Wetland microbial communities from the San Francisco Bay, California, USA, that impact long-term carbon sequestration -... | ecosystem: Environmental > Aquatic > Marine > Wetlands ... | reverse complement strand
TCTCAACAACGAACAGGATAACGATTTGCGTGAAATGGCTAAGACTCAGTTGGATGAAGACCAGAAACGCATACCCGAATTGGAGGAGGAAATAAAACTGCTCATGCTGCCGTCAAACCCTGAGGACGAAAAGAATGCCATTATGGAAATCCGTGGCGGCACAGGCGGCGACGAAGCCGCTCTGTTTGCAGGCGACCTTTTCAGAATGTACTCAAAATATTGTGAACGTAAGGGCTGGAAAATAGAAATCACACGATATACCGAAGGTCCTTCAGGAGGGTATAAAGAGATTATCTTCACCGTAAAGGGTGAAAATGCTTACGGCACATTGAAGTATGAAGGCGGAGTACATCGCGTACAGCGCGTACCGACCACCGAAACACAAGGACGTGTACATACGTCTGCCGCCACCGTAGCGGTACTGCCCGAAGTGGGGACATTCGACATAGACATTAAGGAAGAAGATGTTCGTACCGATATATTCTGCGCTCACGGCCATGGCGGTCAGGGAGTTAACACTACATATTCAGCAATCAGGTTGGTGCACATACCCACAGGAATCATGGTACAATGCCAGGACGAGCGCTCACAGTTGCGCAACAAGGAAAAAGCTATGATAGAACTTCGCAGCCGCGTATATAATATGGAGCATGAAAAATATCTCGAAGGTATCACATCAAAACGCAAAACAATGGTATCAACTGGTGACCGTTCTGCCAAAATACGCACTTACAACTATCCGCAGGGGCGTATCACCGACCATCGCATAAGCTATACAATATATAATTTATCGGCTTTTATGGAGGGTGACATACAAGATTGCATAGATCACTTAATCGTGGCTGAAAATGCCGAACGACTAAAAGAAAATAAGTTATAACTCAACAATGAACCATGAATAAAAAACAGTTATTTGAAAATATAAAAAAGAAACAAACATTTCTGTGCATCGGATTAGACACCGATATTGAAAAGATTCCGCAAATTCTTTTAAAAGAAGATGACCCGGGTTTCGCTTTCAACAAAGCTATTATCGATGCCACACACGATTTATGCATTGCTTACAAAACCAACTTGGCCTTTTACGAAAGTATGGGATTAAAGGGGTGGACTACATTATATAAAACAATCAAATATATCCGTGCAAACTGTCCCGATCAATTCATAATTGCCGATGCCAAACGAGGTGATATAGGCAATACATCAGCCATGTATGCGCATTCATTTTTTGAAGAGATGGACGTTGATGCCGTTACAGTGGCTCCATACATGGGTGAAGACAGCGTAACACCATTCCTGAGTTATCCCGACAAATGGGTCATACTCTTGGCACTAACAAGCAACAAAGGTTCACACGACTTCCAGATGCTTAACGACAATGAAGGCAAGCGGTTGTTTGAAAACGTGCTGTCGAAATCGCAGGCATGGGGTACGGATGAGCAACTGATGTATGTAGTTGGTGCCACTCAAGGCAAACTGTTTGAAAACATTCGCAAAATAGCACCCAATCATTTTCTGCTTGTACCTGGTGTCGGAGCACAAGGCGGATCGCTCGAAGAAGTCTGCAAATACGGAATGAACGCACAGTGCGGATTAATAGTTAATTCCTCACGCGGCATTATCTATGCCGGCAATGGCGAAAACTTCGCCAAAGAAGCTCGCAATGCAGCAAAAGAACTTCAAGAAGAAATGGCTATCCAATTAAAGAATATAATAGCATAAAATTTGCTCATTACTCAAAAAAACACGAAATTTGCAAATTTAGTAATACATGTTAATATGGAAATTACAGCAAAACAAATAGCTCAACTTATTAATGGAGAAATAGTAGGAAATGAGAACGCATCCATTCATACTTTTTCTAAAATAGAAGAAGGCACGGAAGGAAGCATTTCTTTCTTGTCAAATCCCAAATATACGCATTATCTTTACACCACTAAAGCAAGCGTTGTATTGATAAATAAAGACTTTGCTCCTGAAGAGAAAGTGGAAGCAACACTTATAAAAGTTGACAATGCATACGAAGCATTGGCTCAATTGCTGCAAATATACTACAACATGACAAATCCTCCCAAAAAGGGTATTTCGTCATTAGCATACGTAGATGCAACAGCTAAAATAGGTAATGATGTTTACATCGAACCGTTCGCGTTCATTGGTGCCGAAGCAGAAATAGGCGACTGTGCTCAAATATACAGCCATGCCGTTGTAGGAGTCAAATCAAAGATAGGAAAGCACACTACGCTCAACGCCAATGTCACCGTATACCATCATTGTGAGATAGGCAACGAATGTATCCTGCACTCAGGTTGTGTCATCGGAGCCGACGGTTTCGGGTTTGCGCCTACTGCCGAAGGATACCAAAAGATACCACAAATCGGTAAAGTTGTTATTGAAGATAATGTGGAAATAGGTGCCAATACATGCGTAGACCGCGCCACAATGGGAGAAACAATTATACATAAAGGCACTAAACTTGACAATCTCGTTCAAATTGCCCATAATGATAAAATAGGCGCAAATACGGTTATGGCGTCGCAATGCGGTGTAGCAGGCTCTACCGAAGTAGGTGATTGGTGCATGTTCGGCGGACAAGTTGGAGTTGCAGGGCATATCAAAATAGGCAGTCATGTGGACTTGGGGGCACAATCAGGTGTGCATAATAATATACGTGATAATAAGACATTGATCGGTACACCTGCCATAGATCCTAAAACATATTTCAAGTCATCTGCCGTTTTCAAGCAGTTACCTGAAATGTTTTCACAAGTGAATATGATGAAAAGAGAAATCGAAGAATTGAAGAAACAATTAAATAACAAATAATATGTTGAAACAAAAAACACTAAAAGAGAGCTTCTCATTAAGTGGAAAAGGTCTACATACAGGACTGAATCTTACGGTTACGTTCCTTCCGGCTCCTGAGAACCATGGATATAAGATTCAACGTACCGACCTTGAAGGTCAACCTATTATAGAAGCTGTTGCCGACCATGTGATCGAGACGACACGCGGCACCGTACTTGGACAAAACAATGTAAAAGTCAGCACTGTGGAGCACGGAATGGCAGCACTTTTCGCCACGGGAATAGATAATTGTTTAATACAAGTTACCGGACCTGAATTTCCTATCCTTGACGGCAGTTCCATCGAATACGTAAAAGAAATCGAACGTGTTGGTACTGTTGAACAAAATGCAGAAAGAGATGTGTACATCATTCGCCACAAAATAGAATTCAAAGATGAGAATACCGGTGCTGAAATTATAGTATTACCTGATGATGAATTCAGCATAGATGTACATATTGATTATGATTCGGCTATTATCTCCAACCAATTCGCTTCACTCGAACATATAAAAGATTTCCCGAAAGAAATTGCAGCAGCACGTACTTTCGTGTTTGTACGTGACATAGAACCGCTACTAGGCGCCAACCTGATAAAAGGCGGCGACCTTGACAATGCTATCGTGATTTATGAGCGTAAAATGAAGCAAGAGCAACTTGACAAATTGGCCGACATCATGAAGGTTGACCATCAGGATGCCGAAGAATTAGGCTATCTCAACCACAAACCTCTTGTTTGGGTAAACGAACCTGCACGCCACAAACTCTTGGATATTATGGGAGATATGGCTTTGATAGGTAAACCAATTCAAGGCAGAATCATAGCATACCGCCCAGGACATACAATAAATAACAAGTTCGCTCGTGCCGTACGCAAATATATGCGTCTTCACGAAGTGCAACCACCTGTATACGACTGTAACAAAGAGCCTGTTATGGACATCAACCGCATACGCCAGTTGCTTCCCCACCGCTATCCAATGTTGTTGGTGGATAAGATTATCGAAATAGGTCCTAAATATATTATAGGTGTAAAAAATGTAACCGTAAACGAGCCGTTCTTTACAGGCCATTTTCCGCAAGAGCCGGTTATGCCCGGAGTTCTGCAGGTTGAAGCAATGGCACAAACAGGAGGTTTGCTAGTATTGAACACAGTTGAAGACCCTGAACGTTATTCAACTTATTTTATGAAAATCGACAATGTAAAATTCCGACAAAAAGTAGTTCCCGGTGACACACTGTTATTCCTTTTGATGTTGATCGAACCAATACGCCGCGGCATATCATCAATGAAAGGATATGCATTCGTAGGAGAGAAAATAGTGTGTGAAGCAGAATTCATGGCACAAATAGTAAAAAACAAATAAAATAATAAATGATTAGCCCTTTAGCATACATTGATCCGGAAGCAGTTATTGGAAAAAATAATGACATCGCTCCATTCGTATTTATTGATAAAAATGTAATTATCGGTGACAACAACAAAATAATGCCAAACGTTACCATTTTGGAAGGTTCGCGCATTGGTAACAACAATCAAATCTTTCCCGGAGCGGTCATCGGTGCCATCCCGCAAGACTTGAAGTTCGACGGAGAGGATACGACGGCAGAGATAGGTGATTTTAATCGTATACGTGAGAATGTCACTATTAATCGCGGTACAAAAGCCAAAGGAAGAACAATTGTTGGCAACAACAACCTGTTAATGGAAAATATGCATGTGGCTCATGACATTTCGGTCGGTAATAATTGCATCATAGGCAACAGTACTAAATTGGGCGGAGAAGCCGTCATCGACGATGATGCCATCATCAGTGCCGCTGTACTCAGCCACCAGTTCTGCCATGTGGGAAGCCTTGTAATGATTCAGGGAGGTTCACGTTTCAGCAAGGACATCCCGCCATATATCATCGCAGGTCGCGACCCTATCGAATATGCCGGAGTCAACATAATAGGACTACGCCGCCACGGTTTCAGCAATGAGACTATTGAAAACATCCACAATGCTTACCGTTTCATTTATCAAAGTGCGTTTAATGTAAGTCAGGCACTCGAAAAGATTAAGCAAGAAGTACCGATGAGCAAGGAAATTGAATATATCATCGACTTTGTATCAAACTCAAAAAGAGGTATTATCAAATAAACTTAGTATTATGATTTACAGATTTACAATCATTAGTGATGAGGTAGACGGATTTCTCAGGGAAATTCAAATCGATTCTGATGCCACATTCTATGATCTTCACTTAGCGATAACAAAATGTACCGATTTTTCAGCAAAAGAAATGACTTCATTCATCATTTGCGACGATAACTGGGATAAGGAAAAGGAAATAACGTTAGAAGATATGGGCAGTTCATCCGAAGATGACATTTACCTTATGCGTGACACGAAACTTAGCGACTTGATTGAAGATGAAAAACAAAAGTTGCGCTATGTTTTCGACTACATGACGGAACGCGCGTTCTTCATCGAACTGTCTGAAATTATTACCGGTAAAAACTTGAAAGAAACACTTTGCTCAAAGTCCGAAGGTGTGCCGCCAAAACAAATCATGGACTTCAACGAGGCAAACTTAAACACTAGCGTTAATCGTGAAGAACTGGATGACGACTTCTATGGCAGCGAGTCATACAATGACGACGACATCAGTTCCGACAATTTCAATATCGAAGAAGGAGAAGGCGGCAACGACTTGTTGTAACCTATGAAACCTTTGCTTATTGTTCTTGTAGGTCCTACCGGTGTCGGCAAAACAGACTTGGGTTTGCACATAGCAGCCAAGCTGGATATACCTGTTATATCGTCGGATTCAAGGCAATTATATGCTGAAATACCCATAGGTACGGCTTCACCTACACCTGAACAACAAGCAAAGGTCAAACATTATTTCGTCGGCACTCTTAAGCTAAGCGACTATTACAGCGCGGCACAATATGAACAAGACGTGCTGCATCTGCTTGATGACGAGCTATTTATAAAGCACCCATACGCACTGATGACGGGTGGCAGCATGATGTATGTAGATGCTGTTTGCAACGGCATTGACGATATACCAACAGTCACTGATGATATACGCCGGGACGTATACGAACATTACTGGCGTGACGGACTGGAGGCTTTGCAAACGGAACTGAAAAAATCCGACCCCGAATACTACCGAATAGTAGACTTACAAAACTATAAGCGTGTTATCCACGCTCTTGAAATCATCCGCCAAACCGGCAGGACATACACTTCATTACGTTCACATACCAAGAAACAACGCACATTCGACATATTGAAGATAGGGCTCAATCGTCCCCGTGCCGAACTGTTCGAGCGCATCAACCTTCGGGTCGACCAAATGATGAAACATGGATTCATGGATGAAGCAAAACGCGTATATCCGCAACGCCAACTCAACTCTCTCAATACCGTCGGCTACAAGGAACTGTTCAAAGTCATTGACGGTGAATGGGAGTTGCCGATGGCTGTGGAACGCATCAAAAAGAATACCCGCGTGTATGCCAAGAAACAAATAACATGGTTCAAACGCGACACCGATATACACTGGTTTCATCCTGAAGATGAAGAGGCGGTGATGCAACTTATCAACGAAAGAATAAAAAAAGACAAACAATGAGAAGAACTTTATTATTTTGGTTGTCAAGCTTGCTCATACTCACAGCCTGCCACACCAACAACGGCCAAACAGCCGGCGATATACAGCCCGGCAAACAATATGCCAAGGGCTTCACAATCACAAACACGCAGCACTATACCACCGTCATCGTGTTCAATCCGTGGAAAAGCAACGAGATATATGCCAAGTATTACCTGGTGCGCAACAATTCAACGGCAGTACCCAAAGACGGCATCAAGGTGAAAATCCCCGTTAAACGGTTGGTGGCCAATTCCGCCACATACTTTGAGCCGCTCAGAGAAATTGGCAGTCTTGACGTAATCGTAGGCACATGCAGTACACGCTACATCTATTCACCTGAAATATTATCCGGTGTAAAAAGCGGACACATCAAGGACTTGGGCGACTCCAATAATCTCAACGTCGAACAGACGCTGGCCTTGAAGCCCGAAGGCATCATGACCACCAGTTATAATGCCGATGACATCAACGTGAAGCGTTTCACACAAAGCGGCATACCTGCATTCTACAATTTCGAGTGGATGGAAGAAACGCCGCTCGGCCGTGCCGAATGGATTAAGTTTATTGCAGCATTCGAGGACAAACAGGATGTTGCCAACAAGTTGTTTGCCGATATCGTAAAAAATTATCAAGAGGCAAAAAGCGTTGCAGCCAAAGCAAAAGATGCTCCAAGCATACTTGTAGGCGAAGATTTCAGAGGTTCATGGTCGATGCCGGGCGGACGCAGTTTCAATGCCCGCTTGATTTACGATGCCAAAGGCAGTTACTATTTTGCATCCGACACAACCACAGGCAGCATCAACTCCACCATTGAAAAAGCACTAGTGCAATTCGGTAAAGCACAAATATGGATAGCTGCCCAGGAAAACACCCTTCACGACTTACAGGCAAAAAATCCGCAATACACATTGTTCACAGCCTTCAAAAACAGGCAAGTCTACAATTGGAACAACAGGATGAACGGCACCGGAGGCAACGACTATTGGGAAAGTGCCGTGTCGCATCCCGATATTCTGCTCAAAGACCTGATAAAAACATTGCACCCTACCCTGTTACCCGGTTACAAGCCGGTGTATCTCAAAAAACTTTCGTAGATGAAAAAGAAAATAGCCATACTGTCGGTCATCTTCATAGTAAGTTTCATCCTTGACATAGCCCTCGGCAGTGTCAACTTTAAAACGAGTCAAATACTGGAAGCTTTCCTGGGGCACGGAGATGACATCACGCGGGCTATTATTCTCGACTACCGCATACCAAAGGCATTGACGGCTATTCTTGCCGGAGCATCACTATCGGTGAGCGGCGTACTGATGCAGACATTGTTTCGCAATCCGCTAGCAGGGCCGGACGTATTGGGAGTAACCTCCGGAGCAAGCCTTGGCGTTGCCTTGCTTACTTTAGGAGCAGGCTTTTTGCCGACATTCATATTAGGCAATTGGGGACAAGTGGCAGCCGCCATCATAGGTGCAGCCATCGTCATGCTACTGGTGATATTCGTATCCATGCGCGTAACGCATTCAGCCACTCTGCTCATTGTAGGCTTGATGTTCGGGTATTTCACAGGAGCAATTGTAAGCATTCTGCAAAGCATGGCAAACCCTAACATCCTCAAACTGTTCATCACATGGACTTTCGGCAGCTTGTCAGCCGTAGGATGGAACAGCATCGGCATCATGGCAACAATCATTGTCATCGGGCTAATCGGCTCATTATTACTGCACAAACACCTCGACACTCTCATACTCGGCGACAACTACGCCGTAAGCCTGGGCACCGACGTAAAGAAATTACGCATCATCATCATAGCCATCACTGCACTTCTCACCGGCACTTGCACAGCCTTCACCGGCCCAATAGCATTCATCGGCATCACCATCCCTCATCTCACGCGCCTGTTACTGCGTAGCGACATTCACCGCAAAACACTTCCGGTAAGCATACTATGCGGAGCAATCGTAATGCTCCTGTGCGATGTTATTTCGCAACTTCCAGGCGGCAACATCACATTGCCAATCAACTCCGTCACAGCCATATTCGGGGCACCGATAATCATTTGGATTATTTTAAAAAGATAAATTGAAGCAACAATACTTTTTTTTCATACCTTTGACGTATCTTAAAACATAAATGTATGAAAACAAGAATAATCACGTCTCTGGCGGTAAGTCTGTTAATCTTATGTCCGCAGGTAAATGCAAAGATACGTTTACCTCAAATCATGAGTGACAACATGGTGTTGCAACAAAACACAAAAGCCCGTCTCTGGGGTTGGGCAACGCCGGGTGAAACGATAAAAGTAAAATGCTCATGGGACAAAGCCCCCATAACAGCCACCGCATCGGCAGACAGTTCATGGACAGTATCCGTGCCTACCCCGAAAGGCTCTTACGCAAAAGAAAGCATCACGTTCTCAGGCATGCAACGAGGTAAAAGCGAAAGCATCATTCTCAAAAACATACTCATAGGTGAAGTATGGTTTACTTCAGGGCAATCGAACATGGAAATGCCGATGAACGGATTCACCAATTGTCCTGTAAGCGGAGCCAATGAAGAAATAGTTTTCGCGGGTCAATACAAAGATAAGATACACTTTGTCACAGTTCCTAAAATAGCTACTCGCACACCTCAAAAAGAGACCGAAGGCAAATGGAACGAATCTTCGCCCGAAACCGTTCCATGGTTCAGCGCAACGGGATGGTACTTTGCAACAACCTTGAGCAAGGTTCTCAATGTGCCCATAGGCGTAATCAATTGCAGTTGGGGAGGTTCAATAGTCGAAGGCTGGATAAAAGAATCCACACTGAAGACATACCCCGACATAGACTTAAGTAAAATAGAGATAGATAAAAACCGTCAGGTATTCTATAAAGCACCGCTTGTAATGTACAACGGCATGGTCTTTCCGTTGGAAAAATACACGGTAAAAGGGTTTCTATGGTATCAGGGAGAGAGCAACACCGGAAAAGAAAACACATACGCCGACCGCCTGGCTACTCTGATCAAGCAGATGCGTGACGAATGGAAGTTAGGCGACCTGCCATTCTATTACGTGGAAATTGCACCATTCAACTATGGCGGGCACAACAGCGGCGCACTTTTGCGTGAAGCGCAGTATAAAGTGCAATACATGGTGCCGAACGCCGGCATGATAAGCACAAATGATTTGGTTGAAGATTACGAGCTTAACCAGATACACCCGCACAACAAAAAAGCCGTAGGCGAACGTTTGGCATTCATGGCACTCAACAACACATACGGCATGAGATCCGTTGCTTGTCGCGGTCTTGAATATGAGTCGATGAAGACAAACGACAACAAGATAGAGCTTAAGTTCAAGGGAGCCGACAACGGTTTCAACCGCAGCACAGGCATCATAGGTTTTGAGATTGCAGGCAGTGACAAAGTATTCCATTCTGCCGACGTGAAAGTTGGACGCGGAAGTGTCACTGTAAGTTCGCCCGACGTGTCTCAACCGGTAGCGGTGCGTTACGGGTTCAAAGACTTTCAGCCCGGCAACTTCGGCAACACCAGAGGGCTGCCATTAGTGCCGTTCCGTACCGATAATTGGTAAAATCACAAGATAAACGACAAAAAAAGCGATGCAAAGATTTGGAAATACAAAATTATAACTTATCTTTGCACCGCATTTCGAAAGAAGTGACGGTCACAAGGAAGTTTGGGTGAGTGGCTGAAACCAGCAGTTTGCTAAACTGCCGAACGGGTTTACCGTTCCGCGAGTTCGAATCTCGCAGCTTCCGCTAGCGCAAAGCCTTTGTTAATCGAGGTTTTGCGCTTTTCGTCAAAATGACTGGGACAAATTTAGGACAAAAAAATTTCAAAAATTATTGACTTATACGTTTTCGGTTCGCCAAAAACGTAAAAAAAATGTTTCTTAGAAAAAGAAAAGGTTCATCAAAATTTGATATAATTCAATACACACTTCCACAACTTCATACAGGTAAAAATTGGTACGTTGACTTCTTATGTTACGATCCACTTAGCGGTAAAATGCGCCGAAAAAAATACATGTTAAATATAATTCATAAAATTAGCGACCGCAAAAGAAGAGCATGTGAAATCATAACATCCGTAACTGCACAACTAGAAAAAGGATGGAATCCATGGGCAGACTATAACACAAATAAGCAGTATTATGCATTTGAAAAAATAATAGATTTATATCTGAAATATGTCGAAAAAATGGCAACATCAAATACATATAAGGGAAATACATTCAGAGATTATAATTCAAGAATGAAAATGCTTATTGAATACAATCAATCACGTCCAACACCTATCATCTATGCTTTTCAATTTAATAATATGTTTGTCGGAGAATTCCTTGATTATTTGCTGCTTGAACGTGATGTGTCAGCAAGAACAAGAAACAACTATAGAGGGTGGCTTACCGGCTTTGCTAATTGGATGATGCAAAAAGGGTTCATTCAGGATAATCCTGTGGAATCTTTTAAACACATGACAGAAAAACAAAAATTCCGTTCGGCTATTTCTGTCACTGATCTTAATCTATTACAATCTTATTTGAAAGAAAATGACAAACATTTTTTATTGGCTTGTCGAATGGAATACTATACGTTTATTCGTCCAGGTGAATTATCCAATATCAAAATCAAAGATTTATTTCTTAAAAAACAGCAAGTATTCATTACATCTACCATTAGCAAAAATAGACATGATGGAATGGTAGGACTTAATGATGAGTTGATTAAACTAATGATCGATCTTGATGTCTTTTCTTATCCAAGTGATTATTACCTTTTTGGAATTAATTTCAAGCCTTCAGAAAAAAAGGCCGATTCAAGTATCTTCAGACACAGATTTCAAAAAATAAGTAAAGCTTTAAAATTCCCTACTAACTACCAATTTTATTCACTCAAGGATTCCGGCATAAGAGATTTGGCCAACGCGGAAGGTATAGTTGTTGCCCGCGATCAAGCGCGAC
>Ga0210129_1000355_pt1 | contig 11465 bp, 21 predicted proteins | sample WestPond_Cattail_2_FD_185582 | JGI IMG/M metagenome (GOLD analysis project Ga0210129, IMG submission 185582) | Wetland microbial communities from the San Francisco Bay, California, USA, that impact long-term carbon sequestration -... | ecosystem: Environmental > Aquatic > Marine > Wetlands ... | reverse complement strand
TACATCAGAATACATATCGCTTATTTCAGCAAAAGCTGGATGTAATACCCTGCATGTATTACACCACGGAGCATAAAAATCAATAAACACTACTGATTTATTTTGCAATACAATATCAGCAAATTCCACATCAGTTATTTCTTTCACCATACTAGTCTCCCCCCAATTTTCTCTGTCTCTGCTCTTCTACAACCTTTTTGACATCATCCGCCATTGACTGCCTGTCTACAAGCCACACATGATGTATCTCATATACATATTTTATAAAGTACCACCATACAGAACCTTTCCAATTATCATGAATATTAGTACAAGCTATCCACTCATCAAGAGTATGGTATTTAGGCTCTTTTCCCCACTTCTTATAGAAATCACGATATTCCCGATAAGCCATCAGATACCATTTGAAGAAAACTACTTTCATTCCATAATTCAATTCCGTGTGATTCTGTTTATTAAACTGCTCTATACTTTTTTGTACAGAATCATCATAAAAATAATCAGTAATTTTATAAAGCATTTCAAGCATACTTTTATTATCTTCATGTATATCGGTATCAGATATCTCTTTTACCTGCCGGATAAAATCCGGATTACGCTTCAATGCTTCATTTATATGAACATCATTGTATTTTATAGCTTTCGGATGAAGAGCATTATAGTATGCCAGAATAGGACTTGTACATTTATTTCTATTATATTTTATAAATATATCAGCCAGATTGGCTGTACCCTTGCTATAAATAGTAACATGCCCTGCTATATTTGCAAGTTCTTTCATATTCATTTTAGGTAATTCAGGATAATCCTGCTTGTTATCAGCAGCAAAAGTATCTGCCTTTATCTGCTGCAGATATTTATCCAGATTCTGCATATATTTAACTGGAGATCCGTCAATCTTAAAAAAACTGTATTTATAACTATCACCGCACACATTATACATTTCTTTTACAAAAGATTTCAAATCATCTGAAGGTATCCATTTATCAACAGAACTGTCATTATTTTCAACATCATCTTTTACATTCGTAATATCAGGAATATCCGTGTTCAACGGCTGAATAAGCCCTCTTCCTAAATCAGTGAGATGATAATATTTATAATTAAAATAATTCCCGGAACTTTCATAATAAACATCAATCAATCCCATTTTCTGTAGATCAGCAAGAGCATGAATAACAGCAGGCATAGAGGAAATCCCGGCAAATACTGTCCGGGACAAAATCCATTTGTTAGTTATTCCAATATACCACACACCATTTACATTTTTAACATAAGGCAGATCCTTACCAGGAATCATATTTGCCAGCAAAAACGGCGAAATAATAGAAAAAACAATATACTGCGTTGGTGTAAAAGCTTTTTCTTCTCCGAAAAATTCTTTATATGCTTTGCATATGATTTTGCTGACAGAAACGTATATCGTATTTTTTAATGTCTCAGCAAATTCCAATTTCACACAACACCTCCTAAAAAGATAATATTCTTATTATCGTATACATTTTTACAATTTTATTATTAATAATAAATATAATATATATTCCAGTATTTGTCAAGTACATAAATGTAATATAACAAAATATTATAATTATATGACAATGTTTTACTACATAAAACACATCACAATAATTTATTTATCCTTAAATTGTCTTAAAACTGTTTGTGTCTGCACATCAATGATAGATATTGGATATCTGCTATACAACTCCTTAACAAAAGCAGTCATAAATTCTTTTGAAGAATTTATATCTGTACGTCTATATATTTCATCTTCAAACTGATCAACAAAAACACTGATTTCATATGAAGTAAGCATAAAATACATCTCCTTATATTTAATACAAAATAGCACATAAACAACATTTTGTCAATAGGCAATATTGTAAAGTACACACAATCAGAGAATACCAAGATATTGTATATTATTAATAAATGAGGGGGTACTACATATTGTGAACTGGGGGTACTACACCCGGTTTAGACATATTACTTACAATATATTATTAACAGTATATTCATTACATTCATATACTGTATATGTATCATAATATATTCGCTGCGCTCATATATTATTTCTGCATATAAAATATTCAAAAATTTACTTTTTTACAGGAAAACATATCCTGTTAAAAATAAAAAATAATTATTATCTCTGTAAAATAAAAAAGAATATTTGCAATAATATGTAACCATGTAAACAGGTGTTTACAGACAAAATTTGATATCTGTAGCATGTTGTTTTACTATATTTGGGTAAATTATCGTCTGAATGTGTTTTTGCTGATTATAGGGCTATTTTAGCCCTATTGCCACACTTTATATGTTCTGTTATATCAACAATTAAAGGGGAATACCCCCTTGACAAAAATTAAAACATATGATATATTTTTCACAGCAGGATAGAGCAATGGTAGCTTACGTGCTTCATATACACGGGGTTATGGGTTCGAGTCCCATTCCTGCAATATTTGGAAGATATGATTGATGGCGATCAACTGTCTTGAAAACAGTCGGCACATAATATGGCCAAGCAGGTTCGATTCCTGTATCTTCCGTGATTAGGGTACATGACCGGAGATGGCATCGGGACAGACTGTAAATCTGTTGTCTATGACACGGATGGTTTGAGTCCATTGGTACATATGATTTTGGAAAGTATGGACAACGGTGTCCAGCAGTTCGCTAAACTGTAAGTACCTGATACGGCTGAACAGGTTCGACTCCTGTACTTTCCGTCAAGTCTGAAAAACAGTGGAAAGAACATCCACGGGTAGCAATTATTGAATAAGAAGTTGCTGAATTTAATTTTACACCTGTAACTCAATGGTTAGAGTATCTGTCTTATAAGCAGAAGGTTCTTGGTTCAAATCCAAGCAGGTGCATATTGGCTATGGACGCATAGATCGTAAAGACTGTTGAAACAAACAGAGTGGAGCGTAAGCCACAGGAACTGTCCTATAAATAGTTGGCTTCAAGGAATAGACTTGAATTTATGTGGTTTATTTCCTGCTTATATATTTAAGGAGTATTTTTTGGCTTCAAAAAATGAATCTGCTGCTATAATAATTAAGGACTATCTTAGAAAGTATGCTCAAGCAAACAGTACTGAAATAGCCCGATTACTGGTTCATAATGAGCCAGTCATTTTTTCTGATGTGGAAAAAACAAGACATATGCTAAGATATTATCGTGGCACACTGGGTAAATTTGGACGAAAAAATTTATGTACATCGTCATATATTCCAAAAATAGATATACCGGATTCTGTTTATACAGAAAACATTGTGTATACTTTGTGTCCTTCAGATTATCCGGTGATTATCGGCGGGGATGCTCATTTTCCCTATCATGATAAAGAGGCGGTAGAATTATTTTTTGATGAGGCTTTTTCTATTCATGCTAAGACCATTGTTCTTCTTGGTGACTGGATGGATATGTATCAATGTTCTTCTTTTGTTAAAGATCCCAGGGCAGTAAGACTTCCCGATGAAATAATACTTATGCAGAAATTTCTTGAACAGATAAGAAAACGGTTTTCAAAAACAAAAATAGTATATAAAATAGGCAATCATGAAGACAGACTTGAGAATTATATAAAAACAAAAGCGCCGGAACTATTCGGGTTGTCTGCAGTATCTCTTGAATCTTTGCTGGATTTTAAAAAACAGAATATTATTTTAATTTCCTCTAGACAGATAATAAAAGTGAATGATCTGTTTCTGCTTCATGGTCATGAAATAGGAAAAGGAGTTTCGACTCCTATTAATTCTGCCCGTAATTTATATATGAAAACTAAAGTATCTGCTGTATGTGGGCACTATCATCAAACATCTGAGTATTCAGAAAAAGATATTAATGGAAAAATACAAACTTGTTATTCCATAGGATGTCTTTGTGGTCTGAAACCTGATTATGCTCCGGTAAATAAATGGAATCTTGGTTTTGCAGAAGTATATTCTGATAACGGTATATTTGTTGTAGAGAATAAAAAAATAATAAATTATAGGATTATCTGATTTTTATTGTTTGTTTTAGATAATATTTATTTTAAAATAAAAACAGCCGGGGTATTGTCCCCGGCTTGTTTAGTTATGCTGCTGTAGTGTCATCAGTGACAAATTTTGCACATACACCGATAATAGCAGAACCAATGATGCTGATACTGCCTGTAATAGCGGCAACCATAGTTGCAGATTTCATTACACCTGTTGCTGCAAGATAGGTAATGACACCGATTGCTGCAGCCTCAATAGCTCCAGTCATTGTTGCAATAAGATTGTACGTTGCTTTTTTCATATATAAATCCCCTTCCGCATCCAGCGGATAAATAATATTTATATCGGATTATTCCGACATATTTTTGTTTAATATATCAATTATTGCCTGACAATGTAGCACATAATTATTCAGATCGGTTATATAATTATTCTGATATGTTATATACTCGTCCAAATCCTGCCATGATAAATCATTCAGATTTTTCTTTTCCCTCGGTTTGGGTGCAGTAGGCAGATCGGCAATAATTTTTTTTGCCTGTTTGATTGTCTGGACAGCTTCAGCAGCAGATTTATCTTCTATAGTTACCGGAGCAGTTTTATTTGTTGTTGCGCAGCTTTGCAGCAGCATTATTATCATTGATAATGTCAAGAATATGCTGTTTTGCTTCATTATCCGTCACCTCCTGTCTTCCATTTTCATCTTTAATGTGCTGTAAAATATTATTTGTGTATTCATCGTAATATTTTTTAAGTTCAATAATGTTTCCTGCAAGGACTGTATTCTTTTTTTTGACCGCTTTATATTGTTTAAGAAGAACAAATAAAAATATGCCTTCAATAATGTTAAGGGCAATTGAGATTATCAATGCATAAATCATTTTTTTACCTCATCTGTATTTTCTGTTCCAAACCGGATATCTTTAATTTTGTCCATTATAATAGAAAAATAGACAGGTGTAAAACATGCCGCCTCTCCACATCCTGATAATATAATATCCGTAATCTGAATATTCCCCAGTCCACCGGAAATAAATTTTGCTGCACACCATGCAGCAACCCACGCTGCTGCAATAATCTGACCAACAAGACTTACATCTTTGCCTTTTATATTATTTAAATCCATTATGCTACCTCCACAGTTAATATTCTTTTTGATTTGATAAATCCGGTTTTTGCACATTGTGAACCATCTTCAATCGGATCGAATTCAATTTCATTCTTCCATGGATGACATATTTTGTTTGTTCCTGCAACAAAATGACTGCCTTTATATCTATTGCGCCCAAGTTCGAGAATTTCTTCCTCACTTGCGCACGGAATATACAGTTTATCAACTTTCCGATATCCGGTACATCGCCATACTGTTTCAAGTTGTTCTGCAGCATAATTATATACACTCATTGTGTCCCAAACAAAACAACCATCTGATGGTTTTCCGTTTTCCCATTTTTCTGCACTTATCCATGGTTTTATTGTATTGTTTCCTTTGTATAGGGATGTCTGTTTCATGCAATACACATAAATACCTACAATATTTTCGTTTGTAAAATGCCGTGTCCATCCGGTAGATTTTTCCACTTTCTCCAGTATAGAGCAGAAAAAGCATCCCCAGTGATTGATAAATAATCCAAGTTCTTCATTTGTTTGAAATTTCATTTACTGCCTGTTTTTAGTCCTGATATACTTGACAAAAAATAGAATATATGTTATATTGCTGTTTGTCAAGGAGGCTGGACAAAATGAAAAAAGTAAAAGACGGAATATGGAAAGATTACATGGGAAATAACCATATTCTGGAAGATGAAATATGGGATAATATGAAATATATTGATTCTTTTGTGTCTTATGACTGCGGTTCAGTATCCGGAATATTCCGTGGTTTATTCTATGATGATGAAGATGTATATTATAAAATAGAAAGAATAGATGGAAAAATCGAATATTGTTCCTGCGTCGGAGGATTGGAGGTTATGAGATGAGCAGAAGCTACAAAAAAAGTCCGGTATTTGGTGATCATGCTAATAAATGGGTTAAACGTCAGGCAAATAAAGCGGCAAGAAAAAACAATAACTTGAGTAACGGAAGCATGTATAAAAAATGTTATGAGACATGGGATATCAGGGATTTTGTTTTTGCTTTATGGGGATATACCGAAAGAGAAATATGTGCTTTTATGCATTCAAAAAAAGGAAAAAGCAAGTGAAAAAATTATTGTTGATTGCATGTATATTGCTTATACCTTGTTTATTGTGTGCAAAAACTAAGATTACCCCGCAGCAGTATTCCATGGTTATGAATATAGCAAAAGAAAATGATGTGCCTTTGTCTGTAGCAAGACAATTAATGAAAGAAGAATCTGTAGGGTATGTAGATGCAGTAAGTCCTGTTACATCTGCAGGATATATTTCTGCAGGATTGTTTCAGTTATATATGTGTCCGGATAATATTGATTATCTGTTGACTAAATTCTGGAAATATGATAAACATTATTTTGATGTTAATAATCCGGAACACAATGCTGTTGTAGCCATGAAATATCTTAATTGGTTGCATAAATGGTATGGTTCATGGTATAAAGCTCTTATTTATTATAATCATGGAAGTATTTATGATGCCAGTGAGCAGACTAAGGCATATGCACGCAGAATTATAAATGCACGTTAGGAGAAATGAATGAATTGTATGGAATTAGTATGGTTATTAGGAGTATATTCCGGAATAAAGTATCAAAAAGAACAGACTGTTTCTTTTGTGAATATGAAGATAATAACTGACCTTATAAATGGTTATATATCTGCTGCTGGATACCATAACAATAAATTTACAATATCAGATTATATGAATATTTTTGATGCTTTTAATGACTATCAGGTAAATAAACAGGAGAAAAATGAAAAACCATTGGCAGAAAACAACTGAATGGAGGAATTATGAATGCAAGCCAATACTAGAAACAGTTGAGGAGTATAACGCTCTTGCAGATAAGATTCGCCACAAGAAAGAGAATTGGCTTGAGCTTTTTGTTTTACTTTGTCAGAAGTATTATTCTGATGAACGTTTTTGGTGTGGCGGTTCTCTTCATATTGTTTTGGATGATGGAAACTATGAAGACTGCTATGTTTCATGGTGTGCTGGTTATGCTTGCGCCATGAATGATGGTGCTGGATCTGATATTGCAAATCTTATGTTACTGATGACGTTAAAACAACGAAAACAGGTATATGAGAAACTACATACCAAACAACACGGTATAACAAGTTATGCCGATTGATTGCGAAAGGAGGAAAGAATTAAAACAATATTGCATCTATGCGCCGATCTTGGAAGCGATTCAAAATACTATCAGCTCGACACGGAATATAATGTCATCATGGTTGGCGAAAAGATCGGCGTTGAAAACTTTACGCCGCCGCCTAATGTTTACGGTATTATCGCAAACCCGGTTTGCACTGAATTCCAAACTATTAACGGATACGGGAAAGTTAATGATGCCGAAAAAGGAATGTTTCTCGTTCGCCATTGCCAGAGAATAATCGAACAAGCAAACCCGAAATGGTGGGTAATGGAAAATCCGGCTCGCGGCGAGTTGCGAAAGTTTATCGGAGAGCCGAAGGCAGTTTATCAACCATGGCAGTTTGGTGCATCATGGACTAAAGCGACGGCATTATGGGGAAACTTTGTTATGCCGGAAAAGACCTATTCGCGATGGGAAGACGTTCCGAACAAACTTCCTCTTTACACGCGTCCCGGTCGCGGAAAACCGAATCTTGCCTTTCTGCACAAATCGGAAATTGAAAAGATTCCTGAAATGCAATGGGCGTGTGATAAGATAAAAACCGACGCGGATATCAGGTCAATGTGCTGCGATGGGTTTGCCAAGGCTTTTTACTTGGCAAATAAATAAGATGTCTAACAGCTTCGCTTATTAGACGGCTACGCGCCAAGTTTTTGGCACAGATTAAACGGAGGGAAAGATGAAAACATTGTGGCAGTTTTTCTGGAACCTTTTAATGGTTATTTCTGGCTGTGGCCTTATTGCTGTTAATTTTACGGTATGGGCTGGATTTGCGGCATTTTTCATATTCGGCGGGATATTTCTTGCAATAGGGTATCAAACAGTTAGCTTGACTCACGGTGCCAAAAACACCGAACAACCTATTCAATCCGATAAATCTTAATATCCTATTATGGTGTTGACAAATAGATAAACAGCGTTTATACTGCCATCATATAGGGGGTAGATATGGAATTACCGATGCATATGTTATTTATGATGAGTTTAGTACAGATTTCAATCTGGCTCACACTAAGGAGGTTTAATAATGAAAGATGATTTGACTGTGAAACAATGTAAGGATGCCCGTAAGAAGTTTGAACAGGCATTACATGACTCTTTTCCCAATGAGGCATATAATGAATATAAAGAGACTACTGAAGATAGTGTATCAAATATAAAAGCAGATTTTTTGCGTATGTCTGAATATGCTGGTAGACCATTAAGATATTATTTTAGGGGTTTTATTGTTAAGTATGCTACTGGAAATGACATATAATATAAATATTTTTGCAGGAGAAATAAAATGATTTTGTATCACTGTACTACGAACAAAAAGATTGAAAGGTACACAGCGTCAGGAAGGATAATGGCACCTGTAAGGGGTTTCAATACTCTTAAAGCGGCTAATGAATGGTGCAGACATACAGGACGTAATGTAATACTGTGGTTTGAAATAAACGCTGATAGTATTGTTAAAACAAACAAGGAGTAGAATATGATAGAAATTAAGTTCAGAGGTAAAAGAATAAGTGATGGTAATTGTGTTCACGGATATTTTGTAAATGTAGAAGACTGTCCGCAGATTATCTTTGAAGATGTTAATGGTATGTATGTAGCAGAAGATGTTATATCTGATACAATAGGACAGTTCACCGGATTATGTGACAAAAATGGTATAGAAATATATGAAGGTGACATTGTTTGTGTGCCTTATATAGATTGCATATTTGGAGATTTAGTAGGTGAAGAGATAGATTATAATTTCAAATTTGTTGTTGATTTCAAAGAACAAAGTTTTGTTATTTGCAACGAAGATAGAGGAAACATACTCATTTCTGATTTCAAACGTACTCAAATAGAAATCATCGGAAACATTCACGATAATCCTGAATTAATCACTAAGGATGCGAGAAATGCTTGAGTACACAAAACTTATAGAAGAAATTGCATCTGAAATAGCTGTGAAGTCAAAGGTATCTGGAAACAAACAAAAAATTCCAGCCAAGATATATATAAACATGGAATTCTATAGAGCATATATTGATTATCGCAGTTTTATGAATATACCCACTTCTGATGCTTATGGAAACTTTAAACTAATGGATATTCCATGTGAAATTAGAGCAGACCAGACAGAGCCTTTTGTTATAGAATATGCAGATATAACCGTCGTTGGTAATCAGAATATTATATTTTCATAAAATATAATATTCTTGGTATGAAAATAATTTCTGTTATCACAAAAAAACTATTGCAATTATTTAAAACTTGTATTATATTCTAATAAGTTGTGTTTTTCTGGCGGAACACACAATAAACTTTCTGTACAGGATACAATTAAGTCTTTTTTTTGCATTAAAGAGGTGTAATATGGAACATGAATTAAGTACCGGAAAAACAATGACGGTGAAAGAAGTAGCTGATGCAATGGGAGTTTCTTATGATTCTGCAAACAATGCAGTAAAAAGACTATTTCCTGAAATAGTTAAAAATGGAATACAGACAAGACTAGAAGAAACTCAAGTTGCATGTATAAGCAAAGAGTTGAAACAAAATACGCAGGCTACTAATCAGATGACCTTTGAAGCAGGTTCAAAGGTTAAAAACACTACTACAGAGCTTGAAGTAATTGGCAACGCTATGAAAGCAATGTCTGACTTACAAAAGCTGTACAATCAGAAAGAAGTAGAATATAAATCAATCATTGCACAGAAAGATAATAAGCTTACAGAACAGCAGCCTAAAGTGGAATTCTTCGATGCAGTGGCAGACAGCAGGGACGTAATTGACATGGCTACTGTATCAAAGGTGCTCGACTGTGGTATGGGGCGGAATCAAATATTCGAGATACTCAGGACGAGGGGAATATTACAATTTAACAACGTACCGTATCAGAAGTTCATCGATGCAGGTATGTTCCGGGTAGTAGAGCAGAAATATGGTATGGCAGACGGTTCAGTACACATAAACATAAAGACACTCGTTTATCAGCGTGGTGTAAATTATATTAGAAAAATTATAACTAAAGGTGAGGAGAAATAAATGATTTGTTCTAAGTGCGGAAAGCCGTTTAATAGCCTGCATATAAATGCTCATTTGGATACACTGCTTAGAATTGCATCTGATGAAGATTCTGTTATTCTGGCTCATATGTGTGATATTTGTATTGAAAATATCTGGCATAAAGCAGAATGCAGTATTCACAGATATATTGCTGCTTATAGAATTCCTCATAGTAAAGCTGATGAAGGGCTTAATCTGGAAAATAATCTATTGGATATAGCTGACATATAGGAGGTCAAGATATGCCATTAACAAAAAGCCTGGGGAAAGAATTATGGAAAGGAAGTAGCTGCCGGGAAATCAAAAGCGCAGGCTGCTGCAATAGCATCCAGTGTTCAGGCAGAAGCTAAAAAGAAGAAAAAGTAAAAAATATAGCATCTTGTATTGACAAAATCAGTATAAGGTGCTATTCTTCTTTCATAAGAAAAAGAGAAAATAGTTGTTTTCACGTCTAAGTAGTAAACAATGCAATACAAGCCCGTTTTAACGCATTTACGGGCAAATACAGGAGTATATATGACTTACAATTTGATACTTGGCGATTGTCTTGAGAAAATGAATGATATACCGGATAAATCTGTTGACCTGCTTCTTACTGATCCCCCTTATCTAAAAGCGTATTCAACAGGACATAGAAAAGGGGTGAAAAGAGGTTCAACAGAAATATTAAATGACAGAGTTTTTGATTTCAACTATTTTTTCAAAGAGTGTAACCGAATTACAAAAGATGATTCACATATATATGTATTCGGATGTTGGCAGACTAATGCATATTTTTTGTCATGTATACAACCGTTTTTTAAAATAAAAAATAATATAATATGGGTGAAAAACAACTGGACTGCTGGTGATTTATTCTGGTCTTATGGTCAGTCATATGAAAATATAATTTTTGCAATGAAAGGAAGAAAACGGCTTAATGGAAGACGGGACAGAGACGTGTTGTTTTATGACAGAGTAGCAGGGAAAGAGCAACTGCATCTGAACCAGAAACCTGTAGAATTAATTGAGTATTTAATAAAAAAATCATCAGAAGAAGGTGATGTTGTGTGTGACCCTTTTATGGGTTCCGGTACAACTGGAGTTGCATGTATAAATACAAATAGGAATTTTATAGGTATTGAGAA
>Ga0210129_1000354_pt1 | contig 11481 bp, 6 predicted proteins | sample WestPond_Cattail_2_FD_185582 | JGI IMG/M metagenome (GOLD analysis project Ga0210129, IMG submission 185582) | Wetland microbial communities from the San Francisco Bay, California, USA, that impact long-term carbon sequestration -... | ecosystem: Environmental > Aquatic > Marine > Wetlands ... | reverse complement strand
AGAGCGGCCTCACCGCCGGACGGAATTTGACCGAACCATCCGCCGTACGATTCGCAAAAATCAAATCCGGCGCTCCAGACTCGCTTGTTCTGCGCGCCCTGTCTCAGAACGTTGGCGTCGGAACCGATCTCGCCGGGCAAAAAAGGCGTTTTATCCGCCCCGCCGACGCGCGATCCATCGCTCATCATTTGATGGATGAATTTGTAGTCGGGACGGGCGGAACACGGCGCCTCGCCGCGCGAGATGGAAACGAGCGCCTGATAAAAGTTAGGGAAAATAGTCGGGGAGAGCGACGTCTCGGAGTATCCGAAAATTTGCGCGCCCTGAAGCGTGAGCGGACCGCCCGTCACGCGTATTTGGAGGTACGAGATCGTTCCGAGCGACACGACGCCGTTCGGGGCGGGGACGCAGCACGCGAGCGTGAGAACGGCGAACGAGGGGGAGCATCCTCGCAGAATAGTGGGATCGTCGACGCCGATCCAAACCGCGCCGGGAATTTGAGCGCACGTGTCCTTTTTCCACGCGGTGCACTGATCCGAAACAGATAAATCGGAGACGCCGCTTCCGCACAGCTGCAAGTAGCTCGCGGGATTAATGACGGCGAAGTTCGCCTCGGTGTAGATCGCCTCGCAGAACAAATCGATCCAAGCGTACGGCGTTTGAGTCTTATCGAACTGCGTCGGGGGACACACGTTCGCGCCGTTGACGTCGAGAATCTGAACAAAGAAAGGAGCGGGCGCAGAGCCGTAGAATCGCAAAAGCGTGACGAATCTCGGCGACGTCCAATTGGCGTTGATGGGAACGGCCGTCGACACCGGCGCTGGGGGAGAGTAGTCGAAGAAAATCTCGTTGTCGAGCGGAAGCGAGACGCCGGTTCCGCTGCGCGTCCAGATCAAATCAAAGAACTTCCAGGGCGAAGCGAACGCCTTGGCGAATCCGATAAAGTTTTGACCCGGACCCGTGACGTAGGGGCGCATGCCGGACGGATTGGCGGGATCCTCCCCCTCGAAAACGCAGACGCACCCCGCGAACGCGCCGAGCTCCGACTCGTACGTGAGCGCGACGTGCGCGAGTCCCACTTGCGCCATTCGCGCGGCGCGCGTCACCGAGTCGAGCGTCCATGCGATGTAGGTGCCGTTGTCGACGCCGAGACCCATGTACACCAACATCGCCTCGTTTTGAAACTCGATCGAGGGTTGATCGGGCGGATCGGTCCATTCCGCGGCGTCGTTGCTCGCGATCGCGTGACACGGTTTCCCGTTTCGTCGCGAGAGGGGACACGTCGCCACTTGGTAGCAGTTGTCGACGGAGTAGTCCGCCGAGTAGACGTACCCCACGCCTTGATCCTGCGACGAGTCGCACGCGCACGTTCCGTCTCGTCGCGGGGTTCCGTGACCGTTGCACGGATACACGAGCGGCGTTCCCCCGCTCGTGAAACATTGTTGCGACGACGCGCATTGAACGGTTCCGCGAACGCGACACGGAATCTCGGCGCACCGATCGAGACGAGACTCGCCGGGGCAGCACGTCGACCAGTACGGCGCGTCGTCGGGATCGGGGCCGACGGGAATGACGGTCGCGAGCGGATCCGAGGCTGCGCCGCAAAACGAGATCCATCTTCCAAGAAGCGCGACGCCCAAATCCGTGTAGAACGCGCCCGTTCGCGGATTGAACTGCGACCAAATCACCGTCTGTGTGAACGCGCTGGAGCAGTAGTATTGATCGCACGCTTTTCCGCCGAACCCGTTGGGTTCGAGCTCCGCGGGTCCCGAAATCGCGCCGATGTCTTGTGTGAGCGAGATCGGATCGCCGCACTCACACGCGTAGGTGTCGGGGCGGTAATCGACTTTGTACGGGAACCCCTTTCCCGAGCACGGAAGCGGCGCTACGATGAGGTTCTTGGCGCAGTCCTGCTGCGACGCGGCGCACCATCCGTTTCGCGCGACGATTCCGCCGCCCGACGATGGGGGGGAGCACCAAACGAGTTTATCGAGAAAGTTCTTTTCCGGCGTTCCCGGGAAGCACCCAAACGGCACGGGACACTTTCCGTCGGAACAATCGTCGGCGGCGCACCACGCGTATCTGAAATCGCGCCAGTTGCTGTTGGGCGGCGCGCCCCACGTCCATGGAATAGTGGATCCGTCCGCCGCGGTGGCGTAGGGGTACCGCGCCCCGAGCGTGAACTGATCGGTGAGAACGAACGTCACTTTTCCGGGGGCGCACCCGCACGTTCCGTCGGGGTAGCACGTGTTCTTAAGACCGTTGCACGGGACGTAGAGCAAATTCGAGAGAGCGGCGTCGGCTGGATCTCCCAAACACTCTCCGTTTGAGTTTCTCAGCGGGAAATCGTCGTACGCGGTGACGTTCGGCCACACGATGGTCACGTTTCCCCCGCTTGGAGTCGGCCAAACCGACCAAAATTTAACGAGGCCGTTGGCGTCGTAGTTGGCGCAATCCGAGAGCAAAAGAAGCTGGCCGAACGGACCGCGAACGGCGTAGGGACAGTCCGAGAAGATCGTGTCTCCGTTTTTGAGCTTGCGCGCGACGACGTCTCTCTCGCCGTACGGCGCGAATCTCGGTTTCCAGTGAGCGTCGCGAACTTGCGCCGCGGGGTTGGTCCACTGCAAAAACGCTTGATTCTCCAAGACGACGTCGGTGGACGTGCGCGGCACGAGTCGTTTCGCGCCGGAGAAGAAAGGCGGTTGTTGTCGCAGAGGGGGCGGGCCGCCGCACTCCGTCCAGAGGTACGAGTCGATGTTGGGATACGTGGCGTAGGGGTTCGCCGCGCCCGTCGAGTGGAACTCGCACTTGGTTCCGTCGAATCCCTGGGCGCACGCGCAAACGTAGTCGGCGGCGGATAAATCGGCGGCGAGACATCCGTCGCCTGGATTGTCGTACCTCGTTCGAGCGGCGCAATCGACGGCGCACGATCCGTCGGCGCATCTCTGCGTCGGGAAGTAGCAAACGGATTCGGGACACGAGGAGACGGGTTCCGAGAAGTTGCGAAGTATCGGCGGGAGAAACACTTTGACGAGTCCGCCGGCGTTTAAAATCTCGCCGAGGTATCTCTGCGACGAGGGCAGCGAGCCGTTTCGTCGCAGATAATCGTCGAGAACGAGCTGCTGATACGGCTCGAGGGCGCACGTCAACCCCGGGGCGGCGGCGACGTATCGCGTCGAGGGGCCGCAGTTTCGTCCGTCGTATCCTGGGGCGCACGTGCTTCCGGGCGGGGGCGACGCGGAGGCGACTTGTGCGGTTTGAATCGTGACGGTCTCCCAGAATCCGGTGACCGTGTCGAAATCAGCGCCGGTGAGCGACTCGATCGACGCGGTCGCGAGAATAAAGTACCAAATCGTTCGTCCAGTATCGTCCGCGCGATAATACGATCGGCCAAAGACGGAAAACATCGAGTAGAACATCGCGTCGACGTACGGCTGCGTCGGAACGAGCGTGGAGTTCGAGGGGGAGTACGACACGAAGATTCGCATCGACGAGTTGGTCAAGTTGTTCTGCGCTTGCGTGATGGGAAACTCGAGCAGCGCGAGATCGCCGGGCGCGGCGCCGAGAAAGAATTGCGCGAAGAATTGCGGCACGGTGCGTGAAACGATCGTCGTCACGTTTTGGAGCGAGTACGTGACTCCGTTTGGAATGTTGAACGCCAGCAAATCGTTGCACGGTCCGGGCGTGAGCGACGCGTCGTAGGACACGCCCTCGGCCGTGGTGAGGACGCACAAATTCTTATAGACGCACCTCGCCTGCGCTTCGGGCGACAAATCCATGAGCTCTGATCGGTTCAGGAGCTGCTCGATCACCGAGAACGTGTCGAGGGCGCCGGCCGGTGGATTTTGAACGATTCGCGCGCGCGTCTTATCGACGAGCGCGCCGCTCTGATTTTGAAACGCGGAGTACGGCGGCGCCGGGAAAAAGACGCAGTCGCACCTCTGATCTGTGTAGGCGATGAGCGTGCGAATCGACATGGGAAACGGCGCGACGATTCGAACGGCGGTGAGCGGCGGAAGTCGTTTGGTGCTGAGCTCGATCGTGAATTGCTGCGAGTCTGTGGGGGCCCAAACGTCGGTGACGAAATCGCCGAGGGGATACCAATCCGCCGTGGGCGCGTCGCCGAGGATCTTTCCCTGAAGCTCGATGAGAACGGGAACGACGTCGAAAACGACGTCGGTCGTTTGGTTGCGAAGCGGAATCGCGGCGTATCGAACGTCGACGAAGACGCGATCGACGGTCTGCGACTCTCCCTCGGAGAAGAAAATACCGAGCCACACCGGATCCTCGGGAAGATCGAGCGTGGACGACCACGCGTCCAAGGTGAACTCGGCGGCGTTCGACGCTTGCGCCGCGTTGGACGACGCGTCGTACCGCGCGATCGGGGCGCGCACGGCGAATCCCGGCGGCTGAAACGTCGTGGTGATGTTTCCGGTCCAGGACATAAAAAACCAAAACGAGAACGAAGTGAACGCGGTGATTTGCGTCTCGTTCAGCACGACTTGGTTCTGTCCCGAGACGCACTCGGAAATCGCGACGTCGATTTTTTCGGTGAACGCGAACTGCGAGTAGTTCGCCACCACGAGCGGCGAGACGTCGGCGCACGGCGAAAACGTGAACCACTGCACGAGCGGAAGCGCTCCGCTCTGTGCGGAGACGTACACCGTGGCCGTCGACGCCGCGGCGACCGCGGAGACTTGAGAGACGAACGTCTCGACGGGAGGACCGGCGACGCACGCGCACTGCGTGATGGAGTCCTGAAGCACGGATCCAAGAAGCGTTTCGAATTGCGCGGCGGCCAAGACGTTGGCGCAGGAACAAATGGGCGTCGACGTCGCGATGCCGGAGCACGCGCAGGTGATGAAGTCGCACGCGCATGTAGCGGACGTGGGCGTGTCGAAATCACACTCGCACGATTCTGGAACGGCGCCTTGAAGCGGCGCGATGGACGACAACGTGCCTTGCGGACACCGCGTACCAAAGACTCGAAGAGGGGAGTCGTCGCGCCCGCGAAGAAACTCGGAGTTCGAGAGATAGCGCAAATTTTGCGTTCCAAGCGGAAGAACTCCGTACCCTTTGACGCGCACAGCGGTGAGCGACTCTTGCGTCGTGTTGGTTCCTCCGGCGATTTGCGACGGCGCGACGACGATTCCTCGCTCGTAGTGAAACGTTCCGTACTGATTGAACGGGGCGACGACGAGATCGCCCGGCGAGAATTGGCTTCGTTTTCGTCCGAGTTCCGTGTACCACTGCATGTTGAGATCGGTTTGATTCTGCGTTTGGTAGGCGACGCGCGGGGAGCACGCGCACGGAATCGTGACGTCGTCCTCGGCGACGATTTCGAGGGAGAGGAGCTGAAGCGCGGACGCGGCGGACCATCGCACGGGGATTCGCGTCGTGTTTTGAAACTGCGGCGTCCACGACCCGGCGGCGAACGCGGCCTCGGCCGAGCCGTACGCCGCGCGAGGAAGAGCCGTCAGAGTGTACTCGGCGGTTTGAAGCGCGGCGCCGCTTTGCGCGACGAGCGTGGAGTTGACGACGCACGACTGCGCCGAGACGAACCATCCTCCGGTGGCGCTGGCGGTGTTTGGGGTAAACAAACACGCGTAGTTGCTCGTGACGACGTTGCGAAGCGTTCGCGCAGTGGCGTTGTACAAAAACGTGCACCCCGTCGGATCGATTAAGCACGCGCTGAGGAGCGTGACGGACGTGGGCGACGCGCTGCTGAGCGCGGAGGCCGAGGCGAATACGATCGAGACGTTGGTGGCGTCTCGCGCTGCGCTGAGCGCGACGAAATAATTTTGCGACTGAACTTGAAGCAGCGTTCCGTCGTAGACGTTTTTGAGTCGGAAATTGATCCAGTCTTGCGGAAGCGGCGCGGTGTTGGATCCCGACGCGCCGAGTTGACGCGGCACGCCCCAAAACGGAATTGGCGAAACTTGGACGTACTCGCCGTACGCTTGAATCGTGAGCGCCGGCGCTCCGGAAGGATCGACGAACGCTCCGAACTCGACGAACGACTCGGTCAAGTTGGTTTGCGGCGCGTACGCCACGGTGGAGATTTGTTGAAACTGAACTCCGGGGTAAACGACGACGAAGGTTCCCATTTGCATTTGCGACGGAACCGGTGCTGTTCCAAAAATGTTTCTCACTTCGAGAAGAAACCAAACGGTTTGAGATGGTGGATTCGCGCTGATGAACGAGCCGGAAGGAAAAGGATCGTTTGGATTTTGCGTCACGTCGGTGTCGTTGATCGCGACGTACCCCGCGAGGAGCTGGAGACACTCGGCCCAGGTCGTTCCGGCGAAAAAATCACACCGTCGCGAGAGTCGCGATTGGTTGAAGAAAGTAAAGTCGAGCGTCGCGGTGGTGTACCCGAGGGTGCACGATCCGCCAGGGGCGTTGATCGGGATTTGGTTCGCGCTAGTGGGATTCGCGACGCACGATCCGTCGCCGCATCGGTACGGTTTCGCGATCGAGCACAGTTCGGGGGTCACGCACATTTGCGACGCGTCGTACGCGGTCGGGTGAGTCGCGAGAACGCACTTTTTGTGCGGCGCGTTTTTGAACGTCCCCGTCGACGAGGCACACGGAATCGCGCCGGGGGCGCAAACGACGGAGCAAAGCGGGGTCTCGCATCGCGACGAATTTTTCGAGAGACCGAACCCCACGCCGTGGTGTCCGTTTCCCGAACAAATTTTTCCGGTATCGAGATCGGTGGGACACTTTCCGAACTGACACGCGTCGCCGAAATATTTCTCGGCGCAGAAACACGAGAACGCCGTCGTCGTTTCGAGATTTTGCTCGATGTACCCCTTCGAAAGAAAAACGGCGCCGTCGTTCACCACGACGTCGCCGCAGAACGGAACCGAGAGCTGAGCCAGAAACTGAGAGTGGATTCGAATTTTCGCCGCGTCCGAGAAAAGCTGCAAAACGTCGGGTTGAAGAAAGTTGAACGGCGCGTCGCAGTGACACCCCGTGTTTTGGGCGGAGTACGTAAAGTCGAAGACGCCGACGGATTTGTTTCCGTTTCCCGAGCACACGAGTCCGTCGGACGACATCGGACATCCCGAGTACGTGCATCCCGGTCCCGTCCACATGTCGTTGCAGACGCACTGCGGGACGCCGCCGGCTCCTTGGATGAGGGCGAGTCGCGCGGGGTTTCCGATGGCGGCGTCGATTTCGATTTGTTTCGCGGAGAGGTACGCGACGCACTCGGGATGGAGCCATCCGTTTTGGACGGGGTACGGATCGGCGAGCGTGGCGGGGATCCAAACGCACGGCGCGGGAACTTGCGAGAACTCCATAAAGGGGGAACACAATCCGCGGTTTCCGCAGTAGGTGTTCGTGGCTCGATCGTACGAGCACAGCGTCGAGATGGTCTCGCATCCTTTTCCGCTCCAAAGGGGACTGGTGCACGTGCACTCGGAAAAGTCGCCGCACACGCCTTGGCCGTTGCACTCCAACGGAACGCCGTTGACGACGGTGGAGGGACACGCGGCGTGCCAAATGGTGGCGTCTTCCTGCGCCTCGAAAATGATCCAGAAAATCGCGACGCCGAGAATGAGTCCCGCGATTTTAACGATGAGATCGAGCTCTTGCTCGAACGGGGTGATGGGGGTGTACCGCCGAAGATTGCGAGCCGATTCTTTGGCCATTTCAAGAACGAGCGCGTCGTCGAGTTTCTGCATCTCCTCGAGCTCGGTGGCCGTATATTTCGCGCGCTCTTTCTCGCTCGTTAAAACCTTTTGATCGTACGCGTGGCGTTTCACGGCGCGGTGATAAGGACCGCTCTGCGGCACGGACTGCCACGCGTGATTCGGACCGTGCTCCTCGGCGGTGAATTCGAGCGAGGGTTCATACATGGCGTTTCGCGCGGCGGCGGCGTCGTCTCTGACTGTCGCGACGCTCTCGGTGAGGAACGATACTTGAGTCGCGAAGGCTTTTTCGGCGCGTTGGAGGCGGCTCAGAGTCGGCGTCGGCTCTGGAGCCGCGGCGGCCGCTGCCGGCTCCGGCTCCGGCTCCGGCGCGACCGCGGCGCTCGACTGCATCTCGTCGTAATCGAGTTTGAGTTTAACTCGACGGTCGCGCGTCTAGTCATATCAACCCGAGCGGACGATCTCTTACAATTTAATCGCTTCTTTCTCGCTGATCTTCAGCACGCCGCAAAAAGGCTTTTCTAACTCAGCGCGCGTCCGTTCGATTTCGGGACATTGGTCCTGAGTGCCGGCGCGCGATCCATCGGGACATCGATACGGCAAGTCGAACCGAGGAAATTTGAACGGCGTGGTCGTGGCGCAGTCGGAGAGCAAAAGAAGTTGGCCGAACGGTCCGCGGACGGCGTTGGGACAAGTCGCGACACGCGCGCAGTCGGAGAGCAAAAGAAGCGGTCCGCGGACGGCGTCGGGGCAAGCCGCGACTCGCGCGCAAAAGAGAACGAGAAAGAGAAGGCGAAAGATCATTTTCGGAATTAAAGAGTGAATCGAATTATGATCTGATTCAAACCAAAACGGATCCTCGTCGAAATTTCGAACTCGGGATCGTCTCCCTCGCGCCATCCGTCGCCGCGAAGAAACGCGCGAACGGCGTCGACGCTTTGCTGCAGAGTCACATTCGAGAAGAAACGCTCTGGAACGGTTACGATGATGTAGTTTGGAGAATCGATGACCGCCGTAGGATGAACGTTTTCTGCGCGCTCTGATTTGAATGGAGCGTCGACTGTCCATGCGGCGTAGCACGACTCGAACTCGTCGAGGAGCTGGCGCATGAATCTCTCTCGTCGATTTTTTTCGTCGTACGTCGCGAGCGCGACGTCGCGGCCGGTGGGGATACACCCCAACACGATCGACGCCAGGGCGCGATCGCCGTCTTTGATGAAAAATTTCGACCATTTCGCGCTCCGCGCGAGACAGAGGAGCGCGTCTCGAGCGCGACCGCGAGTCATTTTCGGTTGTGACAAATTTGAATTTATTTCGTCTAGCAATCCCCGCCTTTCTCATCGAAATGCCGAGCGAGGAACCTTTTGCGGCGCTTCTCGTTTCGCAAGCAACACTCGACCGCGTGGCAACGCCGGCGCGCGCGCCTCGTATCCGCCGAGGCTCTCGCACTGCTCGAGCGAGGCGCAAATGACGTAGCGCTCCGTCTGACACGCGATTTGATGAGACGAGCACCCGTCCGCCGCCGCAGCCGACGCGACACCGACGGCGGCGTAAAGCAACACCATAAAGGACATCTTTGAAGTGTGTAATTAATCCCCATAGTACATCCCGCGAAACCCAAAACAATCAAACCGCACTTTGATGCGACGTCGGGGCAAATCCAACTCGACTCGAATCGAGACGTCGTTCGTTTCGAGTTCGCGCGCCCAGCCGTCCGACACGAGAAACGCGCGAATCTCTTCCGCGATGATGCCGACGGCGTTGTCGGACGTATATTGATCGTCGAACACGCCGACGAGCGTGTTTCGGGCCTCGATGTAGAAATACGGAGACGGTGGCGATGGGGTGCATGATCGCGCAAGAACCCATGCGGAGTAGCACGTCTTGAAGATCTCGACCGTTTTCGCGACGCACCGCCGCTCGATCACCGAAGCGTCGTACGTCTCCGCCGCGAGATCACGCCCCGTGGGGAGACACCCCAACACGATCGACGCGAGCGCGCGATCGCCGTCTTTGATGAAAAAATTCGACCATTTCGCGCTCCCCGCGAGACAGAGGAGAGCGTCTCGAGCGAGGACGCGAGACATTTTTTTGTGATTCAACTCCATTTACTCAACGAGACGCGAATATAATCATATTTTCCTGTCGTGTCAAGGGAGACGCGAACTTTATCTTTCGGCCATTTCTCGGTCTCGAGCAGGAACTCCTTGATTTTCTCTTCAATGTCGCTCAAGTAGCCCCGGTTGTCGGTGCCGAGCAAGACGCGAAGCACGCCGTTGTGCGCTTCGTACACGCGCGCGGGCGCGTCCTCCGCCGTCGGCGTCGCCTCGCCGAACTTCCACGCTTCATAGCACGCGACGAAAGCTTCCACGGCTTCGCCGATCACGCGTTTTTTGCGCCGCTCGAACGACTCGATCGACCGCGCCACTTCGTACCCCGTCGGCAGAAGCGCGAGGATGATCGACGCGATCGCGTGGTCGCCGTCCGTGTCGCACAAAAACTCGCGCCACCGAGGCGAGCCGAGCAGAGTCAAGAAAACGCGAGACATTTGGTCTTTTACCGTGTGACTCGTAAATATTTTCCAATCTCGCCGGCGACCGCAGACGGAACGCCGTAGTCCCTTTGAATTCCGAGCGAGACGCGAACGAATTCGCGTCGCAAGTACGCGTCGAACGCGGGACGAACCGCGGGCGATCTCGCCGCCGCTCGTTGCATGTCGTCGACCGTCCATCGTTGCGCTCGCGCGTACCAGAAAAATTCGCCCGTCGAGAAAAATGTCTCGCCGCGCATGTTTTTAAGGTCGTAGCCGCACCGGCTCAAAAACCCGAGCACGCGCGGCGCGTCGACCCACGCGTTCTTGTGGACGTACTCGGCGATCTCGGCTCCGCTCTCGAGCGTTTTGCCGCGAATCTCCGCGTGTGAGAATCGCGCCGAGATCTCCTCCCTCCAAACTCGTCCGCGTTCCGACAGCGCACCCGCCATGAGAGTCGCGAATCTTCCTCCGCGCACGGTCGCGGAGACGAGTCCCGGCGCTAGTTTATCGGCGCGAAGCATGTTTCGCCCGGATAAAATCAAAACGATGATCTCCGGCTCGACGTCGCGTCTCTCTGCTCGTAAATAAGCGACGTCGACCTCGTCGTCGCCGTTCTCAAGCACGTTCTCCGCCAAGCGCCGGCGCAGAAATTTCCCGTACTCGTCGAGCTCCGTCTCGGTGACGCGCGACTCGAAGAATCGCAAAACGAAAGTGGATCGTTCGAGCGGGCGCATCTCCGTCGGTTCGCGCGCGTGTTTCAGCCCGATCTCGCCGAGATGCGCGAGTCCCGCGTAGCTCTTGGAGTACACCAACAATCTCAGCGCGCGACGAGACTTGGCCAAACGATCCTTCACGACCATACTTCCGCGCACGACGAGGAGACCAACGACGTACCCCGCGAGCTCGGGATCCCGCTCCGCCGACTCACCGAGAAGAATGTTTAAAACGTGCCCCGGAACCGCAAAGTCGTCTTCCGCCGAGAACGCCACCGTCAAAACGTCGTAGATCACGCGCGCCACTTCGGAGTTCGTCTCCGTCGCGAAATCAATCAACATCTCGAGCAGCTGAGTGTACGTCGGTCTTCGCCGTGCGAACGCTCTACCGAGCGCGTCGTACGTCTCGATTTTGACGTCCGCGTTCGTCGTGTTCGTCCACGCCGACTCCACCAGACTCTGAATCGCATCGGCGGTCAAATCCATTTTATTTCAGAGGAGATCGAGATGAGACATAGACGTGCGGCTACGCTCACCTCAAGAACGACGCGAACTCGGCGTGATCGCGTCTCACTTT
>Ga0210129_1000353_pt1 | contig 11500 bp, 3 predicted proteins | sample WestPond_Cattail_2_FD_185582 | JGI IMG/M metagenome (GOLD analysis project Ga0210129, IMG submission 185582) | Wetland microbial communities from the San Francisco Bay, California, USA, that impact long-term carbon sequestration -... | ecosystem: Environmental > Aquatic > Marine > Wetlands ... | reverse complement strand
CTCGGACCTTTTAATTCTGCCACTGTACGAATAGCTTTATCTGGATTATTCTTAAAAGCACGTCTACGAATCGTTGATACTATATCAGCTGCATCTTGTTCTGTTTCTCCATTGTATCCACCTAAACGTAACAAACATTCTGCTTTTATCATATAAGCATCAGTCAATCTGTAAAAGGGTACATCATCTTCAGATGTTCCATATTGATTGGCATAAATTTTATATTTATGAAAACGTGCACCTTCATATTGATATGCACCCGGATTATCAATAGAATGAACTTTCTTTGTATAATTCAACTGTACTCCATTAAGATAAACAGGCGTAACTCCATCTAAAGAATATTGCGGCCCTATAAGCCACGTATCTTTAAATCGCTCATCATCAGAATTGTATGTATCAACAAATTGAGGTACAGCACAGCTGCCGTTCCATGGAGTTCCTGTATATCCGAATGTTGCCGCACTTGGACCGGCCAAACATTTATTTACACAATAATTTCCTGTAGCATATGGTGCTTTAAAAGGTAATCCGAAGATAACCTCTGAATTGCTTGATAAATCATCAACAAATAGGTCTGTATAATCATCATCAAGAGAATATTTACCTGATTTTATAACCGTATTAACTTCATCTATCGCCTTTTGATACCATACTTTGTCAGTACCTCCAAGCCATGCATTATGGTTTAAATACATTTTCGCCAATGTCATACAAGCTGCATATTTGTTAAAATGTCCATAAGTAGCCGTAGAAACGGTATCACTAAGTTCACCTTTTACTGCATTCAATTCTGATACAATGAAGTTGAAGGTAGTATCAGGAGCTGCTTGCGTCGGCAAATAACCGGCGACATGATTTAGCGTAGTTTCCAATGGGATATTACGGAAATTATCAAACATAATATAATAATATAAAGCTCTCAATCCACGCAATTCAGGCACATTAGGCGCAACTACTGTATTATCACTCATATCAAGCAATTTGTTAATGGAAGATATTCCATTATAAGCATTATACCACAACGTGTAAAAATGACTGGTATAAGAATTATAAGTATGTTTGTGCATGGTGATATATAAATCACCCCATCCAACGCCGATTCTCAAAGGCGTCATCATTAAGTCACAAGACTCCTCATTAGTATCAAACAATCCATTCCATCCCCAATATACACTTCTTAGATCTGAATATGCTGGAGCAATCATCGCATTAATATCGCTCGAAGAAAATGTAGTTTTTTCTGCTGAGATATCACTATATATAGTTTCATCAAGATTCGTACATGCCGTCGAAAAGGACGCAATTACACAAATGATAAATATATTTTTAAGTATTTTCATAATCTTAATTATTTAAAAAGTTACGTTTAAACCAAATGTAAATGATCTTATACTTGGATATTTGTCTCTCGCATCGTCTCCTTCATTCATAATATCACTGTTGGTTAACTCAGGATCCAACCCTTTATATTTAGTGATACAAAATAAATTTTGACCTGCAACGTACAAATACAAGCGCTTTATATATTTATTCAATGTTGCGTTACTTAAATTAAAGTTATATCCAACCGACAAATCATTCATTTTCAAATAATTGCCATTTTCAAGATAATAGCTTGTAAATGTTTGTGACTGAGATGAAGAAAGTGTACGGACACCAAATACCTTCTTTTGAGATGAACGCAATCTATTATAAGCAATAGAATTATTTTCATAAAACATTCTTTGTTCATTCAATATTTTAAAACCAAGAGAACTACACATTTGAAAACTAAATTCAAATTGCTTATATGAAATTTTACTATTAAATCCAAGATTAACCTTGGGAATGCCATTGCCAAGATATTGACGATAAGTATCACTTAACATTGTGGCACTAAACTCCTCTGATTTGCCGGTTGAAGGATTTTGAATCATCCACAAACCATTATCAGAAACGCCTACAGCTTTCATACCCCAATAATTACCAATAGATTTTCCGACTTCCAATCTATGAGTCGGTAATGAAATTGGATCACCGGCATATCCTGTATTCAAGTAATTAGTTGTTTGATATAAATCATTAGATAGGCTTATTAATTTATTTTGGTTATGTGATCCTGTAATAGTTGCTCTCCATTCCAAATCTTTTGTTTTAACAGGCACAACATTAACAATTATTTCAACACCTCTGTTACGCATTTTACCTACATTAGCCAATGTAGTAGTATATAAATTCGGAGGTGAAGGTACATTATAATCCCATAGCATACCACTAGTTTGTTTATTATAATAATCAACCGAACCATTAACACGATCATTAAATATACTAAAATCAACACCGATATTTAACTCTCCTGATTTTTCCCATTTCAAGTCAGGATTAGGATTTGAAGTAACTGTTAAGCCGCTATACCATGAACCATTATCATAGTAATATGTATCTCCATATGAATATTTTGTTAATGACAAATAAGAAGATGAAGGAATTTCACCAGTTACACCATATCCTGCTCTAACTTTCAAATTGCTCAACCATTTAATATTATGCATAAAAGATTCATTACTTATTGTCCATCCGGCAGACACTGACGGGAAATTACCCCATTTGTGATTTTTACCAAATTTTGAACTGCCTTCATGTCTTAAACTCAATAATAAATTATATTTGTTATCGTAGTTATAAGTTATTCTACCAAAAAAACCTATCAGTTTATCGTCACTCTTAGCGCTTCCAATACTTGCCGTGCCTTTTGTCAAAGCAGAACCTGTACCTAAATTGTTATAAATATAGGCATCTGTCGGAAAATTATAATTATATGAATCATCACTTTCATATACATCATAATTATAACTATATCCTATTAACGCCGTTACGTGATGTTTTTTGAAAAAGTTATGGTCATATTTTGAAGTTACCTCCAAATAATCTTCACGTGAATTGGAATTATCTTTTCCTCCACTTCCAGTATAACCGCTTGCGACATTAGGCCCATAAAGACTTGTATAGTAATATTCATTATTTGTAAAACCGGTATTACGTGCAACGAGAAGATTTGTCTGCCATCCTTTAATTGGTTCGATTGTAAGATTACCAGCAATTCTTGTCCATTCATTTTTATACTCACCTTTATGTTCGTTAATCAGATTTATCGGATTGTAATATTGATAACGACTATATTCTTGGTCATAACTACCGTCAGAATCATATACAGGATCTGTCGGATTTCGAATCACTGCTTGCCGATAAATATTAGTCAAATCACTATTTGAAGCATTTGTTCCGTAATTTTTATGTAACCCCTTAGTCAACTTAATATTAACTTTAGCTATATTATTTAAAAACGATTGAGTCAAATTGAAGTTCATTTTGATTTCATCATTATTTGTTCGTTTAATTACTCCATTCTCAGAACGATAACTTATATCGGCTGTGTATGTTGCATCTTCCCAGCCTCCACTTAAAGTTACATTATGGTTTTGAGTAAAACCAGTACGGCTTATCTCCTTGACCCAATCTGTAGTAGCGCCACCATCCGTAAAGCTTGTGCCATTTGTTTTAATTAAAGCCCTTATATCACCGGCATTCATAAAATCAGCCTTTTTACCAAACGAAGAAGTAGACAAATAAGCATCATAAGATATTTGTGTATGCCCTTTGCCGCGTTTATCATTCTTTGTTGTAATTATAATTACGCCATTTGCACCTCTAGTACCATATATAGCAGCAGCAGAAGCATCTTTCAATACATCTATAGATTCAATGCTTTCTGGAGAGACCGAATCCATATCTCCTGGTACACCGTCAATCAACACGAGAGGTGAAACCGTACCTTCCAATGTCGATATACCTCTTAATGTAATATTCGATCCGCCATTAGGATCTCCGGAACCGTTGGAAATAATCAAACCGGCAACTTTTCCTTTTATAAGATCTCCGGCGTCCAGAATTTTACCGGGATTGAAATCTTCGGCTTTTACACTTGCGATAGAACTGGTAATATCACCCTTACGTTGAGAACCATAACCGATAACCACAACTTCATTAATTGCATTTTCATTACTTTTTAAAGTTATATTCATTGCTTGTCCTGTTTTTGCAACTACTTCTATTGCAGAACAACCAATATAACTTATATCAAGTATAGAACGATTTCCACGCACATTTAGAGTAAATTCTCCATTATCATCTGTCACTGCACCGTTCTTTGTACCTTTTTCGCGAATATTAGCTCCAATAATCGGTTCCCCTTTTTCATCGACAACTATACCACGAACAGTAACAGTTTTCTGTTGAGTGACATCCATTATAGAATAGCCATGCCCTGCATAAACTGCAGGAATACCTATAATAACAAACATCGCACATGTCGCCATTTTTAGCAAACATCTACCAAAAAATAAATTATTCACATGCATATTCATGTCAAATTGATTTTAAGTATTAAATTATTAATGTTAATTATTTCACCTTCCACTCAATTATACCTCCCGATTCTCCGAATTGCAGTTGAGCGGATATTTTAAGCTCTGTGGTTTCCACCGGCTTAAAGTTCAAGATGTTATAGCAGTCTTTTTTTGTGCCATAACCATTTAGTGCATTTACTTCTTTCCATTGTTCATATTTATTTTTATAATATAGTTTCCAAATCTTTGGCGTTCTGAAATTACCGTCGTATTGGTCGAAATCGAGCCAATAAACTTGTACATTCGATACCTTATACGGTTTATCAAACTTGTAAATCAGTGATTCTATAGTCCCATCTTTCAACCACCAATAAAAATACGGCTCTGAAATATCCGACGATCTCTTCGGTTCCCATTGGTCATTTACTCCCCATGCAGGAGTTAACCTGTCAGCATCTTTTATGCTTGCTCCCTGTTGAATTGGAGCTTGCTCCAAAGTGAACGCTTGTGCCTTTGATGCAATAGTAGGCTTAGGAGTCGGTCGTGCCGATTGCTTACTGTCGGCAATCCAAACTTCCATCTGGTCTGCACCTCTGTTATTCCATGCATAATAGGGTATTGCCGTAAACTCTTCATCTCTTACAATACCACTTTCCCCTATCGATTCTGCACGCCCCTTTAACGTAACTATGCCGTTTAATAAATTCGCATTATATTGAGCATCAATAGTACCTTTCAATGATATAATTTTATTGAAAACCTTACTGTCAACCTGATCCTTGCCTTCCAAACAGTATACTATCGGACCACGCTCAAGAGCTATTCTACCTTTATCAACTTCAACGTTGTCGTTTGCTTTTACACGACGAACATTCATTGGAAGGCTTAATTCGATAACATCACCTGCCTTCCATTCACGCATGATATTTGCATATCCGTTTTCCAATCGTGAAGCCACGTCCTCATCGTTAACCTTAATAATATAAGCATCAGTAACATCAGTGAAAGCATACAAGTCTGAAGGAACAGGCACGTTTTGTGCCCACCCCGGTATGCGAAGCTTTATGTTAAAAGGTTTACTTACTTTAGGATTTATTCTCAATTTTATGTTCCCATCCCATGGATATTGAGTAGTTTGTTCAATTGTTAGCGAATCCGATTCAGTTTTAATGTCAGCCTTACCTTGTATATACAAATTAACAAATACATCATTCTTTTGAGTAGCATATTCATAGTTTGAAACAGATGGAGTAAAGCGTGTTATGCTACCCGGACAACAGGCACAACCGAACCACTTTTCCCTGTCGTGCTCACCCATTGACTCCAACGGATTATCATAAAAGAACTTATTACCGCTTAATGAAATACCGGATATCACTCCGTTATACATTGCGCGTTCCACAACATCCATGTATTTGGCATCACCTGTTGCGAGGAACATTCTGTAACTCCAAAAAACATTTGCAATTGAAGCGCATGTTTCACAATAAGCCGTATGATTGTTCAATTCATAATTAGGTCCGAAACCTTCGCCTTCGGCACGTGAACCCATACCTCCTGTGATATATAACTTTTTACCTACGAGATTGTTCCATATTCTCTTCGCTGCATCCAAATAACCTTGATCATCTGTCAAAACAGCCACATCGGTCACTCCTGAATATAAATATCCTGCACGTACTGCATGGCCCAATATTTCGTTTTGCTGCAATATAGGCTCGTAGTCCTGACTATATTGGCTCAATTTGTGCCCGTCCGTGCCTCTGCCTGTTTCTTCAACAAAATATTTTGCCGTATTCAGGTATCTCTTATCGCCGGTCACCTTGTATAATTTACAAAGAGCCATCTCAACAATGGGATGACCTGACGGCACATGCTTTTGTCCTATGTTTGGACCAAAGACCTTACAAACCAAATCGGCATTCTTGATAGCCACATTTAATAATGTGCGCTTACCGGTAGCATGAAAATGAGCTATAGCCGCTTCATACAAATGTCCGCAATTATATAGTTCGTGACTGTTTATCTTTTCCCATTTATGCGTTCCCCACCAACCTGATAAGCGATAACATTTATTAGTTACGCACGTCGTCAAATATCCGTCCGATTCCTGTGCTTTAGATATTAAGTTGATCACACTGTCAAGATAAGCATCCAACTTTTTATCGTATTTTATTGAAAGTGAATATGAAGCACCTTCTATAACCTTATATACATCGGTATCGTCAAAAGGGAAATCTCCCTTATGCTCACCTTTCATCAGCCCGCCCGCTATGGCAAAATTATCAAGCCGTCCATTCTTTTCGCATTCTTTAAATGCAGACGGAATGGTTACGCTACGATTTATATCAATTCGAGGAGCCCAAAAGCAATCATTCAAATGCACTTGAGTGAAAGGCACCTCTTTTATAGGAAAATCTTCTATAGACATATATCCTTCGTTTTTTGTACTTGCAGATGAGATTAAACTGTTTAATGCTAATCCGCTCATTATAATTAATAATGTATTTTTCATTTCTCTGATATTAATTTCGTATTATCAACGCTACAAAATTATATCATCGCCGATAAAAAGAATAACAAGATAGTTCATTCGAATGCAATAATCATCTATGTACTATTTCCTATACACATTAGTAATCAATTGTTATTCTGTACATTACGTGATAAAGCTGGACTATATTTATATTTTTCTGTACTATTTTTTATTTATAATCAATTAATATCTCTACTTTTGCGAAGTAATAACCAGCTAATAATAAATAAATGCAAATAAAGAAACTATACATCATTATAGTACTATGTCTGTTTGCCTATAATATATTACTGGCTCAGCCATACAAGTTTATGTTCCGCCACTATAGCATAGAGAACGGACTTAACTCGAACTGTGTCGAGACCATACTGTCCGACAGCAAAGGATATATATGGATCGGCACAGACAACGGCCTCAGCAAGTTCGATGGCACCAGATTTATCAACTATCAAAAACGAAATACAAATAATGCTTTAGGCAACAACAGCATAATATGTTTGTTGGAACATGACAATAAATTGTATATCGGTACTGAAAACGGATTATTCACGTACAATTATTGCAGCGGGCAATTCAACCGCTGTATCAAATGCATACACTCTATTGTAACCGGATTGGCAAAAGACAAGAAGGGTAACTTATGGATTTCTACACGTGACCAAGGCATATTCCTCATTAACTCTCAAAATACAATAAAGAGATACAAACTTAAATCGAATGAAATAGCATTCGGTGTATATTCCGACCGTTCTGGACGTGTATGGGCTACAGGTTCAAACGCTTTTTACATGTTTAATGAACGTAAAGGCATTTTTGAGAACTTTTCAATAAACGGGAAGAATAACGATATTTATTGCTTTGCTTTATGCGAAGATTCAAAACATAATTTTTGGATCGGTACGTGGAACGAAGGTATTATCAAACTCGATGTAAACAAGCATACATTCACGCCAATTTCCGGGGCATCCATTTTCTGCAACATGCTACATATCCATTCCATTACCGAATACAAGCCAGGTATATTGCTTATCGGTTCCGATGAAGGTATGGTTTTATACAACACTTCAACAGGCGATTGCAAAAGATATATATGCGACGACCAGGCTACGAATTCATTATCCGATCAATTCATATATCCCATAGTTAAAGACCGTGAAGGCGGTTTGTGGATTGGCACATATTACGGCGGAGTAAACTACGTACCTCCATATTGCGACCAGTTTGAAGGATACGGACCATCCGAAGCATCAAATTACATAAAGGGAAAAATCATAAGTCGTTTCTATCAAGACTATAACAATAATGTATGGATAGCGTCCGACGACGGCGGGGTCAGTTGTTTCTCCACCGCACAACATCGTTTCATCAATTATTCCGGGAAATCCGTTCTATCAAAAGTGAATGCTCATGCTTTCTGCATGGACGGCAACGATTTGTGGGTAGGAACATACTCCGACGGGTTAATGATTCTGAACGCCAAAAACGGAGGTATTAAAAAGATAACCGGCAAAAACAGCCCAATTAACGGTACAAGCGTATATTCGTTACTTAAAGATAATGGAAATCGCATTTGGGTAGGAACAATGAACGGTGTATGCATATACAACTGTAATAATAAACAATTTGCTTTTTTAAAGAGTTTTGGTGGATTGGTTATCGACATAAAAGAAGACTATACCGGAAATATATGGTTCGCCACACAAGGTGACGGGTTATACAAATATAATCCTACGGAAAACAGATGGAATCATTACGGTAATCAGAATGATGTACTATCAACATATATCAACTCAATATGCATTGATTCTAAAGGGAAAATTTTAGTCGGGACTCCTGAAGGATTATATTCATACCAACCCCAAAACAATTCGTTTAGATACGTTCCGCTCACCATCTCAAACGAATCCATAAACGGCATCATTGAAGATTCACCGCATTATTGGTTGACTACGGCAAAGGGCCTTATTGATTATACGCCGGGCAAAGAGGTGAGAGTGTTCACTCAAAGCGATGGATTACAAAGCGACAACTTCGTGATGTCATCCGGGTTGAAAGCGAAAGATGGAGAAATATTTGTAGGTACAATCAACGGATTCGACGCTTTTTACCCAAATTCTATTCGTAAAAACTGCATTAAGCCTGCTGTTGTGCTAACAGGAATAGAAGTCTTCAACAAAGAGATACCGGTTAATCCTAAAGGCATATTGCCTGCACCTCTCGACCATTTGAAAGAAATAAATTTTTCACACTCCGACAATGTCATCAGCATACAATATGCAGCGCTGAGTTATTGCACCCCGGACAAAAACCGCTATGCATACAAAATGGAAGGGTTTGACAAAGCATGGAACTACGTAGGCAACCAAACAAAGGCGACATACACTAATTTGCCTGCCGGCAAATATGTTTTTCACGTCAAGGCGGCCAATAACGACGGCGTATGGAACAATGAAGGCGCAAGCATAAAAATCGTCGTTCATCCTCCTTTCTATCTGAACATTCCGTTCAAAATTCTGTATACATTGCTTATTATCTACATTATTTACTCAATAATGCATTTCATAGTTAACCGCAATGAACGCAGGCATAAGGTTGAACTTGAAAAAATGCAGGCGAACAAAGAGAAAGAAGTGCAAGAAGCAAAAATTCAATTCTTCACAATGATTACTCATGAAATAAGAACTCCGTTATCATTGATTATCGGACCTCTGGAAAAAATAATGCAATTGACAAAAGACATACCTGACAGCATCGCAAAAAACTTAACAATCATAGACCGCAACAGTCAAAGATTATTGAATTTAGTAAATCAATTACTAGATTTTAGAAAAGTGGAACAAAAAGAGTTGCAATTGCACTATTCATCTGAAGATATAATGGAGATAATTTTATCGGTATCATCGCGATTCACTCCATACTTGGACGAAAAAATGATTACTCTTAACGTGCAATCAACTCAACCAAGCATGAATGCAATCGTCGATCGTGAAGCTTTTATCAAAATTATAAGCAACTTACTTAACAATGCATCAAAATACGCAAAGAAACAAATTGACATTATCTGCAAAGCAGATACAAAATGGAAAACATTTACCGTGTCGATAAAAGATGACGGTATAGGAATGAACGAAAATGAATTATCAAAAATATTCAAACCTTTCTATCAAGTTTCAGGCAATAAACCTGGAACAGGCATAGGATTGAGCATTGTAAAAGGTCTTATCGACGCACATCATGGAACAATATCCGTGAAATCAGCACCTGGCCAAGGTTCGGAATTCACCATATCACTTCCGTTTGAACAAGCCGGTGTGACTGTAATGAAAATGGAAGAAAGACAAAACGATTATGTGCCTATGGTGGAAACATCGAATATACAACAGGAATCATACTGCTGTGCTGCAAAAGACAAAGCTGACATATTGATTGTCGATGACAACGAGGATATGCTCGAGTTCCTGACCGACAGCTTAAAAAGTTCATATAAATTGATTTGCGCGAAGGACGGAGTTGAAGCGTTGGAATATTTAAAAGTACATTATGTGTCAATGATTATCAGTGATTGGATGATGCCGCGCATGGATGGTATAGAACTGTGCAAAACTGTGCGTTCGGATGACAGAATCAGTCATATACCATTTGTCTTACTTACGGCAAAGACTGATATTAATTCCAAAGTAACCGGCATGACATGCGGAGCCGACCTGTACGTTGAAAAACCTTTTTCTACACAATATCTATTTGCATGCATCAACAATTTGATAGAAACGCGCAAGCAGTTAAGAAAAAAATTTTCTGAAATGCCTGCTATGCCTATAACTTCAATTGCCAATAATTCAAAAGATAAGGAACTGTTATCACGCATGAACGAACTGATAGAAGAGAACTTTTCAAACCCGAACTTGTCTATAGACTTTCTGGCAAAAGAGTTATGCGTAAGTCGCTCCGGATTATTTGCAAAAATAAAGGGAGTTGCGGACGCCACACCTAATGAAATGATACAAATTATAAGACTGAAAAAGGCTGCCGCGATGATACTTGAAAACAAATATCAAATCAACGAAATATGTTACAAGGTAGGATACAACAATCCATCTTACTTTGCAAAATGTTTCCAAAAACAATTCGGCCTCCTTCCGACTGAATACTTTCACTCAAAAGAATATATAATATAAGTCACAATATTCTCACCACATCATACTTGTTGCCGTCTTCATAATGTTCTTTACGGTAATCCAAGTCTTTTAGAAAACTTCAAATCTTACTTTCCTTTACGCCTTTCATTGCTTCTTTGTCTGTTGCTTCTAATTATTTTATTTGTATTGTACTATTCATGTGTCATATCACCTGTATTTATAGTGGTTATACGCCTGTATAGCTGAATACCTGAACCACTTTTGAAGGATTTATAAAATGATTACAGATAGCATATATATGTAATTTAGCGATAGGTATTCAGTTAAAAACAACAAACTTTTGTAAGCCCCCGATAAAGTACATATTGTGATGTTATCGAAGTTAAGATATCTTTGTCATCAAAAAAGAAGATGAAGAATCAACGTCCAATGCAAAAAGA
>Ga0210129_1000352_pt1 | contig 11512 bp, 10 predicted proteins | sample WestPond_Cattail_2_FD_185582 | JGI IMG/M metagenome (GOLD analysis project Ga0210129, IMG submission 185582) | Wetland microbial communities from the San Francisco Bay, California, USA, that impact long-term carbon sequestration -... | ecosystem: Environmental > Aquatic > Marine > Wetlands ... | reverse complement strand
GTGGTATCGGCTAATTATAACAGTGATTTTAAACATAGGATCTATAATAGTAATCTATCTAATGTGAATAGGTGACTTTGCGGATTATCATATAAAATATTATTGTCCACCGCGGTAAATCTTCACCACAATACGGAATCAATTCTACCAAATCAATATTTCCGTGAATAAAAGGATACATACTGTTGCCACCAACCAACAGTTTTACAGATTCTCCTTGTCTTAAGATATTTGCTATATCGGCAAAATATGAATTTGAAAGAATAACTTTTTCCACTTATACGTCCTCACATATCAATAATACGGTCACAGAAATTAAGCGAACTTTCACGATGGGCTATTATTATGATAGTCAACTCCTGACGTTCATCGGACAAATGCTGCAGAGCCTTATTAATATCATATTCCGTTCCGGAATCCAATGAGGAAGTAGCTTCATCTAAGAAAAGCACAGTGGCATCCTTATATAAAGCACGCGCAATCCCCAAACGTTGTTTCTGTCCACCGGACATCCTATTACCGAATTCGCCCAATGATGTATCGATGCCATCGGGCAATTGCTCAACCCAGTCGTTAAGTTGAGCCAATTCCAGAACATTGCTGATTTTTTCTTTATTTATATTATCACTGCCAAGTGCGATGTTTTCGGCCAATGTTCCCTGAATTATAAATATTTCCTGGGGAACATAACCTACCAATTTATGCCATGCCTTAATATTCTTACATGATAACACCTCATCATCTACATATATCGCGCCTTTTGTAACCGGGTAAAATCCCAACAATATATTAAACAGCGTAGATTTGCCGGAACCGCTTACGCCACGTATTCCCACACATTCTCCTTTGTAAATGGTACACGAAAAATCTATCAAAACCGAATAACCGTCGGGATACGTAAACGTTATATGATCAGCCGCCAATACATGTTGAAATGATAATGGGCAATCATTTGCATTTTCATTAAACGGTTCATCATTCGCCAGTCCTTTTTCCAACACATCCACACACGAAGACGAACTTTGCAATGAAGTCCAGCAACCAAGTATTGTACGAATTGACGGCAACATCCTAAGGGCAGAAAGAGCAAAGATTCCGCTGATAATCTTCAAATTACCTCCGATAAAGATCACCAACAGACTCAAACTTATCACAACAGCAAGTTCCAACAGGAAATCAGGAAAGACACCTAATGTGTCCGTTTTAAAACGGTTCCTTTTAATTTCATCCATGTTAGATTTAAAAGTATGGAAAGAAGAAGAAAAAGCCTGATTAATTTCCAATTCAGGGTAGCCTCGAAAAGTTTCCGTAACAGTCCGTGATTGATGGCTGCGTATCTTCAACTCTTTAGTTCCCCACAAACGAAGCTTCTTTCTTATCACATAAACATATAAAAAGACAAAAGGTACGAAAACCAAAACCAGTATCGCACAAATCAACGGCTTCCATATAAGAAGTGCCATAATCATCATAAACAACAATATCGCCTCACCTCCGATAACAAACAATGAAGACAATATATTCAGGCTGAAAGTATAACAAATAAAATTTACTTCGTGGGCAAGCCTGACCGTACCTCTTTCTTTCAAAAATAATAATCCCCGATGATAGTAATCATAAAACAATCGGCAGCTGAACTGCTTGTATAAATCCAAAAGATAATTATTTTTATATCTGGTTAATATGAAAGTAACTACATTCTTCAATAGAATAAAAAGTAATGCCGCTACGCAAAATAATAACGTTTTCTTTTTATCGGGATGATTTCCCAATATCATTATCAGTATGGGAAGTAATGCCGCCACTCCACAAAAATCCAAAAGTGAACGAAACATTACAGAAAACATCACCCATACCAATTTTCTTCTATCCGATTGCGGTATTAATTTGTATATACGCTTTAATAACATTACTTCCGTCCAAAGATGTTAATGGGAATGGCCAAAAATTCTCTGAAATATATTTTTCTTTTTGTTGGTGTATCCATAACCATAGCCATAACCGTAGCCGTAACCATATCTGCGATGTTCAACCTTGGTACCATTCAATACTATAGCCATGTTTTTCAATGTCTTATTATCATAAAGCTGTTCTACATCAGGCAATTGACGACGATCAATCTTACCGGAACGAATTACGAACAATGTCAAATCCATAATGCGGCTCGTTATGGAAGCATCCGCTATAAATCCTATAGGCACATTATCTATAATAATATAATCATATTTGTTTTTTACATTCTCAATAAGTTCATCCAAACGATGGCTCATCAACAATTCAGCCGGATTAGGAGCTATATGGCCGGCACAAATCACATCCGGATTATTACCTTTTGCATCTTGATGAATAATATCGTCAATGGTTACCGTTTCATCCGATAAATAATTTGTCATTCCTGCTCCGTGGAAATGGAAATAATGACTCATAGAACCTTTACGGATATCAAGGTCGATAAGCAACACTTGCTTGCTCATCAACTTCATACTTTTAGCCAAACCGACAGCTATAAATGTCTTTCCCGAATTTTCAACAAATGAACTGAGAGTGATAACCTGTGCACTGTTTTTATTCTTCAGCATAAAATTCATATTTGTACGCAGCACTCTAAAAGCCTCTTGAATAATACCGTTTTCCTGTTCCAACAAATCTTTTCCCTTCTTCTTTTTACCCCATGGGATTTCACCAAGAAATGGAATAGATATAGCATCTTCAATATCTTTCTTGGTACGAACACGCATATCCAAAAGCATTTTTGATAAAAATATGATAGTAGGAATAAGCAACCCTACCAATATCCCAAGCGATATAATCTTAAGACGGTTTGGACTTATCGGAGAGAAAACGCCATCCGACGTATCTATAATGTTAACATTATCTTCTACCATTGCTTCCGTTAAAAAGTTTTCCTCACGCTTATTCAACAAATAAGTATAAATCTCATCTTTCACTTTTTCTTCACGCCCTATCGAAAGGAACGCTTTTTGTTTTTCAGGCAATGACTGGAACTGAGAATTAGCTTGTGAACTGTTACCTTCAGTTTCATTTTTTTGCAGCCTGATGCTATTTATCACATTGTCAATTGTAAATATAAGATTTTTCCTTAATGTCAATAACGTTTTATCCATCTCCTGCACTACAGGGTTCTTATCACTGTTACCTTCCGCCAACTTGCTTCTGCGTAGTTTTAATTCATTATATTGGCCTATTTGCGACTGAATGTCCATATCCTTTAAAGCCAAATTAGATGGGATAAGACCTGAAGATTTTGCAGGATTAGTAAGATTTGCTTTCATCATCTCAGCCAAACGCAATTGAGAATTCAAGTCAACGGTAGCATCCTTATATTTATCGGATTTACTCATATAAGAACTTGCTGACGACGTAACATCAAGAACATTGTTAGCTTTTTGGAAACTTGCCATATTTGATTCAACATCACCTAAAGACTTACCCATAATGGCAATTCGGCTATCAATAAATCTTTCGGTATTCAACGCAATCTGATTTTTTTTATTTCTTGAATTATCATTATATACTTTCACGATAGTTCTAAGCACATCTTCAACTCTGTATGGCGAAGCATCATTGAGAGACATATCCAATACGGAAGTAAGGTTTTGCCCCAACGGATCAATTTCCTGTTTAATATTTATATATGATTATCCGCAATTCGGTGTTTCCTTCGTTCCATAAATTTTATGTTTAAACGTCGGTGTGTATGTTACCGAAGCCACCATAAGCCTATCAAATAAACGGTCACCGAAATATCGTCTGTTAAATTTATAGCAAAATTCATCAAGGTAGCTTTGCAGAAATTGATCCTTAATACCATGATACATATCTAAAATTAGAGATTTAGCATTAGATATAGCCACATGTACCCATGGTAAGATTTTAGATGCGTCTTGCGGCTTAACAACTTTCTTCTCTACTTTCTCGAAAGTCTGAGCTAGTTTATTATGTGAGGTGGAAGCATCCATCTTAAGAGTTGCATTGGCATCAATGGCCATCTCTGCCTCTTTCTTGATGATGGAAGAACTCAAATCAGAAATGACATTCATCTTAATATGACTCACTTTTTTGCCCCTTTGACTTTTTTTCGTAGGAATAACATCCTCACTTTCCACCATAACAAGAACTTTTGATTTTCTTTGGCTACCAACACCCGATTTTAATGGCATATCCGATTGAGACTTATCCGAGTTTTCACTTGTGAAGTATCCTTCATCCAATTCAACGCTTTTCATTAATTGATACTTGGAATCACGTTCGCCCATCACGCTGCGGAGCTTATGCATCATCTCCCAAATTGGCTGATAGCGTTTGTGACCAAGTTGTCGCTGCATTTCGGATGCCGAAAAGGTCTTTTTTGTAGAAGTAAGTAAATGGATGGCTGTAAACCAATACATTAGAGGCAATTTACTTCCTTGCATAACTGTACCGGAACGAAGACTTGTATGATGATGGCATTTAGTACAGGTCCATCGTTTGTTATATTTATCCCAATATTGATGTGTGCAACCACATTCGCTGCATACTACACCTTGTTTCTCGCGAAAATCGTGAAGGTATTTATTACAAGATGCTTCATCTGGAAACAACTTATAAAATTCTAGTAATTTCATGGATATGCTTTATATTGATTCAAAGGTACAATTATTTTATGATTTGGCCTAATTAGGCTGCACGCTTTTGCGGATAATCATAATTATAAAATATTAAAATCATCACGCTAATGAGACACCTATTTATATATATATGACTAATATAATTCCGAGGCGTAAATAAGGGTGTGCAACTTTTTCATTACCTTGCACCGTCTAATGTACAAAGAAATAAATAAAATATTTTATATGAAAAAGGTAATAATTATATTGATGCTGGCTTTGGGTGTTTACACAGAGTACAGCTTTGCTGAAAAGGTTAAATTCACGGAACAAAACCTCATTGCCAAAGTTGATAAACCAAACAGCGGCAGTAAGACGGTATCAAGTCAGGATATGGATGACAACTCCGATGATGAAAAGGATGCCGACGAAGACGCTACAAATAATAACGCGAACCCTATCGATGCTTTGGCAAAGCAACAAGATTCTATCGATAATGCTAACGACAGTGTACAAAATGCACAAAACAATAGTAATGTTGATGATCTTGCAAGAATAATAAAAGACAAGTCTGTAAATGATTTTAACCCTTTCACTGTTGCTATTGTCGGTACTGCCGGTATTTACTTGGTAATAATATTATTCCTTTTGTTTTTATTCTTGTATAAATATAAAAGCAAAAGAGCCAAATATCATATTGCCGAAGAGGCTTTAAAAGCCGGGCAACCGATACCTGAAGGGCTATTCAAAAAGGATGAACCGGTAAGCACGCGCACCGTATACAGAACTACACCGGAAGGGAAACGTGTAAAACATATTGAGATGACCAGTAATTCATTAAAGGAAAAAGGCATTAGGAATATATGTTTAGGAGTCGGTTTATTCATCTTCCTTTGGGCATTGACAAAAGTATTCGGATTAGGATGTATTGGTTTATTGTTGGCATGCACAGGCATAGGTCAATTCTTAATAGCCCGTAATCGCCAACTCGACGATATGAATAATTTTACCAATAATCCTGAACCTGAACATAAAAAAGAAAGTACGTTACAAGAAGAACAAGCTACTGAATCTACATCTGAAGAGAAGAAAGATGAAGCAAGTGAATGATCTGGCACTGATCTCTCAAGTGTTGATCCTCAACAGGAAATCTGCCTTCGATACTTTGGTAAAAGAATACCAGGAAAGTATTCGAAGGTTTTTCCTGAACTTAACAACAGGTGATAAAGAATTAAGTGACGATTTGTCTCAAGAGACTTTTATTAAGGCCTATCTAAACTTAAAAAATTTCAAAAAGCTTTCTTCTTTCTCAACTTGGTTGTTTAGAATTGCATATAATGTTTTTTATGATTATATTCGCAGCCAAAAGGAGACGAACTCACTTGATAGCGACGAAGCGCAGGCTCTGCGAGGGGAAGACAGATCGGGCGTCAATGAAAAGTATGACATATATCAGGCGCTTGGGATACTGAAAGATGATGAACGAACTTGCATTACTCTATTTTATATGGAAGATCAATCCATTGATAAGATTTCACTGATAACTGGCATCGCCCTAAACACGGTGAAATCACATTTAAAACGAGGAAAAGATAAGATGGCGGAATATTTAAAAAATAACGGCTATGACAGATGATGATATATTATTAAGAAAGTTTTTCGACGAGAATAAGCAGGCAATACCAGATAACGGATTCTCCGAGAAACTGATGAAGCAGATACCTTTGCGGAATACAAGGCTTGTAAGTCTGTGGCAGAGTATTTGTGCAATATCTGCTATAGCATTGTTTATCATCTTTAAGGGATGGTACATTTTCGTTGACATTTTCTATATGTTATTTCATAGCATTACAAGCGAGTCTGTAACTCATGTCAGTTGGATTTCATGGGCTATAGGATTACTCGTATGCATGATTCTTATGATAAGAGAGGCTTTCTCTGTTGAATAGTAACAATATTCTAATAGTATTCTAATAGAATTATAACTGTTTTTTAATTTATAATTAAACCACATTACTTATCTTTGTGTTGTTATTCATGAGAGAAAACAAAATACTAATATACCATTAAATATTTATATCATGAAAAAAGTAATTTTAAGTGCGGCTCTTGTTGCTGCTATGATGTGCTTCGGCAACGTTTATGCAGCTAAACCGGTAAAGAAAGCGGCTAAGACAGAGCAAACAACTGCTAAAAAGGCTTGTACCAAATGCGGTAAAAAGAATTGCACTTGTGCTAAGAAAGCAGTAAAGACGACTACAAAAGCAGCAAAGACTGCTCCAAAGAAATAGTTTTAGCTTTTAAAACTCATTCGATTCATTTTGGAACGGTTCGCAGGAATGCGAGCCGTTTTTATTTATCGCCATTTGTATTATTTATGTGGTATCGTCAGAATGACAAACGAACATCTATCCCGGCTTGCGCTGGTGAACCGTATTGAGCAAAATTAGAACCTAACTCACTGAAATAGAATGTTTGATATTGCTTATCCAATATATTTCGCCACCATAGGCAAACTGCTATGTGATTCATTTTCATCGTGGCATGTGCATTAAGCGTGGCATAAAACGGTTGTTTTGTTGTGTTTGCCTCATCCCAACGAATATTGGCGGCGCCTGAATAATCTGCACCGAACAACAATGCTTTTATGCATGACGTTGCATTGTCCAATGCTGTATATTCAGCACCGAGACTGAAAGTATGTTGTGGAATAAACGGTACATAATTCCCATTATAATCTACTTCTTTATTATTAACCACTGTTGCATATTTCTTAAACGTGGCATGGGTATATCCGTAATCGGCGTTGAAAGTAAATTTATCCAAAGCTGCTTTCAATGAAAATTCGCCTCCATAACTATGGCTCTTTCCCGCATTACTTATTTCTTTGCTGCCAAGGGAATTTACTTTGGCTATTTGTTGATTGCGCGTCTGCATGCAGAAAATATCTCCATCTATCCACAAACTCTTATTTACCAATGTGGTATGAGTACCTACTTCATAGCTCCATGTGTATTCCGGTTTATATGAAATTGCTGCATTGGCCTTTGATGCCGAAGCTGATGCTGAGGTCGATGATGAAGAACCTTCCAAGGAATTACTTAATAAATCTGATAATGATTCTATGTTGTAACCTCCTCCACGGTATCCGCGAGAAACGGTAGCATAGATGTTATTGCCAGCATTGAAATCATATTGCAAAGCGAATTTTGGCAGTAACTGGAAATATGTTTTTGCAGTGTCGCCGACGAAAGAAGCCGAATTTGCACTTTTACCTATTACGTGCCCCCCCATAGACATTGTATAATTCATACTCGCAGAGGTATTATAATTAACTTTCACATGCTGCAAGTCTGCACGAAGACCGATTGTTGCCGTCAAACCTTTGAGACCGAATAAATCGTGAAAGGATGATTGATGAAACAATGCCGCTCCTTGCGATGGTGTTTTAAACGTTCCGGGTATGATTATGGCTTTGTCTGTTAATGTTACACTCGGTCCTCCTGTCATGGCAGCATCCATTGCCTGTTGCAAGTAACTTATGAAATCCGAGCCGAAAGTCATTGGAGTATTTGTATTCAAATGTTGGTCGTAAGCGAATGCGCCGCATACCCAGTCATAACGGCTACCGGGTTTACTTCTAAATGTTATCTCCTCCGTAAATGTATGTTGGTTCTGGCGTTGCATAAGAGTGAAATAATTCTTCGAAGTATAATCTTGATCCATATCCATGTGGTCTTTAAGATATTGGAACCCTGTTACGGCAGTCATAACATAGTTATCTCCGGTATGTTCCACGTCAAGACTGGCATCAACCAAGTTGCGGTTGTAACCTGATTTGGCATTATAAGATACTTTGCCGATGGCTAAATTCTCATACGGATTACCGCCTTGACTAACATATTCGTAATTGGCATTAAGGTCTATTTTCCACGAATCGGTCGGCAAATAAATGGCATGCAAACGTCCTCCGGCAGTGTTTTCCCAATCAATTTTCTTATTATATGCCGAATCCACATTCTTATAAAAACCGCCTTTATGATTTATAAAACCTCCTACAGAGAAAGCGAACTTATTACTTATGCGATGATAATGCGTGAGAGAAGCATTGTAATTATTATACGTGGCACAACCTAAATCAATGTCGGTACCTTGGTAATCCATCGGCGACTTTGTATGTATTTTTATCAGTCCGCCCATGGAATTAAGTCCGTAAAGAGTTCCTTGCGGACCGCGAAGTACGTCGATACGATCAACATCCGAAAAATTGAAATTGTATGCCGATTTATCTATATAAGGTACATTATCAACATACAGTCCAACGGCCGGAGTTCCGAGACGTGAGCCTACGCCACGCAAATAAATAGGCGAAGTAAGGCTTTGACCGTAATCGGGGATATATAAATTTGGAGAATAAAACGAAAGGTCTTTCGAAGAGGTAATATGATTATCCTCCATTTTTTCTTGCGAGAGCAATGTTGATGCCAAAGGCATACTTCGTAGTTTCGAATTCTCTTTTGGAGAAGCTACAATCACAACTTCTTCAATATCAACAACTTTAGATGAGTCACCCGGCAGAGTCGGTACATTATCGGCCATAACCGATCCGAATGTAAGGTAAGCCACAATAAGTAAAAAATTCTTCTTCATGTTTATGCAATCTTATTTTCAGCTGCAAAATTACAGTAAACAATAAATACTGTCAATCCTAATTAATGAGGATTTTTCAAATTTTGTCAGGAGTAATATACCCGTTCATCATGGCATATAAAGTCAGCCCCGAAACGGATTTAATGCCCAATTTCTGAGTAATATTCTTGCGATGGGTAATAACAGTGGTGAGACTGATGTTTAGTTTTTCGGCTATTTCCTTGTTCAGCAAGCCTTTACAAACAAGTACCAAAACGTCTATCTCACGCGGCGAAAGATCGTTGTCATCACGTGTGGAAAGCATTTTCTTGTCATCATCCATCATAAAGTAACGTTTCACATCATTCGTCAGTTTCTTTTCAGGCCTATCCACATTTAAAATATTGTTCCCCCTCGGTACCGAATGATTGAATGTACCGTGCATCATAATAATCGTACGCTCTTTACGCGGCAGGAAAAAGAAATTGTAAAGCACATATTGTTCGGAAGATACAAAATAATAATGGTACATATCGGGGGTGTCATCCATAAATGAGCCGAAATCATGAAAGATGCGTATAACTGCATCGGGAACGACTTTATTAAGTATCAATTCAAGCCCAAGACATGCAAGTGTGTTTGTATCGATAACTGCCAATTCCATTTTACCGTCCTCGTTCATATTGCATTCAAATATGCCGCCAAATTATCGGCACAACGCTCTCCGTCAATAGCAGCCGAAACGATTCCGCCTGCATAACCCGCACCTTCACCGCAAGGGAACAATCCGGATATTTCTACATGTTGCAACGTATCTTTATTGCGAAGAATGCGTACAGGTGAAGATGTACGCGTCTCTACTCCTATCATTACAGCTTCGTTGGTGAGGAATCCATGCGACAGGTTGCCGAAATGTACAAATCCTTGTTGCAACCGCTTGGTGATAAACGGCGGCATCCAAAAGTGAAGAGGCGAAGAGATTAAGCCCGCACTATAAGACGACTCCGGTACATCAGGGCCTAAATGGCCGTGTGCGAAGTCGGCCATACGTTGCGCAGGGGCTATCTGTTTATGTCCGCCTTGTATCCATGCCTGACGTTCTAAAGCAATCTGAAACTCCATCAATGATAAAGCTCCATATTTGGCATATTCAGGAAAATCTTCAGGGTGTATCTCCACAACCATTCCGGAGTTTGCCCACTTTGAACCTCGATTACTTGGTGACATTCCATTGACGACAACCTGTTCCGGTCCGCTTGCTGCAGGAACGACAAAACCACCCGGGCACATACAAAAGCTGTAAACCCCACGGCCTTCCACTTGCGTCACAAAGTTATATTCCGCTGCAGGCAGATACTCTCCCCTGCCCTGACGATTATGGTATTGTATCTGATCGATAAGGTCTTGCGGATGTTCCAAACGCGCACCTACAGCCATACTCTTTGCCTCAATAGCCACATGATTATCATTCAACCAGCGATAAACATCGCGTGCCGAATGCCCTGTAGCCAAAATAACCGGTCCACGAAATACTTCGCCGGTATTCGTTTCAACGCCTACTATATTTTGATTTTCAATAACAAGTGCTTCCATACGGGTTTCAAAATGTACTTCACCGCCACATTCTATAATCGTATTACGTATATTCTCTATTATACGCGGTAACTTATCCGTACCGATATGAGGATGGGCATCGGCTAAGATGGCCGTTGATGCACCATGTTGGCAAAAGACATTAAGTATTTTTTCGGTGTTGCCGCGTTTCTTGCTGCGGGTATAAAGCTTGCCGTCGGAATATGCTCCGGCGCCTCCTTCACCAAAGCTGTAATTAGATTCCGGATTAACTGTCTGATTACGTGAAATGTCAGCTAAATCTTTTTTGCGGTCATGAACGTTCTTGCCACGTTCAACAACAACCGGCTTAATCCCCAACTCTATCAAATGCAATGTGGCAAACAATCCTCCCGGGCCTGCACCTACTACTATAGCTTGCTTATCTCCTTTAACCGGACGATAATCAGTATGTACGAATTCATCATCTTCCGGCTTTTCATCCACATAAGCACGTACTTTCAAATTGACATAAACGGTACGCTGGCGTGCATCTACGCTACGTTTCAGTATACGTACGGCATTGATATGGGATACTTCCAAGCCGTTGTCAGCCTGCAAATATTGCTTTATGTTTTGTTCACTGGCAGCCACTTCAGGCAGCACGCGTAATTGAAATTCTTTAATCATTTTTTTTGTATTTTATCCGAACAAAGCTCTGAAAG
>Ga0210129_1000351_pt1 | contig 11532 bp, 8 predicted proteins | sample WestPond_Cattail_2_FD_185582 | JGI IMG/M metagenome (GOLD analysis project Ga0210129, IMG submission 185582) | Wetland microbial communities from the San Francisco Bay, California, USA, that impact long-term carbon sequestration -... | ecosystem: Environmental > Aquatic > Marine > Wetlands ... | reverse complement strand
CGCCCAAATAAGCAGGACTTATTGAAGGACCTCCTACCAAGAAGCCGCCCTGCAATGTGTGATTACCTGCAAACGTGGCTTTAGCAGACTTAAAAAATGTAGTGAAATCAACTGCAAAGATTTTCAATTCTCCCGCAAATTTTACTGCTGCGCCACCCAACATGGCGGTAAACAAATATTTTGAGCCTCCTACTCCGGAACGCCCGCTTTTATGTATCTCACTGGCTGCAACACTTTCTGGAAAAGGAAGTGACGGATCTTCAACCATCACGCGTCGCAACAAAGCAACAAACAAGATGCCTAACGCACCACCGGTTATCAATATCAACGTAGCCGTTAAATAACTGCTCAAACTATTAAATGTCTTGCTATCCCAAACTCCGGATATAAAGAAAGCCGGCAACGTAAATATGGCGCCGGCTGCAAGTGATTCACCTATAGATCCAACTGTACGAGCAAAATTTTCTTCCAATATCGAACCTTTGCATATTTTCAAAATAGCCATACCGATTACTGCTGCCGGATATGTGGCCGCAATTGTCATCCCGGCTTTCAACCCCAAATATGCATTGGCCGCACCAAGCACTACTGCTAAAACAACACCGATGAGTAATGCCCTAAATGTAAATTCACGCATATTGACATCAGCGCTTACAAAAGGCACAAATTTCTTTTGTTCTTCCATGATTGTATTTTAATTTTGTTTTATCCGATAAATGAGGGCAAAGGTATAAATTTATATGTATATAGGGAAAATAACAGGCAAAAAAAATTGGTTGCTATCCCAGCACCCAATCCTTTTAATTTAACCTTAAATCTAATACCATGAAAAACTTGTGCAAATATATTAATAAAATGTTTTACAACATGGTTTTGACGCAATATATATAATATATTAACATCAATAATGTTTTATTTACTCTACGTATAGAACAAGACCTTTAAGATATTCGCCTTCAGGATGATATATATTAATAGGATGGTCGGCCGGTTGGTGCAACTGATACAAAATACGAACCTTGCGTCCGCTCATTGCAGCTGCCGTGAATATGCTCGTACGGAAATTCTCTTTGGTTACAACCTGTGAACATGAAAAAGTAAAAATTATTCCATGGGGACGAATCTTTTCAAATGCTTTCGCATTAAGTTTGCGATAACCTTGCAGGGCATTGCGTAACGCATCGCGATGTTTTGCAAAAGCTGGTGGATCCAATATAATCAAATCATACTTCTCATCCATTTCATTCAGGTATTTGAATGCATCTTCGGCGAACGACTGATGACGCTTGTCTCCGGGAAAGTTCAACTCCACATTTGCATTAGTCAATTCAATGGCTTTAGCTGAACTGTCAACGGAATGTACCAAGTTGGCACCTCCGCGCATTGCATAAAACGAGAATCCTCCAGTATAGCAAAACATATTAAGTACGTTGCGGTCTTTGGCATAATGTTCCAACAAATGGCGGTTCTCACGTTGGTCGACAAAGAAACCTGTTTTCTGGCCTTTCTGCCAGTCGACATAAAACTTCAAACCGTACTCCATTGCTATATTGTCATCCGTGCTACCAACTAAAAAACCGTCATCATAATCCTTTTCATACTTAAACGGCAACGTAGCTTCGGACTTATAATAAATGTTGTCTATCGTTCCTTTCATTACCTCCATCAATGCTTCGGCAATTTCGTGGCGGCACACATGCATGCCCACCGAATGTGCTTGCATAACGGCTGTGCGGTTGTAAACATCAATGATTAAACCGGGTAGGTTATCACCCTCGCCGTGTACCAGCCGATACGTATTGTTTATCGGATTTTCAGCAACTCCTATGCCGACGCGTAAACGATATGCAATAGTCAGCTTATCCCGCCAATAGCTTTGATCAACAGTGACAGGCGTGAATGAAAGTATTCTTACCATTATACTTCCCTTCTGATACTGCCCCGTAGCCAAAAACGAGCCTTTATTGCTGTATACATCTACAAAATCGCCTTCATCAATGCCATCTTCCATAGACTTTATCGCGCCCGAGAATATCCACGGATGAAAACGCTCAAGCGAAGCCTCCTTACCCGACTTTAAAAATATTTTCTTATAACTCATATATCTAATATTATCATCTTAATCTTATGACTGTATTCCTTCAGGTGCGGCAGGTTCCTCAAAAGTGGTTTCAACTTCGTAATCACCGGTACGCTCCATTTCTTTCAATAAATCATAGATTTTCAAACATGACCATGCATCCGTACAGGCGTATTTTTGTTGAGAATCCGTAAGTTCACCGGCTTCCCAATTCGTCAATCTTTGATTCTTTGAAATCTTCTTACCGAAAAGGTTTGCGTATATTTTTTGTAAACTTAAATCCTTAATTCCGAATTGTTTCACAATATCCTGCAAATCTATCCAGTTCTTCGGTTTAAGTGCTACACGCTTTCGCAATGCACGTAAATCATCTTTCAACGACAGCCCTACCTTAATTATGCTTTCAGATTCAAGTAACCCGATCAAATCATCGGGCATACCTATCTTATTTAATCTGAATAAATAGCAATGGTCGTAAGTAGATACTTGCAACAACGCCACTTTATGCATGACGCCACGCCGGAAATTAGGGCGTGTCTCGCTGTCGATACCTATTCTGTTATGCTTTTTCAAGTCTTCTACAGCACTTTTAACTTCTTCTTCCGAATCTATTACGGAAATTTCACCTGCGAACAATACCTTAGGCATAGTAGCAATTTCCTGCTTTGTCACTTTATCTTTAATCACCATCATTTTCGTCCGTACTATTATATTTTATTTGATGAAGAGGTCGCATAGTGTTTACCAAAACTTGTCCCCAATATTCCTTGAAGTGCTCCTGGCAAAGAGCTAATGCGTCATTCATAGTATCATTAATACCTGTTTTAAATGAAAAAATAAAATTCTTCAAATCCTGATAAATATCTGTCAAATCCTCAGAAATACACTTTCTGACAGGAGCATCACTATATTTCATATCTTCAACAAACACATCCAAATAATCATCCATGTCTGCCATCAACTTGCTTATACGTTGGCTTATCACTGCATAATCTTCTTCTGTAACACAAGTTTCCAAATCTTCATAACTCATTGGCATCACTTCCGGCAACAACGCAGCTTTGACGTACAATAACGGTAGAACTTTCAACAAAGTATCAATAAATTGATCTCTTTTCTTATCGCCCACATTCTCCATAAACAGGCAATATTCAGCAGCTACAGTTACGAACTCGGCTACATTTTTATCAAAAATCACTTTACTTTTTTGTTCCATATTTTTCCTTATAAACCGCAAAGTTACGAATTTATTATTAATTTTGCATCAAAAATTAAATCACAAGTTAATGTCAGCCAAAGCACATGTGAAAAAAGTAAAATCCGATGTAGAATTAGGTAATAGAATATTGACTTTTTTACATGGTGAAACGTTTCCTTTCATCATTGGGACGATTATGGCTATCTGTTCTTTATATTTATTATTGTCATTTATATCTTATTTCTTAACTGGAGCCAACGACCAAAGTTTGCTTTTAGCCAAACCTATCAACGTGGCTCAAATACAAAACTATGCAGGTGTGCTCGGTGCACGTTCTTCAGAATTTTTTATCAATAAATGTTTTGGTGTATCGGCATTCTTCATTCCGGTTATATTCATCATCATTGCCTTAAGGTTGATGCGCGTATCACGTAACAATACACAGGTATATCGTAATTTCATAGTATGCTCATTATTGATGATATGGTCGTCAATATTTTTGGGATTCATGGTTCAGGAATTCAATATAAACCTGTTCTTCCAACTCGGTGGTTGCCACGGCTACAATGTAAGTTCATACTTGATAGGACAAATAGGTAACATAGGCATGTGGCTTCTATTTGTAGGTACGACAATTCTCATATTAATATATTTTACAAACCGCACCGTAAACTGGATACGACGCATTCTGCGCCTGGAGATTCGTAAGCAGCCTGTGCCGACAGCTAAAGATGAAGCAGAACAAATCAAACCATCCGAACCGGTTTCAGAGAACAATGATGATATGACTATTGCTGATGATACTCCATCACCTACTATAAAATTCAAGATTACAAATAACGATAGTAAGCAAGTAAAAGCAACTATTGCCAAACCGATTATAGATACTAAAAATAGCGACATTGATACCGAGATAGATATTCCAGACGTTGACGATGAAGACAAAGACGCCATTGCAGCACCAGTGCTAACGCCATACGACCCAAAACTCGATTTGGAAAATTATCATTATCCTACGCTGGGATTGCTTACTACATACGGCGATGAAAAACCTGCCATAGATAAGAAAGAGCAAAATGATAACAAGAACAAGATAATAAGCACACTAAGAAGTTTCGGCATTGAGATAAGTGACATACAAGCCACAGTAGGTCCTGCCGTTACTCTATATGAAATCACGCCCGAAGCAGGTGTGCGTATCTCAAAAATTCGCGGATTGGAAGATGATATAGCCCTAAGCTTGTCAGCACGCGGCATACGTATTATCGCACCTATTCCGGGGAAAGGAACGATAGGTATTGAAGTACCGAATGCCAATCCGCAAATTGTTTCGATGCATTCTATCATTGCTTCTCAAAAGTTTCAGGAATCAAAATACGATTTACCGATAGCTCTCGGTAAAACCATTACCAATGATGTTTTCATGGTAGACTTGTGCAAGATGCCGCACGTACTGGTAGCAGGTGCCACAGGTCAGGGAAAATCCGTCGGACTTAATGCTATCATCACCTCTTTGTTATATAAGAAACACCCTTCTGAACTTAAATTTGTACTTGTCGACCCGAAGAAAGTTGAATTCAGTCTTTACAACAGCATAGAAAGTCATTTCCTTGCCAAATTACCGGGTGAAGAAGAGGCCATAATTACCGACTTTACAAAGGTTGTACAAACCCTCAATTCACTTTGCACCGAAATGGATTCGCGTTACGACTTGCTTAAAAAAGCCCATGTTCGTAACATCAAAGAATATAATACCAAATTTATTGCCCGCAAACTTAATCCGGAACACGGGCATAAGTTTATGCCGTACATTGTGGTGATAATAGACGAATTCGGTGATTTGATAATGACTGCCGGCAAAGAAGTGGAGCTGCCTATCGCGCGTATTGCCCAATTAGCACGAGCCGTAGGCATACACATGATTATTGCCACGCAACGCCCGACTACGAATATCATTACCGGTACCATTAAAGCCAACTTCCCTGCACGTATTGCCTTTCGCGTATCAAGTATGATGGACTCACGTACCATACTTGACCGACCCGGAGCAAACCATTTGATAGGCCACGGTGATATGTTATTCCTACAAGGCAACGACCCGGTGCGTGTTCAATGTGCTTTTGTAGATACACCGGAAGTGGAAAAAATAACCGAATTCATCAGTAACCAACAGGGTTATACCGGAGCATTCGAACTGCCTGAGTATGTCGGCAACAATGACAACGGTTATGATAATAATGATATGAACATGAAGGTTGATGATATGTTTGAAGATGCCGCACGAGTGATTGTCATTCATCAACAAGGCAGCACATCACTGATTCAACGCAAGTTCTCTATCGGTTACAACCGTGCAGGCCGTATCATGGATCAATTGGAGCGTGCAGGTATTGTAGGACCTGCAGAAGGTAGCAAACCGCGCCAGGTACTTTGCGACACAGAAGATGATTTACAAATAAAACTCAATAACATAAAACAATGAAAAGATTTTTTTTATTAGCATTATGCGCCATAATAAGTTTGGCTACTTGGGCACAAAGCGCCGACCAGATACTCGACAACACGGCACGAATGCTAAACAACGGAGGTATACGTGCATCATTCACAATATCAGGTAGCGTAAACATGAACGGTAACATTCAATTAAAAGGTAATAAATTTATTCTTTCAACTCCGCGAACGGATACTTGGTACGATGGCCGTACTGAATGGAGCTATCTGAAAGCCAACAAAGAGGTGAATGTAAGTACCCCGACTGCCAAACAAATACAAAATCTTAATCCATACACATACATCAACGGTTATAGAAGTGCCTTTCTTGCACGCATGGCAGGTAAACAAGGCGGTAATTACAACATAAACCTTGTTCCGCGCAGCACACGCTACGGAGTAAAAAATGTTCAACTTATAATATCTCGCAACTATCAACCTCGTAAGATAATCGTAACTCAAAGCAACGGAAAGAGGCAAACAATCACTGTAAAGTCTTTTTCTTCAGGTCAAAAATACCCCGATAGCATGTTTACATTTAATAAAAAGAGGTATCCTAAAGCAGAAATTATCGATTTAAGATAAGCTTATCACCAATTAAACCGAACCGATTATGGATAAAGTAAGCACATCTACAGTAACAGACACAGAGATTAACGTATCGGTAACAAATCTATTCAAAGAAATAGAGTTCCACATGACGGCATCTGATATGGAACGCATTAAGGCAGCATACAAATTTGCCAGGGAAGCTCACAAAAATCAGAAACGAAAAACAGGAGAGCCATACATTATTCATCCCATAGCCGTTGCCCGTATTGTAGCAGAGGACTTCAAGCTAGGTGCCAATCCGATAATCGCAGCCTTTCTTCATGATGTGGCTGAAGATACTTCATATACTATAGACGACATCAAGGATCGGTTCGGAGATGATGTGGCGTTTCTCGTACGTGTGGTGACAAAAACGAAAAAAGACCATTATGAAATGTCAAAGCAACTTGACAATTTCAAACAAATGCTCAACTCCATACACTATGATATACGCGCATTACTGATAAAACTTGCCGACCGGTTGCACAATATGCGTACTCTCGACAGCATGAATACGAATAAGCAAATGAAAATAGCCGGCGAAACGGATTATTTTTATGCTCCGTTGGCCAACCGTTTAGGGCTTTACGAAATAAAGACCGAAATGGAAAATCTAAGTCTTCGATTTCGTTGTCCGCAAGAATATAAAATGCTAAAAGACTTACTCAATTCAGATGAACTGGAGAACTGCGAACAAATAAATGAATTAACGGATAAAATCAGTTCTTTGCTTTCGCATAAAGGAATCGACTGCCGGGTGTATGCCCGCTATCGTACGCCATACAGCATTTGGCGCAAGATGAAATCAACGGGGCGCGACTTCAAACATATTGATTTTCGACATGTAATACATATAGTATTCCCGGTAGTTACAAACTATACAGAAAAGAATCGCTGCTTACAAATCTATTCGTTATTGACGGATAATTTTAAAGAAATGCCGGGTGGTATGAAAAATTATATCGATTCGCCGAAAGAAAATGCTTACCAAAGCCTGCACGTAAAACTACTGTGTGAACACGGTTCATGGGAAGAAATACATATATCTTCAGAACGAATGATATACAACTCAAAGATGGGTTGTATCTCCGACCGCACAATTAACGGAGTGGATAATTGGATAAAGAAATTCAAAAGCATATTGCACGATATAGCATTGCATGGCAAAGAAAACAATTTCATCGAAAACGTAGTAACGTCTTTCTATAATGATGACATAATGGTATTTACCCCTGATGGAAAAGGTGTGATATTACCGAAGAACGCATCAGCACTGGATTTCGCATACGATATACATACGTCTATCGGACGGCACGCCCAATATGCACGTATCAACGGTAAACTGAATTCAATAAAGACTATTCTTCACAGAGGCGACTGCGTTGAGATAGGCACTAATGATTCGGTACATCCTCTACCTGATTGGTTGGATCATACATTAACATATAAGGCACGACGCAACATACAGTATGCTTTACGCGGGGATAAAAAGTCTTTATATCAGAGATGCTTGTCATGCCATCCATTGCCTGGTGATGAAGTAGTAGGATTTATAGGAGCCGACAAAAGCATAACAGTACATAAGCGCGATTGCTATAAGGCCATAATATTGGCATCAAAAGAAGGTGACAGCATTATAAATGTCAACTTTACGGAAAATCCGGATATACTGTATCCTGCAAGCATAAGCATAAAGGCAATTGACAGGCATCATCTTTTAAAAGACCTTGTAAACACTATAACAGAAGACTTAAACCTATCTATTGACAGCCTTAATACAGCAACAACCGACCAAATAGTTGATTGCACCATTAATTTTTATGTTCATAGTATGAATGAATTAGATGCTATCATTGCCCACATAAACGCCATAAACGGTGTAGATGAGGTTAAACGAAACGATACGTTTAAATAAACAGCATCAAGAATATATTATTTAAAAAGTACTTTATTGACGTTATATCAAATCTAGATTGCGTTGTGCCTGAACATTACCTTGTTCGGCAGCTTTCTTAAAATATTCAGCGGCCTTCGATAAGTCTTGCTTAATGCCATTACCTGTATGGTAACATATACCGAGATTACATTGTGCTTCGGCATTGCCGCCATCAGCTGCTTTTTGGTACCATTCTACGGCTTTGGAATAATCTTTTACCACACCGTTACCTTCATAATAGCAATTGCCAAGATAATATTGAGCATCAACATTATCCTTTTCTATTGCTCTTATATAATACTCTACTGCTTTATAATAATCTTGCTCTACACCCTTGGATTTTTCATAACATACTCCAAGAATGCATAAAGCTTCAGGCACACCTTTTTCGGCGGCTCTCTCCCATAATTTTACAGCCATAGAATAGTCCTGCTCAACGCCACTGCCTTCAGCATAGCACACACCTAAATTATATTGTGCATCAGCGAAGCCTTGTTCTGCAGCTTTTTGCCACCACTCTACCGCTTTTATAAAACTTTGTTCGACTCCATTGCCACTATAATAGCAATCACCTAAATAATATTGTGCATCTTTTGCACCTTCCTTTGCAGCTTTCAAATACTGATTAAAAATCGCTGAATTTGAATTACTATAGTTCATGTGATTTGGTTTTAGATTACAAATGTATATATTTAATTTAAAAAAAAGACAAATCAAAAGAAAATATTTATAAAACCATAGAATATATTTCATTTTATGATTACAATTACCATTTTATATCGTTTATACATATAAAAATTTTATTATGAAACAATTACGCAATTACGTCTTTTTTCTTCTGTTATATATTAATGTACCGATTATTAGTTATGCTCAAATAAACGGATTGACCGACACACATACCAGTTCATACTCAAAAATAATCGATACTCCTGTCAATGCCGTAAAATGGACAGGAGGTTTTTGGGGCGAACGTTTCAACACATATAGCAATGTTTCATTGCAAAGCATGTGGAACACATGGAATGATCCTAACGTATCTCACGGATTTCGTAACTTTCAAATTGCTGCCGGTGAAGCAAAAGGCAAGCATTGGGGACCACCTTTCGATGACGGAGATATGTACAAATGGCTGGAAGCTGTTGCAGCTGTTTATGCCGTCAATCATGACAAGTCGTTGGATATATTAATGGATCATTTCATTAATTGTGTTGTAAAAGCACAAAGAGCTGACGGATATATACATACTCCCGCTATTATTGCAGAACTTAACAAGGGCAATGATACACATTCCGTTAGGCAAGAGGCCGTAATAGGTACAAAAACCGGTACCGATAAGGACAAGGCCTTTTCAAACAGTCTTAATTTCGAAACATATAACTTGGGACATTTGATGACTGCCGGCATCGTGCACTATCGGGCAACAGGCAAACGCACATTACTTGATGCGGCAATTAAAGCGACTGATTTTCTCTGCAATTATTATATGCGCGATTCCACCGGTCTTGCCCATAATGCCGTATGCCCGTCACACTACATGGGAATAATAGAAATGTATCGCTTTACAAAAAATCCACGTTACCTGGCATTGGCTCAAAACTTAATTAATATAAGAGGAACTATCAAAAACGGCACTGACGATAATCAAGACCGAATACCTTTCAGAGAGCAATATAAAGCCATGGGACATGCCGTCAGAGCCAATTATCTATATGCTGGAGTTGCCGATTTGTATAACGAGACCGGTGAGCCTCAACTGATGAAGAATCTTTCTTCCATTTGGAAAGATATTACAGAAAGAAAGATGTATATAACCGGTGGATGCGGAGCTTTATACGACGGCACATCACCAGATGCAACATGTTATGTACCTGATAGCATACAGAAAGTCCACCAAAGCTACGGTCGGCCATACCAATTGCCAAACAGTACTGCCCACAATGAGACATGTGCAAATATCGGTAATTTATTATTTAATTGGCGCATGTTTGAAGCCACAGGTGATGCAAAGTATGTAGATATAGTGGAAACTTGCTTGTATAACAGTATTTTAAGCGGCATAAGCCTTGATGGCGAACGCTACTTTTATACTAATCCTTTGCGCATATCAGCCGATTTGCCATATACTTTGCGCTGGCCGAAAGAACGCACAAAATTCATTTCCTGTTTCTGTTGCCCTCCAAACACATTACGCACATTGTGCGAGGTGCAAGACTATGCTTATACGGCGAGCAACAACTCATTATGGGTAAACCTGTACGGCGACAATCACTTAGCAACATCACTGCCAGGTGCAGGTAAAATACAAATTAATCAGCAAAACAACTACCCGTGGGACGGTCATGTAAAACTGCAAATTGCTTCATTATCAGGTAAAAAGGATTTTACGATAAATCTTCGAATACCCGGATGGTGCCAAAATGCCGATATTTTAATCAATGGGAAAAGTGCAGGTATAAAAGTTGCAAGCGGCACGTATGCAAAAATCAGTCGTAAATGGGAAAAAGGCGATTCAATTACATTAAACATGGATATGCCGGTGACGTTAGTAGAGGCTAATCCTCTTGCCGAAGAAATTCGCGGACAAGTTGCCGTGCAACGCGGTCCTGTTGTTTATTGCCTGGAAAGTCAAGATTTAAATCCTTCTGACAAAATAGATAACATAGCAATCCCAATCAACAGTCATTTCACACCGAAAATGATACAAATTGCAGGAAGCACAATGGTGGCACTTGACGGCGAAGCAAACAATTACGATGAAACATCGTGGGCACATACCCTTTATCGACCTTTTACATCAAAGGATAAAAAAGTGAACATACAATTAATTCCATACTATGCATGGGGAAACAGAGGAAAAGGAGAAATGACGGTATGGATGCCGGTGGCAAAATAAATACTTAACAGACCGTAATATAATTCGCACAACGTTATTATTCTTTAATAAAGTGATGAAAATTATATATATATCAAAATAGCAGCAATATCTTTGCACTAACAAAATTGTTAAACAAAGACGTATGATTAAGAATGACACAGAAGAAAGAATACTTGAGGCCGCAAAAAAGATATTCGTAAGAGACGGACTTCAAGGTGCCCGTATGCAGGACATTGCAGACCTTGCACAGATAAACAGAGCTATGTTGCACTATTATTTCAGAGATAAAGAAATGCTATCAGAAAAAGTAATGAAATCGGTAGCTCTGAAATTCATCGAAGGATTCAAAATTAATTTGA
>Ga0210129_1000350_pt1 | contig 11570 bp, 11 predicted proteins | sample WestPond_Cattail_2_FD_185582 | JGI IMG/M metagenome (GOLD analysis project Ga0210129, IMG submission 185582) | Wetland microbial communities from the San Francisco Bay, California, USA, that impact long-term carbon sequestration -... | ecosystem: Environmental > Aquatic > Marine > Wetlands ... | reverse complement strand
GGCACCTTCTTCTCAAATGAGACAAGGACTTTATTCAGTTCTTTGTTTCCGGAAATAGTGCGTTCAGCGATATATTCCCGATCATAACCCGCTGTTTCTGGGAGAGGGGTTATTTTCCAGCCGTCGTACGTTGAAAAGAACCTGTTGATCTCCTGCCGCGCAAACTGGTGCATAATATCCTGGTTGCTTCCCATATTCAATCAGTGATAGTTACTCAATATTCAATAAAAATCTATGGATTTATAGGCGGCGACAATTTTATTTTTAAAATGGTAAACTATTAACCGGTAACATCAGAGTTTTATTAAACAAAATATTATCAAAAAGGCCAAGCGATATGCGAGAAAGGTAGATTAGGATAACTCAGCTATTTGAAAAAATGTAGTTTTAATTATTCAGCACGGATAACCGTACCCACATTTTTTCCTTTGATTGCTTTTTCGATATTTCCCTTAGTGTGGCAGTTGATGATCTTGACCTCTTTTACGTGGGCTGCGTCTTTCAACAGTTCGACAACCATAGGTTCGATCACCAGGTTCTCGAGGTTCATCTCAAGCAGTTCGGAAGCAGTAATCTCCTTGATAAATTCTGCATCAGGGTGTGTTGTCGGATCCTGCATGTACAGCCCGTTGACATTTTTTCCGATAATGCAGTTCTTTGCTCCCATGACTTCAGCAATCAGGAATGCACCGGTGTCAGTGCGGTGCGGAGGGATTGACCCGGATTTGGCAGGATGTTCATAGAGACCGTACGGGGGCGTCCCGTGCATGACCGGCAGCATCCCAAGTTTGAGGAGGCTGGGGAGTTCAAGAAGATCACCGGTATGAATTCTCACACCATTGTATTTCGAGAGAAGGATGGAGACCATGATCGCATTCTGTTCAGAAATCTTAGCGGAAAGTTCCGCCAGTACCCCGGTTGGCATTCCAAGGTCCATGCCGACATCCATTATATGCCGCACACGGCCCCCGCCACCGGTAACAATCAGCATCTGATATTTTTTTGACAACTCCCCCAGCTCTTCTATAAGAGGATACATAACTTCGCGCCCGTAATCGATCGCCGCATGTCCACCGATTTTGATAACGTTCAGGTCCGGGGTAATGCGTATCTGTGCTCCGGTCGCCCGCTTCCTGTGCAATCCTTTCCTGACGAGCGTTTCGCCTTGCAACCCGCTGTTTATCTCAAACCGTTTTTCCATGATCAGTCACAACATCATTCGTATCGCAAAGAGATGTTATAAGTCATTGTAAACCAGGTGGTATATCAGACACCAATTTTTTCCCATGCATAAAGATTATGTGATGAGGGAAAGAGTATGGTAGGTGAAACTAACATGAAGATTTACGTTCGTGAACGCCAGAAAGTCGGTGAAGGTGTTGAGTCACCGAAGTATCGCATCGTTGCAGTGACCGGTGGCCAGATCCAGATTGAAGCAACCCACTTCCGGAAATTTGAGATTGAGCTTATTGCTAAGGATATCAAAGCCGAAGTGGTCTACATGAAACCCGTTGCAGAAGACCTGAAGAAAAAGAAGCACTGAAAAGAGTGCTTATATTCTTTTAGATCTCGTATTGTTCATTTCTTTTTTTCCTGCACCGGGCACTGTGCTCTGAATCTTTATGCTCCCCAGTCCCATATAACTCTAAGATTTTCATGGCTGCCCTCTCGGTTGATATCCTTTTTGATGCGGCGATTCGTATCCAGCTCGCAGAGTGCTCGATCTCCCTCACATTTGTACAGAATGAGATCCGGATAAAATTCCCGACTACACGACGGCTGGCAGAATTTCTTGAGGTCCCCCATTATTATGTCCTGCCCTATTTTGCCATGATGGAGCAGGAAGAGCTTGTCACCCGTGCTGAACGCGTGGGGATACTGACTACCGCAAAAGGGAGCCGGAAAATGATCAATTTGATGAGGGAAAAATATCTTCAGGAAACTGAGGATATCCTAGGTATTCCTGTTTTTTCAGAAATCATAAAAAAGATTTAGGTATCGAAATCCCTACCGATAATATTTTTCTCTCGTACTCTGTGATCGACTGTTTATTCTGGTATACCACCTGCTTATCAATTGGTTAACATTTTAAAGTTAACAATTTAAAAAAGAAACAATTTTTATTGATAATCGCTGATCTATTGCTATAAAGGATTGATGTGTATGAAACGTTTCTCTGAATTATCACTGGTTATCCTGCTGATCATCCTTCTTGTTGGAGGAGTGTTCATCGCAGGATGTACGAGTTCAGTTCCCGCACCCCAGCAGGTAGTGACAACCCAGATAACAACTGTTCCCCCGGCGACAACAGCAGTACCGGCAGCGACACCCGTTGTATTTACCGGACCACGGCAGAAGCTCCTTATCGCTACGACAACGAGCCTGTACGATACCGGGCTCCTGAATTATCTTGAGACAAAGTACGAATCACAGAACAATGTAGATCTCCTGATTACGTCACAGGGCACCGGTAAGGCAATTGAACTCGCGAAACGCGGCGACGCTGATGTGCTCCTGGTACATTCCCCAACACAGGAAATGGCATTCCTTGAAGGCGGGAACGGACTGAACCGACGGTCTTTTGCTTCCAACTACTTCGTAATTGTTGGACCAGCCAGTGATCCGGCAGGGATTAAAGGAATGACTCCCGAAGACGCATTCAAGACCATCATCACTAAGGGCAAGGCTGGCGATACGAAGGTAATGTTCGTGTCCCGCGGTGACGGTTCCGGTACCCACACTGCCGAACAGAATATCTGGAAAGGCGCCGGGTATACCTACGCCAAGGATGTCCAGAAATCCGGGAACTGGTATATTGAAGCCGGGAAGGGCATGGGAGAAACCCTCCAGATGGCAAGCGAGAAGGGAGCATACACCCTGACCGACGAAGGTACCTACCTGGCATACCAGAGCAAGCTGAACCTTAATCCGATCGTGACCCAGGGTGCAAGTCTGCTCAATATATACAGCGTCATGGCGGTCACTACCAGCAAACAGCCGGTAGAAAAAATCACGATGGCGAATGATTTCATCAACTTCCTGCTCTCGCCACAGACCCAGCAGGATATTGCTGATTATGGTAAAGAAAAGTACGGAAAGTCACTGTTCACTCCCATGAGTGTCAGTGTCCCGACAGCCCCTGCAGGAAATGTCGGAGATTATAGCACACCAGCAACAGCAGTAAAGCTGCTCAAGGTATACCATGCAGGAAGCCTTGCGTCATCGTTTGCCAAACTGGAGAAGAGCTTTGAGAAAGCACACCCGGACATGGATGTCCAGCTCTATAGCGGAGGAAGCGCAGCAATCATCGATAAAGTAAACAAGCAGAATATGTTTGCCGATGTACTGGCAAGCGCTGATACGGTCCTGATCCCCAAGAACCTGTATACGAAGAATGCTACATTTGACGTGGACTTTGCAAAGAACAGCATGGTGCTCGTTTACACTAACACCAGCAAGGGAGCTGCAACAATCAATGCAGATAACTGGTATACCGTTCTTTCAACGAAGAACATATCCTACGCAATAAGTGATCCAACAACGGATCCCGCAGGGTACCGAAGTCTGATGACCATTGCCCTCTCTGAACGGAAATACGGTGACGGTTCTATCTTCAGCACACTCGTTGCTCCCTACAGCAAGATAACAAAAGTGACCGATGGAGCCAAGAGTACGATTGATGCAACTAACCCGTCCCCGGATGGCAAGAAACTCGTCATCACCAAGACCGGCCCTGATATTATTCCCCTCCTGAAAGCCGGTACGGTTGACTATGCTTTTGAGTACAGCAGTGTCGCGATTCAGTCAGGACTTCCCTATGTGACACTCCCGCCAGAGATAGATCTTTCTGATCCCACTATGACAGCACGGTACGCGAACGTGCAGGTTATACGCCCATCGGGTTCAGCAACGGTCACAGAAGTCGGAACCCCGATTATCTATGGGGTGACTATCCCTACGAGCACCCGAAATGCAGCAGGCGGAGCGGACTTCATCAATCTGCTTATCGGCAAAGATGGTCAGGCAGTCCTGAATGCAGACGGTCAGACTCCTATTGTCCCGGCGATGGCATCGGGAACTGATATCCCCGCTGAAATCCTGCCGAATGTGAAAATGATTTAATCTTTTTCTCTTTTAAATGACAAATAACCTGCCATTTTTTACTATTGCGCTCCAAACAATACACGACAGTTGTGTGGTGACCTGCAGTGAGTGAGATCATCGAGGGCTTTTTACAGGCAGTCAATATGATTGTCACGCTCAACCCCGATCTCCTTCAGATTGCTGCACTTTCATTATACATCTCTCTCTGCGCGACACTCATTGCCGCGGTAATCACCATACCCCTCGGCGGATTAATCCATTTCCGTGAATTCAGGGGAAAGCAGGCTCTTATCACCTTAATAGAGACACTCTATTCTGTTCCAACCGTTATCGTTGGTCTACTGGTTTATTTCCTTATATCAAAGAGTGGTCCGCTCGGTTTTTTAGGGTTGCTTTACTCACCTGAAGGAATGATCCTGGGCCAGGCAGTGCTTATTTTGCCGATTATCTTAGGCCTTGTTATTTCGGCACTATCAGGAATTTCCCGGAATATCCGGGACACGATAGTATCCCTTGGCGCCACAGAATTCCAAGGTATTTTTGAGATCATCAGGGAAGCACGGTTTGCCATATTATCCGGAGTTATTCTTGGCTTTGGTCGTGCTATCTCTGAAGTCGGTGTTGCAATGATGATCGGTGGGAATATCCGGGGAGAGACCCGTGTGCTGACAACAGCAATTGCACTGGGAACCGGTATGGGAGAGTTTTCACTGGCCATGGCACTGGGTATAATCCTGCTTGCCATCTCCATGATGGTCGTATTCCTTATGAAGTTCATTGCCCGGAGGTATCAGCCATGATCGGGATCGAAGCGGTTACTAAAAAATTCGGGGACTCTGAAATTCTCAAAAAGATCGATCTCAACATCCAGAAAGGGGAGATTTTTACCCTGATCGGCCCGAGTGGGAGTGGGAAGACAACACTTATCCGGTTAATCAATCTCCTTGATACCCCCACGACCGGGAAAATTATTTTTGATGGTACCGAAACTTCCGCTCAGGAAAAGGCGCGGCTTTCAGTTCGTCGGCGTATGGGTATGGTCTTCCAGAAACCCGCAGTGCTCAATACAACAGTAGCTGAGAATGTTGCATTCGGTCTGAAATTCCGGGGCGTGGAAAAATCGCAGATTGAAAAACGCGTCCAGGCTGCACTCGGTCTGGTAGGCCTAAACGATTTTTCCTTAAGAAGGGCGATTACACTTTCCGGTGGGGAGATGCAGCGCGTTTCACTCGCTCGTGCGATGGTCACTGAACCGGATGTGCTTTTACTGGATGAACCAACGGCAAATCTTGATCCGGTTTCCTCAGAAATCATCGAAGACCTTATTCTTCACATCAACAGGGAACTGCACACCACGGTTATCCTCTCGACTCATGATATGCTCCAGGGCCAGCGTCTTGCAGACCGTATCGGCGTGATCATGGACGGCAGGATTGTCCAGGTTGGTACAACCAACGACATTTTCTACCATCCGGCAGGCAGAGACATCGCACGGTTTGTTGGTATTGAAACAATCCTGAACGGTATCGTAACGACAAATGATGGCGGGCACGCTACTATTGATAGCGGAAATGCGATATTTGAAGCGATTACAACAATTCCACCCGGTCAGCGGGTTATGATGTATATTCGGCCGGAAGAAGTGACCATCGCAATCAGGGATGGGGATTTGCCAAAAACCAGTGTACGGAACCAGCTGACGGGAACAATCATAAAGATGGTACCCTTTGGACCATTTGTCCGCATCACGATCGACTTCGGTTCTCCGCTGACAGCACTGGTGACCCGCAGATCTGCTGATGAGCTCGGACTTGCGGTCGGGACGGCAGTAATCGCGGGTGTCAAAGCCACTGCCATCCATGTCCTTCCGGATACCCGCTGATCTCTTTTGATCCTGAAAACATACGATGGGTTAAACACTATAATACGAGAACGCCCAATAATAGGACGATGCGCTGCACGGTTCTTGCCAGCGGAAGCAAAGGTAATTGCGTTTTTCTCGAAGGGGAGAGCGGGGCACTCCTGCTGGATGCAGGACTGAGTACCAAAGAGACGCTCCTGCGAATGGACAGATCGTCCCTTGATCCCGGTCAGATTAATGCGGTGCTGGTGACGCATGAGCACGGTGACCATATCAAAGGCCTCGACGTGCTCGCCCGTCGACTTTCGATTCCGGTCTATGCAACGGGAGGGACACTAGATGAGTTCCTCCACCACCGGCGCACTTCCGATAAACGGATCGATAGTCACGTATGCCGTTGTCATGAACGGTTTGCGATCGGGGATTTTGAAATCGAACCGTTTGCCACCTCCCATGACGCTGCCGAACCTTGCGGATTTATCATCAGGGAAAACGGTATCAGGTTCGGGTACTGCACAGATACCGGTATCATAACTCCTCATATGCTTGACCTGCTGAGGCGGTGTGATGCTATCGTACTCGAAAGTAATCACTGCCCGGACATGCTCCAGAACGGCCCTTACCCCGAATCATTGAAACGGAGAATCCGTTCCAAACGGGGGCACCTGTCCAACCCCGCTGCCGCCCGATGCCTGCAGACACTGGGAAAAGACGTACCACAGGTAATTCTTGCCCACCTGAGCGAGATGAACAACACACCGGAACGGGTGATGGCAAGCGCCCGTGAGGGGCTCGGGCTCTTCTATGAGGAGAAGACGCTCGTTATCGCTACCCAGTGCGGAACATCCGGTTCCTGCCCGCAGTGCATAAAACTTTGAAAAAGGATCGGGAGAATGGCTCTGGAGAAACAGATCTGAATCGATTCGGATCTCACCCAAACCATAAAAATAGTTATGTATCCGAAAGTTCCCCGTTTGAAGACCTTTGATAGGCACGGCGGGCAGGGGGTTATTTTGATTTTTTTAGTCACCGAGCCGCCGCGGGGGCATTCATCGTACCTGATAAAAAGAGGGATAAAAATCCCCATATCATAGCTTGGTTTTTTAAAACAGTTCTCCAGATTCGGGATATTTTCTTTTTAAAAATAGTTTTCGCATGCTAATATCGGAATCCGGTGTTTTTTCAGGTATCTTTAATCTTCAGCAGTTTGAGGCAATAATGGTCAATCGAGTTAATTATCGCCTTTTTTGCCTGTTTGACTTTCTTTTCATCATCTGAGAGGAAATCGTGCGCTACGTATTCGAGCAGGGTGATATAATAATGGTGCGTGCCAAACGTCTCTTTAATTTCATCCAGGCAGGCATGTGCCTCAGAGTGTCTGTCGCTCATCAGTTCAAACCCGAAATCGAGGAGAGAGAGCGCGTGGTGCGGGAAATTTTTACTCACCGCCAGTTTCCTGAACTTGTCAAAGACATCTTCCCTGGTTGTGATGATTGCCAGCTTGAGACCGTAATAGATTGGTTCAAGCTCATCGGGATACTGCTGGGTCATCTGCTTGACCACTCCCGCTACACCCCCGGCGTCGCGTTTCTCGAGCTTGAGCTTGTAGAGCTCCCGGAGGAAGTACATATCGTCGAAGAACCTCTCAATTGCCAACCCGAGGAGTTCCTCCCGGATATCACGCTTCCCATCACTTGACGCCTTTTCGATTCCTATCCTTAAAAATTCCCGTTCTTCGGGGAACCATGCAATCGCCTGTTTTAGCATGAACCAGAAGATTTTGTTGATCCCGGGATCGTCGCCAATACCCATCTCTTTGAGCCGGTTCCTGGGAGGATTTAAGCGGACCAGCTCGATCATCTGCTCGCGGGCGGCAAGTGCCGACGGCGTGGGTCCCCGGGCTGGTTCTTCCTGGTCCGTATCTCCTCCCGTTTGGGGAGAGCGGGCAAAGTAACAGTACGCCAGTGCAGGGCAGATGAGAACGTCAACATTCCGGTATTTTTTTAACTGCTCAATCGCATCAGCATATTTGCCGAGGTTGATCAGCTTTATCCCGAGCACAATGTCGAAGAGCGCTTTTCCGGTTTTCCTGCGTTTGTTCCGTTCAGCATAATCGAACAGCTTCTCGACATACGCGATATCTTTGGACATGGCACTTTTTTCAAGCACCCGCAGGGTAATACTGTCAATGAAATTATCGTACAGATCATCGCTGACATCCGGGAGAGTTTTTTCGAGGGTGTCAATAACCTGGCCGTAAAAAACAGGAACATTTGCGTCAATTTTATCACTATTTTTTTCAATATAATCGAAAAAATCCTTTTTCAGCTTATTGAGTTTTACCCTGACGATTGCATTGGGTTGGCACTCCTCGTCCATACTACAAAATCACGCTTGCTGGTAATAAATTTGTTGACCTTGGATCTGGGGAAATCAGGATACAAAATTGTTTTTTTTAAAATCTGGCTATATCTGGCCATTTCATTCCAATAAAAAGTATCAAAACGTTAATGCGTGTGCTTGGACAACATCACAAACGAGAACTTTCATGCTTTTTATGGACTTTTCCCGGGCCTGCGAACAACTGGAAGGGACGCCCGGGCGTCTCGATATGATTGATATCATCAGCCGTATTCTCCCCACTCTGACACCTGAAGAGCTCCCGGTCTTTGTCCGGTTTGTTATGGGCAGGATTTTCCCGGACTGGAGCTCAAAAAAGCTTGGTATCGGCCCAAATCTCCTGTATGAAGCAATCGGCTATGTAGCTGGCATGAAAAAAGAACAGGTCATCGAAAAAATTACCATTACGGGAGATGCCGGACGTGCCGTAGAGGAGTTGCTTTCGATAAAATCGCAGACTACCTTTTTCCATGAAGACCTGGATCTCGTCCGGGTGTACGCCGAACTTATCGCGATCGCTGAAATGGAGGGGAAAAAATCCCAGCGGGAAAAACTGCTGGCGGTCCGCCGGTTACTGGGCAATGCTCACCCGCTTGAAGGAAGATATCTTACCAGGATCATGCTCGAAGAACTCCGGATAGGTGTCGGGGAGGGCAGCGTGCGGGACGCCATAGCCAGGGCATTTTCAGCAGATTCTGCACTCGTTGAGCATGCGATGCAGGCGTTGAACGATGCGGGTGAGGTCGCACGGCTCGCCAAACTGGGACCTGATGCTTTACGGGAGGTTCACATCACGCTGTTCCACCCCGTACGGATGATGCTTGCCCAGCAGGGCACTATTCCGGATATGATCCAGGAGCACGGTCAGATTGCCGCCGAGTTCAAGTATGACGGTTCCCGGTTCCAGTTTCACAAAAAAGGCAACTGGGCCCGGCTGTATTCCCGCAGACTCGAGGATGTAACAGCAGCTCTCCCTGATGTGATTGAGAAGCTGATAACCTCAACTTCACACGATGTAATCCTCGATGGTGAAGTAATCGCTATCAAAGAGGGCAAACCCATGCCTTTCCAGTCAGTGCTCAGGCGGTTCCGGCGCCGCCACGATATCGCGGAAGCACAGGATGCAATCGAGATGGTCCCCAATGTTTTTGACATCCTCTATCTTGATGGTGAGACGCTCATCGATCTCCCGCTGGAAAAGCGCAGGAAACGCCTCGAGAGTGTTGTGAACCAGTATCTCGCCCCCCAGGTTGTCAGCAGTGATCCACGGGAAATCGAACGGACATATAAAGAAGCTCTTGAAGCAGGGCATGAGGGAATTATGATCAAGGTGCCGGCTTCTCCCTATTCCCCGGGCCAGAGGGGAAAAAACTGGATTAAAATTAAACCCGATGTCGATACGCTCGATCTTGCAGTTATTGGTGGGGAGTGGGGCGAGGGGAAACGTGCACATGTCTTCGGTTCATTTCTCGTTGCCTGTCAGGACCAGGGTAAACTCATTGCTCTCAGCCGGGTTGCAACCGGCTTTTCCGATGAGCAGCTTGGTGAGGTTTATGACCTTTTGAAAGACCGGGTCATTAAAAAATCCGGAAAAGAAGTATCGTTTGAGCCCGACCTGGTGTTTGAAGTGGGATATGCAGAACTCCAGGTCAGCCCGACCTATGAAGGCGGGTTTGCCCTCCGTTTCCCGAGATTTATCCGGATCAGGGATGATAAGAATATCACTGACGTTGAAACGCTCGAAAGTATCAGGGAGCGGTACCAGCGGCAGGCGAAATCTGCACAGGCATATCAGAAGTGAAACAGCGTCCGTTGCGTGCGGAGCTCGGGGATCAGGAGACTGTGGTGTACCCAGGTGCCCGATCCAAGAGTGGCAGATGCCTGGCGGACAGCAGCATCAAGCGACTCACAGATGACAGAAGGATTTGTCATAGCCTTTCTTGTTGCTTCACGAATCACCCACGTACCAAGTGGAGCCCAGTAATCGCTGGAGATACTCCTTATGACGATGACCCGCGCAGACCGCCGGACATTCTTAAGGTATTCACAGGCGGCGAGCCGTGCGGAGTAGTAAGCACCTGATATCGGGGAATATCCCTTTTTTGTCATTCCCTCCCGGTCCTGCACAATAACCTCCTCTTCCCCGGCCCAGAGTGTCCGGCGTCCCCAAATCTCAATCATCTCGAACTTCCAGTCGCCCGGGACGAGTATGCAGACAATCCTGTTGCCGAAAATTTCCCCGGTAAAAAGACGGATCTCTTCAATCGGGGGATAGCGTGCGATCTCTTTTTTGAGCTGGATGGAAAGCGTATCGTCAACGGCAGTAATAGCCCACCTTGTTGGTACGAAGGTTCGCCGTCTGCCGAGCAGCCCTGCGGTCATAAGATTTGCTATCTGGTACACATCAATTGCTGATCTCATGAGCGTACCACAAGCATCAGACGCACCCATATCGGTATCCGAGGTAATCCGGTCAACAATCCGTTCCACCCGGGCATTGCCAAGAACTTCCATTTTTTTTACCGGGCCAGTGAACCCGACAGGTGCAATCGTGCCGTCGAAATCAAGACTGAACATAACCGGTTTTTCAAACACTACATCCACATCCAGCGGAATGGTGGAACGTGCGATCTCCTGCAGGTTATCGGCGATCGAGGGAAGTACCGATCTCCCGCGGATCGTGCGGGAACGGATACTTACTATCTCCTCCATCCCTAACGAACGGTCGAGCCAATCCGTGGGGTTATCGCTGTCGTTGATAAGCAGCGGGCCGCCATGCATATCCGGCCAGCCATAGCTTCCGATGAAGATAGAAGGAGAACAACCCTGGTAACTGCTTGCAGGTTTCATGGCCGCCTGGGCATGGAACCGGCTCACTATGGGGCAGCGGGGCAGCCCGCACATACCTTTTCCCTTGCACTCAGCGCATCGCATCAAACGTCTTCCCTCTGGTCAATGACCGCCCGCACCCGGTTATCGAGATATGTCAGCATATCCTGAACCCACTCATCCCAGACAACCTGCACATCCGGCACTTTTTGTGCAATCTCCCTGCCGACATCGTCGTCACGTTCACGAAGTACCTCTACAACTACCGAGCCGGGTGCAAAAGCCGAAGGGACGATCGTATCCCGGTCACCATCGACAATTCCCAGCACCGGAATACCGCGATGGGCGCAGATATGCCCGCTCACTGCGGTCGTAT